>RCUU01000049.1_pt1 | contig 64367 bp, 53 predicted proteins | sample 2166211 | NCBI WGS metagenome assembly RCUU01 (sample SAMN09932620, study PRJNA488358) | compost metagenome | feature: garden; material: soil; isolation source: compost soil in phenylacetic acid-enriched culture | place: Germany: Experimental Botanical Garden Goettingen | collected 2016-01-27
GGCTGCGATGGTGCTGTGTTACGGGGTTCCAGTACCTCTTTCTCCGGCCGCTTGTTGCCATTCTCCTTCTCATTTCCGTTTCCAGCCGATTCATTCCCAGGGACCTTAACCGGATCCGGTTTTGTCATTTCTGGCAGCTGCAGATCAGTGGCGCTGTCATAAGATGGTTCTTCCCGGAGCTCTACCACCGGTTCCATAGAAGGTTGTCTTTCTTTCCCCGAAGACGAAGATTGGGAGCGTTTGGTCTTCTCCTCCTTGGCAGGCGGTTGATTACGCGTAGAGTTGTTCCCCTTTTGCTGGGTTGGCTCCTGCCCTTCTGTTCCGTTCGGACCCGAATGCTGCTCGTTCAAGTCCTCGTCCGTCTTCTGCGAAGGCGCCGGTTCAGAAGAAAGGCCGCCCCCGGCAGCGGCAGGCTTCTCCGTATTCGCATCATGCTCAAAGAGGCTGGCGGGCGTTATGCCCACAGCTTGAAGCACGGATACAATGGAATGAGTCTGCAGTTCCGTAATATCCAACTTGATACCTTGCATCTGCGCTTGCTCGTACACCCTATATTTATTTACGGATAAATGGGCTTCTGCCGCCTTTTCTACCTGTACAGGTGTTGCTGTAAATAACTCCAGGTTGTAGCTCTCGGAGATCGGAAGTGAGGAGCGGTCGATCGAATAAGCGGGAGCATCGGAATTCTCCGGTGGAATAAGCGTCATCCAGATCCAGGTTTTAGTTGTTCCATCCTCTAAATAACCGTCTCTCTTCGCCTGAGTAATAATCTGACCAACCGCCTCGCTAAACGTCTTCCCCTTCAGCTGACGAGGGGTGATGAGCAACTTAGCCTCATCATTAACCAGGTTCACTTCCCTAACCTTACCGGTTGATGTAACGCCAAGTTGGATGCTCGGATTGATGTCTATGGCCACTCGAGTAAGGGGTTCCGTGGTTTGCCTCATCCATTGGAATAGGAAAACGACACCGATCAGCAACAGAACTGAAGCGGCCACAGAGCTTATAGTCCTTGTCAGTCTGATGTTTCGCCGGTTAACGTTACCGTTCCTAGCAGATGAAGTCACTGAAATTTGCTCTCCTAACCCCGGCAGCACCTCCGGCTTCGGTAGATTGCGGAAGGTTCCGTCTTCGCAGAGGACGACGATGTTATCTTTTGTGATTTTCATGACGGTTCCTTGCATCCTCTTCCACACCTCCTTCCGCAAACGATACCGTGGTCTTAATTCGCTTGAACTCTTCGCTGGCATAAATCAAAATTAACGCGATCAAATATTTTCGGTTGCGCTCCAGCGTTTTGGAGCTAACTTTAAAGACGGTTAACATTTCTTTAGCCGGAAGCCTTTTGGTCGTCCTTAACGTATTGAGCCATTGCGGATGCTCACTAAAGATTTGAGCGATCCGAATCAACTGCGCTCGGGTATCCCGATGCTTGGGAGAGACTTCCTCTAACTCTTCCAAATCAATCCCGTATTGCTGAAGAGTCACATCGTACAAGCGAAGCTCTTCCGCGAGCGCCTCAGCCGCTTGTTCCCGCTCGAAGATTTCCAAAGAACTAGCGACCTCAAGTGGCGAATGGTCCAACTCCGCGTGTCTCCCGTCCCAAATGGCACTTTCCAGTTGCATGTATTTTCCTTGCCTGCGAAATTCATCAATAAGACGATGGTGGATCACCATATAAGCAAAATTATCAAATGATTTCTCGGATGCTAAGAGATACCGGTCAATCGCCTCATTGAACGCAATGATTCCGATGCTTGCCTCATCCTGGTTCCAACCGACCTGCCTCTTGCAAACATGGGATACCGCACGGATAATGAACGGACGATAGTAGTCGATCAACAGGTCCCTTTCGTTGTTGTTCCCCGCTTGAGCTTGATGCAGTAGTTCATTTATCGGTCTATCCAACACAGCGGATCACTTCCTATTACGTAAAAATGGTTACCGTTTATGGGGGTGAACCCCTATATATCTTTATCGTTGCGATTAGTAAGTTGCTGAACCCTACTGGCAAAAAAGCATCTCTAGCCCCAAAAACGTTTCCCTTTTTGCAGCGAGACGAGGGTAGCAGTAATCCCGGCCTCGAACGGTGTTTCCGAAACTGGACCGATCTGGATGATCTTCAGTGGTGCATAATCACCGACACGCAGGAGACACTACAAGCGGAATTGACGAGTGTTCGTTCCTATTTCAATCCCATCAGGTAAAATGGTGAATCCATGACTAACAAAGACAACAGGGTTTGGGTTATAACGCAACCCTTGGCGGTACTTACGCTGCTTCTATGCGTCTTAACCCCCATCATCGCTTTTCCTGCGGATGCAGGAGCCTCCCCCTCGCTGCCCATCGTCTCGGAGGAAAGCATATTTTCGATCGAAGTCTACCCCCGGCAACATCGGCTGATTGTCAAAATTCAAGGACAATCCTATAAATCCTACCCCGTTGCGGTAGGTAACCCTTCGACTCCTACCCCTGTAGGAGAGTATCTGGTCACGTATAAAGGCAAAGACTGGGGGCCTTCCTTTGGTCCAAGATGGCTGGGCCTTAACGTGCCGTGGGGCTTTTATGGGATTCATGGCACCAACCGGCCCGATTCGATTGGAAGGCACAAGAGCCATGGCTGTATCCGGATGCGGAATCACGACGTCATGGAATTGTTTGACCTGATTCCTTTAGGAACCAAAGTAACGATCTATGGCCATATTCTCGGAGACGCGGATCACGACCCACGCGATTTGGCAGAAGGGGACGTTGGGGGTGACGTGCAGTTGATTCAATCACGGTTAAAGAGCGCGGGCTATTTCAAGGGCGATTGTAACGGCAAGTTCAATCGGGCAACTGCCCAGGCCTTAACCCAATACCAACGCGATCACGGGTTGATCCCCAACGGCGTTGTGTCTTACCGGGTCTACCAGGCTCTAGGATTATCCGATTAATTCGAAACCAAAAACAACCCGTTCTCATCGGATGGAGATAACGGGTTGTTTATTCATGTTTTAGTAGCTTAAACAAACACTTGGACTAACTCGATATGCCGTTCCCTTGATAAATCCCGGAACTGCCATTCGTCAATTTGCACGAGCGGTTTAAAAATATCAGATGGGTTATTCCATACGATCGTCGCCGTTTCGCCGTTGCTTAATTTGACTTTCTTCCCTATAAAGTTCGGGAGGAGGTTGGAAGTCAACGCCTGAACCGCTTTCTCATTCAGCTTGCCGAAACCCATCATGTAGATGTTTCTCAGTACGGATAAGAGATCCTGCCGTGTTCCCGAAGCGTCGGGGGAAGTCATGGCTATGTATTCATTGGCGACCGCTACAATTTCGGCATAGGGATGAATTTTCTCTTTCCGGAGGCCGGCCGGATAACCGGAACCGTCTTCCCGTTCATGATGCTGCAGTGCGACAAGTGCCGTCACCTCTTCCCCTGTTGACCTACGAATAATTTCATAACCGTAGGAGGTATGGCGGTTCATTTCTTCCTGCTCTTCCCCAACCAACTCCTGTTCACGATTACGCAGCGACTGGCGGACCCGGCTTTTGCCGATATCATGCAAATAACCTGCTTTGCTGATCTCATAACACTCATTAGGCGAATGTCCAAGCCAAGTGGCAATGTAGTAGGACAATAGACCCACCTGCAATGAATGGTTATAAATATTGACATCCTCTTCCGAGAAGGCGATCAGAAGTGAAACGACATCCTTACTTTGATCGAGCGCTTCAAGCATGGGCACCAATTGCTGCTCAACCATGGATTGGTTGAATTTCCCTGTCGTGAGCGCCTCTAGAAATAACGCTTGATAACCTTTAACCGTAAAATAAAAGTTATCGCGTAAACGCTGTGTGAAGCTAGGGTTCTTCTCCGAATTCAGGGCGTCTTCCCCTGCACGTAGTTCAATATCGACGTATTCGATACTCTGTCGAATCAGCAGGGCGATTTCCTCCGTATGAATGCTTGTCCCCTTTGGAAGAACGTGCAAACCGGCCCGGTTAAACACATCGGTTCTTAGACGATCCCCTTCCTGAAGCTCCATGACGTGAGTTTTCATATGCCCCTCCCTTCTTCATCTGCGCGTTAACCGACGAAATTTGTACTATTATCTATAAATATCGCGCAAATCGGGCCTCCCATGAATAGTCCTAAAGGCGTGTTTTGGAGGGGGTTTCGTACTTTATCCTTCGCATCACACGGGACAAAAGGCCCCTGCCTACTTGGCGTTTCGTTTCCACGGTGGATCGCCGTACCGATGCAGCGTCTGATTAATAGAATAGATCACCCAGGGGATTACGGCTGACAAAACCGCGCATACCCATGTCATTGGAGTAGGAAGTCGATCCAACAACAGATTCCACATGACCCACATGACATCTCACCTCCTGCTTTCAACTGGTTTCCACCGTTGCTCCGACAATTCGAACTTTCGTGCGGACCTCAACAACGATGTCGCATCGGGTAAAAAATCGTTCTCCCTGCTCCCAATCCTCCTTGATCCCCTCCCATATCGCATGATGCCTGCGGTTCAGGTATTCCCCTAAACCGATCACATCAACGCCGTACTCCTGCTGAACCTTGCTCAGGGTCCTTGAAGTCAAGCGAGTTAACCGCTCTGCGGTTTTTTTCTCAATTTCCGCTAATTGGCTGGGATTAAGCAAATCGATTCGCTCCTGGGATTCACCGACGTTCCCCTCCATATCGAGTCGGATACGGAATCGAATATGCTCCGGATTGGACACGTCCGCATGAATGGTGCGCCGCAGACCTTTGATTTCATAAGCCATGAAACGGTCATCCAGAGGAAATTCTAGAACCCCGTCCTGGGCGGTTCCACGTAAGACGTTAAGCCCGGACGTTTCGTCGTCATTCAGGAATCCCTTCAGTTGCTGAGTGCCGTCAAAAAGAGCCGCTCCGGAAACGGAAACTTCTCCGTCCGTCTTCCGAATTCTCGGGAGCGCAAAGCTGCTTTTGGATAGGATAAAGGCTTGCACGTCCCCGACAGTCGTCGGGGGGTAAATCCTTGAGCTCTTCGTCGGATTTAGCGCTGTGGATTCAAAATACATGACGGGCAGCTTCTCATTTTTCGGATTCGTGTCCAGTAGTTGACGCGCCTCCCCTTCGGTCACCATGATTTTCGTGGCTCTTCGCATTTCATGGTCCCGCAGAAATAGATCCAGGGAGTTGGCCAACTCGCCTTTTTCAGCCAACTCCTCAGAAATCAAGATCATACGCAAGTGCTGTAAGTAGGGACTTCGGCTTGTTAGAAAAGACATGTCCCGCGCCGCCGTGAACATCGTATTTGCCGATGAAGACAAGTTAAAGTAAGCGGCATCCTTAGCGCCTTTACCTCCTCCTTCTTTGGCCTGCAATCCGCCTGGAATGACAAATTGAAACGTTAAACGATATTGCCCCTTCTCGGCTTCTTCATCCTCCGCGAGATCGATCCCGGCCCCGACCACAAAACCTCTTTCTTCGATTTCAACTCGGTCCCAGCAACCGGTCAAAAATAAAGTTAAGGTCAGAAATATCGCGATCAAACATCCGTAACAGTTCATACGTTTACGCATGCCCTTTCACCCCCCGGAGTAGAGACAGTAGAAGCAAAAGCGTCGGAAAAATCATGCCGAGCCCAATGCCGACATAACTGATCCATTCGCCGAATTGTTGAATTTCAATCAGGTTTTGGGGTTGCATCACAATCAGAAAAATAATGGGACCTAGCCAAAATGCTAATGTTGTGCGCTTGGCTTTTTTGAATACGGCCTCGAATGCCTGCAAAGATACGTCAAAGGCCATCGCCGCCGTGTTAAACAAGGTAAGCACCCATACTGAAAAAAAGATCGATTCAAACCGCTCGAAGAAGCCGCCGGGAACCTCAACCTGCTTGGCTAGCTCCGCGGTAGGATACAGTACGCTGGCCGTCACCTCGGGGCCAAAGACCCCAACGGTGAAGAAGAACACGAGTAAATACAACACAAGCGGAATCAGCATTCCCCATGTCGAGGCTTTGACGATTTTTTTCGGCTGATTGATCACTGCATTGTAGAATAACAAGATCTCAAACCCGATAAATGAAAAGGCCGACTCTTTGGAAGCGGCAACCACATCCCGCCAATTGGTAACAAAAAACGGCATCAGCTTTTTGACTTCAAAAAAACTAATGTTCATGATAAACAAGACGAACAGCAGGAAAATCACAATCGGCAAAAATAAAGTGTTTAAGCGAAACAACGTCACACTGGGCCCCGCTACGCCATAAATGAGTACCAGCAGGAAGACCAGGCAAATGACTTCGATGGGTGTCCGGTCAAACAGGTAAATCCGGGAAATGCTGGCCACCCCCCGGGTCTCATAGGCTACAAAAGTCAGCATATAAGCGGCAAACATCAACGTAAAAAGAAAGGCCAGCGGCTTCCCGATGACCGCGCTGGCGATGTCATGGAGGTTTCTTTTCGGAAATCGGGATACTAGTTTGGCAACCATCCATGTGAACACCAGTGCGCCTAAACCACCGATGAGAATCGATATCCAGCCGTCGACTGAACGCGTCGTTTCTACGATCGAACGAGGCAGCGTAAGCACGCCAAAACCAATGACCATATTTGCGACTGAAGCAAATACTTCATAGGTTCCAACTTCTCGATCCCCGTATTCGAATGATTTCACGGACCACCCTCCCCATTCCCCATCCTGGAATCGTCTTTGGTTTGCATAAATTTCGGCCGTTTCGTCAGCATTGTATAAGGAGCCCGAATGATCATGTCTCGCCAATCGTGAGAAAATCCGGGAGACAGTGGCGTTAAATAAGGAATCCCAAAACTTTGCAGCCTCGATAAGTGAATGCAGATCATAATCATGGCTAGAATGATCCCGTAAAGACCAAATACGGAAGCCGCAATCATCGTAAGAAATCGCAGGATGCGAAAGGCGATTCCCGCGCTATAAGACGGAATAGCGAATGAAGCGACCGCCGTCACGGCCACCACGATCACCATGATTGGACTGACGATTCCAGCCTGGACGGCGGCCTCGCCGATAACCAGCCCCCCAACGATCCCAATCGTTTGCCCGATTGGCTTCGGCAGGCGAACCCCGGCTTCACGCAGCAGTTCCAGTGTTAACTCCATAAGAAAGGCCTCAACTACAGCAGGAAACGGGACTCCTTCCCGGGCAGCCGCAATCGAAAAGGCAAGCTTGGAAGGAATCATGCCCTGATGAAACGAAACGAGCGCGATATATAGCGACGGAAACGTCAAAGAAATGGCGACCGCCATATACCGCAAGATTCGAATCAAAGACCCGATTAACCAACGCTCATAATAATCCTCGGGCGATTGGATCAGCGAGACAAACGTGGTTGGCATAATCAGCGCGAACGGCGTTCCGTCAAGCATAATAACGACCTTGCCCTGCAAAATCGCAGAGGCGACTTTATCGGGGCGCTCCGTATGCAAAATGAGAGGGAATGGAGACAAGAAGCTGTCCTGGATCATCTGCTCGATCGTCCCGCTCTCCGGGGCATCGTCTATATCGATCGTCTCCACTCTCCGCTTGACCTCTTGGACAAGGGCTGGATGCGCGATATTATCGATATAGGCAATAATGAGCTCTTTTTTTCCCCTTTCCCCGACCCGGTAGGTGTCAAATCGCAGTTTCGGGTCGCGAATCGCTCGGCGCAAAAGAATGACATTCGTTTCTATGCTTTCGTTAAAACCTTCGCGCGGGCCGCGGACCAACGCTTCCGTTTGCGGCTCCTCCACGCTCCGTCCCGTCCATTTCTTACTGCTGATGAGCAAAACTTGATTAAAGCCATCGATAAACAACGCGGTATCTCCCGATAACACTGATACCAGTACGTCGTCGAGCGATGGGGTTATTTTATATTTTTGAACCGATAAAAATTGTTTGTTTAATAAATCAAACAGATCCTGCCCGGACATCTTCTCGGCATGTCTTACGGCGGAAAACGCCTGCTGCAACGAAGTTACGATCTGTTCGTTGATCATATTTAAATCCGACAATCCTGCGATGCAAAGAATCCCGCATTGCGGGATCCCCTCCCCGCCGCTGACAAATCGGGTAACCAAGTCGTCAGGAGCATCTAGGATACGGACGATCTTGGCAATCGACTCATGAACGCTGCCGCCGAAGGCTGACGAAGCGAGCGCATCGCCTTGCGCTGCTCCACTCTTTAGGACGGGGCTTCGTTTGTGTTGATTTCGGAACATAAATCTTGGCATAACACATCATCCCCAATAAGTCAGATCATCTATGATGTCGTTACCCTTTATTACCAACTTGCTCCGAAAATAATCCCTTTTCGTTTTTTCATAGACCTCCCCCAAGTCGGACAAAAGAATAAATTTCCTTTGCATCGTACATCTTAACTGGGAATAATCGGCCCAGGAAGGAGGAGGTTCCATGCCTTTCATCAGAAAACTGCAACGCCGGAAACTCTCCGGAGGGGGAGAGCCCAGTAAAACCCCAGCGAATCCCCCAAGTCACACGGATTCATCCGGATCTCATAAAGACGGAAGTTTGTCCACTCGTCTGGATTGGATCAAACAGGAGCTTAAGGACAGCTCGGACGTGATCTACCGTGAATTTACGATCAGCTCCGGTCAGCGTTGTGTCTTGGTATACGTACGAGGCATGATTGCGCAGGAAACGGCGCAGCAATTTATCGTGCGGAGTTTGCAGCGGGAATCCGCGCAATTGGAAGAGAAGGACATCTATCAATTTCTGTTCGAAGACGAGGCGTTAAGTGTATCCCAAGCTACGGTCATCAATGATCTGAATCAAGCGATTCAAGCCGTGCTAAACGCCGGTGCGTTGCTGATGATCGACGGTGACACGCGCATGCTGACGTTCTCCATCTCGGCTTATCCGACGCGCGGAATCGATGAAGCCCCTAATGAATCGGTCATCCGAGGTTCAAGAGAAGCTTTTATCGAAGATCTGGAGAAGAACCTAACGATGCTTCGCCGTCGAATCAAATCGAAAAAATTCAAGACCCCGGCGATCAACAAAGGCCGGGAAACGCGAACCAGTGTCGTTCTAGCTTACGTCGAAGATGTTTGCAAGCCGGAATTGCTGAAAGAAATGCGGCGGCGACTATCCTACATCGACATGGATAGCGTGCTTGGCTCTGCCTACTTGGAAGAAATTATCGAAGATAATCCCTACTCGCCCTTTCCGCAACTCCAGTATACGGAACGCCCTGACGTCGTCAGCGCGGCATTGCTAGAAGGGAGAATTGCCATCCTCGTGGATGGTTCACCGATAGTGTTGCTTGCCCCGGTGACGCTGCCGATGCTGCTGCAATCGGCTGAGGACTATTACCAGCGATATGTCGCAGCGAACTGGATTCGCTGGATCCGTTATTTTTTTGTGCTTGCTTCCTTAACGCTTCCGTCCATTTATATCGCCGTCACGACCTTTCATCCGGAGATGATTCCGTCGCAGCTGCTCATTACGATCGCCGCATCCCGAGAAATCGTCCCGTTTCCGGCGTTATGGGAGGCTTTTGCCATGGAACTGGCTTTCGAAGCGCTTAGAGAAGCCTCGATCCGCATCCCGAAATCGATTGGACAAGCCGTATCCATTATCGGAGCTTTGATCATCGGCACCGCTGCCGTACAGGCGGGGATCGTCTCGGCGGCGATGGTCATCATCGTCTCATTAACGGGAATCGCCTCATTTATCATCCCCCATTTTGATTTGGGTCTGGCCTTTCGCTTGCTGCGTTTCCCGATCATGATTTTAGCCTCGATGTTTGGATTGTACGGCGTGACCTGCGGAATGATCCTGATTTACATTCATCTGGTGAATTTGCGGTCCTTTGGGGTTCCATATATGTCCCCAATTGCACCGCTCGTGATCGAGGATTTAGGCGATACGTTCCTTCGAGCCCCCTGGTGGAAGATGCAGAAGCGTCCTGTTCAACTCACGAACAACAAAGTCCGCCAAACCAAGGATCCTCGTGCTTGGATCAAGGAGAAAGGTGATCTGGAGTGACGAGAAACCATCGTACAATCATCAAGGCTACGCTAGTCTTCCTGCTCTTCATCGGAGTTAGCGGCTGCTGGTCTGCCGAAGAACTGAATAATCGTGCATTTGTGAACACCGTATTGATCGACCTGACAGAAGATGGGAAGACGGAGCTGACCGTCGGGGTTCCTCTGCCCAATCGGATGATCCCTGGACAAGCCGGCGGTGCAGGTCAACCTAAGGGGGATCCGTTTAGCTTTGTAACCAAACATGCGGATAATCTGAGCCAGGCATTAAATATGCTGCAAGTCGACCTCCCGCGAAACATCTCCTTCGGTCAAACCCGAATCATTGTGGTTGGTCGTAGACAGGCGGAGCAAGGCTTGGACAAGGTCGTCGAATTCGTCTTCCGCCAACCTTCCTTCCGGCTCAGCGCCAGCCTGTTCATAACGCCCGGCGACGTCAAAGAAATTACGCGTTCACCGATGGTGTTTGAACGAATTATTAGTGACATCCTACGTAAATACGTAAACCATCACTATACGCTGGACACCACGATCAAGGACTACAAAATTGCTTTGTACCAAGGTGGAGATATCCTGATCCCGCTGCTAAATTTCGGGGAACTTCCGGGAGTGGCGCAAGAGGACCCCAAAAAGAACCGCTGGATGGGATCCGGGGGGGCAGCGATATTCAGCGGTGGAAGGATGTCGAAGATCGAGCTATCCCCCCATGAACACCGGGTCGCGCTTTGGATTAGTTCCCAGCTCAAGAATACGACCACAACTATCTCTTCCCCCACCGATGATAAAGAGATCAGCTTTTTCATCGAGGATGTTAAGACGAGTATCGATCCGGTCGTGCATGGAGAGAACATCTCTTTTCGGGTCAAGAGCAGCGCCAAAGCTTTTGTAGAATCTTCTCTTTCTCACATTGATCTAAAAAATCCGGAAGTCCTTCTGAAACTGGAAGAAATCCTCAATAAAACAGTGGAAGAACAGTTTATTGATGTGTTGGCCAAAACCCGTCAAGCCCGTTCCGACGCTTTTATTATGAGCCAGTATCTGGACTGGAGGTATCCAAAAGTTTGGCATTCGGTTCGAGACCAATGGAAAAATATATATGCCAAGGAGCTCCCCATTGATGTGAGCGTGGACATCAAGCTGAACCGTTCGGGCGGCGTTTACCGTTCCGTGGTTCAAGAAACCAATAGATAGCGAGGGATAAGCGTGTTCTGGATAGGGATCCTGTTTACGCTGATTATGCTGGCGGACTGGTTCATGCAGAAAAAAGAAGGGATCAAGCTCAAAACTCGATTCAAAGTTCTGCTCGTCTCGCTCTGCTTTTTTGTTACCGCGGAAGTCTTATTTAAACTGAAAGACCAATGGAATTTACCTAGCTTGTTCCATTATTTACGTGCAACGATGTTTAGTGGATCATGACGATTCTGGTTACTAGGAGGCGGATAGCATGCTTAAAAATATTACATCCAATCAAATTTTCACGCTTTATAGCTTGCAGATATTCACCACGGTTATCGCCTTTTATTCGGGGATGCTAATCGGGGGCAGCAAATATTCCACCCCTGTCGCGGTTCTAGTGGGCGGCCTGCTCGGCCTGTTGTTAATCTACCCGGCATACAAAGTCGGCTCTTCCCGCCCCGACGAGTTCCTCGTACGTTATGGGAGCAAATTGGTGGGTCGCCCCCTTCATTTCATTTTCATCCTCTATCTTCTGTTGACCCATCTCTTTCTTGCCGCTTTGGATCTAAGAGAACTCAGCGATTTTTTAGTGTCGGAGTATTTAATCGGTACACCGAACTGGGCGATTGCGGCCATTTTCGGAGTATGTGTCACCTATGCCGTACGCTGCGGGATTTCGACAATTTTTCGGACGGCCGAGGGGTTCTTTCTCATCTTTGCAGTCGCCTTCTTTTTTATTCCGTTTATTGGGTTTCAGGAGATGGAGACGAGTATGTTCACCGCCTTAATCACTCACTTATCGGTGAAAGAAATGGGGTCCAGTGTCTATGAAACGGTAGCCATTTTTGGAGAAATGGCTTTTCTGTTTCTGTTGTTTCCTTATTTAAAAGCGCCTAAAAAGGTGTATCACTCTCTCACTTGGGCAACCGGGATCTCGCTGCTGTTTATCCTGTTGCACCTCATCCCGGTACTGTTGACGTTTGGGCCAAACCTGGGAGCCAACCTGCTGTACCCTGACATGGAACTCGTTCGTTTCATTCGCGTCGGCTCGTTTATCGAAACGATGGACCCGATTCTAATCATCTTATGGTTAACTAGCATCTTTGTAAAAATCTCATTTATTGTATTTACGGCGGTCATTTGCCTCTCCCAGCTGACTGGCGTCAAGGATCATAAACCTTTCACCCTGCCGGTGGTCGCCTTTGTTTCCGTGTTCTCCTTGGCTATCGTCCGTAACCCGCCGGAGATGTATCATTTCCTGTCCTGGGATTGTGCACCGCTGTTGTACTTTGCCGAATTCCTGATCCCAGCGATTTACTGGTTGATGAGTGCCATTCGTTCCCCATCTTCGAAGTCTAAAACAACGAAACCCGCCGAGAAAAGTTCAGCGGGTTAAGACTTATTTCGTCGACAGCCAAGCCCGTTCCTGATTCCAACGCAAGGCAACAGGAGTCTCAAAAAAGTCGGACAACCCCGTTTCGTTCAGGACTTCGGCTGTTTTCCCTTGCGCGTATACCTCACCTCGGCGAAGCAGCAGTGTATGGCTGAATATCGGCAATATTTCCTCGGTATGGTGCGTCACATACAACATATGCGGCGTATCGGGCTCGGCAGCCAGGTTTGCGATGCTGGCAAGCAACCCTTCCCTGGAGATGAAATCCAACCCGTTCGTCGCCTCATCTAAAATAAGCAATTTGGGCGATGCCATCAATGCCCGGGCGATCAATAGCTTTTGCTGCTCACCTTGGGAGCAGGTCTGATAGGTGCGGCCATGCAGATGACTGCATCGCAGTTGATTCATCAAGGCATCGGCCCGGTCATAATCCTCAGGCTTTGGTTTCTCGTAAAGTCCGATCGAAGCGAACTTGCCGCTCACCACAAGATCTTCGGCCTTTTGCTCCCCGTGCAGCTTGGACTGCATCGAAGAACTAACCCACCCGATCGTTTTACGCAGCTCCCGCAAATCCACTTCGCCAAACCGGTTTCCCAGCACGCGAATTTCGCCGGACGTCGGCCAGAGATATCCACTAAGCATGTTAAGGAGAGTTGTTTTTCCGGAGCCGTTTAATCCGAGCATGGCCCAGTGCTCTCCTTCCCTTACCGTCCAATCAATGCCGTTCAAAACCGCTTTCCCTTCCCGGAACCAAGTTACCTGGTTCATCTCAATGATGTTCATTCGAGTACCTCCGAAAATAAGTAGGTTTGCAGTAATCTCAAGCTACGCCTGTCTCCGCGGTTTGTCAAGCGCAGGCGGACGCTGTATGATTTCTAGTGCCAATTCTCTTCCGATCGTCTAGAATACTAGTGAAAGGAAGTGAGGCATCTTGAAACCGACATGGACTTGGGCCGACGTCGAAACTCTCCAACACCTTGTTGAGGAGCACGATGGGATTGCCCTGAAGCTGAATTGGGATACGCTCCACTCTCGTTCGGAAGACAGCGCAGCAGAGCTGGTGGAGTTCCGAGACGGCCAGTTGGTCGCCTTCTTGGGTCTTTATCCGTTCGGAAACACGCTGGAGGTCTGCGGCATGGTTCATCCGAAATATCGCGGACAAGGTCTATTTACCTCATTACTGCGTCGCGGACTAAATTCCGATACCGTGGTTTCGTATTCGACGATATTGCTGAATGCTCCCGGCAACTCAGAAACAGCCAAGAAATTCTTAGCGGATTACCCTTGCCGTTTCGACTTCAGCGAATACCAAATGAAATACGGGTTGGAGGCAGTTTTAGCGAGCCAGCCCCCACGTGACGTTCACGTCACTCTCCGTCAAGCCCTGGATGCGGATCGACCGCTGCTTGCTCGTCTTGACCAGGAAGGGTTCGGGCTTACCGCAGAGGAAACACGGCTGTTTTATGAGACATTGAACAAGCAGGAAATCGGGCAGAATGAATTGATTGTACATAAGGGGGAATCTGTCGGCAAAATCCGCGTTTCCCGCCGTAATAGAGAAGCATGGATTTACGGGTTTGTTGTATCTTCATCGCGCCGGGGACAAGGCATCGGCAGCTCCGCCCTGCGTCAGGTCATTGATCGCGAAAGAGCCGGCGATTACGAGATATGGCTTGAAGTGGCACTAAACAATCCCCAAGCCATGAAATTGTACGAACAAGCTGGGTTTCGGGTCTGCCGATCTCAGGATTATTATGCCTATTTGCGATAACTCGTGAGATACGATGCAGATCGCAGCCAAGAAGGTGGCATGCAAATAGAAAAATAAGGTACAATAACTACCGAATCAACAGAACTAATGGAAATGCCTGAACGGCAGGCCGCATGAGCGGCGGAAGGAAGGATCAACGCATGTACGTAGCAAATGATTGGCAGGATTATGAAATCATGGATACCGGAAACGGGGAGAAACTCGAGCGCTGGGGGGACGTCATTTTGCGCCGCCCCGACCCGCAGATCATCTGGCCGATTGCCGATGAGGATCGCAATTGGCGCGAAGTGCACGGTCATTACCACCGTAGCTCCTCCGGTGGCGGGCAGTGGGAAATGAAGAAGCAAATTCCCGATCGCTGGACGATTTCTTATGACCGGCTGAAATTTTATATTCACCCGACGAATTTCAAGCATACCGGATTGTTTCCGGAACAAGCGGCCAACTGGCGCTGGATGATGGACAAGATCGCCGGTGCCGGACGTCCGATCCAGGTGCTGAACCTGTTCGCTTATACCGGCGGCGCAACCGTGGCCGCGGCTTCGGCCGGCGCTTCCGTCGTCCACGTCGACGCCGCAAAGGGAATGGTCCAGTGGGCCAAAGAGAACCTGGCGCTCTCCGGGTTGGCGGACCGCCCCGTGCGCTTCATCACGGACGACGTGTTCAAATTCGTGCAGCGGGAGCAGCGGCGCGGCAACCGCTACGACGCCATCATCATGGACCCTCCTTCATACGGGCGCGGCCCTGGCGGGGAGATGTGGAAGCTGGAAACAAGCCTCTACCCGTTTGTGGAGTCTTGTTTGTCCATTCTGTCGGACAAGCCGCTCTTTTTCCTGATTAACTCCTATACGACCGGCATTTCTCCGACCGTACTGAACAACATGCTATCGATGACGGTTAAGAAGCGGTACGGCGGACGGATCTCCGCTGGCGAATTGGGACTGCCGATCACTCGTTCGGGGCTTCACCTTCCTTGCGGTATTCTCGGACGCTGGGAGGAATAACGTATGGATTCCGGAGCCAAGCGGACCTCGGGACAGCCGGCGATGGCGATCCTTTATGAGGATAACCACCTGCTCGGCATTGAGAAGCCGGTGAACATCCCGACCCAAGAGGATGCCAGCGGCGATCCCGATCTGCTGAATCTGTTGAAGGCGGATATCAAGGAGCGATACGGCAAGCCCGGCAACGTGTATCTTGGACTCGTGCACCGATTGGACCGCCCTGTCGGCGGGGCGATGATCTTCGCCAAGACGTCGAAAGCCGCTTCGCGGTTGGCCGAGACGGTGCGCAGCCGCCGCTTCAGCAAAACGTACGTCGCCGTCGTGCACGGGACACCACCGCAGCCGCAAGGCCGATTGAACGATACGCTGCTCAAGGATGAACGCACCAACAAGGTGGCTGTCGTCCCCGCCGGGACGCCGGGCGCTAAGGAGGCCCGTTTGGATTACCGGGTGCTCGGCAGTTCTACGTCAGAAGGGTTGAGCCTCGTACAAGTGGAGCTGCATACCGGACGCCCGCACCAGATTCGTGTGCAAATGAACCGCATCGGTTGTCCCCTCTACGGCGACCAGAAATATGGTGCGGCAGTGAACAAACCGGGTCAACAAATCGCCCTTTGGTCACTGTATGTCGGTTTTCCGCACCCCGTAACCAAGGAGCCGGTTGATCTGGTCTCCCTCCCGCCACACTCGTATCCCTGGAATTTATGGGAGGATAGAATGTATACCCGCCTCGCAGCCTTGCTGCAAGCCGGGGAGAACGGAATGGAATTGTAAAAAGGCGGGATGCCTAGGGTTGATTTCAACCTCTTAGGTCCCGCCTCTTTTTTTGACACCGCTTCTTATTTCGTTCCGGAGATTTTGCCCAGCAAAAAAACCAACAGTTGTTGATTATGGGTGGAGATTCGGTCCAATACCCCGCTTAAATAAGCGTTGCGAACCGCGATGCCCCGTTGTACTTCCGTTTGTCCTTTATCAGTAATCGACACCCATACGTTGCGGCGGTCGTTTTCGTCCCGATCGCGGCGGATCAAATCCCCCCGCTCCATCCGGTCAAGCAGCATCGTCACTGCGGCCGGCGTTGTGGAGAGAAACGGGATCAAATCGGACGGTTTCAGATTGCCCTGCTGCTCCAGCAGCTCCAGAACGGTTAATTGCGAAGTCGTCAGCGTTGGAGCTAGCTCCTCTTCCATGTGGGTCTGATAATCCTTCACGATGAGATCAAGCAATCTGGCAAATTCAGCGGTATGCAATCTTATCCCTCCTTGCCTTACATCACCACTTAAATCATTCGCTGCTTCCTTTGCAAATTCCTGCTCGCTTTGCGCAATAATCCAGTGATTGATGGCTGGTAGGAGATGACCCTGAAAATTTATTGAACGGAATACCGCCAGCCGAACAAATCTTCACGTTCTCCGCGTTGAATTCCTGTCAGCGTGTCGTAAAGCTTAGCAGACAACGCCCCGGTTTCTCCGCCGGCAATTTCAATATCGCGCTCTTCCCATTTCATGCTGCCAATCGGGGAGATAACCGCTGCGGTGCCGGTTCCGAACGCTTCCTCGAGCCGACCTTCCTGATGGGCCTCGAACAGCTCCGCCACGGAGATTCGACGTTCCTTAACCGGTACGCCCCATTCGCGAAGCAAACGGATAACCGAATCGCGTGTCACGCCGGCCAGAATGCTGCCATTGAGCTCAGGGGTGATGACTTCTCCGTCAATCTTAAAGAACACGTTCATGCTGCCAACTTCTTCGATATACCGTTTCTCGATTCCATCAAGCCAAAGCACCTGGGAGAAGCCAAGCGATTTGACGTCTTCCTGCGCCTTGATCCCCGCCGCATAATTCCCGGAGGTTTTCGCCTCCCCTGTACCGCCGCGCACTGCCCGAACATAACGATCCTCTACATAAATGCGGACCGGGTGAATGCCTTCCGGGTAATACGCCCCAACCGGCGATAATATGACAATCAAACGGTACTCTTGGGCCGCCCGCACACCAAGCCCCGCCTCGGTAGCGATGATAAAGGGACGGATGTACATGGAATTGCCTTCACCTTCCGGCATCCACTCCTCCTCCAGTAAGAGGAGGCGGTTAATCCCCTCAAGCACTTCCTCCGGATCGACCTGAGGAATGCCGATGCGAGCGCACGACTGGTTCAACCGACGTAAATTCATGTCGGGACGGAACAGCACAAGTTCTCCCTGCGGCGTCCGGTACGCCTTCATCCCTTCAAAGACCTCTTGCCCGTAATGGAACACCATCGCCGATGGATCCAGCGAGATCGGACCATAAGGAACGATACGCGGATCATGCCATCCCTGACCTGCCGTGTAATCCATCAGCAGCATATGATCGGTAAAATACTTACCAAAACCTAAACGATCGGCTTCAGGCTTCATTTTTTTGGTGCTAGTTAACGTGATTGGCCATTTTTCCATGGTTCATTTCCTCTTTTCCAATATCGGTTTTACGAATCGTACGAATCAATTGATTCCCTGTCTCTCACTATACCGATTCTATGTTCATTGATCAATAACATAGTTTCGATTATAATCATTGACAATATCTATGAAAAGATACGGAGGGGATCCGGAATGGAGCATCGCTTGCTGGAATATTTCATTGCGGTCGGTGAGGATTTGCATTTCACCAAAGCCGCAGAAAGACTCGGGATTACCCAGCCCACACTTAGCCACCAGATTCGCTTGCTGGAGCAAGAGCTCGGAACTGCGCTGATCAGCCGCATCGGCAAAAAAAACTACCTAACCCAAGCGGGTTCCATCCTCCTAGAGCATGCCCGCCGGGTCGTCTATGAAGTGGAGCAGGCCAAGCTGGAGATCGGCCAGATAAGCGGCGTGCAGCGGGGCCAGCTCCGCATCGGCTGCTCCGGCAATCACTTGCTGGAAAGCAAGCTGATCTCTTTCCACCGCCAGCATCCTGGCATTGCGTTGACAGTGCTCGAGTTGGCTACCGAGGAAACGCGAGCCGGACTGCTCGCCAACCAGCTGGATCTCGGCGTCGTGTTCCTGCCGCTTCAGGACGAGCAAATCATCAGCCGTCCACTCTATGACGAAGAGTTAGTATTCGCTGTCTCCAGCCTGCACGCCTACGCAGAATTGCCTGAGGTCACACTGGATCAGTTGGCTCGGCTGCCGCTCGTCTTATTTCCTCCGAAGTTTTACGTTCGGCAATTGCTCGATACGGCCTGCGCCGAACAAGGCATCGAGATTCGGCCCGTCATGGAACTATCGACGATGGAATCGCAGGTACAGATGGTTCTTCACCATATTGGGGGAACCGTGCTTCCTGCCTCCTATGCCCAAACGCTGGCCGGAGCGAACCGCCGAGGTGAGATTACCGTTGTCCCGCTGGCGGAGCCCGTTCCACGTAAAAATGTCGGGTTGGTGTACCGCAGCAGTACGTTTATGGACCCTACGCTTCAGGCGTTTATCCGGCATTTGACGGAATAGGATAGCATATCTCATTTTTTCCATTCAATAAGCGGTAGAATGCTTTCTTTAAGGGAGGTTGCGGGGCCGCCGATCAACGTCTCTAAATCCTCTGTGGTGGAAGTCGTATTCAGTTTGCTTAAATACCCATAAATCCAGCTCTGGATCTGCGGATCTTCGCGATGAACGACGTTTTTACCCGATATCTCAGACAAAGCTTCCGCCAAATTCTGAAAAGTCCAGAACCTAGGGGCCGTTAGCTCGTAAATCCGATTTACATGGTGCGGAGCCGGGCGAGAGCCTAAAACGGAAGATATGGCCTTTGCTAAATCCTCACGTGTAACGGTATTAAAGCGCCAATCTCCTGGGAATGTGGCCAGTTCTCCCGTTCGGATGGCCGAGTCGAGCCCGAACTGGGACGTTAGGTCGGCATAAAGAGCATTCCTGAAGAAGGTATATGGAATCCCCGAAGTTATAATAGCTTGCTCTGTAGCCAAATGCAGAGGCACGGGTGGAACTTGAACGGTTCCGGGAAACGCAAAGCCCGTATAGGATAGATGTTTTACCCCTGCCCGTTTGGCCGCCTCGACAACTTGGGTATGCTGGCGAAGGCGAACCGTATCATCGATGTCCGAGCCAGAGATCAGTAGCAGCTTATCCACGCCGGTAAATGCAGGGGTCAGGCTTCCGGGTACATCATAATCGCAATAGCGCACCTCAACGCCCAACTCCTCAAAGTCAGTTGCGCCTTCCGGCTTGCGCACGCAAGCGATTAAGGGCTCGTTTGTCGCCTGCTGACGCAAATACTTTAAGATCAGTTTTCCTAACTTCCCCGACGCTCCGGTAATGGCAATTGACATAATAAACCTCCCTATACATTTAATTAAGGACTTAACTATATGCTCATTATGAATTACACTTGGTTTTTCAACTTATTTAGCAAACCTGCGAGTTGTTTCAGTTCGTCATCCGTAAGCACCTTTAGCTTCTCAGTGACAGTACTGCGGTTGCCTGGCAAATGATTCAGCAGAAACGACTGGCCTTCGATCGTGATCGAAATAACTGACTTGCGACCATCGGTCGGATGGCTGGTCCGGCGAATCAATCCATCCTTTTCTAAAGGGGTGAGCAAAAGGCTGATGTTTGCTTTCGTGACACCGATCTTTTGAGCGAGCAAGGAAGGAAGCAGTTGCCCTCCCTCCTTCATGATTTCGACCAGAATGCGGACTCTGGCACCATTCTGTCCGATGGAGTGCCAGTATTTTTCCGATACCTCTACCAGCTTCGCGGTCGCTTCCACAAGAGTGAAGAATACCTGCATAGGCAACGTTTGTTGTATTACGTAATCCTGCAATTCTTCCATTAAACGCACTCCTCAATCTCAAGCCATTTAATTAAGCACTTAACTAATATAATCAAGAACTCCCCCATAAATCAAGGGGATCATTAATTTTAAGTCTTCTTTTGTAGCCAGCTCTGGTTTATGTTGCTCTCCAAACACTAGAAAAAAGTCCCGCCAAATCGCTTACGCGCCTTTCGCGGGACTTCTACTTATTCTGATTTGCTTTTGAGCAGAAGCTCGGTGACTCCGTCGTTCTTCTCGAGATGCATCAGCGCTTTTCCGATCGATTTCCGATCGGCTAACGGAGCCTCTTCCGAGCTGAATGCGTGCATTTTTCCATCTTTCGTAACCGCCTGCAAGAGCACCGGCTCTTTGCAGCGAATCCCGCCGATCAGACGGCTGCCGTTCGGCTTGACGCGTTTGCCTTCCTTAAATTCAAAGGACTGTACGCCTTTGCCGCCTCGGCTTTGGAGCGGGTAATCCAGCAGCAGGCTGCGTTTGCCGTAAGCCAGATCCGACACGACGAGAACTTCGCCTTCTTCCCCTTCGACCCAGAGTGCGGCGACAACCTCGTCGTCATCCTTCAGGTTGATCCCGCGTACCCCTGCGGACACGCGACCCATTGGGTTCACTTCGCTTTCTGCAAACCGGATCGCCATTCCCTGTTTCGTCAGCATCAGGATCTCTTGATTGCTTCGGCTGACTGTGACGCTCAGCACCACGTCGCCGTCGCCGACCTTACAAGCGGCGATGGCTCCGGAACGCTTCGTCTCGTACTCCTTCAATTCCGTCCGCTTCACCTGACCGTTCTTCGTGACGAACACCAGACTAAGCTCCGGATTCTCGTCGAAGCTTTTCACCGGAATGACGCTGATAATCCGGTCCTCCTTGGCGAGCGGGATCACGTTGACGATCGCCGTTCCGTTGTCCTTCCACTTGAACTCCGGAATCTGGTGCACCGGCAAGAGGAAATACTGTCCCCGCTGCGTAAAGATCAGCAGGTTCTGCAGCGTATCCAGCTCCAGCAGATGCTTGATGTAGTCGCCTTCTTTGACCCCTGAGCCATCCCGCTCCCCGCCGGATCTAGTAAAGGACAGCATGCTGGTGCGTTTGATGTACCCTTCATGCGAGATCGTGACCAGCACATCCTCCTGGGCAACGAGAACCTCGAGGTTCACTTTAAGCTCCTCAACCTCGTCTTGAATGTGCGAGCGGCGGTCAATTCCGTATTTGTCGCGGATTTCGATCAGCTCTTTTTTGATCAAAGCAATCAGTTTCTTATCGCTTTCCAGTATGCCGCGCAGAACCGTGATTTTCTTCTGGATGTCCTCCATCTCTTTTTGCAGCGTCGTGATTTCGAGATTCGTCAACCGATACAGCTGCAACGTCAAGATGGCATCCGCTTGGCGTTCGGTGAAACCAAACATCCATTGCAGATTGTTTTGCGCATCCTGGCGGTTCTTGGAGGCTTTAATCGCTGCGATGACCTCATCCAAGATGTTGAGCGCTTTAACTAGGCCCTCCAATACGTGAGCGCGGTCCTCCAGCTTCTCCAGCTCATATTGCGTCCGGTACGTGACAACTTCACGTTGATGGGCAATGTAGGCTTCGAGCATCGCTTTGAGGCCCAATAAGCGCGGCGCTTTGTTGACGATCGCCACCATATTGAAGTTGTACGTGACTTGAAGATCGGTTTTCTTTAGCAAATACGCTAAAATCCCCTGGGCATCTGCATCCTTCTTCAGCTCAACAACGATACGCAGCCCGTTCCGGCCGCTTTCGTCGCGGACCTCGGCGATTCCGTCCACCTTTTTCTCCAGACGGATGTTTTCCATGGCCGTAACCAAACGGGATTTAACCACCTGATACGGAATTTCGGTGATCACGATCTGCTGTTTCCCGCCGCGGAGCGTCTCGATCTCCGTCTTCGAACGCAGATAAATTCGGCCTTTGCCGGTCTGATAAGCTTCCTGAATGCCTTCCTCGCCCATGATGATCCCGCCCGTTGGAAAATCCGGTCCCTTGACGAACAAGCGAATTTCCTCCAACGTCATTTCGGGTTTCTCCATCAAAGCGATACAAGCATCGATCACCTCGCGCAGATTATGCGGCGGAATTTCCGTCGCAAATCCGGCCGAGATCCCGCTGGCGCCATTGACCAGCAGGTTCGGAAATCGTGCTGGCAGCACCACAGGCTCCTTCGCTGTGTTATCGAAGTTGTCTTTGAACGGTACGGTTCGTTTCTCAATGTCGCGCAGCAGCTCCATCGCGATCGCCGACAGGCGAGCTTCGGTATACCGCATTGCTGCCGCCGGGTCATCGTCCTGCGAGCCCCAGTTGCCGTGGCCGTCGACCAGCGTATGACCCATCTTCCACGGTTGCGCCATCCGCACCATACCCTCGTAAATCGAAGAGTCCCCGTGCGGATGATAGTTCCCCATGACGTCCCCGACGGTTTTGGCCGACTTCCGGTACGGCTTGTCCGGCGTATTGCCGGAATCGTACATCGCGTACAAAATCCGCCGTTGCACCGGCTTCAACCCGTCGCGAATATCGGGAATCGCCCGGTCTTGAATAATGTATTTGGAATACCGGCCAAAGCGGTCGCCTACAACCTCTTCCAGAAACGCCGGCAAAAAGTTTTCCAGCATGCTCACATCAATTCACCTTCTATTCCTCAAACTCCGTGAAATCCACGTTTTCCACGATCCAGCGCTTGCGCGGATCGACCTTGTCCCCCATCAGCGTAGACACGCGGCGTTCCGCTTTGGCGGCGTCTTCGATCTGCACCTGCAGCATGGTCCGCGTTTCCGGATTCATCGTCGTTTCCCACAGCTGCTCGGGATTCATTTCCCCTAAACCTTTGTAGCGCTGCAGCTCGAAATTCTTGCCGAATTCCTTCAGGTAGTTCTGCAGTTGCTCGTCACTCCAGGCATACCTCACCGTTTCCAGCTTGCCGGATCGACGGGTGATCTTGTACAAAGGCGGCTGGGCGATATAAACCCGTCCCGCATCAATCAATGGCTTCATGTAACGGTAGAAGAACGTCAGCAGCAGCACCTGGATGTGCGCGCCGTCCGTATCCGCGTCGGTCATAATGATGATTTTGGAAAAATTGCTGTCCTCAACGGCGAATTCCGGCCCGATGCCGGCACCGATCGCCGAAATGATGGCCCGGTATTCGTCGTTCTTCAGAATATCGGCGAGCTTCGCTTTCTCCGGATTCATCGGCTTACCCTTCAGTGGCAGAATCGCCTGGATCTTCGAATCGCGCCCCTGCTTCGCCGAACCTCCGGCAGAATCGCCTTCCACGATAAATAGCTCGGTACGCGAGAAGTCCTTCGATTGCGCTGGCGTCAGCTTGCCGCCGAGGTTCGAGCTCTCGCTCCGCTTCTTGCCCGAGCGCATTTCGTCGCGGGCTTTGCGGGCGGCCTCCCGCGCTTTAGAAGCTTGTACCGCCTTCTTGATCAGCGTTTGGGCGACCTGCGGGTTCTCTTCCAGAAACACCGCCATCTTATCCCCAACGACCGATTCCACGGCGCTGCGCGCGGACGCACTCCCCAGCTGGTCCTTCGTTTGTCCCACAAACTCGACCTCGGACATTTTGACGCTGATGACAGCCATCATCCCTTCGCGCAAATCATTGCCTTCGAGGTTCTTCTCCTTCTCCTTGAGGATGCCGTTCTTCCGGGCATACTCGTTCATCACCCGGGTATATGCCGTTTTGAATCCGGTTTCATGCGTTCCCCCGCCGCGAGTTGGAATGGAGTTAACGAAGGAGACTAGGGTTTCGGTATAGCCTGCATTGTACTGCAGCGCAACCTCCACCTCGATATCTTCCCGCTCCGCATAGAAATGGACGACGTCATGCAGTACGTCCTTCCCGTCATTGAGAAACTGAACGAACTGACTGGCTCCGCCCTCGTAAAAAAACTCGTCGAAACGGTCGGTCCGCTCGTCCTTCAAGGTCACCTTCAGGCCCGAATTCAGAAAAGCGATCTCCTGTAAACGTTCCGCGAGCGTATCATAGTTTAATCCGATACCACCGGAAAACACGCGAATATCCGGTTTAAACGTGACCTTCGTTCCGGTCTTATTCGTATTGCCGATGACCTCAAGTCCAGTGACTGGTTCGCCAACGTGTTCAATCCCTTTGTCGTCGACCCAATATTCGAAGCGCATTCGATGGATTTTCCCGTTCAGGTAGATATGAACCTCCAGCCACTCGGACAGTGCATTGGTCACCGAGGCGCCAACGCCGTGCAAACCGCCTGATTTCTTGTAACCCGATCCACCGAATTTACCGCCTGCGTGCAAAATCGTAAATACGACCTGCGGCGTCGGAATGCCGGTTTTGTGCATCCCGATTGGAATTCCCCGACCGTTGTCGATTACGGTGACCGATCCGTCCTTATTCAGCGTAATGTCGATTTTGGAGCAGTACTTTGCCAGATGCTCGTCGACGGCATTATCTACGATCTCCCAAACCAGATGATGAAGTCCCGACGAGCTCGTACTGCCAATATACATCCCTGGCCGTTTGCGTACCGCGACAAGCCCCTCGAGCACTTGAATGTCGTCCGCGTCGTAACCCGAAGACGAGCTTCCGGAACTTGTGCCGGGTACGTCCTCGAACAAATCGATTTGTTCGGCCATTCATGCTCCCCCTTTATTTCTTGTAGTAAACCTCTGTATGTAAACGAACAGATGTTTTGGTGCCTTTGTCCATTTTAATTCAAAATATCTTGTTTCGTAAAGACAAGGAATGAAACGATTAGCGAGCAAGCCCCCCAAACCGCCAGCACAGCCAGCGAAAAGCCCAGCGTCATCCCCTCGATTGGCGCCGGAGTACCTGCTAAATAATTCGTTAAACCCAAGTTCACCATGAACAGGTATTTGGCGCTCGTCCAGGAAGAAGCCATATTCGTCAAAATATTGCCGGCGATCAGCGTCGCCATCATGATGACAATGCTTGCCGACGTGCTGCGAACGAGCACGGACACCATGAAAGCCAGTGCGGCGACCACAACGCTGACAAACCAAATCAGTCCGGCCTGCATGAAGATATACTGCCATTGCGGCACTGCATGCACGCCCGAGATATCCACTTCCGCCCCTCTGAGCTGGAACCCGGTAAATACCGGCATCGTCCATCCGCGGTAACCGAAAAATAAACCCGATATCAAATAGCAAATCAAACAGGTTGATATGATGATTAAGGACACGAACATCAGCAAGGTCAACAGCTTGCTCAACAGGATTTTCCACCGTCTAATCGGCCGCGTAAGCAGCATTTTGACGGTTCCCCCCGTCCGCTCCGAAGACACGATATCCGAGCCCACGCCCATGATTAACAGCGGAATGAACAACGTGGCCGCGTTATCTAAGAACTCCCGAGTAAATGAGACGCCGCCCGGCTCCTTCGGATTCACGTCATGTTCCAAATAATATTTCATCTGCTGAATATAAATTTGGCGGTATTTCTTCCATTCTTCCGGTACCCGGTCGCTGCCCAGCGAATTTTGGTTGTCCGTGATCGCTTGCTGAACCTCCCGGCGCCAGTCGGTACCGAACTTCTCCCGTTTGTCCTCGGCCTGCCGCAGTTGGGCGTAAGCAAACATCGGCACCAGCACGATTAGAACAAGCAAGATGACATAAAAGCGTTTCTTCTTGATCATCTTGATCGTTTCATTTTTTACTAAAGGCAAAATGTTATTCAATGCTTTCACCTTCCGTCATCTCCAGGAACAGCTGTTCAAGTGTCGGACTGACTTTCTGGACGGCTTCCACCCGGACCCCCTCCCGCACCAAGCGACCTACGAGGTCAGGGATTAATTCCGGCTGCATTTGGGTTACAATCGCTTGGCCCTGGATCCCCGCCATGATCGTATCGTCCAGCACGTTTCCAGCTTCGTTCACCACGCTGACCCCGGATGCCGATCGAAGCAGCCGCTCTCCCGGCTCCCGGGGTTCCAGTTCCCATATCACATAACTCATGTTCGCTTGAATCAGTTCGTCAACTTGACCGACGGCCAGTACGCGTCCACGCCCGATAATCGCCACCCGGTCGCATAGCAGCTGAATTTCGCTAAGCAGATGGCTCGATACGAATACGGCCATGCCTTCCTCTGCCAACCGGCGGATAAACCCGCGCATCTCTTTGATGCCCTTGGGATCAAGACCGTTCGTCGGTTCGTCTAGGATCAGCAGCTTCGGTCGTCCTAACAATGCCTGAGCGATCCCCAGCCGCTGTCTCATCCCTAACGAATAGGTTTTAACCTTATCGTCAATTCGGCCCGTCAGCCCCACCATATGAACGACTTCTTCAATCCGACTCGCATCGATGCCTGGGATCATCCGGGCAAAATGCTCGAGGTTCTCCCGTCCGGTCAAATAGCTGTAAACCTCGGGATTCTCTACGATTGATCCCACGCAACGCAACGCCAGCTCCGGTTCCCGCTGCACATCGTATCCACAAATGTTCACTTGACCGGCCGTTGGGCGGATCAGGTCAACGAGCATGCGGATCGTCGTCGTTTTACCGGCCCCGTTAGGTCCCAGGAACCCGAAAATCTCCCCGGCATTCACCTCGAAATTCACTTCGTGTACGATCCACTTTCGGCCGATTTTCTTCTTGAGCCCCTGTACCTTCAATACAGGTTGGCGTTGTTCGGCATTCATCGGCTGCCGTATCCCCATCGCCGTCCACTCCTTCATTTTTACTCCAGAACAAGTCCTTTATTAGCGCTTAATACCCTGCACCATTCGTTCAGCTATTGCTTGATAGCCGTCCCCGTTCGGGTGAAAATGATCGCTCGACAGATAGCGGGACGAGTTTTGTATAAACAAATCATAGGTAGGCACCGCTAACGTGCCTTCATATTCGCCGAGCGCATTCATCGCCATCGCATTCCACCGAGCCACCGCATCATTACCGATTTCCCGCATCCCTTCCAGGTCGCTGAATGGGTTATATAAAGAAACGTAGACAAGCAGTGCCTGCACGTTGATTTTTTTAATTTGCGCGACGACTTGCCCAAAATCAGCCGAGCTCTTATCGATGGCCGCATCGATTTCGGCTTTGGTGGGCACCTGTTCGCCGGAGGTCAATTCTTCCGTGCCGTTGAACAAATCATTGCCTCCAATGGACAACAGGATGATCCCCGCCTGCTGCAAAGCATATTTCACGCCCGGATCCTCCAGCATCGGCAAGAGTTCCTCCGTTGTTAACCCATTGATCCCGAGGTTGTTGACCAATTTAGAGGTTGCGCCTTCTTTATTTATTAAGTCAACCGTCCGCCGTGCAAATCCGCTCCCCGTATCGTCCCCGGTCCCTTTGGCCAGGGAATCCCCGATAGCGGTCACATCGAAAGCGCCGGCCTTTGCGGCCTGTTCCGTTCGGGAAGGGGATACCGCCTGCTTGCCGGCTACTGCCGAAGGATTCGCAATATCCGACACTGCGTAAACGAAGCCAGCCAGCAGCAGCAAGGTCGACAGGGCGGAGGAAATTCCTGCCCATCTCCAGATTCGGGACGTTCTGTTCATGCCACTTCCTCCTGTTCGTTCTAAGTCCCATCTAACACTCACTTCAATAAACTCTCCAACTTATGTAAATAACATAAAACTTCTTGTGAAGAGATGCAAATTTTCTCGAAAAAAGGACTAGCTTTTTGTAAGTCACAGAGTTATAATATTTCATGTTCCGAAAAAACTTCACGTTACGGGTTATTAGCTTAGCTGGTAGAGCAGCCGACTCTTAATCGGCAGGTCGCAGGTTCGACCCCTGCATAACCCATTTATAGCATCCTCCACTGCATCGGCAGCTTGGGGGATGTTATTTTTTGTCCACCTCGCAGCGAAAAAAGCACGAGAATCGAGGTTGTCGCCCCGTTCTCGCGCTTCTCGTCATGGTCCAGCCACCGCCACCTGTGTTAGTTGGCGCGGATGACTTTGACGTCGGCTGAAATCACCTTGACGCCTTCGTACAACATAAACCGTCCATTTTGCCACTCGATGCGCAGCAGCTTGCCATCGTCGGACTGGTATTGCCACACATGCTGCTCTCCGCCTTGCAGAAACGGCGTTTTGCCAACCACGGACACGTAACCCCCGTACTCCTCTTCCAAAAAATACTCCGTTCCGTCCAGCTCCATTTGAGACGGTACTTCGGTTGGATCGTCCAACCTTCCGTCAATCGGCTGATACCACTGATACTGCAGCGTCTCGCGCTCCTCCACCAGCAGATAACTGATGCGGCTGCCGTCCTGTAGCGTCAGTACGACGGCATTACGGCCGCGATTGCCCACTCGTCCGGTCACTTCGTAGGAGACGAGCGATACCTCGCAGATGTCACCGGGAGCTAGTGCAAGCATGCTCTTCTCTGTCATCGGCGGTGCCGGTTTGGCAAACAGGTTACCGATTCTTTTCCATACGCTCATGTTCGGTCTAGCCTCACTTTAGGTTCGATTCGCCTATTTTTTATCCTCGTATTGCTTCATCAACTCGGCCAATTCCGCTTCCACTGCAGCGTCCTTGTTCAAGCCTTCAAATTCTTCGTCCAGAGACTTGCCCTTGGAGCTAAGTTCATTGCTTGCTTCAGCTTGGGCTTCCATCTGCAGCATTTTCTCTTCCATACGTTTCAGACCGCTTGATGCGGAATCCGCATTAAACCCGGACATCGTCTTGTTGATTTCGTTCTGCGCTTTCGCCGCATTGTAGCGGGCTACGAGCGTTTCGCGTTTGTTCCTCATCTCCGTCAGTTGCTTGCGCATTTCCTCAAGCTTACCCCGAAGATTGTCGGCCGCTGCTTTATTCTGGTCATAGCTGGTCTTGTATTCCGCCATTTTCGTTTCAGCCGCTTTCTTCTCTTCCAATGCGCGGCGAGCCAGATCAACGTTTTGCGCTTGGGCCGCTTGGTGCGCCTGTTGTGTGCGACGTTCGACCAAAGCTTCCTGTTCTTCGTACAGTCCCTTGAACTTCTTCTCAATGGCAATCTGAGCGGCAACCGCCTTCTCTGCGTCTTCAAGATCTTCTTGCATATCGCGGATATATTGGTCGGTCAACTTAATCGGATCTTCCGCTTTGTCGATCAAAGCGTTGATATTGGACATCGTCAAATCGCGTAATCTCTTAAACATAGACATTTGTTTATTCCTCCCGATTGAAATATCAGATTATGCATATGTTTACGCTGCAGAATTCAGGAGGTTTCATGAAAATATTTCGGATTAGGCGATCAGACTTGAAAGATTGATCAAACGAGCCTTGGAGCCCGCCGGGTGAAATGTTCTTACGATCGCTGTTGTTCGCGTGGTTTTCTCCACGGCTATAACCTAACTCTGCCCTCGTCGCATGTAGTCCCATCTGCTTCTAACGGAACGTAGAGCCGCTATTTGAACATTTCCCGGTCATTTCCCAATCTAACGGAACCAGAAGCCGCTATTCGCCTCAAAATGAAGCTACCGGACCCAATTTGGAGCAAATAAGGTCTCCTCGTTCCGTTAGAGTTCCTGATCTTGCGTATGCAGCCTATTAGCGTCTCTCAGTTCCGTTAAAAACTCAGCGTGTCCTCTAAATCACGTTTTTCCACTAACTTCAACTAAGGGCCCGGCGAATCATACCCACGATTCGCCGGGCCCCTATCTTCCCCTAAGCTCACGGATGAAGAGCGATCTGCCCCGTCTGCTCCAAGGAAAGCGAATAACGAACCTAAGGGAGTTTACGTCCGCATTGGGGAGCCGCTTGTCTTCCTTCTATCCCATCGTTGGACAAGCGGCGGACAAGAGCGGCCCGTGGTTGTTATTCGCTTCCGCTGACTCCGCTGAACTACAACAAAGAGCCCGGCAACACGCCAGGCTCCTCTATATTTTCATGCTCGCATGAAGACGCGAGCTCTCATTTCCCGATAAACTCCTGCACCCAATACCCATTATAATACCCGACGCCGATCAGCTTGTATTTGGGATTGAGGATATTCGCCTTATGGCCAGGGCTGTCCATCCAATCCTTGACCACTTCCTCGGCGGAACGCTGGCCTTTGCCGATGTTCTCGCCGGCATAGAGATACGTGATGTTGGATGAGTCCATCATATCGAAGGGGGAGCCGTAGTTCGGTGACGTATGGCTAAAATACCCGGTTTTGAACATGTCGATGGCTTTGGTCTTGGCCATCTTCGTTAAGTTGGTATGCACCATCAGCGGTTTTAACCCGGCGTCCTTTCGCTCCTTGTTCACGAGCGCGACCACCTTGGACGCGTTTTGCGTCTGGATTTGCGCATAGACTGCTGCTAGCGACTTCGACTTAACTCCAGATACAGCAGCTGCATGCGCAGTGTCCGTTCCCAATCCGCCTCCTTGCGCCGTCGTCAAAGCCAATGCCAAAGCCGCAACCAGCAGCCCGGACATCCCGATTTTTGTACTCCATTTCTTCATGATGGATAGCTCCTCCCAGCCGTTTGCCCCGTTTTGCCGTTTCTTGTCACATTTTAACATATTTCGATGGCCTCTGCTTGCTTAAAAAATGGAAAAAGAGCGACTCATGAGCCGCCCTTCCCCCTGCCATTCCTTTTCTTATTTCTTGCTTGCGTATTTACGCATATCGAATGCTACGGCAGCAACGATAATCGCACCTTTGATGATTTGTTGCCAGTAAGGACCTACACCAACGAAGGTCAAGCCGTAGTTGATAACCGTAAAGATCAGCACCCCGGCCATGATGCCCGGAACCGTACCGATACCCCCTGTAGTGGAGACCCCGCCGACGACGCAGGCAGCGATCGCGTCAAGCTCGTACATGTTCCCGTAGTTGTTCGTTGCGCCGCCGGTTCTAGCGGCTTCCATCACACCTGCCAAGCCATACAAAGCACCTGCGATAGAATAAATGAGGATCAGGTTTTTAGATACGTTGATCCCGGACACCTTAGCCGCTTGCTCATTGCCGCCAATCGCGTACATGTTTTTACCGAGACGTGTTTTGTTAAACATCACCCAAACAATGGCGCAGACGACGATGGCGATAATGACAATGTAAGGAATGGAGAAATCACCTTTCCCAATGCTCCCCGAACCCAGCAGATTCGTAAAATCGCCGCGCAGGCCGCCGATAGGCTGGGATTGGTTAGGATCGGTATCGAAGTACAGCGAGTTGATTCCGTAAATGGCAACCATGGTACCCAAAGTAGCGATAAACGGCGGAACTTTGAATTTAGCAACGATTACCCCGTTAATCAGACCAAAGAGCAGGCCCACTGCAATAGCGATCAGAACCGGAATAAACATCGGAAGCTCCGGCAAATTGGGGAAGAAACGACGCGCATAATCTACTTCTTGCAGCATGGAAGCAGACACGACCGCCGTCAAACCAACCATCCGGCCAGCGGACAAGTCAGTACCGCCCGTGATGAGAATAAAGGCCACGCCGAGGGCGATGATCACCCGTGTCGACGACTGGATCAAAATATCGCGAAGCGTATTCAAGCCGATAAAGCTAGGCTCATAGACAGCGATGCCGACTAATAGCACAGCCAAAACGATATAAATGGCATTTTCACTAACAAAACTTTGTAATTTCTTTGTATTCATGATTTTCTCCTCCTTCTCTAACCTTAGTGCTGGGCAGCCAAACGCATAATTTCTTCTTCCGTAGCCTTGTCTCCATCCACAATCCCTGTAAGACGGCCTTCGGACATTACCATAACACGGTCGGACATCCCAAGCAGTTCAGGCATCTCGGATGAAATCATGATGATGCTTTTGCCTTGCTGTGCCAAATCCGCAATAATGGAGTAAATCTCGTATTTTGCCCCAACGTCAATCCCGCGTGTGGGTTCGTCTAAGAGCAGAATATCCGGCTCAGTCAAAAGCCAGCGCGCAAGCAGTACCTTTTGCTGATTCCCGCCCGAAAGGTTCATGATCAACGTCTTCGGGGACGGCGTTTTGGTCCGCAGCTTCTCAACCATTTGGTTGACTTCGGCTTTTTTCTTGCGATCATTCAAGAGCCCGAACGACGTCACGTAACGGGACATATTCGCGATCGCCCCATTTTCGTGAACGGACAATACCGGGAAAATACCGGTCGTGCGGCGTTCCTCCGTGAGTAGGGCTAACCCGTGCTTCTTGGCTTCGCCGGCACTGCGAATCTTGACCTCTTTGCCCCCGATCGAGATCGTCCCCGACTGAATTTCCCGGAGGCCGAACAGCGCTTCGATCAATTCCGTGCGCTGTGCCCCGACCAGTCCGCCCACGCCAAGGATTTCCCCTTTACGCAGCTCAAACGATACATCCTTAAACGATTTCGGGTTGCTGGACGTCAGCTTATCCACCTTTAAAATGACGCCGTTCGGCACATTGTGGCGGTCCGGAAACCGCTGCGTTAAATCGCGGCCGACCATTTTGGAGATAATGAGGTCCGTGGTCATTTCCGCTGCTGGCCAGGTACCAATCTTCTTGCCGTCGCGCATGATGGTAACATCGTCGGAGATCCGCAGGATTTCCTCCATTTTGTGCGAGATATAAATAATCGACACGCCGCGTTTCTTCAAATCATTGATGATCCGGAACAGATGCTCGACCTCTACGCTTGTCAAAGAGGAGGTTGGTTCGTCCATGACGATAATCTGCGAGTTGAAGGATACCGCTTTGGCGATCTCGATCGACTGGATCTTCGAAACGGACAGCTTACCGACAATTGTATCCGGGTCTAAATCGATATCTAACTGTTTAAACAGCTCTTCCGTGTCCTTGTACATCTTCTTATGGTCAACGAAGCGGAGAGGACCCCATCCTTGCATAGGGAAACGTCCGAGCCATATATTTTCCATGACATTGCGGAAAGGTACCGGATGCAGCTCCTGGTGAATCATCGAAACCCCGAGCTTCAGCGCATCGCTGGAATTGTTAATTTCCGCTTTCTGACCATTCAGCACAATTTCGCCATCGTCCGGCTTATAAATTCCGAACAGGCATTTCATCAGCGTTGATTTACCGGCCCCGTTTTCACCCATCAGCGCATGAACGGTACCAGGTCTAACCTGCAGCGTTACGCCATCCAGCGCTTTGACGCCGGGAAACTCCTTGGTGATGCCCTTCATTTCGAGCATGAATTCAGACATTGTTTTTCGCCCCCTGATCATTTCTTTCGCTTTAGAGGCACAGCATGATTTCCTCCGGTATTCCTATCCCTGCGAAAAAACCGGGAGGTCCGTACCCTTCGGCATCGAACCTCCCATTTAGTCCTTGCGAATGTTGAGAAGTCCTGCTGATTACCTGCTAGCTGTTCTCTTATTTAAAGTCAGCAGCGTTATCCTTCGTTACTTTTTGGTAAGGGATCCAAACATATTGGTTGTCGGTAATTTCGAAACCAACGCTGTCTTTGCTGATCGCTTCGCCTTTTGCCAGCAAGGAAGCCAAAGTAACTGCTGCTTTCCCTTGGTTTTCAGCGTCATTCAATACCGTACCCAGCATCGTGCCTTGTTCCAGCGCTTGAAGTGCTGGTGCCGTGGCGTCAACCCCTACAACCGGCATGTATTTGTCGCCTGTGAAGTATCCGGCCGCTTTCAAAGCTTCGATTGCGCCGAGAGCCATGTCATCATTGTTTGCAAGCACGGCTTCGATTTTGTCGCCGTTTGCAGCCAGGAAGGCCGCCATTTTCTCTTGGCCTTTTACGCGGTCCCACATTGCGGTGTCTTCGGCTACTTTTTCAACTTTGATGCCAGCTTCTTCAATCGCTTGGATCGAATATTGCGTACGCAGCTCAGCATCTTGGTGTCCAGGTTCGCCTTTCAGCATCACGTATTGCAATACGCCGTCGCCGTTTTTGTCCGCTTCCGGATTTGCTTTCCAGTAGTCAACTACGATTTGTCCGGATAACGTACCGGATTCTTCGGCTTTCGCACCAACGTAGTAAACTTTATCCCATTTCTTCATATCTTCCGGCAAAGGTTCGCGGTTCAGGAACACAACCGGCGTATCTTTGGCTTGGGCTTTGTCGATAATGACGCCTGCCGCCGTACGGTCAACCGGGTTAACGATCAGCGCGTTTGTTTTCTTCGTCAAGAACAAGTCGATTTTATCGTTTTGGGTCGGTTGGGAGTTTTGGCTGTCTACGACATCCACTTTTGCAATCCCGTCCGCGTTCTTCTCGATGGAGTTCCGAACGCCCGTCATGAACGTATCGTCAAATTTGTAAATGGCCACGCCTACGCTTGGAGTGGATCCTCCATTTCCTCCGCTGCTCTCTTTGTCGCCGCCGTTGGAGCAACCTACCATTGTCGCACCGAGCATTGCTGCGGCCAGCATGACTGTCGTCAACTTCTTCATATCTTTGACCTCCTGAAAAATGTATTTCTGTGAGTTATCCTCTTGGATACGTTTTCATTATGCATGGTTTTCGACGGAATGCGAATCCAAAATTCTAAGATGTTTCTATCAAAATTCTGATGATGTCCCTTTGAGAATTTATAGTTCGTTTCTTCGGTACGTTAGCAAAACGGCAAAACAGCAAGCCGTCCGGACGATCCGGATCCCACTTGCTGTTTGCTCGTTTGAACTTCAACTAGAGAAAGAAAGGCTCGGTCAACCGCTGTCTTTACTTCACGAACGGGAACAGCAGCTTCTGGTTTTCCGGCCATAGCATATTGTTCAGGTCGATCAGCTTCGTATCCGTTGGAATCCGATCCTGCAGCTTCTCGCCTCGGGCAGCCTGGACGGCAGCGGCTACGGCCATGTAACCATTGTTAAACGGGTTCTGTACAACCATCGCCTGCACCTTCTCCTCCTGAAGCAGCTCAAGCATTTCCGGCGGATTATCAAAAGCGATCATTTTCACTTTTCCGCCGTAGCCGAGCTCATCGACGGCCCGACCTGCGCCAATCGAAGATTCGGCGCTGAGCGACACGATGCCATCCAGATCCGGGAACCGCTTCAGCATATCGGCCGTCAGGTTATAAGCGAGTTTCTCGTCCGAACCGCAGTATTGAATATCGACGACATTCACGCCGGGAAACCGGGCGATGTAGTCCAGGAATCCTTCCTCCCGTTGGTTCGCGTTTCGAGCGCCCTGGACGAAATTCATGATTCCGATTTCACTTTCCGGTCCGGTCAGTTCAACCAACCGTTCGGCGGCTTTCTGGCCGGCTTCGTAGTTATTGGTACCGACGAAGGTCTTCACCTTGGTCGAGGCTACTTCCGAATCCATCGAAATGACCGGAATGTCGTAATAGGATGTTCGGTCTGTCACCTGCCCCAACGCTTCATAATCGGAAGCCGCCAAAATGATGGCATCGGGACGCCGCTTAATCGCCCCCTCCATCAGCTGGATTTGCCCTTCGACGTCGTTTTCGTTCTCAGGCGCCAGGAAATTCAACCGCACGTTATACTCTTTGGCCGCAACCTCCGCCCCCAGCTTGGTTGTCTTCCAGTAATCGCCGCGATCCATCTTGACGATCATGTCCACGTCGATAACCTGCTTGTTGTCTCCCCCTCCACCGGAGCGGCCGCAGGAGGACAGCAAAACGATCAGCAGGATGGAGGATAACAGCAGGCAAGCCAGATTCACGTACTTCGGCAATCGCTTCATGACTCCCTCCCGCCTTCTTCCGAACTTTCCGGCCGCACGGCCGGGATCGTAATCGTCACCGTTGTCCCTTCTTCCGGTTCGCTATCAAAATGAAGTCCATAGCTCGCGCCATAATAGAGCGTAATTCGCTCCTGTACGTTACGAACACCGACGCCCGACCCACTTTCACTTCGGATAGCCCCGCTAATGAGCTTCTCGACCGTTTCCGGAGACATCCCGATTCCGTTATCGCGGATACGAAAGACGAGCTTATCGCCTTCCAAACGGGCCTCCACCCGAATGAATCCCTCTTCGGCCGATTTTTCGATCCCGTGATGGATCGCGTTCTCGACGAGCGGTTGCAAGATCAGCTTTAAGGTTGAGCACTTCAATGCGTCTTCATCTGCGCTAATCTCATAGCGAAACTTGTTCTTGAACCGGATCGTTTGGATGATCAAATAATGGCGCACATGCTCCAACTCGTCCTGCACGCTAATGACGTGGTTCCCCTTGCTTAAGCTGATCCGGAAAAACCGCGACAGCGACGTTATCGTCGTAACAACCTCTTCGTTTCGTCCGAGCTCAGCCAGCCTTGTGACCGAGTTCAACGTGTTATAGAGGAAATGAGGATTGATCTGCGACTGCAGCACGTCAAGCTCGCTTTTGCGTTTGGCTTCCTGTTCCTGGATGATTTGATCCATCAACTCACGAATCCGGCGCAGCATCAGATTGAACCGCTTAGACAGCTGTTCGACTTCATAAGCGCCGCTAACATAGACATTCGTCCCGAAGTCCCCGCGTTCCACCATTTGAACGGAGCGCTCCAGCTTGCGAATCGGCTGGGAGATCCGGGCCGATACATAAATGCTGATGACCAGGATGATCGCGATTACGAGAGGCAAGAACCAGGACAGGAAATCGCCGACCTCCCTTTTTGTCGTCAAGAACTCGTCTGCGTAGGCTACCCCGACGATTTTCCACTCGGCCGGTTTGACCGTCTGAATCGTAATGATTCGCTGCTCCCCGTCTGACTCGTCGAAATAACGACCGTATGCATAATTCAGCACCGGCTCCAGATTTTCGTACTTCAATCCTGCATAAATCAGCTGTTGCTGTGGATGGTAGACGATATTCCCTACCTCGTCGATAATGTACACGTAACCTTTTTTGCCCAAGCTGATTCGACCGCTAAGCTCATCAATGGTACGGAAGTTGATGTCAATGACCAGCACGCCTTGCTTCAGCTTCCCTTGGTCCCGGTAGGTCACGGTTTTGCTCATCGAGACGACCCAGCGATACTGCCACTTAAACAAGTTCTGAATGTGAGGCGGGGTAAATTGCAGTTCCCCCGGATTTTCCATTGCGGATTCGAACCATAACTGCTCCTGCAGCCGTGTATTTTGCCGCATCGGAATGGACGGCATGTTACGCACCAGCTTCCCGTCCTCCGTAAACAACGCCATCGAAACCAGATCCTCGCGCGTACTGAGCACGGTCTCCAGTTGCTCCCCCAGTTGATCGTTGGTGGGCAGATCGGGGACTACGGCAATTTTTTGCTCCACAAGGTCAAAAATATCCTGCATTCCGCTAACATATAGCTCCAGGTTGGAATGAACCTGTTCAATGATTTGCTCTAAGCTTAAATAGGCATTCTCTTCCGCGGCTTGGGAGAAGCGGTTGAACAGCAAGGTGCTGACCAATACGACCGCAAGTACCGTAACGGCAATCGATGACAAGGATATCAGTACTTGAATGTTGCGCACATGGAAACCTTGAGCCATTCGTTTGACGGAACGCCACAATCTCATGAGCTTCTGGCTCCAGTGCGATATTCTTTCGGAGAAATGCCGTATTTCTTACGGAAGCAAAAACTGAAATAGTTGGGATCGGCAAACCCAACGCGTTCGGCGATTTCAAATGCTTTCAAGTCTGTTGTAGCCAGCAGGTCCTGTGCCGCATCCATCCGCACGCCCATCAAATAATTGACGAAGGTCGTTTTCGTCTCCTTCTTGAAAATGTTGCTGAAGTATCCGGTACTGATATGCAGATGCTGGCATACTCTGGCGATGGAGATGTCATTGTCCCCGTAATGCGTCATGATGTAATCCTTCGCTTCATCTACCAACTTGTTGTAGCTCGATTGCCGATCGGAGGCGATGGAATGCTTCAGCTTCATACAGACATCCAGGAACCAGGTCTTAGCTTCTTCCGCATGCGAGAACTTGATGAACTGACCTAGAAATCCGGCTCCCTCACCAAATAATTTGTCGAGGTCAACGTGTACGTCCTTGGCGACCTTGATCACCGAGGTCAACATCTCCAGCAAATACACCTGAAAATCCTGATAAGACGCCTTACTATCAGCTAAAGCCGAGAACAGTTCCTCCAATAAGTCAGTCAACTCTTGGTCGCTGCCAACCTTCAGGCAGCGGACCAACTCTTTCTCCCTTAGCTCGTCCATAGATAACGGAACGTACTGCCGTGATTCCACGTCCTCGATCCAGATCACTTTATTGCCACCGAGAATCACGCGGTAATCCAGCGCTTTGACGGCCTCTTCATAAGAGCCGGCGAGTTCACTCAGTTGCTCCACCTCAGAGCCGGCGCCAATCGTCACCGTTAGTTTAAGGAAACGCTCCACGCTAAAACGGATTTCTTCCAATAACTGTAGTGTTCGGTCTGCGAGTTGATCCTCCATGCTAGGCTCTGCTATGCTGAGCACCACAACCTCATCATGATGGATAAATGCCCGGTCTCCGGAATGAAGCCGGACCATCTCCTCGGCAATGTTATATACGGCAAACAGCTGTAACTGCGTATCGTTTGTATCCTTCAAGGAGACCGACGCCTGCCGATTCCCGGGTTCGCCGCTCCCAGATGATTCCCGACGGACCGCCGTAGAATCGATTCGGATCACGGAGACTTGATAACGTTCGCCGCTCAGATCCAGGTCATAATGCTCGCATTTCTCATGGATCTCTGTTTCCTGCAACCGGCGAGACACCAGGGAAGACAAAAACAGGCTCTGCAGGATCGGCAGATTTTTACGGTAATGCTCCGTCAGTAGCTGCACGTTTTCCTTCGCGGCCACCTCTTCATCTATCTGCATTTTCACCTTCGTTAAAATCTCGGCCAATTCTCTCGCCGAAAACGGTTTCAACACATATTCGTCGATGCCCAGTCGAATGGCTTTCTGCGCATATTCGAACTCCTCGTATCCGGTCAAAATAATGATCTTCGTGGCCGGGTATTGTTCACGAATCCACTCGGAAAGCTGCAAGCCGTTCATGAACGGCATTTGTATATCTGTTACTACAACGTCCGGCGCATGCTTCTCCACCAGCTCGGCCGCTTCCTTGCCGTTCTCTGCCGTCTCCATGACGGTATAACCGAGACTTTCCCAGTCGATCAGGCTCAGCAAGCCCTCCCGTACGTCCTCTTCGTCATCGGCCAATATCAACTTATACATCGATGGACCATCCTCTTCTATACCCTGATTTCCCCCCGATTTTATCGTATCGGTCCACAAAAGTAAATTGCGGATCATTTCGAGCTGATGGAAGGATCCAAGACCTTAGTCCAGTTTGTTTTCCGTCTTCGGTCCATTTTGGGATTCCCATAAAACAAGTACCATGATATTATCCTAAAGAACTATCATCAACTCTAAATGGTGGTCGAATTTATGAACAATGAGATGAAAATCTATATTCTATTAAGCAATCCAAAGACATTGGTCGCTAAAGCGATCGGATTATATACCCGCGCTCCTTACAATCATGCCTCCGTCGCCTTTGATCCTGAGCTGCGAGAAGTGTATAGCTTCGGGCGCAAACACCCCGTGATTCCGATCTTCGGCGGCTTCGTCAAGGAAGACATTCACTGCGGGGTATTCGAAAAGGCGACCTGCGCCGTGTATAGCTGCAAGGTTAGTGCGGAGAACTACATGCGCATGAGAAATTTCGTAAAAACTTTTGAGGACAACGGTGAACTGTATAAATATAACTTCATAGGCCTGTTGGGCGTGATCTTAAACATGGAACTTGGCGGAGAGAACTCCTACTTCTGCTCTCAGTTCGTCAGCCGGGTGTTTCAAGAAGCCGGGGTCAAACTGCTGGATAAATCCGCAGGATTAACTACCCCGTCCGATCTCTGCGGCTGCTCGCAGCTCCAACTCGAATTCCGCGGACGCCTTGAAACCTACCGCGAGTTATACTGCTATTCACGCCGGTCCGCTGTGGCGTATGAGCAAAGCCGGTATTATGCGGCGAATTAATTTTGATTAATCACTGTCGGATTGAGCATGACCAAATAGCGCTATGTTTTCACCTTATTTGGTGGGAATAGCGCTATTTTTGATGAATAGGGTGATGGAATCACCTTATTTGCTGCTAAGAGCCTCTCTGGGCTGCTTTTTCATGAAATAAGACTAAAAAATCACCCTATTCTGCGGTTGGTCGTGATTTTCAGGCGGATAAGGTGATTTTGTGGCGCTAAATTGTTTTGAGTCGGCAATTATTCAACGATAAAAGGTTTTGGCCCACCATATTGCTGCAGCCACTGCACGATTTCTTGATTTCTCTGCTCGATGTACTTATCCTCTAATCCATGCTGACCATTCGGGTACACCACAAGCTTTACGGTTTTACCCACCTTCTCCATTTCATCCGCAAATAATTGAACGGTTTGCCAAATTAAGTTCTGATCGCCAGTACCCTGCAGCAGTAGAACAGGGGCTTGGATTTCAGGAATCCGGTCCAGAATCGCATAGTCCCCTTTGGATTCCTCATGGCCATTAATATATCTAAATCTTACATAATACGACAGTTCCCTTTGCTCCTCTACTATCGCCGGGGAGGTCACGTCCGGATGCTCATCTAGCCAGCGTATCGTTGCATCCCAGCCTACAAATGGACTTATCGCGACAACCGCCTGTACGTCCTGCCGTTCAGAAGCTAATCTTAAAGCCACACCGCCTCCCATGGATGAACCAAGCAGGTAGATCGAATTTGGTTTTACTCTTCCAGTGGATTTCGCGGCTTGAATCGCATTTTCCGTATCTCTCGTATTCTCCGCAATTCCCTGCACATGGCCATCACTTTCCATATATCCACGGTAGAGTGGAAACAAACCTACCACTTGGTCGCTAAAATATTTAAACCCGAGCGTAAAGCCGTAGTTATAATGAGACAATTCTTTACGTTCCCAAGCGTATCCCCCATGGAGAGATACAACTAAAGGGTATTTTCCGCGTGCCTTGGGGACAGTTAGGTAAGCTAGAACTTTAATATTGTCACTCCTATAAAAAAGTTTATAGATACGGATATTTGAATTTTGGCCAGGTATTTCTACTAACTCTTTTGAAATAATTTCTATGTTATTTACTTGTGTATCCCGCAGAGAACAGCCGGATAATGCGGTAATGAGGATCGTTAACGCAAACAACACCCGTAATCCCACTCCTACTCTATATCTTCCTATCCCCTTCATTCCTCAGATCCCCCTAGTTATCTAGCATGAAGACGGCGTCATGATGAATGGTCATATCTGTATATTATCCCATAAAAAAGGATAGGCCTAGGCCTATCCTGCGATTGGAATCCCTTTAAGGATGCTTCCGCTAAGCTAAATAAGCTTCCTTGACCTGCTCGTTGGCGAGCAGCAAATCAGCCGCGTCTTCCATCAAGATTTCACCGGTTTGCATCACGTAGCCGCGGTGGGCAATTTGCAAGGCTTGATAGGCATTTTGCTCCACAAGCAGCACGGTCATCCCCTCACGGTTCAGCTGTTGAATAATTTCGAAAATTTGCTCAACGATAATCGGCGCGAGCCCCATCGAGGGTTCGTCCAGCAGCAGTATTTTCGGCTGCATCATCATCGCCCGACCGATGGCCAGCATTTGCTGCTCCCCGCCGCTCATCGTTCCGCCCGTTTGCGCCAACCGTTCCCGCAGCCGCGGAAAATGGTCGAACACCCTCTCCATCCGCTGCTTAATCTTCTTTTTGTCGCTCACCGAAAAAGCACCCATCTCCAAATTTTCCTTCACCGTCAACCGTGGGAAGATCCGTCGTCCTTCCGGCACATGCGCGATCCCTTCCAACGCCGCCCGGTGCGGAGGTAAGTTTGACATTTCGGTGTCGTTGAAGCGGATGGTACCGGTCATGTTCACCTGTCCGCAAATCGCCTTAAGCGTAGTGGACTTCCCGGCCCCATTCGAACCGATCAGCGACACGATCTCCCCAGCCTCCACCGTCAGGGTAACGCCTTTAAGCGCTTCAATCGCTCCGTAATAAGCGTGTACCTCTCGCAGCTCCAGCAAACTCATGAAATCACCTCAAGCCGAACCGCTTCTCCTTGGACAGCGCTTTTGCCCAGGTACGCTTCAATCACTTTCGGATGTGCACGGATATGGTCAGGTTCGCCTTCTGCAATTTTCGTCCCGTAATCCAGGACAAGAATGTGCTCGGATAACTCCATCACGAGCTTCATGTCATGCTCGATCAGGATGATGGTCATTCCGGTTTCCTTCTGAATTCGCCGAATCAGGCCGATCAATTCAGTCGTCTCGCGCGGATTCATCCCGGCTGCCGGTTCGTCCAGCAGCAGCACCTTAGGCTTCGCCGCCAGCGCCCGGGCGATCTCGAGCCGCCGCTGAGCGCCGTAAGGCAGGTTGGACGCTTGTTCGTTCAACAACGCTTGCAAACCGACGAACTCCAATAAACGGTATGCCTCTCGATGCACCAACTCTTCCTCATGTCGGGCAGTCGGCAGCGAGAGCAGTGTGCCGATGATCCCCGTCTTCAGATGGATGTGCATGCCCACCATGACGTTTTCCAGCACGGTCATGCTGCCGAACAGGCGAATGTTCTGGAACGTCCGGGCAATTCCCAGGCTCACGATCTGATGGGGTTTGACGCCAACGATGGACGTTCCATCCAGTTCAATCGCACCTTCGTCCGGAGTATAAATGCCGGTAATCATGTTAAAAAACGTCGTTTTCCCGGCCCCGTTAGGACCGATCACGGCGGAAATCTTGCCGCGCGGGAACGCAAAGTCAACGCCTCCAACCGCCGTTAATCCGCCGAAGCGTTTGACCAGCTTATTGACCTTCAGAATCGTCATTGACCTACACCTCCGCTTTGTTGTTTCGCCGGCGGCAAGACGGATAATGCTTTGCCCAAACGTTGCTCCTTTAGCCGCTCGGCATCCACCCTCTTGTTCTTGGCTGTGATCAGGCCATTTGGCCTGAAGATAGCAACGAGCACCAGGATCGCGCCAAAGATGAGTCGCTGCATTTTGGAAGGCGAGATCGAATTAGGGATATGAATGATTCCCTGCAGAGTCAACTGATTTAGCCAATTGGTAAGCTCGGTGAGCACCTGCAGATTCAGGATCGTCACCAAAGCCGCGCCGAGAATGACGCCGGGTACGCTGCCCATCCCGCCAAGCAGCACCATGACCAGAATCGTAATCGATTCGAGCAATGTAAAGCTGGTCGGATCGATAAACGTTTGCTTCGCGGCAAAAACCACCCCCATCATGCCTGAAAATGAAGCACCGATGGCAAAAGCGGTCAATTTGGTTCGAATGAGCGGGATACCCATCGATTGCGCGGCGATCTCGTTCTCCCGTATCGCCTTCCATGCCCGTCCAAGCCGGGAATACTCCAAGCGTTTGACGCTAAAAATGACGATTGCCAGAATAAAAATAACGATGAAATAAAACTGGTTCGGAAACGTGAAGGAGAGGCCAAACAAGCTCGGAGGCCGAATCGAAGACAACCCCATCGCCCCGTTCGTGATGTTCACCGGTTTATCCAGATTGTTAAAGATGATGCGGATGATTTCTCCGAACCCCAACGTGACGATGGCCAAATAGTCGCCCTTGACCCGAAGTACCGGCAAACCGAGTAAGAGCCCGAACAATGCAGCCATAAACCCGCCAAGCACGATAAAGATCCAAAACGCGCCCCCAGGCAGCGGAAACCAGTGACCGGAGATAAATTCGTTCGCCTGCGGTGTGGCAAAGATGGCGTACGTATAAGCCCCTACCGCAAAGAAGGCAACGAAACCGAGGTCAAGCAGTCCGGCGAATCCGACCACGATGTTAAGACCTAGCGCCATGGCGATGTAAATGCCGCACTGCGTGGCCACCTCCATGTACGACTGATGGGCCGGACCACCCGAAGTAGCAAACGGGATCACCGCAAGCAGCAGCACCGCTCCGATCCCCCATTTGATCGAGGTTCGGAAGGTCGTTAAATACAAGAGTAGCAAGGAGCCAAGTAAGAGCAGAAAGGAGATGACCGACTTATCCGAGAAATACACACCAGCTGCCGCGACCAAGATAAACAACGTTAATAACAAAGCTTGTGCGAATGGGCTTCGCCCCAACCAGAGCTTCAGTTGATTCATGGCAGATCACCTACACCTTCTCTTTCACGGCCTTGCCGAATAAGCCCTCCGGCTTGAAAATCAGCACCGCGATTAGGATCAGAAAAGCGACGACGTCTTTATATTCCCCGCCTAACACGCCCCCCGTTATGGCCGACAGGTTGGCTGAGGAGAACATCTCCAATACGCCGATGAACAACCCGCCGAACATGGCGCCCCGGATATTGCCAATGCCGCCGAGGACCGCAGCGGTGAAGGCTTTCATCCCTAAGATAAACCCGATATACGGGTCGATGGTTCCATACTGCTGGGCGAACAGGACGCCGGTCCCGCCGCCTAGCGCCGACCCAATAAAGAAAGTCAAAGCAATCACTTTATTCACGTTAATCGACATCAACGACGCCGTTTCCCGATCCTGGGCTACGGCCCGCATGGCGGTTCCCCATTTGGTGCGGTTCACGAAAAAGTCGAGACCCACCATGAGTACGACAGCCACCGTCACAACGATGATCGTATTCGTCTTAAGAAATGCGTCGTCAAACCCGCTCCATAAGGATGAAGCACCGAGCTTCAGGTTATCGCCGTACAACGAGATGCCGGTAACGATAAAATTCCCGGTACGGATATCCGCGATAAACCGTACGATATCCTGCAGCAGGAAGGACACTCCGATCGCCGAGATCAGCGAGATCAGCTTCGGAGCTCGGCGGAGCGGCCGATAGGCCACCCGCTCGATCCCGATCCCCAGCATCCCGGTTGACAGCATCGCCGTCGCCAGGATGAGGAAGTAGGCGAGTCCGGCAGGCAGCCCGGTCAGCCAACCTGCCGAGTTCATCGTCAGCAAGGCTGCGGTGCCTACGAACGCGCCGGTCATAAATATTTCTCCATGCGCGAAATTAATGAATTCGAGAATGCCGTAGACCATCGTGTAACCGATGGCCACCACCGCGTAGACGGCACCCAAAGTTAATCCGTCCACCAATACTTGAGGGAGTGTTTGCAGGATCATATCCATAAGTCCTTATCCCTTCTGCGTTATTGCCGAGAGTTCATTACTTCGGCTGTTCGATCTCCGAAACCATCGTGCCAGGGTAGGTTGGCGAATCGAATTTATAAATGAAGACCTTGGCGTATTCATTATCGCCTTTGTCGTCAAAGCTGACTTTCGTGGCGATACCCTCGAAGTCGGTCGTAGCTCGGACCGCATCACGGACCTGTTCGCGAGTCGGAAGCTTGCCGCCATTGCCCTCGATCGCTTTTTCCACCGCGTTTAAGATGACATTCATCGAATCATAGGCATAAGCGGAGTAGTTCTCGACGGATTTGCCGAACTTGGCTTTATACTTATCCGCCCATTCCTTGTTGGATTTCGTGACGTCCGTAGACACGGAGCTGTAGGCAACTTCCGTCAGCTTGTCGCCGGCGATGTCGACCATGCCCGAGGAATCCAGCGCGTCTCCGCCCATGATCGGCACCGTGATGCCTTTCTCGCGCGCCTGTTTGACGATCAGTCCCGCCTCCGCATACATCCCGCCGAAGAAAATAAAATCCGGCTTCTTGCTGAGCACCTGGTTCAGTACGCCGTTAAAATCCTTCTCCCCAACCGTAATGCCCTCGTAACCGGCGATGGTCGCCCCCAACTCTTCGGCTGCGCTGCGGAAAGCGTCGGCCAGCCCCTGCCCATAAGCCGTTTTATCCTGGATGACGAATATATTTTTCGCTCCCACGGTTTTCACGGCATATTCGGCGCCCGCCGGTCCCTGGAAATCGTCGCGGGCAACGATCCGGTTGGCCGCTTTCAGCTTCCGGTCGGTGAAGTCGGTTGCCGTGCTGGCCGGGGAGACCATCGGAATCCCGTATTTCTCGTATACGACCGAGCTTGGAATCGATACCCCCGAGTTTAGATGTCCCAGTACCGCCAATACCGCTTGGTCGGCGCCGATCAGTTCGGAGTTGGCGACACCTTTCTTTGAATCGCCTTGATCGTCGTAAGGCACGAATTGCAAGTCAAATCCCAATTCCTTAAATTCCGCTTGACGCTCCTCCAGCGCCATCTGCCCTCCGAGCTTAATCGATTCCCCTTGAATCGCCGAGCCCCCGGATAACGGGGATTGCGAAGCAATCTTGATGACCGTCAGTTCGCCTCCGGCTGCGGCGGCATTGCCATCCGCAGGTTTCGAAGTGTTGCCGGACGAATTACATGCCGAGAGTAACCCCATGATTAGAAAAGTGCTGACAAGCCAAACATAGCTTTTTTTGCCCTTCATACGCATCCTCCTAAAATGGACATTTTCCTAGGGTTGAACCCCGATCACTGTTATCTATATGTTATAATACATAACACAATAGATATCATCCGCTTCACATATGTTAGTATTCGTGACATTTGAGAATGAATTTAACCTATTGACTACAAAAAACTACGGTATCCTACCCAATACAAAAAAAGAAATGTTAAAATATTTTACATTCCCTTCTCATTCTCCCACGCAAGCACAAAAAAGCCCCGTCCTAAAAAAGGACGGAGCCTGAATCGCAGTTTGTCTACTGATTTAAGTTATATTTAGGTTTAGCTTAACGGCTTATTCATCCGGTAACCGGTGCAGCTGAAGCCGCAATGCTCATAAAACATTTTCGCGGACAAATGATTCTCTCGGGCTGTAGAAAGAACCAGATCCGTGCTACCACGTTCGATGGCCCACTTCTCCGCCTCCATGATCAACCGTCTCCCGATCCCTGTACCACGGTGTTTCTCTTCAACGACCAAAGCTGTAACCCGGGTGACCGGTTTAATCATATCATGCGTCTGATGCTGCTTGAGAAAAGCTGTCCCTACGACCACACCGTCGAGTTCCGCAACCAGATTGCCTAGCAGTAACTGACCTTCCAGCATTGCTAGACGTTCCTTCAACACACTTGCCGTCATCGGATAACGCAACTGACGCATTAAAGGAAGCATGTGTTGAACATCGTCGCAACAACCGTTGCGAATGACCAGAGCCGGAGCTAACGCCTCAATACTCAATTGGACCAAACCACCTTCAATAAATTTGCCGATTCCTAATCCTATTCTATTTTCCGGTTTTATGTCCAAGATTGCAATAGTTCTAATTAAAAATGCACATATTTTTCGATAAAAAGTTACAAAAACCGAAATTGGGCTTCGACCAAGCCGTAATAGATTCCCTTTTGTTCCATCAGTTCCCTGTGCGTACCTGATTCTTTAATCTGACCATGGTCCAAGACGATGATCTTGTCGGCATTGCGGATGGTAGATAGCCTATGGGCGACGATAAAAGACGTCCTCCCCTTGAGGAGCACCTTTAACGCGTCCTGGATCTTCAGCTCGGTCTCCGTATCAATGCTTGCTGTCGCCTCGTCGAGGATCAGAATCCGCGGATTCGCCAGCAGCGCACGGGCAAATGACAATAGCTGACGTTGCCCCATCGAGAGCACGTTACCGCGTTCCTCCACCTCCGTATTGTAGCCGGACGGTAGCTTCATGATAAAATCATGGGCGTCCACCGCTCTGGCCGCAGCCTCTACTTCCTCATCCGTCGCGTCCAAGCGACCGAAACGAATATTGTCCCGAATCGTTCCTGAGAAAATAAACGTATCCTGCAGTACAACTCCGATTTGGCTGCGAAGGCTCTGGACGGTGACCTCGCGAATATCATGACCGTCGATCACCACCGAACCGCGGCTCGGGTCGTAGAAACGGCTGAGCAGGTTGATGATCGTGCTTTTTCCCGAACCCGTATGGCCGACAAGCGCGATCGATTGGCCGGGACGAACGTCCAAGTCGATGCCTTTCAAGGCTGGGCGCCCTTTTTCATATTCAAACACGACCTGATTAAAGCGAATCCCTCCCGTAATCGCCGGGAGCGGCTTAGCTCCTGGCTGATCCGCGATATTCGGCTCCTCGTCGATAAATTCGAAGATCCGTTCAGAGGAAGCCATCGCCACCAGCAGTTGGTTGTACATTTGTCCCAGGCGATTGATCGGATCCCAGAAGTTCCCCACATAGTTGCTAAACGCCACCAGCAGGCCAATCGTCAGTTCTCCGGTCTGAATGAGGTAAACGCCCAACATAAACAGCACGAACGTGCCGATGCCCCCGGTAATTTCGATTAAAGGACCAAAACCCTGGTTCATGGCCGACGCTTTGTCCCACGACTTCTTGCTGCTCAGGTTCATCGAATCGAAGTAACGCATGTTCTCCCGTTCTTGGGTGTAGGCTTGGGTGACGCGAATCCCTTGAATCGATTCATTCAAATGGGAGTTGATCCGCGAGTTCTTCATGCGAACTTCCTGCCAGGCCATCCGGATTTTTTGCCGCAGTTTGGTGGAGATCAGGAACATGATCGGCACGGTGATCATCACCGCAAGTCCCAGTTTCCAATTGATCAGCAATAAAATCACGACAATCCCGGCCAACTGCACGCAGTCGATCATCAGGTTAACGACCCCGTTGGTGAACAACTCCTGCAGGGAATTAACGTCATTGGTCACTCGCACTAGCACCGAGCCGGCCGGACGCTTGTCGAAGAAGTTGAAGGAAAGCTTCTGGATATGCTTAAACAAATCGGCGCGCAGGTCATAAATGACCTTCTGTCCAATAATGTTCGTGTATTTAATCCGGTATACGCCGGAAACCCACTGAATCAGGTATAGGATGAGGACGGCGACGGTGATGCCGTACAGCAACGTTAAGCTGGTTTGGCCGTTCTCCGGCGCGATCGCCCGGTCGATGGCTAGACTCGTCAAATAGGGCACGGCCAGCTTCGTTACTGTACCTAGCACCGTCATCAGGACAATCAAAGGCAACATCTGTTTGGCGTAAGGGATCATATAGGCAAAAAGCCGGCGGAATTGCTGCCAATCAAAAGCCTTGTCAATCACCTCGTCATCCTGGTAAACGAAGCGTTCCTCGATTTTTCCGCGGGCTGATTCTTTCCCTTGAGGCTTCCGCCCGGTTACCGTTTGCGTATTCATACGTCACCTTCCCGTTCTCGCCGGGCCGCTCCATCCAGATGGTCCGCGTATTGGATTCGGTACACATCCCGGTACGGACCGGGAACCTCAATCAGTTGCTCATGTTTGCCGCGTTGCACAACCCTTCCTTCATTCAAGACGAGAATTTCGTCCGCGTGGCGCAGAGAAGAGATTCGGTGTGCGATGATAAATGTCGTTCGCCCCCGCATGACTTCTTGAAAGCCCGATTGGATCTCCTGCTCGGTCTCCATGTCCACCGCGCTGGTGGCATCGTCTAAAATGAGGATTTTCGGATTTTTGAGCAAAGCGCGGGCGATCGCGATCCGTTGCTTCTGCCCGCCCGACAATCCGAGTCCTCGCTCACCCACTACGGTATCGTACCCGTCCGGCAGCTCCATGATAAAATCGTGCGCCTTCGCCAATTGGGCAACGCGAATGATTTGCTCCATGGATACATTGTTCATGCCGTACGCGATATTCCCTTTAATGGTCGATGAGAATAGAAATGTCTCTTGGAACACGGTGGCGATTTGGCTTCGCAAGCTGCGCACGTTGATCTCTCGAATGTCTTTGCCGTCCAGGCGGATATGCCCTTTGTTCACGTCATAGGCACGCATCAACAGCTGGATGATCGTTGATTTGCCGGATCCGGTGCCGCCGAGAAAGCCGATGACCGAACCAGGTGAGGCATGAAACTCGATGTCGACGACAGCCGGCATTTTGTTTCCGTATGCGAAGGTGACCCGATCGAACTGGACATCGCCGCGAACCTGCTCCGGATCGAGCTCTACGGCCCGCGCTTCGTCCTTGACGTCAATCGGTTGATTCAAAATTTCCAGCACTCGTTCCCCGGATGCCTTCGATTGCGTATAGTTGTTAATATGGAAGCCTAGACCCCACATCGGGCCGATGATAAACCAGATCAAACTAAAGAAGGCGACTAAATCGCCGAGCGTCAGCTGCTCCTTGATCACCAATGTGCCGCCGGCCGCCAGAAGAACCGCAACGCTAATCGAAGCCAGCAACTCCATCACCGGAAAGAATTTGCTCCACAAGGTAGCCGCAAAGATCTGGTTATCCTTATATCGCTCGTTCCGATGCGAGAACTTCTCCACCTCATGCGGCTCCCGGGCGAACGATTTGACGGTGCGCACCCCGGTTACGTTCTCCTGTACTGCGGTCGTCAAGGAACTGAGTGCCTGGCGCATTTCCTGGAATGCCGGATGAATTTTCGACTCGAATTTGAGCGCCACACCGGCTAAGAATGGAATCGTGATCATCGTCAGTAAGGTCAACTGCCAGTGAATGGACAACATTACCGCCGATCCGAAGGTCACCATCAGGACGAGATTAAGCAACTGGGCGAAGCCAAACCCGACGAAGTTGCGGATCGCTTCCAAATCCCCCGTTAATCGGGACATTAAATCCCCGGTTTTCGCTGTGTCGTAATAGCGGAACGATAGAAATTGTAGTTTTTCGTAGCAGGCGTTACGTAGTCGGTAAGCGAGATAATTCCCCAATCTTCCGCCGAAGAATCCGTGCAGGAACTGCAGCAGCGCCTTGACGGCCACGACGGAAACCGCCATGGCGGCAATCCACACCACTTCCCCGTAATTTCCCGGCCGAATCACATCGTCGATCAGCTTGCGCAGCAGCATTGGATAAACTAAGCCCAGTCCGGTAGCTGCCGCCAAACATAAAATCGACAACACCAAGTAATTCAACTTTGCCTGGTAATATCCCCGAAGTTGCCTGAGAACCTCCATGTCACTCCTCCTACACCCGTTAGTTGGAATTAACTTGATCAACCGTCATAAACCAACGATTCCGGACGTCTTGGATGAAATAACAGAGGGATCTGTCTGAACGCCGCGAAACCTGTCACAGCCTGGAAGCATGCGCTTTCATGGCTATAGCTCTTTGCAGTTTATCATTCGGATTTTCCCGCGGCAAAGCGAAGAAAAGCCTAATATCCCTTAAATTTGGAATATTAGGCCTCTATCGCCGGTTAAACCGGCTTATCTTTCATAAAAAGCTTCCATTTCCTCCACATCCCGCCCGATTTGAGCAAGGATGCTTTTCCAATGCGACAACTCCTCCGGCGAAGCTTTGGAACCTTGAATGCTTTGCTCCCATTCCGACCACAGGCCGCGGAACGTTTCGGCGGTTTGTGCCTTCCGTAATGCGATTTCTTGTTCGTAATGCTCCCGGAAGTTCGTCTCCATCCCCTCAACGATCTTCTTCAACTTGGCAAGCAGTGGATCTTCGAGCTTAGCCCGCAACTGCAAGCGGCCGCCTCCTTCAAAAAATGCTTTCGGATTTTTGAAGATGGGCCAATACGTCTCTGGTTCCAACGTTCCGCCGTCGAGCAAACCTTCGGGTATCGTCGGCGTATTCCAGCTCGTTTCGCCCTCCGTATAGCTAAGCGGCATTTCCAGCGCCGCCTCATGCCGACGGCACCAAGCTTCCGCTTCGCGGCGGAGCAACGCCTCTGCTTTTCGCTCCAGGCGCAGGGTCGTGGCAAGCAGTTCGCGCTCCAATTCACCCGAAATTTGATCCAACCAACCGCGCATGGCGACGGTAAAGTTACGTTTCAGCGGACCGTTGTGCTCCTGCAGCAGCGAAGGGTGGAAAAATTCGGCGAACAGCTCCAACGCCTGCAGCCGAACGCGCTGCACGACGTGGAACAGCAACTCGGAATTCTCCTGGGCCCACTCCCTGCCGATATCGACCTGGACAAACTCGGCGACCGCCTGTTCGAAGGCATCTCGGCGTCCACGTAAGGCGGTGAGCCGCTGCTCTGCATTTTCTGCGTTGTGCCCGGCGGCTTCCGTCCATTTGAATAACCGTTCGTGCATCTGCTTCACCATTGCAGCAGCGGAAGATACGGCCAGATTCCCCAGATCCTGTTCCAGAAAAGCGGAGAACCGCTGTCGGAAGAGGGTGAAGCCCGGGTCGTCCGCAACGTTCCCCTGAACTGCGGCCATGGCTCGCATACTGGATACGGCAAACACGTTAGGTTGCTGGATCCCTGCCGTGCGGAGACCCTCCCGTACATGCTCCACGACGGTGGTGAGTTCATCGTCCGAAGCCGCAAGATCGGCGGCGTTAACAACGAAGAACATTTTATCCAGGGCAAAGCTGCCTTTCATCCGTCCCAACTGGCTTAACAGCTGCTTGTCGGCTCGCGAAAACGCGTGATTGTAGTAGGTCACGAAGATAATCGCATCGGAGTCCTTCATATATTGGAAAGTCACTCCCGTATGACGGGCATGGATGGAATCCGCCCCTGGGGTGTCCACCAGCACGATTCCTTGTTCGGTTAATGAACAACTGTAGTAAAAGTCGATTTCGGCCACGAAGCAAGCCTTCTTCTCGTTTGCGGCGTAGCTGCGGAACATCTCCGCCTCCACGACCTCCACTTGGCCGAATCGTCCGGCTGACTCTGTCCATCCGGCGGCCGCAGCTTTCAGGAAGCTGTAGTGAGCGCGACCGGCCGCCGGAATGTCTTCAGGTTTCAAGCGCCGAACCGCCTCTAGCCAGGCCGTCTCCGACCAAGTTCCCAAACCTAGAGCTTGGAAGGAATAGGCCAGGTCTTCGCGGATCGCCTCGGCGCTCTTGAATTTGACGGCGGCCGTGTTATGGCGCTGGCCTCCAGCGGGCGCCATCACGCGGATGATCGCCGCGGTGGTCGGATGCGGCGATACGGGCAACACGGCTTCGCCTAGCAAAGCGCTGGCGAAGGACGATTTTCCGGCGCTGAACGCCCCGAACAGCGCCACCGTGAAGACGCCGCCGCGCAGTTCGGCGGCGCGCCGGGTCAGCTCCCGCGCCCCGGTGCCGAAGGCCGGGTGGGGAGCCAGCCGCTCCGCCGCGGCCGTCAGGCGCGCGGCGGCGGCAAGCGCGCGCCCGCGCGCCGGGGCGGCCGTGGCCGCTGGCGCGGGCGCCGTTGCCGCCGGGGCACCGCCCCCGGCGGCTTGCGCCTGCGGCGGCGGCGCGGCGGCAGCGATGCTCGCCGCCACAGGCGCCGCAGGCGCTCCCGCGCCGCGGCCCGCCGCGCGCGGCGCGGCCACCCCTGCCCTCACCTCCGGCAACAGGCCGGGGGTGAGGGGCACGGGCGCGCCCAGCAGCGCGGCACAGCGCGCCGCGCGCGCTGCGGCGGCCGCGTCCAGCTGCGCCAGGGCGCGGGCCGCGGGAAGGCGCGCCGCCAGCTCGGCGCGCCGGGTGAGCGCCGCCGCAGCTTCGGCGGCGCGGCGCGGCGACGGCGCGGCGAGCAGCGCGTCGATGACGTCCACGGCCGCGCGGCGGTAGCGCGCGGCGATGCTGGCGCCAACCGCCGCGGCGTAGATCAGCGTCGACTCGCCGGACAACATCGCTCCGCCCGGAAGCGGCTCCGTGATCCAAGCCTCTGCCGGCTTCGGCATCCGCTCGTCCAACTGCTGCTCCCAGGCTTCGCCCCAGAGCTCCAGCTCCTGGCCGATCCCCCGCAGCTCCTGGCGCACATGCCAATCGAGCTGTGCTTCGACTTGCTCCCCAAGCGCCTGCAGAAATTCGCTTTGGCGCTTCAACTTCTCCGCTTCCGTCTTTCCGCCAGCGAACCAGCCCTTCGCTTTAAAGCCCGGCGCCTGGCCTTCCAAATAGCGACCCGCAAGCTCCCGCAACTGCGGGGTCATCAACTGTGCGGTCTCCAGCAGGCTGCCGATACGTCGCAGCCACTCCTGTTTCCGCGGCTCCCAAGCCTTCTCCCCAGAAGGATCAACGATCTCGAGTCTACGCAGTTCTTCCCCCATTGCCGTTACGTCCGTTTCGCCACCAGCCTCTTCTTCTAGCTGCTCACGCCGAGATTGCTCCGACTCAGCCACGCGCGCTAAATAACCTTCAACCGACTGAGCCGCCGAAGCGTAAGCCCCGTATTCCAGCAAACCGCCTCCCCGCTCAAACAAGGCGCGGATCGCTTCCTTCAACTGCGGTAGCATATTCCCGGGAGCATCGTCCCTCTTTAATGAAATATAGAAAATTCCCTTCGCCGCGATATTCCATGCCCGGAACGCCTGGCTGACCGATTGTTGATACTCCTCGAAGGGGAGCTCCTCTTCCCGATGCTTATCGATTTGATTCACGACCATGTATACCGGTTTACCGTAATCGCTTAGCGATTTGGCAAAGCTTAAATTGGTCTCCGAAGAAACGTGGTTATAATCCATCACATAGAACACTACATCCGCCAGGTGCAGAGCAGAATGCGTGGCCATCGCATGGCCGGCGTCATTGGAGTCGACTCCAGGCGTATCTAGCAACACACCGCCGCGAGGTGGTAGCTCAATCTGGTCCCAGAGCTCTACGCGAGTGTATTCTTCGCCGTTGCGGCAATACGCCGCTACCTCCTCCACCGGCACTTCTACCTTAGCTTTGGCCAAATCGGCCGGCGTCAATAGTGCACGCGGCTCCCCTTCCCGAATGAGTACCACATTGGCGCTGGTGGGAAGCGGGCTAGCCGGCATAACCACTTTTCCGCATAAAGCGTTAATTAAACTCGACTTCCCCGCCGAGAAATGGCCGCAAAACGCCGTGACCAGCTCCCTCCGGCCCAGCTTGTCGCCAACCTCTCGCAGTTCAGCCGCCGCGGTTAGGTCACCTTCCCCGTCCACCAATTCTCGCAATCGATGCAACCGCTCGCGCAATGATAGCTCCGTATCCGTCATCGTTCCATCCATCCTAGTTCCTCCGTTTTCCACGCTGCGAAATCAAGTTTCATTTTAATTATTCATATTTTAACATTTCCCTGTTCGCTTGGAAACGCTCCCTTGCGGATGTTCGTCCGCGTAACGCTTCATACCAAAAAACCACCTCCCAAGGAGGCGGTTCCGTTTATACTACAGCTTTAACTAATATAAGCCAGCCTCTCGATCCGCCAGCACCTGTCCGGTGAGCGACAAATCGTAATCCCCTAATGACGACAGTACCTCGTGCAGCTCGGTCGATCCCAGCGCTTCGCGGAGCTTGGCGATCCACTCGCGGTTCTCCGGCTTATTCAGCACAACAAGGTCGACGCGTTCTAGGGTCAGCGGAATGAAATCAAGTCCGGCGATCCGAGCCGGCCGTTCGCTGCCGACGCCAACGTCCGCCTGGCCAAGGGCAATCCGCCCGCCAAGCCCCATATGCGAAGATTCCTCCTGGGCGTAGCCGGTGACGGTCGCAGGAGCGATTCCATGCTTGCGCAGCTGTTCATCCAGCAATACCCGGGCTCCCGAACCCTTCTCCCGGTTAATCAGCTTAATCCCGGGCCGCGCTAAATCCTCCCAGGATTGGATCCTAAGCGGATTACCTTGCTTGACGTAAAAACCTGCCCGGCGCGTCGCAAAATTCAATACCAAATAAGGGAGGGATATGAACAGCTTGCGGATATACGGCAAATTGTACTCCCCGGTGTCTCCATCGTACAGATGCGTGCTGACGATATCCGCCGCACCGTTATACATGGCCACTAAGCTGTCCATACTGCTGGCAAAGGAACGCAGCGGACGGTATGCGCGAACTTTAGATTCCAACGCTTTGGCCAGCAGATCGAGCCCCGGATCCTGCCCGGTAATGACCAACGTCCTTGCCCCATCCCGCACTTCTCCGCCGTCGGCATCCGATCGGGTCGGTACGGTATAGGGAACCTGAAATACCGGCATGGCGGTGGCAGCGGAAGACCCGGCCCCGCTTCTGGCTTTGTGCTTATACGCCTCCAAGTCGGTGGAGTCCACTCTCATCTGTTTGCCGACCCGGTATGCGGGAAGCTCCCCTTTTTTGATCAAATCATATACGGTTAACTTAGATACCTTTAACAGCTTGGCGATTTCTTCGGCTGTATACGAGATCGGTTCAGTCATAACTTACTCCTCATCTGTTCCACCATCGTTCTTGCAACTAGATTCATCTTACCGGGGATTTCCCTTTTTTTCAATGAAAACTCCCCCATGGATCTATGCAGATCGTTATGTTTCGTATAATCTAGATATAATTAGATATAATCAAGGAGGAAATACCTATGCACAAATGGATGAAGCTGCCCTCTTTGGCGGTACTCACCGTCCTTATCCTGCTCCTATCCGCCGGATGCGGCAGCAATTCGGCTTCGCCCAACAAGGCTCCTTCCGTCAGTGCCGAAGGTAGCAACGTGGCCAACAACTCACCAACATCGGTTGAGGACAAGTCCAAACCGGCTGAGCAGGTCGAACTGCTCGTCTCTGCCGCTGCCAGCTTAACCGAAAGCCTTGATGAACTCAAGAGTGTATACGAGGCCGAGCACAGCCATGTGAAGCTAACTTTTAACTACGCCGCCTCCGGAACGCTTCAACAGCAAATCGAACAAGGCGCCCCGGCTGATCTGTTCCTGTCCGCCGGGACCAAGCAGATGAATGCTTTGATCGAAAAAGGCCTAATGGATGACCGTCTAACAACCAACCTATTGACCAATGAACTTGTGCTGGTTGTTCCTCAGGATGGCTCCGTACAAATTGAAAAAATGGAAGATCTAGCAAAACTCGGCGATATCGCCATCGGCACCCCTGAATCCGTTCCGGCCGGGAAATACGCGCAACAGACTCTTAATTACCATAAGCTTTGGGATTCATTGCAATCCAAGCTAGTGTTGACCAAGGACGTCAAACAAGTCTTATCCTATGTGGAAACCGGCAACGTCGACGCCGGATTTGTTTACAAAACCGACGCTGCCCTTTCAGATAAGGTGAAGGTGGCGCTAAGCGCAGAAGCCGAAAGCCATGAACCGATTGAATATCCGATCGGTGTCCTCAAGGGCAGTGCTCATCCGGATGAAGCCAAAGCACTTTACGATTTCTTGTTAAGCGACCCCGCCCGGCAAGTGTTTAGCACATACGGGTTTACCCCAGCGGAGTAATCGCCTATGAACGCAATAGGGATTCCGGAAACCTTCCTGGAGCCGGTTGGATTATCATTGCAAGTGTCTATAGCTGCCACGGTCATCGCCTTTTTGACTGGCCTTTTAATGGCATGGCGCATGTCCACCGCCGCCTTCTACGGGAAAACGCTGGTGGAAACCATCTTTCTTCTTCCGCTCGTCCTGCCGCCTAGCGTTGTCGGTTTTATATTGCTCGTGATGCTGGGCAAGAACAGCTGGATCGGGCAAGCCGCGGAAACCCTATTGCACCTGAGCTTCGTGTTCCAGCCGCTCGGTGCGGTGATCGCTGCAGCTGTCGTCAGTTTCCCTCTGATCTATCAGACGCTGAAGTCCGGCTTCCAGGCTGTGGATAAAGAGCTGAAGGACGCTGCCCGTTCGCAGGGAGCCGGAGAATGGCACGTGCTGGTGTATATTGTATTGCCCCTTGCCTCCCGTTCGCTGCAATCGGCGTTTATACTCGGGTTCGCCCGCGCGCTCGGCGAATTTGGAGCGACGATGATGATCGCCGGCAACATCCCCGGCCGGACCCAAACGATTCCAACGGCCATCTATTTTGCCGTTGATGCCGGGAATCTCCAACTGGCTTGGGCCCTGACGGGCTGCACCATCCTGTTGTCCTTCGGCCTGCTATGGATCTCCTCCCGCCTTAAAACCGAATAGACGAGCCAAGGCTCCTTGGTTGCAGAACGACAAAAATCCCCTGCGGTCTGGCGTGTTCATAACACGTCCTCCCGAGGGGATTTCTTATCTATTCTTCGTTTCGAGCAACTTCATCGCTCGATTTAACTAACGACATCCGCCGTTTCTGTTGGAAGCAAGATTTCAAAGACTTTGCCGTGCTGTAATATCGTGATGCCTCTGGTCTTATCCTTCATCACAACGACTTCCGGTTTAACGGACATCCGTTCCAAATAATGCTCAGGTACCTCGCCGGAATCGCTGACAACCAAGCCTTCAACCTCACGCTCGTCGTTTTCGCCTAGCTTCAAATCGATCACTTGCTCAAACACGTCCGAGAACTGTTCAAAGTTATCGGTATACACAGAAATGCATCTCATGGGGTCTCTCATCCTCACCTATGGGTTATCTTTTTTTGCCGCATTTTTCTTATTTTTTCTGTTTTGCGGCGTTTTCATACGTTTCTTGCCCTCCCGGCATACGTCAAGCAGCGGGCAGACTTCACATTTCGGGTTCTGCGCCTTGCAGTGGTACCTACCGAAGAAGATCAAGCGATGGTGGGTTAATGTCCATTCATCCCTCGGGACCCGCTTCATCAGTTTCTTCTCCACTTCAAGAACGGAGTCGTTCCATCCAGCCAAACCTAGTCGTTTACTGACACGCTCCACATGCGTATCTACGGCAATGGCCGGAACGTCAAAGGCGTTCGATACGACGACGTTTGCCGTTTTTCGCCCCACACCAGGAAGCTCAACCAATTGTTCATGTTCCCGCGGAACCTCACCTCCGTAACGCTCCAGCAAAATATGACACAGGTTTTGAATATGCTTGGCTTTACTGCGGAACAAGCCGATTTTCCGGATATCCTGTTCCAGCTCTTCTAACGGAACCGAAACATAATCCTCGGGCGTTTTATACTTTTGAAACAAATCGGCCGTGACTTTATTCACGGTTGCGTCGGTGCATTGCGCGGACAGGAGCACAGCAATCGTAAGTTCAAAGGCATTCTCGTGGTTCAACTCGCAACGCGCATCCGGAAACATGGCACCGATGGTGTCTAAAATATGGCGGACGTCAGCCGCGTTCATGTCTCCACTCCTTTCCTGGAGGCCCGGCTGGCAGCTCGGATTAATCCGCGAAAAAACCGCCTTGATCCGGGAAACATCCCGCATCAAGACGGTTGATCTCACGAAAAATGATTATTGTTTTTCGATTTCAACCAGCTTGTCTCCGTTGAAATACAAAACAATTTTATCATTATTCTGGAGGGATTGCACGGATATTGTCGTGTCGCCTTGGTGAATATAGGTGTCTGCCGTTACGGCAAAACGATAATTGTTGTCCGACGTACTGGATCGCAAGACGATAATTTCTTTGGCAACCCCATCATAACGGGAAAACTTGCGTTCCTGCGGGGTTAATACTTTGATCACGACCGCGCCATTCGTGTCCTTACGTACTTCAACATGATCGCTGGTCGTGAGCGAAGTTGTGCTCGTGCTGATCTCGGTACCCCGTTGAACTTTCACGCCGCTTGCCAGGGAGTAGGTCTCCACGTTGCCGGCAAAAGACTTCACCGTTAACGACGAACCATCGACACTTTGAACCTTACCTAAGGTCAGCTTCACGACTTGCAGCGAGACTGCCGTTTGTCCATTAAACGTAACGTTGATCGTTTGTCCTACCTTCAGATCGCTGACTTTGATCGCTCCGCCGTTTTCGCCGAGCAATACGGCCTGATCGACATAGAACTCGCTAGTCACCCCGTTCGCCGTTGCCCGAATGCGGCTGTTCGCCGTATTTATCGAAGCGACTTCGAATTGAATAGAGCTCTTCACTGCTAAGGTTTGCAAGGCATCCTGGTTTGCCGTCAACATCGCGGTTACTGGGTCCCCAGCCTTGATATCGGCTAACGTTGCACTTGCTTTGCCATAAATGCTGATCGACGGCGTTGTTCCTTGATAAGGGATTTCCACGGTTTTTCCGTTGCCCAGCAAGATCGTGATCTTCTTCGTCGAAGTATTGGCCGAAACGTAAGTGCCCTCGTATTTGTACGTCACTTCCACGTTCACCACACGCGAACCAACGACCGTCAGATCGACTCTACGACCTTTGGACAGCAATGCTTCCAGACCGGACAAGGTTGGCGTTGTCGTGTTATAGGTGTATTTCGTTTTGTCATCGATTACGAATACATACGGTTTTTCCGCGGCATCCATCACAGTGAGCGCCTTCGTTTTCGCATCATAGTTGATGACGGAAGCGTTCGCCAGCTGTTCGGACTGCCGTCCGGTGACAACGATCTTCGTGACTTCGTCATCCGGGTTCAGGGTCATTTCGACTTTGTCCCCGCCTTTTGTGTCCGTAATGAGATCGTCCAGGCCCGCATCCGCGATCCCGTTAATTTGCACGGTAACGTTCTTCGCTAGCCGCTTAATTTCGTCGCGTCCTCCCGCATTCGTATAGCTGAGCAGCGTATCGCCTACGAGATCCAGCAAGGTACCGGTTACCGTACGTTCCGTTGCCTGGGTGACTTCAAGGGATGCAAGAATTCCATCCTTGACTGAATAATTGACGGAAGCCCCTGTATTCACTTCACCCATTTGATTCAACCGTTGGTTTTGATACAACAAAATCGTCTTATCATCAAACTTTAATGTTTCCTCACTGCCGCTGGCGACTTTGATCGTGACAGTTTTTCCAGTGAGATCCACCTTGGAAACCACACCGCTGCCGGAGACATTACCAACGGATTGCAACTGCACGATAACCGGCTTCTTCTCGGCAGTAAACGTTTCGCGTTGGACCACCACCGTACTTTCCGATGTAAGATCGCTTGCCTTAATGGCATTCCCGTACTGGTCAACAAAAGACGTGTTATTATCGTAGGTTAAGGTCAATGGAGCGTTGTTTACCAACAACAGCAATTGATTATTCCCGAGGTTCCACAACAACGTTCCTTCCGAACGTTCCAACTGCTGGTTCGCATCCGTCACTTCCACATAAGCAGCCGAGCCCACTTTATCTACTACTAGCAATTTGGTGTACAGCTTCAAAGCACTTTGGGTCGTTCTCACTTCGGAATCCTTCGTAAAATAGACAGAACGGTTGTCCAGCGAAAAGCTTCTCATTTGACCGTTCGTATACAAAGTCAGCTTGCTGTCGGTCAGTTGGGTTACGATCCCCTCATAGACGTTAGCGTAACCCGGGTTCACGTATTCGCCGCCACGGCTGAAGAAGGTAGCGAGCTGAGCGCGGGTGACTTTGCCGAGCGGATCAAAACGGTTGCCTTCCACCCCTTTGGTCAGATTCAACTGAACCGCAACATTGACATAGCCGCGCGCGTTCGCGGAGATGCTCGATTGATCGGCGAAGCCGGTTGACATCGCAGCCGATGCTTTGGCTTCCGCATCTTTGCCCAGAGAACGTACTAGAATTTTGGCAATCCATTCCCGCGAGGCTTTCTTCTCGCCCCAGGATTCGCCTTCTTTCGTGACAGCAACCTCTTCATTTTTGTCAATCAATTTCTTGGATAGTGCCAGTTCCAAATAAGGTTTAAAATAATTGCCGACCTTAAGATCTGCAGGAGCGGTAGACCCGCTGCCCAACTGAGAATCCAGGTTCATGAACCGGACAGCCATCGTAATGGCTTCCTGTTGAGTTACGCTATCGCCTGGCCGGAATTTGCCGGCATCGCCGAGAAGAATGCCCTCAGACGCCAGTTTGTATATATGTTTCTCCGCCCAGAATCCGTTCTGTACGTCACTGAACAAAGATACAGCAGCGACGTTTTGCGAGGTGTTGACCGTTGTCGTTTCTTCGGCAAATGCCGCCGTAGTTCCGCCCAAACACATGGCCGTAACCAGCATGGCGGAAACTGCTCTTTGGGTACTGCGTGTAAACGTGCGTTTATAGGATGCCATCAAATTCTTCCTTTCTACAAAAAAGATCTCTCTACCCATTCGACGGCGGACAGGTGAGTTCCTCCCCGAATCCTTAATTTCTTGACAACGGATGCGTCAGTTCGACATGTCCCATCAACGTATCGACGGGAGTTCCATCCACCAGGACATCGATCGCCTGAACCTCATCGAATTGGAACAAGGTGTTTTTTAACGCATCGAGAGCCAGCGCCTCCCCGCCCGCACCAAGGCGCGCTTCATCGGGCAGCGCCAAGTCGACGGTTACGGTTCCGTCTTTGAAATCGGCGGAATGAAACTCGACTTTTCCCCACAGCGAGAACTGTTTGGTATCGCTCGGGGTTTGCAACGCCTTGAGGGCCGCCAAATATTTATCAGCTTCTGCCTGATAGGTGATTTCACGGCTATCTTGGGTTAACTCCAGCATCTGATCATCGGTAAAATACGTTTCAATCTTTTCCGTGATCTGCTGTGGCTGGTTCGCCCCGCCTGCTCCTTGCGACGAATCTGTATTCTGCGGCGAAGCCGTGTTCGGAGCCTGTACGTTCTCCTGGTTTGTCTCAGCGTTTCCCGCTCCCGCGTTAGGAGCCGATTGCGGTTTTTGCCCACAGCCGCTGCTCAAGGCGAGCAGAAGAACCAAAACTCCCATGAGGTAACTTTTTCTGATCATGGTTACTTCCTCCTTCGCCCGGCGATCACTGAAGGCCGAGATATTCTTTGATGCCGTCCGCGATGCCTTGGGCGACTTTGCTGCGGTATTCGTCCGTTGCTAGCAACGCATCATCGTTTTTGTTACTTAAGTACCCGCATTCGAGCAGCACGGCCGGCATGGTGGTTTCCCGGGTCACATGCAAGCTTTGCGTACGGACCTTGCGATCGGCCAAACCGGAGGCTTGGACCAGATGCTTATGCATAACCTTAGCCAAATCCTGGCTTGCAGCCCGAGTATAATAGGTCTCTACGCCGCTGGCCGAGGCGGAACCCGAATTTGCGTGTACGGATATAAAAATGTCCGCACCTACGTTTTCGGCAATTTTTACCCGGTCCGGCAAGGTCGGATAAGTATCGCTTTCGCGCGTCAGCACCAAGTTGATGTTAGGATCGTTCTGCAGCAGCTTCTGCACTTTCAGAACCACGGCAAGGTTAAAGTCCTTCTCCTTCTTCTTCGTGACGCTGATCGCCCCTGGATCGCTACCTCCATGACCGGCGTCCAGCACAACCGTCTTCTTCCCATCGCCGCCGGAGTTTCCCCCTTGGCTAGGATCCATATTCAAGTTAACGAAGATCAATCCGTCGTTATCGTTAACCAATTCATAATTTACCTTATGGTTCAAATCCAGTACGATTCGTACGGTCGATGGATTACTGCTAAACAGCGCGTATCTGACTTTGGAAACATCGGGATAATCCGTTACTTCAATGGCTCCACTTTTGTTAACGTCAAGAGGCGCTCCATTAGCCAATGTTTCAGCAAATTGCGTTTGCGGAAGATCGATCACTAACCGTTCCGGACCGCTCATTGTAAAAATGCTCGGCGTCACGTTCTTATCAACCGCAATCATCAGGCTATTGTTGCTGAACCCGATCCCCGTAACCTTCGCTAACTCGGCGGGATCGACCGGAGGCACAACCGTGCCCGGTTGCTGTCCGTCCGTTCCTGTACCGCTGTCGGTGCCAGATCCAGCATTTCCGGCATTTCCGCTTCCGCTCCCGGAACTTGACGATGTTAAGTAAGCAGATTTAGCTGCGTTGTCCCAAGACACCTTCAGCCCCATCTGCTCTCCGACAAAACGCATCGGAACGAGCGTCGTGTCCTCGGCAAGCTTAGGTGCGATAGGCAGCTTAACTTCACTTCCATTGACGGAAGCGGTTGTTTTATTGACGTTGAGAATAAGCGTTGTACCCGATTGCTTTATGGTTACCGTGCTCGTCTTTTTCTCATAGTTGACGTCAAAACCCAGCTCCTCCGCGACGACACGAATTGGAATCATCACATTTCCATTCACATTTTGGACTTGTCCGTTTTCGGGTAAAGCGAGCGCTTTCCCATCCAGATAAATACTCGTACTGCCAGGCGCTGCTTGTCCTGTCTGCGCCATCACCATCAGCAGCATCCAGGCGAACACGAGCGCCGCCAAACCTTTTTTCTTCATCCGTCACCCCTACCATCCTAGAATTTTTGCCTCATGATGACCGATGAGTTTTCTTTATTGCGCTTCGACATCACCAGACGACATATTAGACGCCAAAAGCCATGGAAAGTTGCGAAAAAATGGCATTTTTCTGCTTAACATTTGCCAGAGCTTCCTACGAAAATCCTGACTTTCCTAAAAGCGGAAGTGTGCCTCGATCACACGCACAAAAGAACCCGACAGATCCTTGACACTCGATCGATCGGGCTAATTTCGTCGGCTAACGGACTCCAGGGCCGCTATTTGCGATGAATTCGGTTAACTCATTATGTAACGGACTGAGATGACCTTATTAGCTGGATTCTAAACCGGATAGGTACAAAAAGGTCAAAATAGCGCCGTTGGAGTCCGTTACGTTGGGAAAACCTCGGGAAATGGCGGAATAACGGCCCTCCGGTCCGTTACAAACTCCCGCTGCGCGCTCTTTGATCATTATCCCGTTAACTCAGGTTCAACCGAGTTGACGGGATTATGCTCCTCTCCATACCGCCTGTAGCAGCCAGAGAGTGCCCCAACGCAAAAGAAGAGCGCTAAAGGCCAGAGGGTGAAATGATTCTGAAGAAACGAT
>RCUU01000051.1_pt1 | contig 63900 bp, 54 predicted proteins | sample 2166211 | NCBI WGS metagenome assembly RCUU01 (sample SAMN09932620, study PRJNA488358) | compost metagenome | feature: garden; material: soil; isolation source: compost soil in phenylacetic acid-enriched culture | place: Germany: Experimental Botanical Garden Goettingen | collected 2016-01-27
GGGTATGGTCGTCACTGCGGGGAATGTTTGGACTTCCAGCCGCTGTTGTCCCCAGATTTCTTGAATGGAACCGCCTTCTGCGGTTGAAATCCGGTGACAAAGGCGGACGCTACCGCTCTTCCAGTTCCAAACTTCCCCTCCGCACTTCTACCCTTTTATGTATTTTTTAAGTTCATCGTATATAGAAACGTATGTTATGAAGGATACGGATAAGTATGCATAAAGTCAATGACACCTGAGGATTTATAAATGCAGGCAATAACCTCCAGCGCTTTGATCCCCTCATTCGCGTCGATCCAGAATTTCCGGCCTTCGCTGACGTGCTTGTAGAAGTCACGGATAAGACGCTTGTGGCTGGTTCCCCAGTAAGATTTGCCTTCGACTGCCGTGGACAAGGGTCCAGACAGCAGTGCTTCATGGCCATCCTTCCAGAGATACAGGCAGTCTCTGCGCAGAAGCAGTGTGCCTTGCTCAAAGACAAGCTCCATTTCAACCGGAGAATTCACGGAATACGCATTCGTCCCGTAAAAAAGTCCACGGACCTTATTCTTGAAGAGAATGCAGGCATGCGCCGTATCCTCCACCTCGATGACTTCATTCAGCACATCGGTGGTCACGCTTCCCTGGACAGAACCGATTTCTCCGCCGAACCATTGCAGCAGATCAAGCGTATGGATCGTCTGGTTGATCAGCACTCCGCCGCCTTCGGTAGCCCATTTTCCCCGCCAGCTGCTCTCCGTGTAATAGGCTCCGCTCCGGTGCCACGTCACAATCCCCTTCATGCAGATGAGCCGGCCCAGCATGCCGGAATCGATGGTCTCTTTAATCCGGATGGAAGCGTCATTATAGCGGTTCTGAAAGACCACGCCAAGCTGCCCCTTGCTGGCTGCAGCCGCTTCCTGCAGCCGCCGGGCGGAGGGCACATCCAGGGCCATCGGCTTCTCCGTTAACACATGCTGGCCTGCCCGCAGAAACTCCTCTGCCATCGGTTCATGCAGATGATGCGGCGTACATAAATGGATCACGCCGATATCTGTTCGCCCAAGAAGCTGCTTATAGTCTATTACCGCCTCACAGCCGTATTCCTGGGCTGCTTGCGCTGCCCGTTCAGGATCAGAATCTGCAACGGCCACCAGCCGTGCGCCTTCCATGGATAGAATAGCCTTGGCGTGCAAGGGAGCAATTGCCCCGCAGCCGATAATGGCTGCTCCTATTGTACTCATCCAGTTCACCTTCCGCTTTGGTCTGTCTTTTGACCGGCTATCTGAGTGTATCCGGTGTGAGGTTCAGCGCCTGGGCTTGTGCCTGGAGACACAGCTCCGAAGCTTTGAACACATGGGCCTGGGTCATCGCCAGCTCAGTGCGCTGCAGGCAGTCCAGAATCAGCTCTCCGAAGAAAGGGAAGCCCACCTTCCCGGTCACCTGCTCATAATGCTCGCCTTGTCCATCTACCCAAAATACATGGTCCGGTGTGTTCGAACGGGCAATATCGCTGTATTTGCGCAGCTCCATGTATCCTTCGGTTCCCATAATGATCGTGCGGCCATCTCCCCATGTGCCTAATCCATCCGGGGTGAACCAGTCTACGCGAAAATATTGGGTCGTCCCATTGTCACCTACCAATGTCGCATCGCCGAAATCCTCAAGCTCCGGGTAGGCCGTATTATTGTAGTTCGCAACCTTACTGTGCAGTACTGTAGCATCGCGGCAATTGCCATAGTAGAGGAACTGCTCGATCTGGTGACTGCCGATATCACAGAGAATGCCGCCGTACTTCTCGCGCTGGAAAAACCATTCCGGACGGCTGGGCGCATTTAGACGGTGCGGCCCCATCCCGATCACCTGAAGCACACGGCCGATGGCCCCCTGACTGATCAGCTGCCCGGCGTAGACCGCACTTTCCACATGCAGCCGTTCGCTGAAATAGCACATATATTTACGTTTTGTCTTTTCTGTCTGCAGACGTGCCGCCTCAAGCTGCTCCATCGCAGTAAATGGCGCTTTGTCCGTAAAATAATCCTTCCCGTGAGCCATTACCCGCAGGCCCAGCGGCCCCCGCTCGGAAGGCACAGCCGCAGCCGCCACCAGGCGGACCTCCGGGTCTTCGAGGACCTCTTCTGCAGATCTGGCAGCCCGGACCCCCGGATATGCAGCGATAAAGGCTTTGACCTTTTCCTGATCAGGATCATATACCCATTTCAATTGCGCTCCCGCTTCCACCAGCCCGTTGCACATGCCATAGATATGACCATGGTCCAGCGCCATTGCTGCGATCACGAATTCACCTGGTCCGACGACCGGCCTTACCTCATGCTTGGGGGCATAATTCATTCCGTCTTTACGGCTCATTCTTCGTTCCCTCCCGGTCTGGTTATAGCAGTGTGTGCAGATATTTCAGGCTGATTTCCAGGCTCTCGAACGGATCGCGGCGGCAGACATCCTGCTCAACAACAAACCACTCGACCCCTGTCTCGCGGCAGGCTTCAATAATCGCCGGGTAATTCATATTTCCTTGGCCGATTTCGGCAAACTCCGCTTTTCTGGAGACTACTGCCATATCCTTCAAATGAACAACCTTCATTCTGTCCTTCACCCTGTGAATCCAATCCACCGGGCTTCCCCCGCCAGCCTGAACCCAGTAGAGATCCAGCTCGAAGCCGAACGCCTCAGGGTCCGCCTCCTGAAGCAGCACTTCAAGACCCGTAACACCGTCCAAACGCTCAAACTCAAAATCATGATTATGATACACGAACTGCAGCCCGTACTTCTGCTTCAGAACAAGAGCGATTTCGGAGACCTTCCTGGCGAAGGTGCGGTAGCCCTCCTGACTGGTCTGGTACTCACCCGGCAGCGCCCCAAGTCCGACATATTTGCAGTCCCAGAGCTTATGCTCAGCGGCCAGCGCGTCCAGATCGTTCACCAGTCTGTTCCAGGGAACATGTGTCGCACAGATGGCAAGTCCGGCTTCATCCGCGTATTGCTTCACCAGCTGCGGATCGATCGGACCAATGCCTGACACCTGCACCGCCTGATAGCCGATGTCTTTCACCTTCAGGAAGCTCTCCCGCAGTCCTTCCGGAGTCTGGGTGAACTCCCGCAGGGTATACATTTGCGCTGCAATCGTTGAAGTCTTCATAGGTTGTTTCACTCCTTGAATAGTTAATGTGTTCCGGATACGTCCAGCGCTTGTTGCACAGTTGCATCCTTCCGGAAGGTAGAATTCTGCACTTTTTCCATCAGCTTCTCATGAAACAGCCCGCTGTCGATCGGCAGCTCCACCCAGTTGTCTGTCCATGCGGACAGATACATGGCGTTCGAGAGCGTCAGGCCATGGATGCCTTCTTCCCCTGGCGCTAGCAAAGGCTCGTCATGCAAAATAGCGTTCGTGAAGTTGCGCAGGATGCCTTTGTGCTGCTCGCCATCGCCTTTTTTCACCGGAATCTCGCATTTCCAGCATTCAGGTGCTCCGAAGCCGCCCTTGAATTCAGCATTAAAAACCGGCTCCGGTGTGCGCAGCCGCCAGAAGGTCAGGGTACCGTCCTCAATGACGATTTTTCCGTTGTCGCCGGTAATTTCAAAGCGGTTCGTTCCCGGAGCTTCTCCAGTCGTCGTAATGAACAATCCAGTGGCTCCGTTCGCATACTCGACATAAGCGGTTACATCATCCTCGACCTCAATCTTCCGGTATTTGCCAAAGTGGCAAAATGCCCGGACGCGCGTCGGCATCATTCCCGTGGTCCACTGCCAGAGATCCAGCTGATGCGGGTCCTGATTCAGCAGCACCCCTCCGCCTTCTCCGGCCCAGGTCGCACGCCAGCCGCCCGAATCATAATAGTTCTGCGATCTGTACCAGTTGGTGATGATCCAGTTCGTGCGGCGGATCTCCCCAAGCTCGCCTGCCTGAATCAGCTCCCGCAGCTTCTGATAGAGCGGATTCGTCCGCTGATTGTACATAATGCCGAATTTGCGGTCCGACTTCGCCGCAGCATCGTTCATTTCCTGAACGGCTTTCGTATATACGCCGGCAGGCTTTTCAATCAGAACATGAAGCCCATAGCCCAGCGCCTCTATCGCCAGCGGCGGGTGGTCATAATGGGGAGTTGAGATCAATACGGCGTCAATGTCGCCTGACTGAAACATCTCTGCTGCTGTGCTGAAATGCTTCACCTTCTCCGGCAATTGTTCCGAAGCCCATTCGAGGCGTTCAGGACTGATATCACATACCGCAGCCAGCTCCGCCCCCTTCACCTCTTCCAGCAGACTCAGGGCATGGGCCCGGCCCATATTTCCGATGCCAATAATTCCATAACGTACCTTTTCCATCTCCAGGATCACTTCCTAATTTCAATTTATGTTATGAGGATAACCTTAATCTCTGAGCCTGAACATGACTGGAATTAAGAAGAATTTGTATATAATTAAGATGTATTAGTTAAATGAAAGCGATATAATAGAATGAATCCCTTTTCAAAGGAGCAGTACTATGGATCTCTTGAATAGGCAGGGGCACCTGCTGCAGAATCTGAACGTAACAGTGACCTATGCCCAGCTCAGCACAAAGTATCCCGGCTGGAACCGCACGAACGAGACGCCTTCCTTCAACCGGCTTTATTTTATTGACTGCGGAGAAGGTAAAGTGATTATTAACGGAGTTGCCTATTATCCCCGGCCGGGACAATTAATGATCATGCCTGCCGGCTCCACACAGACAACGGAAACGGCTGCAGACAATCCCTATACCCGTTATTTCTGCCATTTCGATGCCCATATTGGCGAATGGCCGCTGTTTCACTCCGCGAACAAGCTGTATATCAGCGATGCGGCTGACCCGGATGCGGTCCGGGGGGTTTTTACCGAGATGATCAGACTGTTTCAGGATGACAGCTTCCTGTCCAAGATCCGTCTCCAGGCGTCGCTGCTCAATCTTCTGGCACTGTGTCTGGAGGCTGGCGGCTACTCTGATTTCATAGATGATCTGCTCCATACCAGTGATCAGGGCAAACTCGCGCATGTGCTGGAATACATTGACAGGCGGCTGATGCAGCCGCTCGAGGTCGAGGAGCTTGCAGAGCAGGTGCATTTGCATCCTAACTATTTCATCCCGTATTTCAAAAAGTTCATGGGGGTTACCCCTATGCATTATGTACAGCTCAAACGGATGGAGCTCGCCAAAAAGCAGCTGTCCTATACGAGCTTCAGCGTCTCCGATATTGCCGAGCAGGTGGGGATGGAGCTGGCCCATTTCTCGAAATATTTCAAAAAAACCACCGGGGTCTCCCCCTCGGCTTACCGGAGCAGCACCCGATAAAAAAGAAAGGCTGCTTCGTGCGCCAAATGCGCGCCAAGTCAGCCTTTTGCAGCAGAAGAATCCTTAGTGAAGATTACTGGTGAACGAATCGAATCACTGCTAGTCTGCCCTACGTAAAAACCGCTGTACCAAATACCGGAGAAACACCACATGCACTGCGGTACCTGCTGCCGCGGGCAATGTACACCAGGCCAGGCTGAAACTTGAACCCGAGAGAAAGGTGCGGACAGGCCAAAAGCAAGGGATGATCCCGCCAAGATACTGCCATGGTGAATGGACAAAGAATACAATTAACGGTGTTAACACCAATATGCTTGCCCCTTTCGATAAAGCCAGACCCTCTATCTTGTTAGATGCAAAGGCCGTCAGGAACAAAGCAAACACCGGTGCTTCCAGAGCCAGCATGGGCATCAGCAAGAGAGTGTTGCCCAGCCGCAGCGGGGTAAGTCCGGAGAACGCAAACAACAGAAGACTATCAATGACCGTCAGGATGACGACAAAACCCAGGCGGTACGCCAGATATCCATTTTTGGTCAGAGGCGTAACGGCAAAGTACTGGATCATATTTTCGTCACGCTCGTCAAGGATCATGAACCCGGCCATACACCCCAGGATAAGCGGCACCAGCAATAACGCAAAGCTCATGATCAGCTCATAATACGGCGACAGTTCAAAGCCAAGATTGTGCAACAGCAAATCACTCACTGCAGGAACCCCGAAACGGAGCGCCAATACCAGCGCCAGCGGACCCGCCAGACAGATGATCAGCATGGGATCACGGTATATTTGCTTCAGATCTCCCCAAACGGGGAATATGATTCTGGACAAGTTCAGCTGCCTCCTCCGGTTTTGAATACTATAAAGCGCTGAAAGCTATGCAGGGTCCAGAGGTATGCCGCTCCACACCACACTATTAACAGTGAGAGCATATATACATTTTGCCAAGAACGCAGCGGCTCAAATACTGATCCAATCAGGGCAAGCGAGGCTGAGGCGGGCAGAATCCCCAACAGTGGCGAGGTCCATAATCCGACAGTTTCTACAAGCGGCAATAAGAATATCGCTGTAACTGCAGAAGCATAGAGAAAAAATCCGTTCAGCGATGTACAGCGGACAGCTACCCCCAAACCCGCCAGGGTAAAAAAAACCGAGGTCAGGCCTACCCCTGCCAGGAAAAAAAACGGATTATGCCGGAAGCCAAACACACTGGCATGGACTGAATAGCTTGCTGCCAAAGATAAAAAAGTAAGCGACAGCGTTTTGGAGCAAATGTATTCCGCTATGGTGTAGGGTGTGACGAACAGATTCTCGTGAATCCCCTGTCCCTTCTCCAGCAAAACAAGACCGCCAATGAAAAAAAAGCCCAGCATCCCCGGATCGGTGAATGTCAGCAGAATATCTGCAGTTTCCCGGTACGACACGGGCAGCAGTGACAGCAACACGATATACACCAGACAAATCACAAAATACACATAATAGAATCCGTGCCTGAACTGAAGCCGAATGTCATATCCCAGGGCAGAAGCAAACCTCATTTCAATTCCCTCCCGGTAAGCTTTATGAAAATATCCTCAAGTGTGGCATCCTGGGTGTGAATGGTTTCGATATATTTGTTCTGCAATAGCGTTTGAAATTCCGGGCTGCCGCCGATGTTGTCCAAGCCGAACTCTTCTTCGTAGAGCACTCCCTTCTCCCTGTATTCCACTTTCACCGCTCTTTTTCCATGCTGGACTCTTAGTGTCCTTGGCGAATCAATCAGACGGATGGTGCCGTCTACAATAAAAGCAACGCGGTCACAGAGCTCGTCGGCTGCATGCATATGATGTGTCGTGATCAGAATCGTTGTCCCCTGGGCCTTCAGGCCAAGCAGAAGCTCCTTCACCTTGCCCGCATTCACCGGGTCCAGTCCCGAGGTGGGCTCATCCAGAAAAAGAATCTGCGGTTTGTTAAGCAGGGCGCGGCACAGGTTCAGACGCATTTTCATCCCCTTGGAGAAGGCAGACCAGCAGTTCCCGCGGGTCCTCCGTGTTCCCCTCGTAGAAGGAGCGGAATAACGACAGATTCTCCATAGCAGTAAACCTGTTATAGAAATTGGGGAATTCAAAAGCAACACCAATATCTTCGTAATAATCCGACTTTACATCTGCAAGCTGGCGCCCCATTACACGCACTTCCCCCTCGTACGCCTTCAGAATCCCGATAAGAATTTTCTGTACCGTGCTTTTCCCTGCCCCTGACGGTCCCAGAAAGCCAAATATCTCCCCTCTGGTTATAGAAAAGTTAAGCTCACGAAGGGTTTTATCCTTGGCGCGGGGATAGGTAAAGCTTAAATCCTTGACTTCAATCATTCGCTGCCTCCTTCTTTTGCCCATCCGGATTTAATAATGAATTATAATTCATTTTTAAAGTACGCCGATGTTTAACTTTTGTCAAGCATGAGTACCAGACAGAAATGGGCACCTCACAGCGCAGAGCCTATTTTCTTGACAAGCCCTTGCCTCCTCCCTATATTTAAAAAATGAATGGAGGTTCAGCGAATGCAGGTACTGAAAGAGGAGATCCGCAGGTCCATCCTTCAAAAAGCTCAGGAAACGTTTCTGCAGACCGGCTTCAGAAATGCCTCCATGAAGGATATCGCTGCGAAGGCAGGTGTAGCCGTAGGGAACCTGTACCGGTATTATCCGAACAAGGAGGCCTTGTTCGATGCAGTTACGGCACGTGCCTATGATGATTTGACCGGGTTAATTACTGAAGATCAGCAGCAGCAGATTCAATCGGGCCTGGCTGTGTTTGAAGAGGTCGGCCGGGTCTTGTCGATCCTGGTCCAGGAGCAGCGTGAAGGGCTGCTCATTCTTCTGTATGGCAGCGCTGGCACTAGCCGGGAAGGATTCAAGGAGCGATTTTTTGCAGAATTCGCCGAGCATATCAAGACTCATTTAGCCGATTACAATCGTTCGCATCTGGAAGCCCCTTTGCAAATGGAGGTCTCCAGACCGTTGTCTGTTGCTTTTTTGGAGGGGTACTTTGAGATTATGCGCACTGCCAGCAGCCGGGAGCAAGTAGACAGCCTTACCAGACAGTACGTCTCTGTATGGTTTATGGGGCTGGGGAAGCTCGTATAATGCTGCAGCCAACTACAAAACATCCCGGGAGGCGCTATTGCGCAGCACCCTACTACTGAGAGGAAGTGCCGTTCATGGCTGAATTAGCCTTGCAGCCTGCTCTTGCAGGCAAAGTCGCTGTCATTACCGGAGGAGCGGGTGTCCTATGCGCCGTCATGGCACAAGAGCTGGGGCGCCAGGGAGCCAAGGTCGCTATTCTGAACCGGACCGTTGAAAAAGGGGACTCCCTTGCCGCCGAGATTAACACAGCCGGAGGCCAGGCTATTTCGGTAGCCTGCGATGTTACCGCAGAAAGCAGTGTGCACCATGCCGCTGCTGAAGTTCTGAACCATTGGGGACCTTGTGATCTGTTGATCAACGGGGCCGGGGGCAACCAGCCGTCAGCGATCACAACGAAGGAAATCTTTATGGAAGGCGATCAGGACAATCCGGAGATCACCTCCTTTTTCGGTCTTTCAGCCTCCGGCTTCCGTCAGGTGATGGACCTCAACTTGATTGGCACACTCATTCCCACGCAAATTTTCGCCAAGCAAATGCTCGGACGGCCGGGAGCTTCGGTGATTAATATCTCTTCCATGAGCGCTGCAGCGCCGATGACCAAGGTCCCTGCCTACAGTGCTGCGAAGGCAGGCGTCAACAACTTCACACAGTGGCTGGCGGTCCATCTGGCCGAAGCGGGCATCCGCGTCAATGCAATTGCACCAGGCTTCTACCTCACAAAGCAGAATGAGAAGCTGCTGCTCCGGAAAGACGGGGAACTCACCGAACGTTCGCTGAAGATCATCTCCCAGACCCCAATGCGCCGCTTCGGCAAGCCGGAAGAGCTGCTGGGCACCCTGCTCTGGCTGGCAAATGAAGACATGTCCGGTTTTGTGACGGGAATTACAGTCCCGGTAGACGGCGGATTTATGGCATATTCGGGGGTATAGCTCAGCTTCCGCTTACACATACAGCAATCCAGAAGAAATGCGGCGCAGGGAATTTGTTACAATGGACAGGTCGGAATAGAACATCAACAAAAGAGAGGATGTTGTTCACATGGCCAACTTTACAGCTTACCTGATTTCGGAGGACGCCAAAGCTCACGCCGGGTTCTATATTCAGGCGCTTGGCGGCAAAATGAATTCCATCACCACACACGGAGAGATGCCGGGTTCAAGCGAGGAATTGAAGGACAAGGTGATCAATCTCAGTTTTAACGCGGCTGGCGTTCATTTTATGATGTCTGATTCGATGTTTGAACCGGTCAACTACGGCAATGCAGTTAATATGAACCTGGAATTCGCGGAGGAAGCTGAAGCCCGTGAAGCTTTTGATCGGCTCGCGGAAGGCGGAGTAGTAAAGGAAGAACTCAGCCCCGCCTTCTGGGGAGCGCTGTATGGACATGTTCAGGATAAATTCGGCGTCCTCTGGATGATCACTACCGTGCCTGAGCAGGTCCAATAGCAGCTATTGCACTTCTAAATCCGGGCGTCCCTTGGTCTTATCAAGGGGCGTCTTTTGCTGTATGCCGGCTACCCTCTACTAAGCCAATCCGAAAGCAAGCACCAGCACATAACCCAGTGCGGACAGCAGAACCGACCCGATAAGTCCGGCCAGAAAAGGCTTTTTTCCCATCCGCCCAAAGGTTTTCAGATCCACGCCCAGACCCATTCCCGCCATAGCCATCGCCAGCAAAAGGTAGGCCAGAACAATAAGATCACTAGTGAGCTGCGCCGGAATAATGCCTAACGTGTTCACCCCGCTCATCAAAAGGAAGCCGAGGATAAACCACGGAACCGGCAGCTTTCCCCATTCAATGGCCTTCCCTTTCTTCCGGATGTCTTGCTCTTCTGCAGTTTCCTCGGCTCTCTCCTGCTTGCGTTTTCTGTAACCTTCCCAGCTCCCGATGAGGATTGCAACGGGGATCAGCATGGCCACACGGGTCAGCTTCACAAGGACTGCCAGATCGGCAGCCTCCTTGCCCGCCGGAGCGGCTGCAGCAATGACATGGGCAACCTCGTGCAGTGTGCCTCCCGCAAAGATCCCATATCCTGCCGGGCTCAGCCCCAGGAACGGATACAGCAGCGAATACATCAATGTAAAAATCGTGCCCAGTATTGCCACCGTCGCCGCGCCTACGGCTGTTTCATGTTCAGAAGCCTTGATCTGCGGGGCAATCGCCGCGACTGCCGCCGCTCCGCAAATGGCTGTTCCGCAGGCCGTCAGCAAACCTAATCTTCTGTCGATTCCGAACCATTTGGCCAATCCGTAAACCAGGAACAAAGTGAAAACGATATTGATTACAGCAATGGCAAATACCTTTGGTCCGGCTGCCAGAATATCGGCAAGATTAAGTCTCATCCCCAGCAGGATGATTCCTGCCCGAAGCAGTCTTTTGCTGGAGAACTGAATGCCTGTCATGGCCTTCTGCGGAACACCTGCTACACCCCTAAGCGCGATTCCCAGCAGGATTGCCAGCACCAGCTGGCCGAGGATGTTCAGCAGCGGCAGCAAGGCCAGATATTTGGCCGCCACTGCGAGCAGAAACGTGATTCCGATTCCCTGGATAAAACCCGGTTGCTTAAAAGTAATAGGGTACAGCTTATGTGTCTGACTCATCTGCTTCACTCTCCGTCCGCTGCGTATAGCAGCTATGTTTCTATAGCTCCACTATAGAAGCCTTGCGCACGAAAGTGAAATACAGCTTTGCTATTTTAATCATCAGTTTTTGTTATGATTGGGCAAAATAATATGGTAAAATGGCCTATACTACATAATCAACGGATATAAAACTGATTTAAAATGAGGGATTATTATGATTGTCGATGCGCTGAAAGTATTTGTTACAGTGGTGGAGCAGAGCCATTTCTCTAAGGCAGGCGAGCTGCTGGGCCTGTCCCAGCCCGGTGTAAGCCTCCATATCCGGAACCTGGAGAATGAGCTGGGAACCAGGCTGCTGCACCGTTCGCCGAAGCAGGTCCGCCTGACGGAAGCCGGTACGATATTATACCAACGCGCCAAGCAGATGCTCTCCCTTTACGAGGAAGCGGGCCGTGAAATCCGTCTGCTGCGGGATGAAGTCACGGGAAGTCTGCATATCGGGGCCAGCTTTACGATTGGAGAATATATCCTGCCTGCCAGGCTTGCCGAATTTGCCAAGCAGTATCCGCAGGTCAGCCTCCAGGTGACCATCGGCAACACGGAGGAGATTATTGCCGCTGTAAAAACGAATCAGCTTGATGCCGGTTTTATTGAAGGAGAAACCGCTGATCCCGAGCTTACGATCATTCCGTATATGAAAGACGAGATGATCGTCATTGCCCCGGCGGGCCACCCGCTCGCCGACAGTCTGGCAGTAGAGAAGGATATGCTGCAGGATCAGACCTGGGTGCTGCGCGAGCATGGCTCCGGCACCCGCGCGTTCAGCGATCACTTCTTCCAGGAATCGGGACTGCACGTGAAAAGATCCTATGTATTCAACAGCAGCCAGGGTGTCAAGGAGGCCGTTTCTGCCGGACTGGGGCTTGGGATGCTGTCCAGATGGATCGTGCGCAAAGAGCTGGCGGGTGGTGAAATCAGCGGGCTGCGGCTTAGACAGCGGCTGCTTGAGCGGGAATTTCTGATCATCCGGCATAGTGGCAATCCGCAAAGCATGGCCGTGCAGATGTTTATAAAAAAGGTGCTTGCTGCTCCTGAGAAGTAGCGTTATGGCACCCCGGCCGCGGGCGCTCCAACAACGGCATTTTTGCCGTTGTTTCGGGTTGCCCACTCTTTTAGCATAGGTTCTCATGTTTCCCGCGTACAGGCTGCAGCGTTATCACACCAGCCGCAGGCACCTCAAGCGCATATACACCGCTATTCCAGCTCAGCCTGTATTCTGCGGCTACGGCTCCCTGGCAATCACGCACTTTGATGTCCAGCGGACCTGAGTCACGATCCAGCTCCAGCACCAGGCGGGAGAGCAGCGTCCCGTTAACCACATGCACCTGCTCCGGCAAATCACCTGTTAAAGGGATTACGGTATCCTGATAGGCAGCAATCACCCATTTCTGCGCTGTACGGGCTATGACCAGCGGATACAGCAGCTCGGGATGCAGCGGTTCAAGGCTGCCGTCGAGCAGCACCTCCCGGTGCCCGCGCCAGAAGGACAGCCAAAAAGCCAGCATAGATGCATGCTCCTGCGGTAGCTGGCCCAGACGGACGGAAATCTGTGGAACAGAAAACAGCACATTAATGAACTGCAACGCGGCTGAGGCGGGTGTCTCCTGAGGGTTCCACATCAGCATGTCGGCATGTGCCGCGGTCGAGCCGCAGATCATCCGGATATCCATTGTCTTCATCCGGTTCTGCAGCGCATCGTTCGGACAGTCACCTGCCCGGAACATATTTCCGTATTTGCGCATTAGCGGACCGATGTAATTCTGGCGGAATTCGATCAGGATGTCCGGCTTCAGCCGCCGCAGCCGCAAAATGATGCCGCTCAGCAGCTGATCCACCGCTTCCGGTACTGAAATCATGTCTTGTCCGTCTCCATTCTCAAGAGACGAACCCTTGACCGCATAAAAGCTGTCGACGAAATCCAGCTTAAAGCCGTCAAGGTCCCAGTCCCGGACAGCCTGCTCGCAGATGCCGGTCAAATACTCACGCACTTCCGGATAACGGGGATCTGCAACCCCTGCACCAAAAGCATCATTCACATACAGCAATTTATCCTTGAATCTTTCCCAGGCCTCACTGTGCTTGCCGATGAACGGAACAGCGTACCACAGCATGAATTTCATTCCCAGATCATGAATTCTGGCGACATGAGCCTTCAGATCGGGAATTTTATCCACACTCACCCTCCAGTCCCCACAATAGGCGTAGCCCCGGTTCTCGTCAGCGGTCTGCCACCCGTCGTCCACGATGACCGCCTTGCAGCCTATTGCTGCAGCCAATCTGCACTCAGCTTCTACTTGTTCAGGACTAAGCTGCTGATGGAAGCTGTACCAGGTCGAATACATCGGCTCCCTGGCGGCTTCCGGAACCGGGGACGGCTCACAGCCGGGAAGTCCTGCCCACCATTCGCCCACTCCTGTGAGCGCTTCATAATAAGGATGGCCGCCGGTATCCAGCCGCAGAATAACTTCGATATGGTCCACTGGCGGCCCGGACTCCGCAAACAGCTTCACGGAGCAATGGAAGCTTGAGGTTTCCTCATGAAGACCCGCATGAAGCTCCACGGGGTTCAATACATCGGAGCAGGCAAAGGTCAGCACATTGTTCCCCCGGTTCCCATACAGGCTTATAACAGGTGCGGAGGAAGTCGCTCTGGAGGAGAATCCCTGCCACCAATCGGGAATCAGCCCCCGGCTGCGCTCTACGGACGGATGCCAGAGTCCCTGCACATCTACTGCTGCACAGCTCCATTTCAGCGATAGTTCCGGAGGAACCGCCGGACTCGGGGCGTTCATAACAAGACGAACATAATGTACACCTTCTTCAGCATTATCCTTCACGGAAGAAAGCGAAGCTTCAAAACTGCCGGTCAAGCCGTCCAGCCTGATTTCACAGCCCTCATTAATCGTAGTTTTCAATAGCCTCTGAGCTCCTTTTTAGAAATATAAGCAGAGTTAGGATTGCCTGTGTGCCCCAATGTTACATCCGGCAGGGAATGGTGATCTGTATGCAGGCTCCGATGCCGGAACGGCTGGCAATAGTTAGTCCGTAGCCGCTGCCGTGATGCAGCTTGATCCGGGAATCGACGTTGCGGATGCCATAACCGATCCGTGGCCCCTCCGGCTCCAGGATTTGGCGGATGGTATCCGTATTCATGCCAACGCCATTATCGATCACCTTGAACACGATCTCCTCCTTGCGCTTCTCCACAACAAGCCGGATGCCAAGAGTGGCACCGAACCAGGCATGCTCAAGCGCATTTTCAATCAGGGGCTGCAGAATCAGCTTGACCGTTGCATACTCCAGAACCTCAGGATCAATGTCATAATATACACTAAGCCGTTCGCCGTATTTGATGCACTGGATCGACACATAAGCTTTGGCATGTTCGATTTCTTTGCCTACTGTAGTCAGAATTTCGCCGCGATTCAATGAAAGCCTGTAGAATTTCGCCAGCTCCTGCACCATAATATGCAGCTTGTCGATATCCCCGAATTGGGCCAGACGGTTAATGGAGGAGAGTGTATTGTAGAGAAAATGGGGGTTGATCTGTGCCTGCAGGGATTCCAGCTCCGCTTCTTTCTTCTGAAGATCGGCCACATAATTTTTATGGATCAGCTCTTCCATATTGCTGCCCATCCGGTTGAAGGCGATGGCGATTTGCGCCAGCTCATCATTGCCTTTGAAACGGATTCTTTTGTGAAAATCCCCATCGTGAAAAGCATTCAGCGACCCCACGATTTTCTGAATCCGCCGTGAGAAATACCCGGACACCCAGATGCCCAGGACGGCCAGTACTAACGCACTGATCAGGCAGACCAGCAATGTCATCCGGCGCACCTCATTCGCGCTCTGGTCGAACAGGCTGTCCGGAATATAGGCTTGCAGCTGCCACCCCAGACCGTGCAGCGGTTCGCTAAGCACAAGCCTGCCTGGCGTTGTCTGAGGATTCTCCCCTTCCGCGCTTTCCGGCAAGGATTGCATTACAGTCCTGCCGCTGGCGTCAAGGACGACAAGCGTGCTGTATTCGCCGATCTTGCGATAATCCACGGAATCCAGCAGATCGCGTATTTGCACTGTCACCCGGACCAGACCGATCTCCTTCCCCCGCTGCACATCATCCAGACGCTGCAGCAATGAAATATTGCCGTCCTCCTTATCGCGCAGAATCTGCTGCCAGCGGCTCAGTCCCGGCAGGGTGCCTGTGAAATGCAGCATGTGGTACCAGTCCGAATCCTGTATCCGCGTCAGATGATAAATCTCGTAACGCTTGGTCGAGAGCAGCGGATTCTGTTCTCCGTCTTTATAAAATATTTCGGGCAGCGATTCGTTCTGAAGATATAGCGACAGACCAATGTTGCTGGCTGTGTAGTTGAGCAGATTTTCAAGCGCAGGCATTAGGGTTTTTGTCATCGTCTCATAGCTGTACCAGCCCTGATCATAGCGGCGCAGAGCATTTTGCAGACTGTAATTGTAGTAGAGGCTGTTCGTAATCCGTTCAATATCATCCGTGCGGTAACGGATATTGTCCCGCATTTGCCTCAGTGTCCCCTGAAGGTTCTCCCGTGTCTTTTCCCGGAGGGAATTTACGGAATGGGCATAGGCGAACAGGCCAACGGTCAGCACGGCAAGCAGCAGGCACAACACATAAGGCAGAATAAGCTTGTATCCAAAAGGAATATTCCGCATGCGCCACATATCACAGATGTCTCCTGTAGTCGCCGGGACTGACACCGTAAAATTCCTTGAACTGCTTGCTGAAATGGGAGAGATTCTTATAGCCGACCCGGTTCGCGGCTTCATAGACCTTCAGCTTTGGATCGGCAAGCAGTACCTTGACCCGCTCAAGCCTCCTCAGCCCCACATAATCGGAGAAGTACACTCCGGTCTCCTCATAGAAGATCTGGCCCAGATGATTGGGGGAAAAGGAAAAGTGGTTGGCAGCATCCCGCAGCATGACATTGTGCTCCAGATGCTCTTCAATGTACGCCTGAATTTCCTCTACGAGCTTGCGTTTTTTCCCTTGGCGCTTGCGCTGCAGCCGTTCGGACAGCTCAAACATCCGCCGGCGGAGCCAGGACTTCATATCCTCTATGGTTTCCAGGTCATATAGAATGCTGAGATGCTTCCGTTCCAGCCCCAGCAGCTCATAAAAATCCTCATTGATCGTATGCAAGTAAGCGTCCAGCTTGGAGACAATATGCAGGAACAGCTGGTAGATTTCCAGCTTGGTTTCCATAGTTCCTACCCATACGAACAGCTCCTCATTACAGTCATCCACATCAACCAGTCGGTATGAGGACATCGCCGCAAACAAGGACTGCAGAATACTGTCCAAATCCTTAACGGAAGCCGAGATCGGCCCTCTGGCATCGGAATGGAGAATCAGCTTGCCTTTGCCCAGGAACAGCTTCAGTCTAAGCGCATTTCTGGCCTGCCGGAAGGAATTCCGCAGCTCCCGCAAATGACTTACGGTAGGACCTACACCAATGGTAACAGTAAGCGGCGTTCCCTCCACCGCCTGCCGAATCAGCCTGCGCAGTCTTGCACAGTCTACACTTTCCTCCAGAATCAGCGCGTAATGGAACCGCTCTGTCCGGCAGGCTTGAATCTGCTCCTCTGCACAATACCGCTCGATCGCCATCTCCAGCATGTTCTCTATTTCGGCTTTGGCTCCATCGCTGTACCCATTCAGCTTCCAGGACATATCATCCGGCTCCAGCAGTGCAGTGTACAGTCTGGTATTACTCCAATTGATCCCGACTCGCTGAAGCAACGGCAGCACCTTGTCTTCATCCGGGTTACCGTCAAGCAGCTGCATGAACAGCTCTCTGCGCAGAAGCGGCTCTGATTCGGAGAAATAACGCTCCAAATGCGAGTGCTCCCGTTCCCGGTCCAGTGTCTCCCGGACCTCCTCCAGCGATCTGCGCATATCGTCATCGTCCACAGGCTTCAGAACGTAACCGGACGCGCTCATGGAAATAGCCTGTTTGGCATATTGGAAATCCTCATAACCACTGACGAAAATAATCTTCAGCTTCGGGTTCAGCTCAAGGGCTCTGCGCGCAAGCTCCATCCCCGACATGATCGGCATCCTGATGTCGGTGACTATAATATCCACGGCCTGCGATTCCAGCACCTCCAGGGCTTCAAAACCGCTGCTCGCGGCGGCACACACCTCCATGCCCAAACCTTCCCAGTTCATGAAGCGCTGCAGACCCTCCAGATCCAGCAGCTCATCGTCGACCAGCAGCACCTTGTACATTCTAACCCTCCCCCCGCTTCAGATTTTATTCCGCCCCCATAAACGGATATTCCCAAAATACATAAAATAGTAAAAGGGGGTACACCTGGCTTCAGTATACCCCACGGATTATGGCGGCTCTAGCCTTATTTCATCTTGCTCAGATTATCCTGCCATTTCCCGGTTTGGTATTTCAGCAGCTTCTCATAGCCTGCTTTTTTCGCTTCCTCATTCGCTTTGTTCAAGAGGCTCAGCACCTCTTCATCACTCTTGGCGTACAGCGCCTTGGCAAAAGCCTCCTGGAAAATATCGTTCACCGCAGTGGCAATGGTTCCTTCCTCCGAGTCCGGCAGCGGATCAAGATTCACGAATTCGGTGAAGTTCTTCGAGGTCTTCCAGGTCACCTTCTGCTGGGCCAGCGTAGTCCAGTTCTGCTTGTCGGGCGGGAGCTGGGCATCCATCTTGGCTTTGGTCTGGTCAATAAAGGTAGTGTTGCCGACCCAGTTGAAGCGGCCGATTCTTTCCTTGTCCTTGTCGCCCTGCGGTGTATTCAGGCCTGCCTCGTTCAGAATCGGCACACCGTCCGCATCGTACTCATCCCAGTAGAGGCCTTGCCGGCCAAAGTTCAGAATACGCTGCCCCTCTTCGCCCGTCACCCAGTCGAGGTAGGAGAAAATCGCTTCCGGGTCTTTGGCATTCTTCGTGATGACCAGCACGTTCCAGCCCAGCGAATTGTAGTTGTTCGGCGTAATTTTGGCTGCGTCCAGACCGGCTTTGTGAATCGGCCAGATGATATCGTAGCCGGCATCGGGATCAGTTGTCCGTAAGGCAGTGTCAGCACCGCGTCCCGGGTTCACTACATCGCCGTCGACGTAGACGGCTACGCGGCCTGTTTTGAGCTTCTCGGAAATCTGGTCACCGGTCTGGGTGAACAGATCCTGGGTAATCAGCTTTTCGCGGAACAGCTTGCTGGCATACTGCATATTCTCAATGAACACCTGATCCTCAAAAATGGATTGCAGCGTATTGCCCACGGGATTGGCTTTGGGCAGATACGGTTTATTTTCAGCAAATCCGCCGTACATCGTTTCAAGCCCCCTGCCTTTAGCCCCTACTTCAAGCGGCACCACATCAGGGTATTTCTCCTTCACCAGCTTCAGGTAGGCGTACAGCTCATCGTAGGTTTCCAGCTTGGGCGAGCCGAGCTCTTTGTATATTTTCCGGTTAATAATCCAGCCTCCGTTGCCGTTCGGGCTTGAGGTATACCAGTTGGGAAACTGGTACAGCTTGCCGTCTTCCGAGCGCAGCATGTTCAGCGTGGCTTCACCGGCGTTCTTTTTCAGGTTAGGGTAGCGGTCAAGATAATCATCCAGGGGCACCAGCAGTCCGGGCTGGCGCAGCCGCTCCACATTGGCTCCCCGGTCCATCATAATGACATCGGGCAGACTTCCCGAAGCGATCATCGTGCTGAACTTAGTCTCGGCTGCGCCGCTGGACTGAACCGGTGTCATCTTAACCTTCAGGGTATCGGCGATCCACTTGGTAGTGGAATCTCTGCCCCATTCTTCCGTGGTATCCCAGTCATAATTGCTGTAGTACGTGAAGGAAACCGGCTTCACCGTGCTTTGGGCAGCTGGGGATGAAGCTTCAGGACTTGCACTTGCCGCTGCAGTCTCCGTTGCCGCAGGTTCCTTGGTAGGTTCAGCGGTTGGAGCCGCACCATTGTTCCCCCCGCCGCAACCGGCGATCAGAAGCACCGAACACAATACAACACTCAGCAGCGGAAAACTCTTCGTAGACTTCAAATGAGTAACCCCTCTCTAATGTTCACTTGGCATTTCTTGATTCCAAAACCCTTGCATGTTCTCCTCTACTCCTTAAGCGACCCGATCAGCACGCCCTTCACGAAATACTTTTGCAGGAACGGGTAGACCATAATGATCGGCAGCGTCGCTACCATGGTCGTTGCCATGATCAGCGATTTGCTGGTTACCGACTGCACGAGCGCAAGCCGGTCCTGAGCCGCTGCACTGCTCCCGATGGCCTGCTGGAGCTGATCTGTTACAATATTGGAATTCAGGATCTGCTTGAGCAGCGTTTGAATCGGGATCAAACTGGTATCGTTGATATAGATGCTGGCCGAGAACCAGTCATTCCAGTGGTATACGGCCGTAAACAAGGACAAGGTAGCCACGACAGGACCGGAGATCGGCAAAATGATGCGGGTCAGCACTCCGATATGGTTGCAGCCGTCAATCCGCGCCGACTCCACAAGTCCCGCCGGCAGCCCCAAAAAGAAAGTCCGGAAAATAATCATGTTGTATACACTGATCATCCCGGGAATAACCAGGACCCAGAAGGTATCCATCATGCCAAACTCGCGCAGCAGCAGGAAGGTGGGAATTAGTCCGCCGCTGAAATACATGGTAATGATGCAGAATACCATATATACTTTGCGTCCCATCAGTTCATGTCTGGAAAGGCCGTAGGCCAAAATTGCTGTAAACAAGACCGATAGTGTTGTACCTACGATGGTGCGCAGGATGGAGATCAGAAACGCATGGCCGATGCGGCTGTCCCGGAACACCACCTCGTAATTATCCAGCGTCGGGCTGCGCGGCCAGAATGTTATGCCGCCAAGCGCCGTATCCGAGCCCACATTGAAGGAAATCACCAGCGAATTCCAAAAGGGGTACAGGGTGATGAAGCCCAGCAGCAGAAGCAATGTATAAATAATGGCTTGAAGTATTTTATCTCCCGTCGATAGCTTCATCATAACCTGTTCCCCGCTTTCTTGTGCCAAATCCGCTTTCGGCATTAGTATTTACCATAGGCTTGAGCCCATTTTTCTTGCTGCCTTATTAGCCAGTGCCAGCAGCCCGATACTTACAACCGCCTTGAACAATCCAGCAGCCGCCGCATAAGAGTAGCGGTTGTTCAGAATCCCCATCCGGTAGACGTATGTGTCGATTACATCGGATACATCGCGCAGAATCGGGTTAGTGGCCAGAATCAGGATATCCTCAAACCCGGCATTCAGAATATTGCCTACCGCCAGGATCAGGAAGATGATAATGACCGGCCGGATGCAGGGCAGGGTGATCAGCTGAATTTGCTTGAACCGCCCTGCCCCGTCAATGGAAGCGGCTTCATAGAGATGCGGGTCAATCCCGGCTATTGCCGCCAGATAGACGATGGCAGCGAATCCCATTTCCTTCCATATTCCCGTTCCCACGAGAATCCCCCAGAAGTACTCCGGCACTGACAGGAAGCTGATCGGCTCTGAAGTCAGATGCAGACTCATCAGCAGCATGTTAACGCTTCCATTGTCAGTCGAAAGCATCGAACCCACGAACCCGCCGACGATCACCCAGGACAGAAAATGCGGCAGGTAGCTGACCGTCTGGATGATCCGCTTGAACAGCATTATCCGGACCTCATTCAACATCAGCGCCAGCAGGATCGGAGCCGGAAACCCGATGCACAGCTTCAGCAGGCTGATTACAATCGTGTTGCGCATAACCGTCCAGAAATCAGGTGAATTGAAGAATACCTCAAAATGCTTGAACCCGACCCAGGGACTGTGAAAAAAACCGCCGAACAGCTGGTAATCCTGAAACGCCATCAGCACCCCATACATCGGCAGATAGCTGAATACGAAGATAAACAGCATTGCGGGAATAACCATCAGCTGAATATCCCATTGCCTGATCCACCTGGACCACCATGACACCGGCTTTCCTTTTGGCCTGGTAATGACCTTTCGTTCGATTTCCACGTTTGTCATCCTTCCTGTTTCTCACTGAAGCGGAGGCCGCCTCTCAGAGGACGGTGAATCCGTTTCCAATTGCTCTACACCTTAATCTTATTCAGATCAGGAAGGAGCCACCAGTACCGTGGTCAACGAAAAGTGTGGTGCAGCAATGATGTGCGGATGGTGTGCTTATGGGTACAATGCTTACCGTCAACGGCAAAAAATATCCGCTATTCTGCTTCCGCAGGCAGCTTCACAGCCATCACATCGTCAATGTAAAGGGTTCCGCTGCCCTGGGTGCCGCTGCCTTGAGCCACATAGAAGGCAAACTCCTTAATCGAGCCCAAATCAATGACACCGTTGCCGCCGGTCGACCATCCGGGCCTTGCAAAGGCGGTAAACGGTATGGTTACCATCCGCGCAGTGGTTCCTTCAATCTTGATTCCGGCTTCCCAGACCTCGCCGTTCGTCTCATGAAACTGGACGGCCAGCTGTCGGTTCGAACCGTCCGGCTTCAGCCAGAAGGTGATAGCCTGCATTCCCGGCCACTCCTTGCCCATGCTGCGGTAGACCCCGGCATAAGCAGGATTGCCGATGGTATAATCCAGCTTAAGTCCATAGGTACCGCTGTTCAGCTGATACGTATCCAGCGTTACGGTTGCGGCATTCCCGGAGACATTGCGCTGCCATTTGGAGCGCAGGCTTCCATCCGAGCCGCCGTATGACTCGAAATCGTCGATAATATAGCTGTCCACCGGAGGCGGAATGAACGGACCATTGCCGGTTTCCCCGTTGTTCAGTGCGCGGGGATCGCTGTAGAGCGCCTGAATGGCGCTGATTGAATTTTTGTCAGTCAAATACTGGGACCAGGTCATGAAATACACATACTTCGGCTGCTTCTCCCGCAGCATCTGCATATCCGGCAGCTCGCCATTTTCACCGATGGCAATCGGCCGTCCCCCGCTGAGCTGAATCAGCTTCTTGTAATAGGTATCACGGTAATCATTGTTGTAGATATCCATAGCCAGCACATCCACGACATCATGGCCGGGATAATAAGGAGCTGAATCGTATGCCCAAGAGCTCTCTGCATTCGGGTTCCACACCCAGATCAGATTATTCAAGCCATGCAGATTGGTTAAGCGGTCGTACATATTGTGCCAGAGCTGCTTGAACAGCTCAGGTCTTGCGCCCCACCAGAAAAATTCAGCATTCATCTCATGATAAGGCCGCCATAATACCGGGATGCCTTCATCCTGCAGCTGCTCCAAATATCCCGCAATCTCATCCACCTGGGCAGCCCATTGATTGTACAGCCCGGTGCCCGGAGTGACGATCTCTGTCATCTGGGCTTCCGTCACATCTCCAGTGACACTCTCCCAGCCGGCGGTTGCCGGGTCCATGGGCCGGGTCTGATGATAGGTCAGAGTCACCATCGTTCCCGCCTGGCCTTTGAGAATCGCCTCATCAATCATGGATTGGCGCAACCCGCCCATATCCCCGCCAATATAGTAGGCGAAATCCGAGCCCCATAACGCCGGATAAAATCCGGTCAGCTCTGCTGCCGTATCGTACCATTTCGTGGGCTCTTCGTAATAATTATGCTGTCCCGTGTATACGGCATTGCCCACTGTTGCATAGAGCCGGTCGAGCAGCGCTGTCGCTTCAACGGAAGCGTTCGGGTTGACCGGAACCATCCTGCCGGTGGTCACCTGAAGCGAGCTTGGGGCAGAGATTGCGGTCCCTTCACTGACCGCCTTCACCTCGATGTCATACACACTCTCAGGCGACAAGCCTTCCAGCTTGTAGGCATACAGGGATTGGCCGGGCACATAAGGCACCGTCAGGCTGCTCCATTCGGTGTCGGCGGCTTTTTTGTACAGCAGCTTGTATTCCCTCACACCAAAGGGTCCTGTGGAAGCAGCCCATTGCAGCTCTGCGGATACCCCGTCTACGGTCCCTGCCGTGAAGTCTGCAGGCGCGCCGGGGGTAAGGTCCGTGGGAATCGCAGGCATCCTGCCGGCAAACACCTGATCCAGGAACATATCCCCGCCGCTGAAATTGCCGGCCCGCAGCTGCAGACATGCCCCCTCATTTCCAGTCTGGATCACCTGTTCCGAACGGGACCATGCAGCTGTGGCGTTCGAGTAGAACGGATAGGAGATAATATCCGGATCTTGATATACATCGAGAGTGACTGTAAAAGCTCCCGGCGGGACAGCATTAAATCTGCTCCAATACGATACGAGATAGGAAGCATTGCTTTCGGCGTGTACTTTTGACGTCTTGGCTGTAGCGTTATTAGACAGCTGTAAAGCATATTGCCCTGAGTAAGGGTCGTAAGTCGTGGTTTGTACTGTCCCTGTTTTCTTCCACGGTACCGTTTTCCCTGTCTCCAGACCTCCGTTGATCATCAGATTCGCTCCCGGAGTAGCTTCGAGTCCCATTACGGCATCGGAGGTATTGCCCGCGGCATCCTTAGCCCGCAGCATAATCGCATACACCGAAAAGGGATCAAGCTCATTGAGCGTATACGTGTACTCTGTGACTGATTCCTGATGGGGTACAGACACTGTGTTCCAGCCAGGCGCATCTGTTTTTTTGTAAGATAGCTGGTAGGATTCAACGCCCATATCATCTGTGGAGCCTGCCCAGCTCAGCTTCAACGCCCCGGGATCATGCAGGGTTTGCCACATCCCGGGAGTTGTCGGCCGTTCGATATCCACATTCTCCCGGATGACGGCATCGTCGATGTAATAATCCTTGCTGGTGCTGTTCCAGAATGACAAACGGATATACTGCACACCGGGACCCGGCGTATACAGCAGCTGGCGGTATTCCCAATCCGTTGACCCTGAAAAATGGAGCTGTTCCTTCGTCTGCTGCGGACCAAAAGCATCCATATCAATCGTTGCATTTGTGACTCCGGCAGCGGCAAATTTGACCCATAGACCGACCCGATAGGTTTTCCCTTCCTTCACTGCCACGGATGCCGAAGCCCCGCCGGTGCTCCGTTTCACCTGGAGACTGTGTTCACCTCCGTGCTTCTCGGCGGTTGTTACCACCGGACTTCCCCACTTTTCCCATCCTGTATCTCCCGCCTCAAACCCGGGATTGCCCAGCAGATTCTCGCCAGCCGCCTGCCCCGGTGCAGGCGGGACAAAAAATACAGCCAATAGCAGAACTGCGGCCAGCCAACCATGGAACCATTTCTTCCCCGTATGCGGTACCATTTCAATCAGGCCTCCACTCACATACGCCGGTGGAATTACGACAATAACGTCGTCCGGCTCCTCCAATGTAAGCGTTTTCTATAAAATTCAACAAGGTTCAGCAGCAACGAAAACTATGCTGCAGCAACGATGTCCGGATTTTGGGCCGATTTATACTTTGTCCGCCAGGCGTGTATGAAAGGCTCCGTTGCCGCAGGACACGCCAAGCACCTGTTTACCCTCACAATCGAGCGCTATTCCTTTCCAGCGAACGGCTCCAAGCTCAGACTGATGCCAAGCCTGCCACTTGCTTCCGCCATCCCGGCTGCACACCACCCGTGAGTCTGTACCGTTAACTGCCATCGGTTCACTGGCCAGGATCAACAGGTCCTCTCCCTCGTCTCCCGCGCCTACGGTCAATGCGGATACATTGAAGACTTCACCTTCTACCGCCGGATACAGCTTGCTCCAGGTCCTTCCTCCATTCACACTGCGCCAAAGGCCTTCTGAAATAAATCCGGCATATATCGTATCAGGGTGGTTTTGTGAATAGGCGACAGCGTTCAATACCGAAGCAGGACCGTTACTCTGGAACGGAAGTCCTTCACCAATAGACTCCCAGGTGTCTCCCCCATCGCGTGATTCCCAGATTCCTTCGGTCCATTCCCCGGCCAGAATCCGGCCTTTGTGATACGGGCTTGCCGCCAGCATTTGATTCGCGCCGCAGGCATTTTTGACCTGATAGACAACGACGGCAAGCAATTCGGCTTCGATCCAGTTCTTGTGATGCGGTAGGGTATCCATGTAGGACGGAGGACAAAAAACGGTCCGCTCCCAGTTCATTCCGCCATCGCTGGAGCGGTAGATACCGGCTCCCGAAGCTACCGGACCATCCACATAGGCATAATAGATGCCAGACTCCACCCCATCTTCCCGCAAAGCCTGCACAAACAATCCGGCTCCCAGCGACAGTACGGGTGATGCGTTCTCTTCGCCATCACGGTGGGCGGCAATACACGCAATCCGCCCGTGTCCGGCTAATCCGTACAAATAGTGCCGGTGATTTGTCCGGGAAATTACAGCGGCAGTACTGCCTGAATAACCGGGGAGACCGGGGAGATTCCAAAAGCTTCGCCCGCCATCCTCAGTGACTTTTGGCGGGTGGTCAGCCATCGTCACGCAGAACTTGCCCGGCTGCTGCGGAGCAGGGATGACGGCTTCCATGCAGGTCGTTTCCAGCCCCTGAAAATGGGCTGCACACCAAGTTCTGCCGCCGTCGGAACTGACCGCAACTCCGTACCAGTTGGTCAGATATATCCGGTCTCCGATGATGCGGTCGACGATGATTTTGGAGATCGCCCACCCGGTGGCCGCCGCCCGTGAGCCGCTGCCGAAGCGGTCCATATAGGCCGGAAATCCGCTCAGGTCCCCGTCCTTGTGCTGATGAAGCAGCTGCCATTGCCTGCTGTCTCCGCCGGACAGGCCGGATACATAGAGCGGAATCGGGGGAACCGCCTTCATATGCGGCCGGACATCCGGGGCTGTATACCACCGCTCCGGATCATGGATGTCCTGCACCACCGTTCCATATCTTTGCCCCTCTGCCAGCAGTCCTACCATGTCAATCTGCCAGGTCCGCCCGCCATCCTGGCTGCTGCGGATGCCATTCCAGATGCAGGCCGCCCGCAGCCGCTGCGGATCACGGCTGTCGAAGGCCAGCTCGGCAAAGCTGGGGCCTTCATGCAGCAGCACCCAGGATTCGCCCAGGTCTGTGCTCGCATACAGTCTGCCCGTCTTGCCCCGGGGCCGGTCCTGGAGCAGCCCGAGCACCCCTCCTTCGCCTGTCTCAACATAGTCCATATTGAGATCGTCGTCGCTTATAGTTCCGGCATACAGCATTCCCGGAATGCCGGGATGAAACGCGACACATCCGAACCGTTCCTCCGGCAGATCCGTCTGATTCCAGGTCTCCCCTTCATCCCGGCTGATCCATAAGCCTCCTGTGTAGCCACCAGCAGCTACGATTTCCGGGTAATGGGGATCTGCCGCGATGACCTCTCCGTACATCCGGGTCGGCCCATTGCCGTAAAAGCCCATACCCGTGCACACCTCCCTCCAGGTGTGTCCGCCATCGGCTGACTTGTGCACTGAGCCGTAGAATTTACGGCTCCGCACCTCCCCGGAGCAGCGGAACAGCACCTCCGGGTGTTGCGGGCTAATGGCGAAGCTCTGCACCTGGTGGTGATAGGCCTTGGCAAGCCCGCCGTTCCGCGCTTCCCAGCGGAAGCCGCCATCGGTGCTGGCAAAAACGCCTGCCACATCACAGCGGGCATACAGTACTCCGCTATCCGTAGGATGTTGAATCAGCCCCGTGATATAGCCGCCCCCGCCCAGCGAGGCCGGTGACCAGATGGTCTCCTTTTTGCCCATACTCCCCTCCACGCTGTCATCCTCCTTCCTTGCTTCTACTTAAGCTTACCGTGGCCCCGCTTTTACGTGCATCCCCACGAGCAACGAAATCTGCTGCTGAGCAAGGAATCTTCGTTGCGATGTCAGATCGATTCGGACAGGGGCACGAAATCTTCATATCGATGTCAGGTCGATTCGGACAGGAGATACGTTAATGTTGTAAAGACGGCTCATTTTGTTTGCCATCCGGACTCAGAATCCGTTAATTGCTCCATCCGGAAGGATTTTAGGCTGAAAATCAAAAATTAAGCGCTGCTGAGTCCGGATCATACGAAAAACCGGTCATATTATCAAAATAAGCGCAGCTGTGTCCGCTTCATCAAAGCAGTATAAAATCCAAAACAAAAAACCCTGAATATTCTTCAGGGTTCAGGGGTTCCGTCCAAATTCAAACTATGCTTCAACCAGTATTACTGCTCGATCAGCACACCATCCTGCAGATGATACACCCGGTCGCACCATTCCAGCATCCGCTCGTCGTGAGTTACCATGACCGCAGCTTTGCCTTCGCTTGTCACCTCGTCCGCAATCATCCGCACCACCTCGCGGCCGCGGCTGAAATCCAGGCTGGCCGTCGGCTCGTCGGCGAACAGGATCGCCGGTTTGTTCATCAACGCCCGGGCGATCGCCACGCGCTGCTTCTCCCCGCCGGAGAGCCTCTCGGGATAATGATTCCGCCGCCCCCAGATCTCCAGCCGCTTCAGCAGATAGGATGAGCGCTCCTTGGCTTCCTTGGTACTGAGCTTCGCCAGCTTAGCCACGTACAGCAGCTGTTCTTCCACTTTCAGATAGGGCAGCAGCTGTGCGCTCTGGAACATGAAGCCAACCTTGCGCAGACGCAGCTCGGCCAGTGCGCTTTTGTCCTTATGGCTGAGCGGCTCGCCATCAATGAATATTTCCCCGCTGGTCGGCGTCAGCAGCGCACCGGCTGCGGAGAGGAAGGTGCTTTTGCCGGAGCCGGAAGGTCCCAACACAGCGACAAACTCCCCCTCGTTCACTATAAGGTCAAGCTGATTCAGAACGGTCATGGCTCTATCGCCATCGCCGTAGGTTTGCGTCACTTGCTTCATCATTAACTTTGCAGTACTCATGCTCCAGCCCTCCCTATTGCTTCCAAAGCGTCTACTCTGGCCACTTTGGCCACTGAAATCAGTGAGCCCAGCAATGACATCCCGACGAACAGCACACAGGTCAGCAGGATCGTCTTGCCTTCGAGCTGGAACGGCATCGTATCCGGCAGCCCCATATTCATGCCCAAGGTCAGCAGCAGACTGACGGCAAGACTGGCTACCGAGAGGATCATTACCTGACCGACTACGCTCCAGGCCAAGTAGGACATTCGGGTGCCCATCGCCTTCAGGATACCGAACTGGCTGGTCTTCTGGATCGTGATGACATAGAAGAATACGGCCAGTACAAATGCAGCAATGACGAACAGGAACACAATCATCATCAGCAGGGAGTTCTGCTCGGCGGAGTAGCCGGGAATGCTGGCAATCGCCTGCTTTTGCGTAATGACCTCCACATTATCGAGCTTGGCGGCAAGCTCAGAGGCTTGCGCGGAAGTCGCATGAAGCGCCACAACATTATAAGGAACGTTCTGAGCACCTTCGCCGCCCTGTCCTGCACCTTGTCTCATCGCCTGCCAATCCAGATTGTTGATATAGACAACAGGTGTATGACTGTAAGAACTGTTTTCCACAAAACCAGCCACCTTGAAGATCAGCCCGGATGCCTGGTCCTTGATCGAACTGCCGATCGTGACTCCTGACTCTTTGAGCTTCGAATCTGCAATTACACTGCCCTGAGTCTCATTGGTGATGCTAGTTCCCTGAGACACTTTCGGTGCCAGCATTCCGTCCATATCTACGGCAAAAAAGGTGATGTCCGCTTTCACATCCGCCTTATCTGCGGTAATCGTGCTCATCTGCACTGCCAATGGGCTGGCATTCTGCTCCCCGGTAATTGAACGTGCGGCAGTAAGCTCGGTTTCACTCAATTGGGAACGTCTGAATGTATGCTCAGCGTCCTTTTGTACGGCAAAATAGTTCGCAGGCAGCTTTTCCACGGCGGAAATATTGGCGTAGGCCAGTCCCCGTGCCAAACCGGTCACGAACAATACCAGGAACGAAACCAGGAGCATGATGACCATAATGAGGCTGTAGCGTGCTTTGGAGTGCCTCATCTCCCTTAATGCCAAAAACATGTAACCACTCCTTCTAATCTGTATATCCACAGTTTAGAAGACGAAAATGAACGGAGTATGAATAAAAAATTACAAAAGCGGCAGTGTCACCGTAAAGGTGGTCCCTTCCCCTACTATGCTTTGGACCTCGATGGTGCCGCCGTGCACCTCGATAATTTTGCGTGCAATGGATAATCCAAGCCCGCTGCTGTTGCTGTCGCGGGTACGCGCCCGGTCCACTTTGTAGAAACGGTCAAAGATCATCGGCAGCTGCTCGGCCGGAATACCTTCACCGTTATCCGTAACAGTTACGATGCAGCAATGATCCGCGACTTCCGCCGAAATAGCAATCGCCCCGCCGGCTTGGGTATATTTTACCGCGTTGGACAAAAGGTTCATCCAGACCTGATAGAGCAGGTTGGCATCGCCTTGAAGGGTAATTTCCGGCACCTGCAGCCGCACCGCAAGCTCCTTCTCGGTCAACCGCCACTCCAGAATCTGCAGCACCTGGCGCAGCTGCGAGCGGAGATCAATACTCTTCTTGTCCAGTGCATTCTCGTCATAATCAAGCGAAGACAACGTAAGCAGCTGCTTGCTGAGCATCGACAGCCTCCGGCTCTCCTGATCGATGATCGACAGGTACTCCATCCGCTGCTGATCCGGGAGTGTGCCATCCTTCAGTGCATGGGCGAAGCCCTGAATAGAGGTTAGCGGCGATTCAATCTCATGCGAGACGTTGGCGACAAATTCCTGCCGCGCCCGGTTCGTCCGCTCCAGCTCCCGGCTCATGAGCATGAAGTGGGAGGCCAGTTGGCCGATTTCATCGCGCCGTGCGGTATAGAGCTTGATATCGTATCTGCCCTTGGAGATCTTTTGGGTCGCCTCCGTCAGCCGGGTGATCGGCTTCACAACATGAAGGACAGTGATCAGGACAAACCACAGGCTGAACAGAATCGTAGCCGCAATCAGCACGGCAAAAAAGATCCGCAGCTCGCCAAACTGTACCTCGGCATCCGGACGCATAAACAGCGCGTAGGTCTGGCCGTGAAAGTGTATGGGAACACCTATCGTATTGCTGAGCTGATTGTCAAAAAAGCCGGTAATGAACATCTGGCCGGGAAAATCCGCTACACCATGGTAGATGCTGCCGGTCAGCACTTTTTGCAGCACACCCTCCTTCAGGTCATTTTTGCGGAAAGGCAGGCCATAGAACCGTTCATCACCCTGGTCGTTTGAGAGATACATCTTATAACCCAGGGATGCGGTACTCAGCAGATATTCCTCAACCGTATCCGGGTGGTCTTCAATAAAAGACTGCAGGCCAATGGCCATTTTGGTGAGCTTGGCATCGTTCTGCGGTTTGATTGCGGCCTGATAATAGGCATTGGAAATGAGGAAGCCCAGCACACTGCTGATTACAATCACCGAACAGAACAACAGGCTCATTCTTACATACAGAGACTTCATGAATTCACCATTTCAACCTTGTAGCCGATGCCCCGGACCGTGCGGATGGTGAAGTCATTTTGGTAATCGCTGAATCTGTCGCGCAGGCGCTTGATATGCACATCGACCGTCCGCTCGTCCCCCTCATAATCCGCTCCCCACACCAGCTCGATCAGCTCACTGCGCGAGAACAGCCGCCCCGGATACTGCGCAAGCTGGGCCAGCAGCTCAAATTCCTTCACCGGGAGCAAAAGCACATTGTTGCCGTCGCTGATCTCATAATTCTTCCGGTCAATCACCAATGAGTTGAGGCGGAGCTTGTCACTTGCAGCTACAGAATAACGGCGGAACAAGGCTTTGATGCGGAAGAGCAGCTCCTCCGGTTCAAAAGGCTTGGTGACATAATCATCGGTCCCGCGCAAATACCCCTGCTCCTTGTCGCTAAGCTGCTGGCGTGCGGTAAGCAGGATAACCGGAATATCATAGGTCTCCCGGATATGCTGGCATAGCTCCAGTCCGTCCATATAAGGCATCATCACATCCACTACTGCCAGATCCACCGTACTGCCTTTCATCATGCCCATCGCTTCGCGCCCGTCGGCAGCCTCCAGCGCCTGGTACCCTTCTCTTGTCAGTACATGCCGCAGCAGTGTGCGGATATTCACATCATCGTCAGCCACTAATATTTTCTTCATGCCATTTCACTCCCCGGGTATCCCCTTTTATGCTGACATCATAGTAGCAACATTAGAGGAATTAGACAACTTCGGGGTTGGCAGGATCATATCGTCCCCGGGAAATATTCACACATTCTCCAGATTCAAAAAGGGCGCAATGCTCTCCTTAAGCGAAGTTGCAGGCTGGCCCATCAGTTGTTCCAGATCCTTTGAGGTAGATACGGTATCTATGCTGCTTAAAAAATGGTAGATCCAGTGCTGCACCGACTCATCTCCGGTGTGGATCACAGGTTTGCCGCCAAGTTCAGTAAGCACTTCTGCCAGATCAGCAAAAGACCAGGTCTGTGGCGCAGCCAACTCATACGTCCGGTGTCCATGTCCGGTTCCGGCGATTACCTTAGCGGTTGCCCTTGCAAGGTCGGCTCGCGTAACGGCATTGAAACGCCAATCCCCGGGCCGGGTCGCCAGCACACCGCTGCGTACCGCCTCATTTAATCCAAGTACACCCACAAAATCAATGTACAGCCCGTTGCGTAAAAGCGTATACTCCATTCCGGAATCAAGTATCGCCTGCTCGGTAAGTCCATGAACACTGCCTGGACTCTTATTGCCTGCTTGCGGAAAGGCAAAGCTGGTATAGAAAATGTGTGCAACTCCGGCTGCCTTGGCTGCCCCGATCACCCGCATGTGTTGAACCAGCCGGACTTCATCATCCCGGTGTGAACTGGAAATCAACAGCAGCCTGGACACTCCGGCAAAAGCTTCCTCCAGCGTTTCCGGCCTGTCATAATCTGCACAGCGGACTTCAATTCCCTTATCCTCATACTGCACCGCCTTGTCAGGCTGACGTACTCCTGCAATAATCTGCTCTGCCGGAACCTGCTGCAGAAGCTGTTCGATGATTAATTTTCCCAGTTGCCCCGAAGCTCCGGTAATCATAATTTTCATATTCCTACTCCTTCATTTTAAAATTCAAATTAGTTAAGTTATTAACTACATTTGCAGAAGAACCGGATAATTGAAGATCAACTATCCAGTGATATAGAGCGAACTTATCCAGCTAACTTGCTGCGGATGAAACCCTGTGCTTACAGGGAATGACGGTCAGCATCTCCAGAAGTTCCAGGGCACCCAGTCAATTACCTCTGGTTCAGCTTATGCAGCAAAACCATCAGCTGGCGCAGCTCATCCAAGTCCAGCCGGTTCATCTTCTCAGCAACGGCTGCCCGGTTCCCGGGCAGCTGCTGGGAGAGCAGTGTGCACCCGGCTTCAGTTATGGAAATCACCGTCTTGCGCCCATCGTGAACATGCCCGGTCCTGCTGATATATCCATCTTTCTCCAACGGCGCCAGCAGCAAGCTGATATTCGCCTTGGTAACCCCGATCCGTCCGGCCAGCACCGAGGGGAGAATGGCTCCGCCCTGCTTCGCGATCTCCACCAGCACACGGATTCTTGCGCCATTCAGACCTTGCGACTGCCAGTACTTCTCTGAAACCGCTACAAGACTTGCCGTGGTCTCAACCAGAGCAAAAAATGCCTCGTTAGGCAGCGGAAGGTCAAGAACCAATTGCTGCAAACCGTCTATATTTGTTTCTTTTTGGGGAATAATACCCTCTTGCCGGGTGTCCATGGCTATTGTTCAGCTCCAATTAGTTAATACCTTAACTATATTAAGATAAAGGTAACTGATCCGGCGGTGAATGTCAAAGCTTTACTGGTTTATAGCTATTGTGCCATCCACGCAGAGAACCCCATCATCTCTATAATAGAGACAACGGGGCTGAACTGGACACCACGCACAAGTGCCCGGTATAGGAACACATAGATTTGAGGGGGCAGACGCGGTTAAACCAGGACAGGGTTGCTGTGCACAGGCTCTTCACTGTACTTTTTGCTGCCTTCCAGACTAACCTCCAGCCTGATCAGCTCTGAGCGGCTGGCCAGGCGGATCGGCGGTCCCCAGGTTCCGTAGCCGGATGAGACCACCACATGCAGCTTATCCTTGCGCAGGTAGCCCCAGTCCAGCTCAAACAGCCGTCTGGTAATCCAGTGATTGGGAGCAATTTGACCGCGGTGGGTATGACCCGACAGCAGCACATCCACTCCCTCTTGCGCGGCGACGCCAAAGCCTGTCGGCTGATGATCCATCATAATAACCGGGCGCGACAGATCAAGTCCTTCCAGCAATGCAGCCACGCTCTTACGACCCGCAGCCTCCATAGTCTCTGCGGTTTTGTCTTTACGGCCTACGATATACAGACCTGCGGTTGCCACTACTTCGTCCTGAAGGACCCTGATGCCGATGCTGTCCATCAGCTCAGTGTACTGCTTGATGGAGCCTCCATAATATTCATGATTGCCCAGCACCGCGTATACGCCGTGGCGTGCCCCCAGCTTACGGATCTCTTCACTCATTCCATTGCGGATAAACGGCTCAATGCTGTCATCGAGCACATCCCCGGCGAGCAGAATCAGATCCGGCTGCATCCGGTTAATTTCAGCTACCATCCGGCGAAGATGGCGGTTGCCGACAATATTCCCCAGATGCAGGTCAGAAGCTACCGCAATAGTGAGGGGTGCGCTGGTTTCGGCCCTTTTGTCAATCTGGATCGGATGGTTGCGCACAACCGTACTCCAGGCATTGCGCGAGCCCCAAACCAGGAAGACGGCCAGCAGCACCACCAGCGTCGTACCTGCCTCCGTAATGAAGGACGTGCGCTCAGCCCCCATCAGACCCAGCACCCAGTACAGCAAATCCGTTAGAGGCAGGACAATAATAGCAAATTCCATGCAGGCCAGATAATAGGAGCCGATGACTTTGAACAACCGGGCAGCCGGCTTGACCGCCTTCGGCCAAGGGACCATTCCAATCATATAGGCAAAAGCGATGAGCAGGAACACCGGCCAATATACACCGGCGGGAATCCCCGGCAGCCAAGTCTCCAGCAGGTACCACAGATGCAGACCAATGTAAACATTCACAAGTCCCAGCACAAGCAGCATGACCAGACCCGAAACGAGCATACGCAATATTTTCATCTTTCCACTCCCTTGGCTTGCAATTTATCCAAATCTCTACTTCAAATCATAACACAAAGTATTTGAGTTATATTAACTTTGCTCCGGCAAGTAATAAAGCCAAAAAAAAGAAAATGCCCTGCGGCATCTTCAACTTCACTATGTAGTTACACGGTACAGTTCAAACGGCTTGATTGCCTTTGCTTGCCATACATTCCCCGATCAGTTTATCGCATTTGTTGATGTGATTGAGCAGCCAGTCCGTTAATGTGCGGTTCAGCTTGATGGTAGACAGTACGGATACCCCTTTGGTCTTGATGCTCTCCTCCAGGTCTAGCACAGTCTTCACGAATTCAGCATGAGTCTTGCGGTGCTCGGTCAATTCCGGGAAATCGATGTCCTGCATCAAATGCTCCTCGTCACTGAAATGCTCAAGCGTATACTCCTTGAGGAACTTTAGGGTCTCTTCAATCTTCTCTTTCCCCTGCTGGTTCGTGCATGCTTCAAAAAATTCATTCAGCTTCATAAGCAGCTGTCTATGCTGGCAGTCAATCTTCTCCACGCCGATGTCATATGAATCCTTCCAGTTAATCATTGACTCACCCTGCCCTCTTCCATATTTTGCATAATGAAAAGCTTAATTTATTTTCCGCTTTTCAGCATAAAAGTTCTGTAAACAACATCACACGACATAATGTAACAAGTTTTGGATAGAAATTAACTTACATTCATGTTTCAGCAGGAGTAAAATGTAAACAACCTATAAAAAAGCATTGGCAGATGCCAACGCTTTAAACGAAAGAAGATCTAGATTAAGTTGGGCAAAATGTCAGAAAAGAAACCGGAACGCCCTTTGTTTGTCCGCAAATTTTCAGGTATTGGCGGACGCTGAATCCCAATCATCCAGTCACTTGGATCGTTATGCCCGGTATGTTGATCATTATCGTGTATGCTGCATTCATGCACTGAAAGCTGTCCGAAAAGCGCCAAGCGTACTCTGCTGCGGGGAATGATCCAGCACAGCAAAAACGATCTGCTCAAACAGCTTATGGTATCCCTCATCCAGCAGCACCTGTCTGAACCACTCGGCCACCTCTGCCGGATGATTGCGGAAAACTCCGCAGCCAAACGCTCCAAGCACAATAGTCTTGTGTCCATTCCCGGCAGCAACCGCCAGAATATAACGGATTCGCTCCAGCATTACAGTCTTGATATTTCCGGTCTCCTGAGGCTCCCGCTCCCGGACAACCCCTGCATTTACCGCTGGCGAGGTAATGAACGACACACCATAAGGCTCGGCCAGCAGCTGGTCCTGACTGTCACGGATTACGGGAACTTGCGGAGAATGAATCATGTAGTGAGAGTACAGACAGGTTTTGCGGCTGCGGTTGTATTTGTACATTTCATCTTTTTGTGAGATGGCCGGATACAGCGCAGAAGCACGGGCCAAGCTTTCCTCCTGAGCCTGGCTGCCGCCGAGGAAGCCGCCTCCGGGGTTTTTGGCGGAAGCAAAGTTCAGACATACCGTCTGCGCCTTGCCTTCCTTGACAACCAGCCGGTATGCCGCTTCCAAAGTTGATTCTCCCGTGACTGCCAGTTCCGCGTGCTGTCCGGAAGCTTCCCCCATCTGTGACAGTACAGCTGTATTCAGCCGGGGCAGCTCATCGGGAGCATACAGCCGCGTATCCGAGATGCATACCTTGACGTCTTCAGCGATGTCAACAAGCCGGCCCGCAGGACCTATATAGTTCCCTTTGTCCAGAATATCCAGCGTTTCTTGCGCAATGGCCGCTCTTTTATTTCTGGGATTGAGATTTTGGTTCATTTATATCGACTCCTTGCTCCGGTGTCATACCGGGTTTGTTTATTCCTGCAGCAGATCGTCACGCAGCTTCGTCAGCACTTCGCCCAGCCAATTGCTGCCCCTCCAGCTGCTTCTGTTGTGGATCCGCTTATCGTCTTCTGCCAGGCCCACCCCCCAGATCCGGTCCGTCGGACTGGCTTCCACCAAGGTTGTTCCCTTTGTATCGAGGAGCTGCTGAAGCAGTTCTTCATTTTGCAGAAATTTTTCCCGGTTTCCCTGGTAGACAATGTCCCGGCAATGCTTATTCCACCCGGTGTCATTGAAGCCGCTCACTTTGCGTCCCAGCTCCTTCTGCTCTCTGGGTGTTCTGGCCCGCAGGATCTGCATGGCGGTTACTTCATCCTTGAACAACTGCGCTTTGCCATACATCATGTATTGTTCTGCACAGTTGAAGGTGTGTTCATCAACCGTGAAATAGCAAGGATACCACTGGGAAAACGGCGAACCGCTGCGGTAAAAGAAAGTGAATTTCTCCATATGTTACTCTCCGTTCTGTGTTCATTCGTCATTTAGTTGAAGCTTCTGTCCACTCTGTACCGGTACAGCTTCGAAGGCCGATGGCCCGCATCTTTGGTAAATTCATCGGTTTCCGTCACGCTATCGGCTATTTTGCGGCGGAATGCCGGAGCCAGCAGCTCTCGGCCGAGTATAATTTCGTAGACCCGTTGAAGCTCGGACAGGGTGAACAGCGGCGGCATCAGGTTAAAAATAATATCGGTATATTCCACCTTGCCCCGCAGGCGTTCAATCGCGTATTGGATCAGCTTCAGGTGGTCAAAGGCGAAGCCGTGATTCTCCGAAATCTCCCGCCGGACACGCCGGACATGCCCTTGGACAGTTTCGGTAATAGTGACTACACCGGTTAGCACAGTGCCCTCCTGCTGCAAGGTGATACGAATCCGTTTTTCCTCTATATAACCTTCCGCGATCTCTTTGCGGCTGGATTCCAGTACATCATACGCAATCTCGAACCAGGCCGCATCCGCAGCATCATCACCTGCCTGCACATTGAGTGTCGTCCGGTCAACCAGTGCCATGTAAGAGCTGCTGATCACGCGCATGCGCGGATCACGGCCCACATCTCCCCAGGTATACAGCTGCTCCATATAGACATTATCGATATTCGTCTCACTGTAAAGCTCACGGCGGGCGGCATCCTCCAGACTCTCGTCTACACCGACGAAGCCTCCGGGAAGCGCCCATTGACCGAGATACGGGTGCTCCCCGCGCTTGATCATCAGGAGCTGCAGTGATTTCTCCGACAGCTTGCGGTAATTATCCTGCTCCTGCTCCATCACCGTGAAGATCAGCATATCAACAGTGACGGACGGACGTTCATACATTCCGGCATCATAGCCCTGCAGAAATTGTTCCTCGGTTAAGCCATTGCGGTCAGTGACCGGTTCTTTGGACATGTGGAATCTCCTTTTGGTTTTATGCTTTTGAATCACTAATATCCACTTGTTGGTTATTATCATTATGTTATTATCATAGTGTTATTATATATCAATTATCCCTATACAAGTCAAGTTCGGATTTGATTCGACACAGAACTATCTTATTGCTTCAATATTTTCCATTTTAGGTATTGACTTGATCTCATAGAGAGTGTTATTTTTGGTAGGGAAACCGGTTTTCTGATATTTTATGTAATAGTTTTCAGTCATAATTCGACGTAGCAGGCATAGTCAGCCCGCTGTTTGCGGCTCCCCGTCCCTTCGGATCATTTCTCCTCTCTGTATACGGGTTTTCGTTAACGGGCAGACGCTGCACAAGCAAAAGAAAGCGTTCTATTAGCTGTATCTGCGAAGTTGCTCCGGCGGTTGCGCACCCGCTTGCCAGCAAGCTGAGCAGGCTCGAAATTCAATATTCAGCGTGACATTTGAAGGGAGAGTTGGATGATGAAATCGCATTACAAGCTTGCGGCGACTCTATCGCTTTCGATAAGCATGGTACTGGGTGCCGCATTTCCAGCGTGGGCAGATTCGGATACAAGCACTAATAACAAGCTTAATTACAGCACAGACGTCATTTATCAGATCGTGACCGACCGGTTTGTGGACGGCAACTCTTCTAACAACCCGACCGGAGCTGCCTTCAGCAGTGATCATTCCAATTTGAAGCTGTATTTCGGGGGTGACTGGCAGGGGATTATCAATAAAATCAATGACGGTTACCTGACCGGCATGGGGGTTACTGCAATCTGGATTTCCCAGCCGGTGGAGAACATCACCTCTGTCATTAATTATTCCGGTGTGAACAACACAGCCTATCACGGGTATTGGCCCCGGGATTTCAAAAAAACCAATGCCGCTTTCGGCAGCTTCACCGATTTTCAAAACCTGATCTCCACGGCCCATGCGAATAACATCAAAGTCATTATCGACTTTGCTCCCAACCACACCAGCCCGGCTTCGTCTACGGACGCAAGCTTTGCCGAAAATGGCGCCCTGTATAATAACGGAACGCTGCTCGGCACTTACGGCAGCGACTCCAGCGGTTTGTTCCATCATAACGGCGGCACGGATTTCTCCACCATTGAAGACGGCATTTACCGGAATCTCTATGATCTCGCAGACATCAATCAAAACAACAGCACCATTGACAGCTATTTCAAAGACGCCATAGGACTCTGGCTTGGCATGGGTGTAGACGGCATCCGGTTCGATGCGGTGAAGCATATGCCCTTCGGCTGGCAAAAAAGCTTCGTCTCCTCCATCTACAGCAGCAGTCATCCGGTATTCACCTTCGGTGAATGGTTCCTTGGCACGGACGAAACCAGTCCGGATAATGTCAATTTTGCCAACAATAGCGGTATGAATCTGCTTGACTTTGCATACGCCCAGGAAGTCCGCGAAGTATTCAAGGACAAAACGGAAACGATGAACGATCTCAACTCCGTGCTGGCCTCAACCGCATCCAGCTATAATTATATTCATAATATGGTTACCTTTATCGACAATCATGATATGGACCGCTTCCAGGCGTCCGGTGCCAGCACGCGGCCGACCGAACAGGCACTGGCGCTGACACTGACTTCCCGGGGAGTGCCCGCTATTTACTATGGCACCGAGCAGTATATGACCGGCGTCGGTGATCCGAATAACCGGGCGATGATGACAGGGTTCAACACGGGAACAACAGCTTACAAACTGATAAAAGCTTTGGCGCCGCTGCGCAAGTCCAATCCCGCACTTGCCTACGGTACGACAACGCAGCGCTGGGTTAATGACGATGTGTTCATTTATGAACGCAAATTCGGGAATAACGTCGCTCTTGTTGCCATCAACCGCAACACGTCCACATCCTATCCGATTTCGAACCTGTTGACTTCGCTGCCCGCAGGCACCTACACGGATGTGCTGGGCGGACTGTTAAACGGCAATTCAATTTCCGTCGGCAGCAGCGGCTCCGTCGCCAATTTCACGCTTGCGGCCGGAGGAACGGCGGTTTGGCAGCGTACAGCTCCCGCTTCAGCACCGGCCATTGCCAATGTTGGACCGACCATGGGCAAACCGGGCAATACGGTGACGATTGACGGCCGCGGCTTTGGCAATACGGCGGGTACGGTTTATTTCGGTACTACGGCTGTCACCGGTTCGAATATTGTGAGCTGGGAAGACACCGAGATCAAAGTAAAAATTCCAAGTGTTACCCCCGGCAAAACGGCGGTATCTGTAGCCACAGCTTCCAGTACAACAAGCAATGCCTTCAGCAATTTCAATGTGCTGACAGCGGATCAGGTCACCGTACGCTTCAAAGTCAATAACGCGACCACAAGCCTTGGAACAAGCGTATACCTGGTCGGCAATGTAGCCGAGCTTGGTGCCTGGAGCACTTCTGGTGCAATTGGTCCCATGTACAACGTAGTTGAAGCAGCATACCCGGCATGGTACTTCGATGTCAGTGTACCGGCGGGTACGGCGCTGCAGTTCAAGCTAATCAAATCGAACGGCACTACCGTTACCTGGGAAGGCGGCAGCAATCATACGTATACAACCCCAACCAGTGGCGTAGGCACGGTGACGGTCGACTGGCAAAATTAAAAGCTATAGCTGTCTAAAATGAAACAGCGGCGGACTAGGACTTGAAAATAAAGTCTTAGACTGCCGCTGTTTCTATTGTCTTTACCGGGCCAGCTTTTTATGAAACGCCTTATCCAATAACAGTATTTCTGCTTCTCTGCTGACAGCCTGGTTTCCAAGCTTAACATCTATGATAAAGTCATCGCTCAGCATCTGGCGGTACCGGGAGATAATATCTTGTTCAGGCAGTTCCCCCATCGCCTTCGTTTCGGGTGGGATTACCGGGATTCCGGCTTGCTCTACCAAATGAATATTTTGTTTAATATCGATGGCGACCTTGCTTAGAATGCTCTCACTTCTTGCTGTCTCAATATCCACCATTCCATTATTCGTATAGAAATGCTTGTTGACTGCAGCAAGCGCAGCATGCGAAACATGGAAGGCTTGAATGTCTTTTTGTATGTCATAACGCAAATCCGCTATTTCAAATAGTGCGGCAAGCTCTTTCACTCTTCCGGTCATTTGTCCATTTATTTCACCAAAAAATGTTTTGGAGCCGAACTTTGCGTATAGAACTTCTTCTTTGATGTCTCCACCTGCACCCGGGAATCCTGGAAGCAACCGCTCCCCCACGATTTCAATCCAGGAGTCATAATCTATGGTATTAGTCATGGTGATTATTGTTTGGCTCTGATTATTCTTAATCGCAGACAGGGCAGCTTCTGCCTGATCATACCGCACAGGAACAAAGATGAAATCATAGATATCGTCATTTGCAAGCTTTTCAATCGTCTGGATAGATATTTGCTTGATTGTTCCATGATCGTTGTACCGCAATCCGTCCCTTTGAAGTGCGTCCAGCCGCTTTCCCCGGGCCAGCAAAGTGACGTCCAGTCCAGACTGTGCAAATCTGAGCGCGTATACACTGCCAATCACACCGGCGCCAAATATCAAAAGTCTAGTTCGTTTCAGGCCCAATATTATCCTTCCTCCCAGCTAACTCGTCACAGATTGCTTAAGCAACATCTGTCTGATACGATAATAGTACGGCATGAATATGTTTTCAATCGGCAGAATAAGTGAAAAGTTGCCTAAGCAACACAACTTGATATTTGATGTGTACGAAGGGGATACAGCTATGGTAAACCAGGAAGACCCAAGAGTTTTGCGCACACGGCAGTTAATTAACGAAGCATTCAGAGAGCTGCTGCAGCATAAAGGATTTGATGCCATAACCATAAAAGATATCGCACAGAGAGCTACCATTAACCGCGCCACCTTCTATGCCCATTATGAAGATAAATATGCGTTGCTGGATGAAATTACAGAACAGGCATTCCACGGGATGATTCCCGAACAAGTCGTGAATGCGCGGGAGTTTACGGGGGAAATATGTACCCAGTTGATTTTGATGACACACCGCTACATCGTAGATTTTTATCATATATGCAGAATGGATTCCAAATCGATTGCTACGCTTGTGGATGATAAGATAAAGCAGATGCTGCAGCAAATCATAGAAAGCATATTTTTGAAAGGGGATACCCGGCCTATGACAGACCGCCATTATATCAAGCTCATCTCAGCCATGACGGGCTCTGCGATCTATAGCGCTGCGCATTGCTGGTTAAGTGTCGGGGAAAATGACCGAACTGATTTACTTGTAGATATTGTCCGCCCTTATGTGATGAACGGTATACAGACTTATTCTTAAAAAAAGCACGGAATCTTTGCTGCCCATTCCTGGGCAAATCAGAGATTCTGTGCTTTTTGGTGTCCGGCTGTGAATGGGGCAGCTCTCTTTTACCGGAGCCACTCCTCCAGATGCGCTGCCACGAAATCATCATCAACGAGATGAGGATAATCCCTGCTTACTCTGCTGATCTCTTCCAGCTGCCCGGGGGAGAGCTGCTCCTCCGGATTCAGGCACCACAAGCCTTCAAGCAGACCCTGGCGGCGGAGCGCCTCATGAATGCCCGGGATGCAGCCGTGAAACTGATGGGCCGGATCGAACAATGCCGCGTTGCTGTCCGTAACCTCGATGCCGAGTGTCAGCCAGCTTGCCGCCAGGGTGGAATCATTGCGGATTTTTTTGATCTCGCCCAGAAGCTGAACCGCTTTGCTTGTCCAGACCGCCCAGTGTCCGAGCAGCCCGCCGACGATTTTCTTCTCCACCGGCTCCCCGTTAACCTTGAAGCGGTAAGTGGTCAGCAGATCCGTGACGATATTATCATCATTACCGGTATAAAGTGCGATTTCTCCGCTGCGGCTGGATTCCATCACGGCCCTGACCACTTCCAGGCTCTGATAACGGTTGAACGGTGCCATTTTGATCGCGATAACCCCTTCGATCTCCGCAAATCTCCGCCAAAAATCAAAGCTTAAGATCCGGCCGCCGACGGAAGGCTGCAGATAGAAGCCGAAAACAGGAATGACATCCGCCACTCTCCGTGTGCGTTCCAGCAGCTGCTCCTCACTCCAATCCTGCAGTCCGCCCATACTCAGGAGTCCCGCCTCGTAGCCCAGGCCCGCTGCGAGCCGTGCCTCCAGGACAGCCTGCTCCATACCGCCGCATATTCCGGCGACCTTCATGAAAGGCCGGTCCAGTGCAGCACGCTCCACTTCTTCCGCCGCCAGCCTAAGCACCGGCTCCAGCAGTCCAATCTCAGGGTCGCGGATCTCGAACTGTGTAGAATGTACCGCCACGGCAACTCCGCCCGCCCCGGAGGCCATATAGTAACGGGTTAATGCCCGCTGTCGGCGTTCATCCAGCTTGCGTTCTGCCGTCAGGGCCAGGGGATGCGCCGGGATCGCCAGACCATCATGCAATGCTTCATACAGCTCCGGGCTTACGGGTTTTCTTGTCGCTCCCATTAATATTTGCCCTCCCGTTCCTGAAAATGCGTCGGCTTGTTCCAGGTCTCGCCGTCCAGACGAACCCACTCGGCCACCCAGTCGATCATCTGGGCGAGCGATACCTGCGGATACCCGAAGGAAGCTGCCGCTTTGGAGGCGTTGCTCAGCAGGGCATTGGGTGCTTCTTCACCCGTGAAGACCGGTTCCACCCCCAGCCTGCGGCCGATTTCTGTTGCAGCCCAGCGCAGGGATACCGTCTCCGGTCCGGTAATATTCATAATATTCGGCGGGGAGCTGCACCGGAGAAGTGCGCGCAGGGCCATCTCGTTGGCATCCCCCTGCCAAATGACATTGGCGTGCCCCATGGTAATATCGATCGGCCGCTTCTCCTTAACGGATCTGGCGAGCTCAAGCAGAACACCATAGCGCAGATCTATGGCATAATTCAGCCGGTAGATGAACACCGGGGTTCCATTCTTATGCGAGAAATGCTCGAAGATCCGCTCGCGGCCCAGACAGGACTGTCCATACTCCCCGTTCGCATTCGGAGAGGTGCGCTCCGTTGCTCCGCCTTGGCCAACAGGCGTGAACGGATAGACATTGCCTGTCGAGAAGACCACAATCCGTGAATTGCGGAAGCGTTCCGCCACACGGCCCGGCAGGTAGGCGTTCATCATCCAAGTGAAATGCTCATTTCCCGTTGTGCCGAATTTATTGCCGGCCATGTAGAGGATGTTTTTCGTTTCAGGGAGCGCCTGTAGGGCTTGGTCATCTGACAAATCGGCAGAGATAATCTCCACTCCCGCTTCAAGCAGTTCCTGCTTCAAGGCATCGTTGGAGAAGCGGGAAACGCCTATAACTTTCTTATCCAAGCCAGCCTCCCGGATGGCATTCACCGCCAGTCTGGCCAGGCTCGGCCCCATTTTGCCGCCTACGCCGAGCAGCATAATATCCCCATCCACCCGGGCGAGCTCCTCCAGCAGTGCAGCAGACGGACGGGCCAGCCGGTTTTCCAGCTCTTGAACGGATTGGATCGCAGCTTGCATTGCGGTTTGCATAGAGATTTCTCCTTTCAGTTCTTGAGATTTGCAGTAACTGTAACTATAGTCTGATGCGAAATGCATCCAGGATATGAAGCAACCTCTTGAGTGGTACGTTAGATGCTAGCTTGTAAAGCAGGTCTGAATAAATTATAGACATTTGCAGGCTTTCTACACTGAAGTTGGTTAGTTAAACAACGTTCGTCATATATTTCGGCTTATACGCTTGCTTATTGCGAGGCTGGCGGGATAGCCCGATAACGTGATAATGAGATAGCGGGATAGCCTAATGTTTCTGGGTAACTATACTCTATTGCAGAACGTGCAACAGAATCGGCTTTTTAAGCTCTGAAAACTGATTCTGTTGTATTTCGTACAACAGAATCAAGTCCAAACGAATGAATATGGCCTTTTTCCGTTTTTCTATTGCACAAAGTACAGCAGATTTGATTTCAAGCCCCCGTAGAACGGATTCTATTGCACGTTTTACAACAGAATCCGAAACGGTTCAACAGGACGTCGCTGCAAAGCTCTCATTACTAGTCGCTGCGAAACTTTCATCACCAGTCGCTGCAAAGCTCTCATTACTAGACTAAGCTTTCAAACTCATCCAGATATATTGCAGAGTTATTGTGCTTTCACTCCGTCCAGCAGCTCCCGCCGAAGCTCAGCCGGCAGCAAAAAGTCAAAATCGCAGCCCAGGTTCGCCTGCAGCACCCGCTCATGGAACAGCAGACCGTAGCCTCTGTCGTAATGAGGCTCCGGTGCTCTCCAGACAGCACGCCGCCGGGCCAGTTCCTCGTCCGGTACGTTCAGGACAAGCTTTCTCGCGGCGATATCCAGCTCGATTTCGTCACCGTCCTGTACAAGCGCCAGTGTTCCTCCAACAGCCGCCTCCGGCGCCGCATGTACGATCAGGGCGCCGTAGGATGTGCCGCTGATCCGCGCATCGGAGATGCGGACCATGTCCCTTATGCCACGCACCAGCAGCTTCTGCGGGATCGGGATTTGCCCGATCTCCGGCATGGCAGGCGCACCTTTGGGACCCGCATTCTTGAGCACCAGCACACTGTGCTCATCGACCTCCAGCTCCGGGTCGTCGATCCGCAGCTGGAGGTCTGCCGGACTTTCGAACACCACCGCGCGCCCGGTGTGCTGCTTCAAATGCGCCGATACCGCCGTCTGCTTGATCAGCGCGCCGTCCGGTGCCAGATTGCCGCGCAGCACGGCAATTCCGCCCTGGCTGTCCAGCGGCTCCGCCAGGCTGCGGATCACCTCCCGGTCCAGCGTGGCCGCCTGGACCAGATTCTCCGTAACCGTCTTCCCGGTTACGGTCAGGCAGCCGCCGTGCAGCAGCGGCTCCAGCTCTTTCATCAGCGCAGGCACGCCGCCTGCGTGGAAATATTCCTCCATCTGATATTTGCCCGAAGGCCGCAAATTCAGAAGGAACGGTGTCCGGCTGCTGATCGCGTCGAATGTCTCCAGCGGCAGCTTCCGGCCCAGCCGCTGGGAGATGGCCACGAGATGGATGATGGCATTCGTCGAGCCGCCGCTGGCCATCGTAACCGTGATAGCGTTCTCCATCGCCTCTGCGGTCATAATTTCGCGCGGGCGGATATCCCGCCGCACCAGCTCCACAATCTGCTTGCCGGTCCGCTCGGAGAGATGCCTGCGGCGGCTGTCCGGCGCGGGAATCGCCGCGCAGCCCGGGAGCGCCATGCCAATGGCTTCGGCAATCGAGGCCATGGTGCTCGCTGTGCCCATCACCATGCAGTGCCCGTCACTGCGGCAGATGGCGTCCTCCGCCACCGCCAGCTCCTCGTCCGTGATGTTTCCCGCTTTATGCTCCAGCGTAAAGCCGTAGCAGTCGGTGCAGGCGCCCAGGCTGCGTCCGCCAAGACGGCCGTTCAGCATCGGTCCGCCCGTAAGCACAATGGCCGGAATGTTCACACTGGCCGCAGCCATCAGTTGGGCGGGCACCGTTTTGTCACAGCCGCCGAGCAGTACCACCCCGTCAATGGGATGGCCTTTCATCATTTCCTCCGTGTCCATGGCCATCAGGTTCCGCAGCAGCATCGTCGTCGGCTTGACGTAAGGCTCGCCAATTGAAATCGTCGGGAATTCCATCGGCACCCCGCCGGCCTGCCAGACTCCGCGCTTCACATAATCCACCAGCTCTTTAAAATGAGAGTGGCACTTGTTCAGCTCACTGAAGGTATTGCAGATGCCGATGACCGGCTTGCGCAGATCCTCTTCCGTATACCCCATCGACTTTGTAAAAGAACGGTGAATGAAGCCCCACAAATCTTTTTCCTGGAAATACGCTTCACTCTTCAGTCTGCGTCCGGCAGCTCCGCTCCCGGCTTGGCCCTCCCCGCTGATTTCCGTACGCTCCTCCATGACCCCATCTCCTTTTTGCTTCCTGCTGCTGAAAGATTAGACCAGCCCGAGGATTTCCGGTGTTGGCCGGTGAATAATGGCTTCTATGAAATCCTCCGGCACACGCGGCAGCTTCGTTCCCTCCGCCAGATCATTGATCCGGTACAGGGCATCCAGCATCTGCTGTGTCCCGAAAAACGGATAATCCGAACCAAACAGCAGCTTGTCTTGAACCCCGTATTCTGCCGCGGAGACCAGAGCATTATAGAACTGCCACGGACGGCTGCCGAGCGCGGACACATCCATGTACAGGCCCGGATGCTTGCGCACCAGCGAGATGCACTCGTCCACCCAGGGATGGCCCATATGGGCCACAATCATTTTCAGCTTCGGAAAAGCCCTGGCAATCGGATCAAGCATCGCCGGGCGGGAAGCCTCCAGGTACCCCTCCGGCACAAATGAAGTGCCCTGATGCCACAGAATCGGTACGTCCAGCTGCTCTGCTGTGGCATAGAGGGCCATATGCTTCGGATCATCGGGATAAAAGTTCTGATAGATCGGCGCCAGCTTCAATCCTTTCAGTCCCAGCTCACGGATGGCCGTCTCCAACTTGCCTACACAGTCCGGATCATTTGGATCAACGCTGGCAAAACCAAACAGCCGGTCCGGATCGGTCCGGCAGTATTCCGCCACATATTCATTGGGCACCACCAGCCCTGTGGCATGCGCCGCCATCGCCAGCACAATCGCACCCGAGAAGCCTTCCAGATTGCGGCGGTGCTGCTCCGGTGTTGCTTCAATATTCATATCCGGGCCCCAGGCGCGTTTGATCGCGGCATCCGTAGGCCCTGCTACCATTCCCGGTCCAAACAAATGCGTGTGAGAATCAAAGATCATATCTGCCCCTCCTCCAGATTACAGTTCACTTCCATTTGCCAGATGCCCGCCATCCACACGGACCGTTTCACCCGTCACATATGTTGCTTCGTCAGAGGCCAGAAAAAGAAATACATTGGCAACCTCCCGTGGAGCTGCTGCCCGCTTCATCGGCGTATGCTCCGAATGGGACGGCAGCCCGGATTCCTCCCGCAGCCTGCGGTCAAGCGGCGTATCCACGAATCCCGGCGCTACTGCATTGACCCGGATTCCATACGGAGCCAGCTCCACCGCCATGGACTCGGTCAGCAAAATAACGGCGGCCTTGGACGCATTGTAATGCGCAAGCTCTGCGCTGGCCGATATTCCGTTTTTGGAGCTCATATTGATAATCGCACCGCCGCCGCCCTGACCAATCATCTGCCTTGCTGCAAGCTGGCCGATCCTGTATACCGCACGGACATTGATTTCAAAGACCGCGTTCCAGTGCTCATAGGAAATATCAAGAAACGGTTCTCTGTAGGCGATTCCCGCGTTATTTATAACGATGTCAATCCCGCCAAAGTGCCCGAATGCCTTGGCAACAGATTCTTCAAGCTGCACCAGATCACGCAGATCACAGACCTCCAACATCAATTTTCCGCTATAGTCTGCCAGCTCTTCAGCGGCAGCGCCCAGCTCTTCTTTACTGCGGTCCAGCAGAACCACACGCGCCCCTTCTTCCAGGAAACGGCGGGCAATGGCCAACCCTATGCCTCTGGCCGCTCCTGTTACCAGTACTCTTTTTCCAGCCAGTCTCATGCAAGCCTCCCTATTTCGCGGTTTAGAGCACTCCGTATTTATCGTAAACCTGCCTTAGCGTGAAGCCTGCGAGAAGCTCGTCGCGCGTATGATTCTCCCGTGTCGCCTTGTCTGATGCCAGAGCGAACACCTCATCAATGATTGCACCCGGGATCACGACCACACCGTCACGGTCGCCAAAAATAATATCACCCGGGTTCACCAGCACCCCTCCGCAGAGCACGGGAATATCGTAGTCAATGACGATTCCGCGCCCCTGCGAATCTACCGGTTTGGTGCCTGTGGCAAAGACGGGAAAGCCCAGCTCCAGAATTTTGGCAGTATCCCGGATTAAGCCGTCCACGATTGCGCCACGCCCGCCCCGCATTTTGGAGGCTGTGGACAGCAGTTCCCCCCAGAGTCCGTTCTGCCGCGATTCATTCGTACATCCGATAACAATCTCTCCCGGCTTGACGCTGTCTACCGCTTCAATCTCCTTGGTGTACGGGTCCTCGGGCAGATGATGAATATCTACGGACAGAACAGTTTTGGCCCGGCCGGCAACAACCCATGAAGGGTCGAGCGGATTGATATTTTCGCGCATCACCTGATTGCGGTAGCCCAGCTGATCCAGCGTATCGGAGATCACCGCAGAGTAGAGCGTCTCACACATGGTATCGAATAGCTCCTGGTCGTTCATTTTTCATCCCATCCCTTCTATAATAAAGTTGAACTTTGGATTTTTCATATTGGTGTTTGGTCGTGTCTACGGGGAATGTTTGGACTTCCAGCCGCTGTTGTCTACAGATTTCTTAATTTATACCGCTGTTCGCTGAGGAAATCCGTAGACAAAGGCGGACGCATTCGCTCCTCCAGTTCCAAACTTCCCCTCCGCACTTCTACCCTTTTATAATTTTTCAAGTTCATCTTACATAGCCTTATTGGTTCAGCTTCACCGGCTGGCCTGCCTGCACAGACTGGTAAGCGCGCAGCGCGACTTCCGCCGATTTCAGACCGTCGAGTCCGGTCACCGGCACGGGCTGGCCTTCCAGTAACGCTTGCAAAAATGCTTTTAGCATCAGTCCGTTCATATCGTCACCCCAGAACGACCAGCTCCCTTTGCCGGACGCTCTGCTATACACATTATTTTTCTGATTGAAGGCATCGATGGAGATCACACCCTCTGTCCCAATGATTTGCAAGGTCACATCCCCCCACGTCGGGAATCCGGGATTGCGTGACCAGCTTGGATCAAGCACACCGAAAACACCATTCGCAAAGGTCACATGCACCATGCCGGAGTCATCGATTGTCCGTTTGTGCTCGGGATCGAACATCGTTCCCGCATAGGCATAGACTTGTTCAACCGGCGAGCCCGTGAACCAGTTCATCAGATCCATGACGTGAACTGTGTGGTCCAGCACAGCGCCTCCGCCCGAAAGGGAAGGCTCGGCGAACCACGCTGGACCCGGAAAGGAGCCTCTGTTGGTTCCTTTAAAAGCGACTATCTCCCCGATCTCGCCCCGGTCCAGCGCTTCCTTGGCCCGGATCACCGGGGTCAGAAAGCGGCAGGGAAAGGCAGTCATCAGCTGAACGCCCTTGTCTTCGCAGACTGCGATCATCCGCTCCATCTCCGCCACAGAGAGGCCAAGCGGCTTCTCACAAAGAACATGCTTGCCTGCTTCGGCAGATGCAAGCGTCAGCTCAGCATGATGGACATTCTCCGAACATATAATGACCGCATCAATCGAAGCATCATCCAGCAGCTCACGGTAATCGCTGTAACAGGGTATGGCATGGCGTTTTGCCAGGTCTTCTGTCCGCTCCGGCACACTGTCAGCGATCCCGCCCACGGTCACCTCCGGCATTTGCTGCAGGCAGGCCAGATAATCATACGCATGGGCATGGGCGAAGCTGATCATTCCCACATTTAAACGGCTCATCGAATCACTCCTTTGGCATTAAGCTGAACCGGCAGACCGGTTGCCCCCGACTGTACGGCAGCCTCAGCCCAGCGCACGGCCTCGGCCGCATCCGCAGCCGTGACCATGGGCTCCGCTCCACTGGCCAGACAGTGCAGAAAATGCTCAAGCTCCTCATAGTAGGGGTCCTTCAGCAGCACGCTTGAAGGTGTCTCCACGAACCCCGTGGCTGACCCGGAGGCTGCTCCCCGCCGGATATGCAGGCTCTCCCCGTCCGGTGTTCCTCCCGAGATAATGGCTTCCGCACAGGCATATTCAAAAGAAGTATGGAACGAACCCGGATATCCCCAAAACGCCTCCAATTGGGCAAGGGTGCCGTTCCCGAAGCGAAAGGTCGCAGAAGCATAATCCATTGTCTCCGTCTGATGCTCGAACGCATACACCTCTACCGCATCACCGAAAGCAGCGCGGATGTAATCGATATCGTGAATCATCAGATCGATAATCACTCCGCCGCTCAGCGCCGGGTCCCGGAACCACTCCTGAACCTGGCCGGGGTGCGAGCCGGCTCTTTTGGCATGGTAGATCCCCCCTCCAGCCCCGCCAAGCTGCTTAATCCCTTCCGCAAGCTGACGGTAGGACGGAAAGAAGCGGACCACATGTCCGACAAACAACCGGACTCCCCGCCCGGCGCAGTAACGGACCGCGGCCTCCGCTTCCCGTGAAGTCAGCGCCAGCGGCTTCTCGCAAATCACATGCGCACCATAATCCGCAGCCAGCTGCACCAGGGGCACATGCAAATAGGTCGGCACCGCAATACTGACCACCTCCGGCTTTTCCCGTTCAAGCATTTCCTGAGCCGACAAGTAATAGTTGACGCCCGCCAGCCTGCCAAGCGCCTCTGCCGCTTCTTCCTTGATATCGCATACCGCGATAAGCTGAGCCTCCGGCATGGATATGTACCTGTCCGCATGAATGTTCCCCATGCCGCCGCAGCCGATTACTGCTGTCTTGATCATCCCAGTTCTCCCCTCTCTGAATATGGCTCCCTTTATCGGCTCCTGTCCGGATATTCCCGTGTGATCAACCTTTTTTATAAAAAAACCGTCTGTCCGGTTTCCCTGCTCTCATTAGCCGCTTCAATAAACCGGATTAGCTCCAGCGTAACCCTCGGGCTTACGGGCGGAGGTGCTCCAGCGGCCATCAGCAGGAACTGCTTGAGCAGATTGTGATGGCCTGCTTCATACTCGGTGCCCAGCGCGTTTACTGCGGTACTGCCCCGTTCCCTGTGCAGAAAGGCATAGAAATCCGAACCCCCTGTCCGGTTGCCGCGCATTGTTCCAATCCTTCCGTCCTTCCATAACCCCACGGCCCATTCCTGGGTTTCATTGCTTATGGCTCTCACTGAATTACAGCCTTCGCCGAGCGCAGCATACAGCATTTCTGCCGTGTGGATGCCGTACCAGAATAATCCCGGCTGGGCCGGCTGCAGCGCAAACGGACCGCAGCAGTCCGCTCCCACAATGGAGCCGTTCCTAATATCTTGCAGCGCTGTGTTCAGCGGACCACCGAACCGGACCATGGAGCTGGAAAATATGGGGGTCCCGCAGCTTGCCGCAAGCTCCACAATTGCCTGTGCATCAGCGCTCGTAACCGCAAACGGCTTATCAATAAACACCGGCTTGCCGTAAGGAGCCAGGATCGCGAACTGTTCGCGGTGTACTCTTCCATCCACAGAGGTCAGAAGAACCGCATCCGCTTTCTCAGCCACTTCAGCTATCGAAGCCATCAGCTCGACACCGTAAATTTCCTGCAGCTCCCTGCTGATCGCCCCCACCCTTGAGGCGCTTAACCCGAAATCCGCTGAACCTCCGGCATACCCGCAAATCAGCCTGCCGCCCGGAACATGCAGCGGATGCGACACTTGGTTCAGCATCGAAGCATATATTCTGCTGTGCGAGGTATCCATGCCTACCATCCCAATGTTCAGCTCTTTCAATCCTGCACCTCCCCTGAGCAGCGTGAGTTCAATTAGCGTGTGCCCGTTCCTCCACCAAACGCTCAAGCAATGCCATATACGCTTTTCCCACCTCTTCAATGCTGTACGTGTTTCTCGCCTTCTGCTCGCCCAATGTCTTCAAGCGCTCCCGCAAGCCCTTCTGCTCCACAAGCCGGACCACACGTTCAGCGCCTTCCTGTTCTTTCCCGGATGCATACAGCGATACACTGAGCTCATCATCGAGCAGCTCGGGCAAAGCCCCAACATCAGGCACAACTACCGGACACCGGCAGGCCATCGCCTCCAGGACAGTCATCCCGAAGGATTCATTGCTGGTAGTGCTGACATACACCCCGCCACTCTCGGCTACCGCAGAATAGTAATGGTGCATCTCCTCGTAATCCACTTTGGGCATCCACTCAAAATGCCGGAGTCCCAGTTCTTCCACTCTGGCCTGCAGCTTGTTTTTGATCTCCTCGGGAGCGGTATAACCGCCGACAAGCATAAATTGCAAGTCCGGAAGGACCGCATTCAGTCTGCCCGCTATATTCATGAAGGACTCCCAGTTCTTATGCTGGTCGAGCTTGCCCACCCACAGAATCACAGGCAGCCGCCTGCCGGGAGCAGGTTCGTATTTAAATAAATCCGTGTCCAGGCAGTTATTAATATGAAAAGCATCCGGAATCCCGATTCGCTTCAGCATTTCTTTCATATATAAGGAGGGTGTGATGACGTAGTGATAGGGCAGACTATCTTTAGATTCAGCCAGTTTCCGCAGGGGCTCCTCATAAGTGGTATGCACCTCATGAATGATCACTTTCTTTTCCTCTGGAGGCCCCAGCGCTTCATACAGCTCGTAGGTATCAATTGTAATCAACACATCAAAATTATGGGCTTCAATGTAATTCCTGAGTTCACCCGGTGTTCCTAGAATACGCACATGCTCATAGCCTTCAAAAGCGTTTGCCCCGCCGTAATCCTCCAGAAAGGCAAAATGCACTTCCGCACGTCCGCGCAGAAACTTAAGCCTGTTCGCCAATTGTGTGGTGACCCCGCCAAGCAAGCAAAATTTATAGAAATATAAGATTTTCATTGCTCCTCCTGTCCTGCCTCCGGGATCTGCATCCGGTACAATCCCATTGTCCTGGCAAAATACAGTCCGCCATCGCCGTCCGCCGCCAACAGCCGGGCATCTTCGTCAAGCACCTCCAGTTTATCCAGGTGCACATCGTATTTGAACAGCATTTTCACCGCCACCCCATACAAGACGCCTTGCCTGTACAGCAGCTCGCAGCCTCCCCGCCAGAAGTGGGTCATTGCTTTCCAATCCACCGGGTTCACCGGAACCGTCCGTTCAGTCTTCAGCGTTAGCGGGTTGAAAAGAAAGAGCTGCCCTGCCGTGAGTCCCCACACCTTGCCCTCATCATCCAGCGCAAGCGCCGGGATTGCCTTTTCACCTGGTACCGGAACGCCCTCCCACACTTTACGGCGGTTGTTCACATCCCAGATCATCAGGGACGCCTCCTTCCGCTCCGGTGCGATCCCAAGTCCACCCCAGATGGAGCCGCCTGCGAACAGCAGCTCTTCCCCGGCAGCCAGAGACACTATGCTTTGCTGCGGCAAAAGCCCCCTGAACACTTCACGCGTCCCGGCTACGGGATGAAAAAGTGTCAGTGCGCCTCCATTCCGTCCGTAGGACGGTACCGTACCAATGGCCACCTCTTCTCCGGCCCGGGCCCAGACAAAAGCACGGTCCTGTTCTTCCTCTTGCAGGGAAAAAGCCAGCTTGGGATTGATCCCCGGACTCCACTCCAGTGCCGGATCGTAGGCAAAGATATTGGCTTTGGGATAAACGCCGAGATACAGAACGCCATGTGCCGCCATCATTCCCTCAATCTGCCCGATCCCCCGGTGTGAGGTGATTTCTGAGGCAGCCGGATCATAGCTGGCCAGTCCGCCGGCAAAATAGCCGCCGGCATACAATTTCCCTTCCGGCCCCCAGCCGAGTGACTGCAGATGAACCGGCTGCCCCTGCAGCATAAAGTCCATAACGGTGTGCCGGTCATGTTCCGGATCATAGATCCAGCAGGTCCCGTCCCGGTGCACACCTGCCAGGCAGCTTCCGTGCGGATTCAGCGGATGGCCATCCAGCCAGCCGTAATCTCCCGCCGGTTCCGGCATGGCAAGTGAAGTGGGCGTGAGAATGCCCGTTGCGAATGAATACCGCTGCAGAATATCATCTTTGATGAAATACACATTCCCCTGAGGATCCGGCGCAGACACACTAAGTCCGCTTACATGATCTATGGATTCCTCCCACTGCTTAAGCTCCAGATCATAGATATACAATCGGGAAGACGGTGTTATCCGAATGATCATCTTCCCATGTACAATGTTAAGATCATAAACCAGCTGCTCTGTAGAGCTTTCCTCCGGCAGGCGTATCTCTGTGCGGATACCTGTTACTGTGTCCAGCTCGACAATATGCGGACACCGGGTCCCGACACCGACATACAGCTTGCCCTTCCAGGCTTCCATACAGCGGGCATATTGCTCCCCGTCCACCATAACGCCGTAATCTCGAAACTGTCCGGTAGACGGGTTATATTGAAACACTTTGCCGCCCGGATAGCAGCCTCCGTACACATTGCCTTCGTCATCGGCTGCTAGCCGCCAGGTATAGAACTCACCGGGAATCATCTCTCCGAGGTTCTCGATCCCCAGTTCATGTGTAAATCTGTATAGTATACCGCTGCCGCCAATGTAGACTCCGCTTGCAGCCGCGACAACCCCCCAGCAGTGATCCGAGCCTTCCAGCGCGAACTTCCGTACCGGCTCGCTGCCTGCGGGATCGAGCACGAACAGCATACAGGGACTGCCGGAGGAGACGGCATAAATCCGGTCTTTTCCCCGCCACTTGCCATAGGCCGACGCCCATACCGCAAGTCCGCTCAGCGGTTCGCCAATCCGTAGCGCCTTCATCCGCCTTGCCCTTCCTTAATCATGCCTGCGGCCCGTTCTTCATCCTGAACAGCAGTCAGCGGATAAGCGAGTACCGCTCCCAGCAGCTCCGCCGGAGATTCCGCATACTGCCGGAAAGCATCCGCCGAGCGCTCCAGAGGGAACACTTTGCTGATCAGCGGCTTCACCTGAATATCGCCTTCCGAGATCAGCCGGATATATTCAGCCATGTTGCGCCCTTCCGTCCAGCGGACGTAGCCATAAGGATAATCAATCCCTTGCTTTTCATAGATCGGATCATAACGGCCCGGACCACCCGCCCTGGAGATCAGGACCTGCGCTTCCTTCCCGAACATCAGCTCACGCGAGAAGTCCGGCTTCACATCTCCGACCAGCAGCACTTTTCCTTGGTTTCTCACCCATTCCAGACCTTGATCAACAAGTCCGCCGGATTTGCCCCCGGCACAGATAATCACCGCATCGGCCCCCATCCCTGCCGTCAGACTTTCGAGATGCTGGCTGACCCGCTCCGGATTCACCGCAATATGGCGGATGCCCAGACTCCCGGCGATTCGGCAGCGCTCTTCAAGCAGATCATAAACGATCACACGGCAGCCGGCAGCCCTCGCAATCTGCGCAATCAGCTGGCCGAGAATGCCTGCTCCAATCAGCACCAGCGTCTCGCCGAATTGCAGATCCGCCTGTCTTACGGCATGAACCGCGATAGCTCCAAGGCCCACCGTTGACGCCTCCACAGGACTGACATGCTCAGGAACCGGCACCATCAGGTGCTGGGGCATCAGCAGCCATTCCGCGTGTTTTGCATAAGGCCCCCCATAACAGGCCACCCGTTGCCCTTCCGGCCAATGCTCCATTCCTTTTCCCCGCGACCGGATAACGCCAGCTGCGCTATATCCGAGAACAACGGGTTTCGGGCGATGGGTGCCATTCATCATGATTTCTGTTCCGGGGCTGATAGCCGAATATTCAGTCTCGACGAGCACGAAGCCGTCCTCAAGCACCGGAGCGGGAATATCGGCCACACATATTTGACCATTCTGGGATAATACCGCCTTCATATAGCCTCTCTCCTCCCGCCTGCTTCGCGTACATTACAGTACGAATGTTTTTCTCTGATTTGACTCTCTGTTTTGGCTCTTTGTTTTGGCTCTCTGTCTTAGCTTTCTGCTGCTTACTCTTTTAGCGCGCCGATCATAACCCCTTTGACAAAATACTTCTGCAAAAACGGATAGATCATCAGAATAGGCACCGTTGCGATAATGATGGTGGCGAATTTGATGGATTCACTGATGCGGAATACCTCATCCTGTGTGACACCGGCCAGCATATTCTGCGCGGAGGATTGAATCAGAATTTCCCTCAGAATCAGCTGCAGCGGAAATAAATTGCGGTCCTGCAAATAAATCATCGCCGAGAACCAGCTGTTCCAGTGCCCAACCGCATAGAACAGTGTCATCACCGCCAGCACAGGCATCGATAACGGCAGCACAATCCGCAGCAGAATGCGGAAGTCATGGGCGCCGTCGATTTTGGCCGATTCGATAAGGCTCTCCGGTATGGACTGGAAGAAGGTCCGCATCACGATCAGATTAAAAGCACTGACCGCGCCCGGCAAGAGCAGCGCCCAACGTGTATCGTACAATCCGAGCTCACGCACATTGAGGTAAGCAGGAATCAGACCGCCGCTGAAGAACATCGTGAACACGATAAAAGCCATAATCAGGCTGCGCCCCTCCAGATTTCTTCTGGATAGCGGATATGCGCCAAGTGTAGTTAGCACCAGATTAATAAAAGTGCCTGCAATAACATAAATGAACGTGTTCCCGTAAGCCGTCCAGATCCGCTGATCCTCAAAAACCAGCTTGTAAGCATCCACATTGAAGCCCTTCGGCCAGAAGCTTATCTCACCTGCGGCAATGGCATGCGCATCACTGAACGAGGACACCAGCACATACCACATGGGATACAGGAACAGGAAGGAACAGAAGATTAGAAACAGCACATTGCAGCTGTCGAATATGATTTCAGGAATGCTGCGTTTGATGACCACTGTCTTCCCTCCTAAAAGTTTTGTTAGGATGACTTCACCGATTCTGCTTCGTACAAAACCCGCTTCGGAAGCATAGCCCCCTTACCATAAACTGCTCTCGGTGGTCTTCCGGCTGATCCGGTTCGCCAGCACCAGCAGTGTAAAGTTGATGACGGAATTGAACAGACCCACCGCCGCCGAGAAGCTGTAATCGGCTTCCATAACACCGCGTCTGTAGACAAAGGTAGAGATAACGTCCGCCGTGACATAGGTTCCCGGATTATACAGCAATATAATTTTGTCCCAGCCTACATTCAGCAGGGTCCCAACATTCAGAATCAAAAGGATTAGCACTGTGGGCAGAATTCCCGGCAGTGTTATGTGTGTAAGCTGCTTCCAGCGCCCCGCCCCATCGACCACCGCAGCCTCATAGAGGCTCGGGTTAATGCCGGACAATGCCGCCAGATAGATAATGGAATTCCACCCCAAGCTCTGCCACATGCCTGAACCTACATAAATCGTGCGGAACCATTCCGGCAGAATCAGGAATTGAATCGGTTCCGAGATTATTCCTATGCCCAGCAGCAAGCTGTTAATAATGCCCCCGGGTTTGGTGAAGTCAATAATCATGCCGCAGATAACGATAAGTGAAATAAAATGCGGCAGATACGAAACCGTCTGCAGGAAGGATTTCAGCTTTTTGAGCCGCAGCTCATTGAGCAGAAGCGCAAAGGCCAGCGAGGCCGGAAAAATGAACAGCAGTGAATAGAAGCTCATAAGAAAGGTGTTCTTCAGCAAACGGAAGAAATAATAGCTCTCAAAAAATTTCTCGAAATTTTTGAAGCCCACCCAAGGGCTGCCGGCAACACCTGCGAAAGGATTAAAATCTTTGAAGGCGATAATCGCCCCGTACATCGGCTTGTATTCAAAAATCAGAAAATACAGCACAGTGGGCAGCAGCATGAGATAGAGATAACGGTTGGACATGATACGCTTCAGAGAGACGGAGCTCCGTTTCGTCCGAAGTTTCCTGCTGTTGGCTTTGGCTGCATTTACGGGTACTGCCATAGGGGTCTCCTTTCCCGGACACAGGCGATGGTACTAGCTGTCCAGTGGCAGGCGGCTGCCGTATTCTCCGCAATCCGCCTGGCCAAGACAACCCTGCTCCACTTTATTTTCCTTTAAAACGCTCATATGCGGCCTGGTATTGCTTCAGCACCTCGCCAATCCCCATTTGCTCCAGCTGCTTCATTACTTTGTCATAATCTTCGAAGCTCTGGCGTCCCATAATCTGGGCATTGATTGTTTCCGCCACATAGGTCTGAATGTCAGCCATGAGCGGAACCACAATCTCGTTTTCTTCAGCCGTGAATTGAACTGGCGGCAGCTTCGCGTCAAAATCAATATAATCCTTGTAGATTTCCAGCGGATTTTCCGTCTGTCCGTTCGCTTTACGGATCTGCTCGGCATAACGGGTATCAGCAACTGTAGCCCAGCTTCCGCCGCCGATCGTATGGTTCAGCAGTTCCTGCGTATTGGTCAGCCCGTTCGTCGGATGTGTAACCTCGTTCTTGTATACCGGTTCTCCGTTCACCAGATCATAAGACTTGCCTTCCACGCCGAAATTGTTCAGCAGAATTCCTTCATCGGAATACTGGTAGTCCAGCCATTTCATCACTTCTTCGGGATGCGCGGTCTTCGAGGATACAGCAAGACCGTGGGCCGCAGCCTGCCAGCGGAAAGAGACATGGCGCTGATCGCCGTTTGGTCCTTTTGGAGGAACCGCCGCTGCAATCTTGAAGGTGTCATGCTTGCCTTCCATCAGCGTTGTGAAGTTCCCCATGTAGGAGCCCGACCAGCCGAACCAGGCACCGGCCACATCCGTGGTCACCTTCTCCGTCAGCGTCTGGAACGTTGTATCCACCAGATAGTTCGGGTCCAGCAGCTGTTCTTTATAAAGACGGTTCAGATAGGTAACAACATCCTTGAACCGCGGATCATCGGGTCCGTATTTCACTTCACCGTTATCAACGAAGAACCCGTATTCGACGCCAAAAGCCGGTGCGAACAGCATCATAATATTCTCCAGATTGACGGTAACGAGCGGAATTTCATCCTTTTTCCCGTTGCCATTGGGATCTTGCTCCCTAAAGGCTTTTAGCATGTTATACCAGTCTTCAGTAGTTTGCGGCATCGGGAGTCCCAGCTTCTCCACCCAGTCACTGCGGACCTGCGGGAACATTTGGGTCAGATCCTGGGAATCGAGTACGAGGTTCGGCAGATAGTAGATGTGCCCTTCGGGCGAGGTGATTTGTCCCCGGATATCCGGGTGGTCGTCGAGGATTTTTTTAAAATTGGGCGCGTATTGGTCAATCAGATCTTCCAATGGAAGGAGTGCTCCCTGTGCGCCGTATTTTCCGGAGTCTGTGCCCCACAGATCGTTGTAGATGATATCCGGGAGTTTGCCGGAGGACATTAGCAAGCTGAATGCTTCCGCACTGGCTTCTGTACTGTGCTGAAAGTTGATATGAATGTTGGTATTCTCTTCCATTTGCTGAAAGGATAATTTCTCATTAAAATTGGTTCCCCGGAAGTTACCTCCGCTTGGAGACCATAAGGACAGTTCCAGCTTATCAGCAACAATCGGCACCTGGAGGCCGCCTGCTGATCTGCTTCCCTCTATGGGAGCAGCCGTTGAACTCTGAGCGCCCGAAGAGGCCGACGGTTCAGCGGCGTTGCCGCCATTATTGTTTGAGCCGCCACAGGCGGACACCAGTGTAACCAGCAGAGTCATTACCGGCAACAACAGAGCCAGCTTCCTTTTAGCCACATTCATAATTCAACCCCCTATTAATAAGTAAAAATAAGATCATGCCTATGATATATTTACTAACACACAAAAAGGGAATCAACAGTACATCAATAACAACCAAGAAACAAAATCAAATCTCGCATTCGGTCTTGAATTCCCCCACCAGCCTTTCTATCCCTCTGGATTTGTGACTTAATTCTCATTACTGACTTCTTTTTGATTCATAGTTTCAGATATTCAGATCTATATATCTCTCTAACTGATATACATCTGATGTATTTATTATATTTTCGCGCTCTGTTGAAGTCAATAAAATTTTGATTATTTCTTCGTTTTTATGTAATTATACATCACATTAATCTTTCATCAAGCGGTTTTATCTATTTAAATATTGTGAAAAATCTAACATGATTTGACACATTGCAACCTGAAGATTTCTTTTCCGATTCCCTTACTCCTAAAAAAACAGCAAAAAAAGCGTAACAATGGCAAGATTCTGCCTTCATTACGCTTTATCTCAGATCAAAAAACATAGGTCGCTCATATAAGCGTCTTCGTTGCCCCTTCTGCTTTCGCTTTGTTTTCTTCAGCGATGAGACGGCCCATCTCCTCGTACAGTGCCGTTTCATCAATCATTCTCGACCAATAAGCATTCAACAGCTTGCGGAAGCTTTGCAGTACGGCAATGGGAAGACCCAGATCTCTGAGGTATGAAAAGGTTGGAAACAGCTCTCTGTACATCAGGTATCTCGAAGGGCGGTTCAGATGATCATCCACGCTCATTTCAGCAACCCGTTTGCGGGCCGGGATACTGACCGAACGTTCGCGAATCATCTTTTGCGCCTCTGGCGAAGCCAGGAAGCTGACGAACTGCCGCGCAGCCTCCTTCTGCCGGGAATTCTCCACAACCGCCGCACCAATTGTAACAAGCAGTGTTTTTTGCGGGTCCTTTACTTTGAGCGTAGGCAGCGGTGCCAGGTCATAATCCAGGGAAAGATCCTTGAATTCATTCAAGTTGTAATAGGTCGCCAGAATCATCGACACCTGCTCCTGGACAAAAAGCGAGATCGTCTCATCCTCATGGTTGCCGGCCAGATATTTCGGGAAGATCTGATGATTGTTCACCAGCCTGCTGTATACATTGAGACTGTTGGCCGTCTCGGGGCTTAATGTCTGATGGTTTTCTCCATCCTCCATTGTCCGGATTCCACTCTGCAGCAGAAAGACTGAATAACGGTTCTCGGAAGCAGGCACAAAATACACGGCGTGGCGCCCGCGTTTCTCCGACAGCAGCCGGGCCGCCTCAATCAGATCATCCCAGGTCCAGTAACTGTCCGGCTCTGGCAGATCCGCCTCGCGGAAATGGGCTTTGTTGTAGCAGAGCACTACCGGGGAGAAGGAAATCGGATAGGCAAAAAGCTGCCCATTGTGCAAAAAAGCTTCACTTGCAATCGGATACAGCCCCGGATCGGGTGCCAGCGGCTCCAGCAGCCCGGCTGAACCGTTCTCGGCCATCTCCTGGAACTGGGTGCTGTTCAGCGACAATACATCAAGCATCCCGTTGTTGATCAGCTCCATGGCGGAATTCACGTGATCGAAATTATTCAGCGCGAGAGGCAGCACATGAATCCCGGGATGCAGCCGGTGGAATTCTGCAATGAGATCATCCAGCTTGAAGTCCTTCGTCAAGGAAGAGCTGCAGCCAAAATGAATACGGATCCTTTCCTTGACCGATTCCATCACCATACTGCCCACACGGTCTATCTTAACAATCAGTCCTTCTTGTACAAGGACATCCAGCCCTCTGCGGACGGATTTGTTGCTGAGCTCAAACTGCTTGGCTAGCAGGCTCTCGGCAGGCAGATACACTCCAGGCTGCAGAATTCCGCTCAGGATATCTGTCCGCAGCTTGTTTACCATATATTCCAGTCTTTCCCGGAAAGACTGGCGTCCTGATTTATTATTCATGTATTAATCTCCCTGTATCACTTAAATGTACATCATGATTTTTCTATTTTGCTTCAACTTTGAAATGTTGTCAAACGCAAACACGCTTGTTTACAGTAAAAAAAGCCTGATCGCTCAGACTTTGTATATTTTGTGAACATTTGTCTTTTAGCCTTGGCAAGTTACATCGGCTCAATATGTACCAACACATTCGACACCTGATGACGGTCCTTGAGCTGATCTTCAATCTCCTCGGTGATGTCATGGCTCTGGACCACATTTAAATTGGAGTCTACCAATACTGTGGTATCCACCAGCACGTTATTTCCATGGATCCGCGCCTTAATATCCTTGATGGATTCTACCCCTTGGATCTCAGCAACCGTCTGTTTCATCAGCTCAAGCTCATTGGCATCAAAGCCGTCGGTAAGGTCATGCGTCGCTTTGCGGAAAATCTCCCAGGCCGTCTTGCAGATCAATAAACCAACAATTGTTCCGGTCAGCGGATCCAGCCAGGGCAAACCGAACTGCGAACCGATGATTCCGATAAAAGCTCCAATGCTAACGAGCGCATCCGACCGGTTATCCTGGGCCACCGCCTGCATGGCATTGCTGTTGAGGCTGCGGGCCAGTCTAATGTTGTACATATAAACCGCGAACATCACCACAGCGCAGCCTGCTGCCGTCCATGCTGCTATAAGATCCGGTGTTTCGAGTGCAGGCTGAATAAATTTGTTAACACCCTGATACAGAACTTGAAGCCCTACAGCGATCATAATAAAGGAGGCAACCAGCGCAGCCACGGTTTCCGCTCTGAAATGCCCGTAGCTGTGATTGGAGTCCGGCGGCCTTCTGGAAATCTTGAGTCCGGCCAGAATTGCCAGTGAGGCAATAATATCCGTGCTGTTGTTGAGGCCGTCGGCCAGCAGTGCCTGAGAACCTGAGGCTGTTCCGATCAATAGTTTGATGGCAGACAGCAGTATGTAGGCAAACAGACTCAGCCAGGCGCCTTTCTCACTTTGTTTGATATCACTGTAGTTTTCCAAGCAAAGAACCTCCAAAGAATAGTATCGTTCTATACTACACTCAGACTCACGGGTGGGTCTAGAGAAACAGTGTTGCCGGACAGCGCAAGTGTTAACCCTGCCAAATAGAGTTGGCAGCCCGGAAGTGTTTTGCCGCATGCAACATTGTTTGCCCTTGTTCAACTTAAGCTTCGGCCCTGATGTTCTTTTTGCTTTTTCACCCGCACAACTGTAACTTTTTACTATCTTCGCAGTCTATAAATAGTAAGGTTTTTTTCTAATAGAAACAGAGTTTGCTGCAAGCACAGAAACGCTGGACAGACAACAACACCCCTCCGGACGGGGAATTCCAGTCCGGAGGGGTGTATGGTTCAGTGCTCCTAAAAATGACAGCAACCTGTGCAGTTTCTTATTCAGCCGGTGCGGTGAAAGTGCGTCCTGCAAATTCAGCATCAAGCATGTAGAAGGCGTTGCTGTCGGTTTCAATCCGCTTCAGCTTGGCGATAATATTGCTGAACAACGCCTCTTCTTCCACCTGCTCATCGATGAACCATTTCAGGAAATAGATGGTTGCATGTTCACGTTCATCGAGCGCCAGGTCAGCCAGATGATAGAATCTTGTCGTGTTCTGCTGTTCATGGGCGAACGCATGCTCAAATGCGTCCAGCATGGAGGTATACTCATTTTTGGGCTCAGGTAGTGCAGCCAGGGTCGCCCGGAAATCGCGGTCATTCAGGAATTTGTAGATTTTCATTGCATGGAATCGTTCTTCTTCCGCCTGGATCAGGAAAAAATTAGCGAAACCGTCGAGACTTTCACCGGAGCAATACGCGGCCATTGCCAGGTATACATGCGCGGAATAAAACTCAAAATTCATTTGTTCATTTAGTGCATTTACTAATTCTTCTTTCATGGTCACATCACCTCATCCTAAAAATTTGTGTGTATTGCAGGCAAGCTTATGTAGCATGTCCTCTTCATCTTAACATCTCTGCTTGATATCCAGCAAACGAAAGGAAGACATTGTCCAATGCCCCATTACAGCGAACGTAATTCCATTGCTCTAAAAAGCTGCAAATTGCTGATTTCGGCTGCAGCCATTTCCTGCTTGCTCCTAAGCAGCGGCTGTGCCGGAAGAGCAGGTTCCAATGCAGCTGGAGAGTCTCTGGCCGCTTCCCCTGCCGTTTCTGCTTCGTCTGTGCCAACCACAGTCCCGCAGACAGACGTTGCCTCACCCCCGTCCCAGCAGACTCCCACGCCGGTGTCAACCACTTCCCCTGAGCCTTCG
>RCUU01000052.1_pt1 | contig 63091 bp, 63 predicted proteins | sample 2166211 | NCBI WGS metagenome assembly RCUU01 (sample SAMN09932620, study PRJNA488358) | compost metagenome | feature: garden; material: soil; isolation source: compost soil in phenylacetic acid-enriched culture | place: Germany: Experimental Botanical Garden Goettingen | collected 2016-01-27
ATTGGATAAGGTGCTGACGCGGGAACAACTGGCCGTCTTGCTGACTTCGATCGTCAAATACGATCGGCTGGCCAACTTCTATGGGAAAGACGTATTGAACCCTCAGTTTAGCGATGCGGAGAAAATCACCCGGCCTGGCGAAGTCGCCATCGCGGTACGACTTGGTTTGCTGCAGGGGCAAAACGGCAAATTCAACCCGCAGCGCCCTGTCACCAAAGCCGAAGCCGCCTCTATCCTCATGAGATTGGTGAAGCTACAAGGCAAAACCGACCAGGCGATCGGCTTGGAATAACGCCGGTATGTGAATGGAGAAGGCAGAGAGAGGCCGTGAGGCCTCTCTTTTTTGTAAGCTTGGCTGGAAGAGGAACTGGAGTGGCTAATTGGATATCTTCCACTTCATGACTCTATCCTGCGTCAACGTTTCACTTTAATTGGAAATCCTACAACTAATTTGCGCCAATTGACCGTGGAGCGCTAACTTTTCCTATATTAACTGCCTTTTTTCCAACTAGTGATGCCCCCATACCACCTTTCGCGAAAAATAGATGTTAGATTTCCATTTATTTACTAGGCCGTCCGCCTGTTGACTCTCCCCTTTGAGGAGGCCTTACGCTCAATAAGCGGACGTCGTGAGGCCGATGTGGAACAACGACGAGACCGTCAAGAAAAAGGAGGAGATGTTCGATGTTATACACCGTCAAAGAGGTATCGGATCTTTCGGGTGTGACGATCAAGACGCTGCATCATTACCACAAAATTGGCTTATTGAAGCCGCAGGATCTCAGTGAAGCCGGCTATCGGTTATATGGCGAACGGGAATTGGAGCGGCTTCAGGAGATCCTGTTCTACCGGGAACTGGAGCTGCCACTGGCGCAGATCCAGTCGCTGCTGGAAGAGGAGCGGAAACGCGGCGACATTTTGGCGGAGCAACGGGAACTGTTGCTCCGCCAAAAGCGGAGGCTGGACTCCATTCTGCAGACGCTGGAGAAGTCGATAGAGAGTTCAGCTTCAGGAGAAGAGCTAACAGGCGAGGAATTGTTTGTTGGTTTTGCCGATGAAGCGGAGTGGCGTGAGGCCTTGCGAGAGCAGGAGGAGTATTTGAGCCATACCTACGGAGTGGAGGTCCCTGGGCCCCAACCCATCGATGTGCCGGAACTGAACGAGCAGGCCAAGGAGGCTATGGAATTTACAATCAAAATGGTGGAGGCCTTACGTTCCGGAATATCCCACCAGGATGAGGGAATCCGGCATTTCATCGACGACCATCTAGCTTTTATGAAGAAGCACGACCATCCCGCAACTCCTGCGGATTTCGCAGCCCAAGCTCGATTTTTCCTCAGTGACGAATTCCACCGCGCGATGCTGGAAGGACAACAAACCGGGTTGGCGTATTATTTGTTGGCTGCGGCCGAAGCCTATGCCGCCAATTCTCCGGAAGTCGGAAAGGATCGATAGCGCTAATTTCATGTGTGAACCCCAAAAGCTCCCGCGACAGCATGTCCGGGGGCTTATTTTACATTTCGCGGGCTGAATTGGTCCAGATACTTATGGTAAAATCAGGTTACCGCCGAGAAATGAAGAAGTTTCGAGGCAGCCTTTACAGGAGAGGAGTCAGATCGATGCTAAAGATGTTTCAATATAACTGGCAGGTCCGGGACGAATGGTTTGTCTGGTGCGAGAACGTCTCAGAAGAAGAACTGTTGCGCAAGCGAGTGGGTGGTGTTGGGAATATCCTGCAGACGCTGTTTCACATCGCCGACGTGGAGTGGAGCTGGATTCGCTCTATCCAAGGGAAACCGGATTTCCAGGAGGATTTTAAATCTTTTATGTCCTTAGAATTGGTAAAAAAGCTTTCGGACTCCTTTCATACGGAAGTTGAGGCATTTCTTCAAACTTGGACCAACGAAATGGACGGATTGCTTATCACCGATCCATGGGGGAGAGAGTTTACGCAAGGCGAAATCCTTCGCCATGTCATCGCCCACGAAATCCATCATATCGGGCAGTTGTCCGTTTGGTCTCGGGAATTGGGAATGACGCCAGTCTCGCCTAATTTTATCAACCGGGGAATTCGATAGCTTTTCTCAAAATAGGGCAATCTAATCCATATATCCCAATTTACGCACCGAGGAGGAAGCGGCTTGAGACAGAACATTCAGGTGCCTTATGGTTACGAGCTCCCGGCCCCGAGCCGGAAAGGCACACTGATCTTTTACGATTCCTTTGAGCATATTTCGGACGAAGGGCTCACGCGGGCTGCCGAAGAGGCGGAGAACCGTAAGTTTACAAAGTTGGTTCTCTACCCGCTGCATGAAGAAACGGTGAGACGGATGGCCAAAGAACCGGTGGGCCCCTTCTATCGAAGGGAAGATCGGCTTCATGAATGGAGACGGGACCAGGAGGGAACCCGGCTGCCCATCGCTGTAGAGGGTTGGGAAGGGAAGCGAAAAAAGTACACGCCCATCGACGCCGCCCTTCGTCATTTGACCGAGGTCTATCCAGCGCCACATTTTCTATATCTCACGCCGGAGATGGCGAACCAGTTTGCCTCCTTCTCCTCTTTTGAGGAATGGATCGTCAAGATCCGGCTTCTGCTTGCAGCGGAGCCGGGTTATCCGCACCCACGGCTGGCAAAATTCAGCCATCGTTGGGATCTTGCCGGCGGGCATTTGGATTCGCTTGATAGGGAGTAGTTCTTATTCATCTTGCAGGAGGGAAGAGGATGAAATCGATTTGCGTATTTGCCGGCTCGCGGTTAGGCGAAGATGAGCAATTCCGCTTGAAGGCGGAACAACTGGGGATTGTTATGGCACAAAGGGGATACCGCTTAATCTTTGGGGGATCCAGGCACGGTCTGATGGGTACGGTAGCGGATGCGGTCTTGTCAACTGGCGGGGAAGCGGTTGGTATCATGCCCTCCGGTTTGATCCACGGTGAAATGGCCCATCCGGGGCTGACGCAGTTTATCGAAGTTGAAGGGATGCATGCCCGCAAGGCGAAAATGAGCGAAATGGCCGACGGATTTATCGCCTTACCTGGTGGTTTTGGTACGCTGGAGGAGCTGTTTGAGGTGCTGTGCTGGCTGCAAATCGGTATTCACCAGAAGCCGGTCGGTGTCCTTAATGTACAGGGTTATTACGAACCGCTGATGGAGCTGGTGAATTCCTGCGTCCGGGCGGGGTTTGTACACCCCGGGCATGAATCTTTGCTCAATCTAGCCGAGGATCCGGGGGAGTTATTGTCCCAAATGGAGAGCTTCGTGCCGTCCATTGCGGAGAAGAAATGGAAGCAGGGCTGAAACCTGCGAATGAAGGAAGTACACTCATATAACGAACGGAGGCGGACGAATGGACAGGATGAACACACAGCCTAAGAGTAGAAGCGTCTGGAAAGTCGCCAGCCTGCTCCTGCTGGCTGTCCTCTTGATCGCGGGATGCTCCGCTAGGCAGGGAGCGGCGGACCATCCTGCGCCTTCCGCTAGCGAAGGTAATGGAAATGGCGGTCCGGGGGCAAACCAGGGGGAGGCGTCACCATCCACTCCTGAAGCGCCGGACACACCGGAGACGCCGCCCGATCCAACAGCCGAGCTGCTGGCCCAGCTAAGCACCGATGAGAAAATCGGCCAGCTGGTTCTGGTGGGGATGGAGGGGACGAAGCCGGACGACGCGACCCGCTCACTTATCGAAGAGTACCACGTTGGGGGCTTTATTTTTTATAAGGACAATATCCAGGACACAACGCAGGCGCTTGAATTGTTTAACGGCTTGAAAGCCGCGAATGCGAAGCAGCCGGTGCCGCTGTTTATGAGCGTTGACGAGGAAGGCGGGCGGGTTAGCCGAATGCCGGGAGAACTAGCGAAACTGCCGACCGCACGTAAGATCGGGAACACAGGCAGCGAAGAATTGGCCGGACAAATTGGCGGCATCCTGGGCCGTGAGCTGGCCGGCTTCGGCCTGAACCTGGACTTCGCCCCGGTGCTTGACGTTAACAGCAACCCGGATAATCCGGTGATCGGGGATCGGGCATTCGGCACGAAGCCGGAGATCGTCAGCCGTATGGGCATTGCCGTTATGAAGGGGATTCGGGAGCAGGACGTCATTCCGGTCGTGAAGCATTTTCCGGGGCATGGCGATACTTCCGTGGATTCACATCTCGGGTTGCCGGTCGTTGAACATGATTTGGCCCGGCTGCGGAAGCTGGAGCTCGTGCCCTTTAAGCAGGCCATTCAAGAAGGGGCTGACGTCGTCATGATCGCTCATCTGCTCATGCCGAAGCTGGATTCTGAGCACCCGGCTTCCTTTTCCAAGGCGGTGATTGATGATTTGCTGCGGAAGGAGCTTGGATACGAGGGGACAATCATTTCCGATGATATGACGATGGGCGCCATCGTCGAACATTACGATATCGCTGACGCTGCCGTGCAGTTCGTTCAGGCTGGCGGGAATATCGTGCTGGTCGGCCATGATCATGAGAAGGAGAAGCAGGTGATCCAGGCGCTCCGTGATGCGGTCAGCTCCGGTAAGATATCGGCGGAAACGTTGGACGAACGGGTTTACAACGTACTGAAGCTGAAGGAGAAGTATGCCCTCACCAATGATTCAGCGCCGGGGCCTGATACGGAACAGTTGAATCGTGATATCGCCAATACCTTGAAGCCTTACGGATTATGATCCTTAACACTTTCCGGGTGGTACTGGTACCGGTTCAAGTCAATCCGGCCGCCCGGCAGAACTTCTACGCCTTCCGCTTCCAGATTCCAAGTCTGTTCCTGCACCGCTGCTTCCTCCTGCAAGGCGATTTCTCCCTTCCCGTTGACTACCCGGTACCAAGGTAAACTGTATTTGACACTCATGCTGTGAAGGATACGGACGACCTGCCTGGCCGCGCGGGGACTTCCTGCGGCGGCGGCGATCTGACCGTAGGTCATCACTTGTCCTTGCGGGATGGCGGAGATAATTTCGATGGTTCGTGCGGTGAACGGCTGCATGGGCGAAAACTCCTTATTCAAACGATAGGATCTATACCGTTTTTATACCACGCCGACGAGACAAGTTCCAGTCTCCATACAATGAAGACTGGAGCTTAGAGCTCGCTGCGACGGTAACTATCCGCCAGCCTGAATCGTATACTGACCATAAGGCAGACGGGAGGAATGAGTTTGCAACGGTGGAAAAATCTTGGCTATCCAGACAAATGGATCTTATATGTAATCTTGTTCATCTTTACAATGATCGGAATGAAATACGTCATAAGCACGCGGCTGCCCGAAGGCGGACGCCCGCCTTACCTGTTCCTGATTTGGAACGCCTTTTTGGCCTGGATTCCGCTGGGGCTGGCGGTGCTGCTCGATCTGATCAGCTTGTTAACCTCGCGGACGGCTAAGCTTGCTTTAAGCGTGCCGGCGGGGTTATTGTGGCTGTTTTTTTATCCGAATGCCGCCTATTTAATCACCGATTTGCTGCACCCGTTTAACCGCTATCCGATTGCAGCGGGTACCCGGTTTTGGGAAGACATTTCGTTCTGGGACCATCTCTTTACCCTGCTGTTTACTGGATTACTGGGATTGGCGCTGGCTTCGGTATCTCTGGCATCCGTGCATCAGTTGGTACGAAAAGCGGCTGGCCGGTTGGTGGGCTGGGCGTTTGCCGTTACCGTACTATTGCTTAGCAGCTTCGGCATTTATCTGGGCCGCTTTATCCGCTGGAACAGTTGGGATTTGCTAAGGCATCCGGGATTTGTGCTTCGGGAAACGGCTGCTTATTTTACCGATGCCGCTAACGTGGAGCATGCGCTGGCGTTTTGTAAATGGATTTTTCTGATCACGTTATTCTGTTATGTGGTGCTTTACGGGTATGGGAGAGTACATCGCTTATCGGAGCGGACCCAAGGGGAGGGGACATGACGGACATGAAAGAGCAGCTGCTGCAGCGGTTTCCAGTGCTGGAGAGCGAGCGGTTGATCCTGCGGAAGCTTCTGCCGGAAGATACGGCGGCGTTACACCGCTGCATGTCCGATCCGGTGGTACGCGCATTTACGGAGATCAATCCGGGTAAACTGCTGTTCCCGGGCCGCTTGTACCGCTATTTCGAAGACTCGTACCGATTTCTGCGGGACTTGCATTTTGCCGTGATCCGCAAAGGAGAAGGAGACTGGATCGGACTCTGTTCGCTACAATATTGGGATGTAGAGGGGCATAAGGCTCGGCTCGGCTATCTGATCTCCCCGGCTCACTGGAACCAGGGGTATGCGACCGAAGCGGTGAAATGCGTAATGAATTTCGCTATCGACACGTTGGGGATTAGTTGCCTCGAAGCCCGCTGCAGTGCGGATAATCCGGCATCGGAATGCGTCCTGAAGAAATGCGGCCTGCGGGAGTCGGGTCACCTCGCTACGCCAGGAAGAAGGAGTGAGGGGACGCCGCTGAAGAGGTATCTCTTTGAAAGGAAGTTTCTTTGAAACGGAAGTGATAGCTTTTGTTACACAAATGAAATATAGCTGTGATCAAACCCTAATAGAAAGGGGGTACACTTATTACATGACCCCCTTTTGAATATATATTTTCTCTTGGAACCCGGAGCGTGAGACGTCGGGTTCTCTTTTTTTTGCTTATAGAGGAACGGTGATTTTCTGTTTGTTCTTGAAATACACCCATTCGTGAAAGCCGATTTCCTTGAGGCGACGGGCGACTTGTTCCCATTCATCGCCAACCCGCAAAGGGGTGTGTGCGTCGGAACCGAAGGTCACGGAAACGCCAAAATGCAGCGCCCGCTCGAGGATCGAATCGTCCGGATACCAACCGCCGCTTAGCTTTGTTTTCCCGGAGGTATTAATCTCGATGGCGATTTGGTGCTCCGCAATCGTTCTCAACGTCTCGTCAATCGCCTGCGCGGCCGGAATGTCGGTAAATGCCGGGTAGTTGCCCTTCATCGCATCGATATGGCCCAGAATTTGAAACAACCCGCTGCGCGCCGACTGGCGGATCAGATCGTAATAGGTTTCCTTGCTGGCCACTTTCTCCTCGCGGCTAAGGCCCTTCCAACGATTCTTGTTGAAGATGCTTACCTCTCCGACGCTGTGCACCGACCCAATCACGTAATCAAAGGGATACTGGTTTAGCGTATTCCGGTATGCGCCCACGTGTTCCGGGAAGAAATCCGATTCGATTCCCAATAAAACGTCGATTCGGCCGGCATATTCTTGCCTGAGCTTCAACACTTCTTCAACGTATCCGGCAAAAGCTTGTTTACCCATGGCGATCCGGGGAAAAGGCTGGTCTTCCTCATGGCCGAAGTAAGGCGTATGGTCACTGATGCCGATCACCGCTAGTCCGGCGGCGAGGCCGGCTTCGATATATTCGCGGATATTCCCGTCGGCATGGCCACAACGGAAGTGATGAGTATGAAGATCGAATTTCATCGGGTGTCTGCTCCTTTCTGGTAGTGAGGACTTGTCGCCTACTTCTGCCCGTGGCTTATTCGGAGCTTATGAAATGCGTTTCCGGCATGCCTTTCAGGTCACCGAGAAACTGCTGCATCGCCGAATTGATGTAACGGCTCGATTTGTAGATGACACCAACCGGATGTGTCACTTCAAGCTCAGGAATCGGTACCACCTTTAGCGTACCCTGTTTTAGCTCCCGCAATATCGATTGACGCGAGATGATCGCGGCGCCCAGATTGATTTCCACCATCCGTTTGACTTCTTCGCTGCTGGAAAGCTCCATGACGATGTGCGGCTCAATGTCGTGCTGTCGGAAGACCTCGTCGATAAAACGACGCCCGACCGTATCGGGCGATAACATGATGAGGGGAACGTCGCGCAGCGACTCGAGGGTGGGTGATGGGTTGCCCGCTAAAGGGTGCAGCGGCGAGACGACAAATTCGAAAATATCGTAATATAACACCGACGAAAGCACTTGAGGGTTGTTTTCAATTAAATACCCGATGCCGATATCGACAAGTCCCTGCTCTACGTTTTGATAAATTAAGCTGGAGGGCATAGATTGAATGGTGGTTTTGATCAGAGGGAACTGGTCTTGAAAATAGGACAGAATTCGCGGCAAAATCTGAATCGCGATGGATGTGGTGGTCCCTAGCACGATATGGCCTTGCGGGGTATGTTCCATGTCGGATAGCTTCTGCTTGAGCTCCTCGACGATATCCAAGATACGCTCCGCCTGATCAAGAAACACCTGTCCCCGATCCGTCAGGGTGACCGGTTGGTTGCGGTCGACCAATACGGTGCGGAACTCGTCCTCTAGGCTTTTGATTTGGGCCGATACGGCTGGCTGGGTTAAGTTGAGCAACTCCCCGGCCTTTCGGAAGCTTTTCGTTTTAGATATGGTGATCAGCGTCTCCAACTGACTAATATTCACCAGAAGGCCTCCTTTCTTCCCGTTCCTTGGGAAATCGCCGGATCCGGCAGTTTCCTCGTGATCTAATAATTATAGGGGATGTTCCTTTGTTAAATCAATGATGCGTCGTTTGGCTTTCTTCGACAATACTTACAGCGTAGAGTTCGCTCGATCGCCATCATTCGATTTTTAATGACTTATGAATAGGAATAAAGTATAATATGATTTAACTAAAAGCTGGGTCTAATGTATCGTAAAGTTATTCTCCTAGTGAAAAGGGGCGCATAATTTTGAAAGCAGAAGTCATAAATCCTTTTCTTGAATCCGCGCGTTCGGTCATACAACAGGTTGTTCAAGTTTCTCCTTCCACCGGGAGTATGGGGGTCAAAGACGTAATACCTGTGCAGGATCATATATGGATTCAAATCGGCATGACCGGCCACTTTAGTGGTATGGTTGTGTTCGGATTGCAGGAAGCCGTAGCACTTCGCATCGTTTCGGCGATGATGGGCGGTTTCGTCCTGACGGAAATGGATGAGATGGGACAAAGCGCAATTTCCGAGCTGGGCAACATGATCAGCGGCAATGCCAGCACGATTCTGTCCAACCAGGGATTTGCCGTGGATATCACGCCGCCGCAGATCATTAAGACGGAGAATGCAACCGGAATGGGACCGCGCAAGGCGCTTTGCATTCCGCTGTTGATGGATGGGATCGGCGAACTGGACATTCAGGTGATGATCTCTTAAGATAGGGGCAGTTCTTGAATTTGCTTCGTGATCCGAGGATGACTTTTGAACTACTATTTACATAAAGGTTCAAAAAGGCAGGTTTGGAGCACCGAGAAGGTTGGATGAAGCTAGGGAGTGAGTAGCGGAGCGTAGGGAAACCTACGTGAGCAACGGAAGGACCGGCTGAGTTCTAGATTCGATGTCGCTAAGCTGCTCTGAAATTGCCTCGTGATCTGAGGATGTCTTTTTGAACTACCTTTCGGAGGGAAGTAGGATGTCGTTAGAGGGCAAGATTGTCGTCGTCACCGGCGCATCCAGCGGGATTGGCGCGCTGGCGGCGCAGATGCTGTCCGAGCGCGGCGCAGTGGTCGTCTTGGCCGCCCGAAGTGCAGACAAGCTGAAACAAGTTGCCGCAAGGATGACTGGGCCTTATCGGGTGATCGAGATGGACGTTGGCAGCGATGCTTCCGTAAAGGAAGGATTCGAACAGATCCTGACCGAGTTTGGAAGGGTCGATGTCCTGCTGAACAATGCGGGATACGGCAAGTTTGAATCGCTGGACCAAATGCCGGTTACCGAATTTACCGAGATGATGAACGTGAACTACATAGGGATGGTTCGATGTACGAAGGCCGTTCTTCCTTCCATGAAGGCAGCCCGTGCCGGACGTATCGTTAATGTCGCTTCGATAGCCGGCAAGATCGGCACGGCCAAATCGACGGCTTATACCGCTACCAAGCATGCGGTCGTTGGCTTCGGCAGCGCGTTGCGTCAGGAGGTCCGGGAGTACGGAATCACAGTATCCACGATCAATCCGGGACCGATCGATACGCCATTTTTTGAAATTGCGGATCCCAGCGGGGGTTACGTCAAGAATGTGCAATGGATGATGCTGAAGCCGGAGCGTGTCGCTAAAGCAATGGTGAAGGCGGCGGAGAAAGGCACAACAGAGGTCAACCTGCCTTGGATCGCCGGGGTAGGGGCCAAGTGGTACCAGATGTTCCCCCGCTTGGCGGACCGCTTAAGCTATCGGATGATGAATAAGAAATAGCCTGCCTGCGAAGGCAGGCTTTTTGTTTGCGGATCGGTACTCTTGGGAGATGGGCCGTTAATCGCTAAAAAATGTTGGTTGTAAACAACCATTCGGAAAAAGAGGGGCAACCCATTTCCGGACCTTGCTAAATTGAGGTATTGATTTGTTGTGACTCATACTTATCGCATATAATGAAAATATTGGTATGGGACAACACGTAATATGAAAATAAAGGATGAAATTTGAAATGACAAAAACAACATTTGCCGGTCTTGGGATCGGGGAGCAGTTGGCGGCAGCTTTGCTGGACTACGGAATATCGGAGCCGTCGCCGGTTCAAGCCGAGTGTATTCCCGCGGCGTTGGAAGGCCGGGACGTCCTGGCTCAGTCGCAAACGGGAACCGGGAAAACACTAGCTTATCTGCTGCCTTTGCTGCAGCGGGTGACTCCCGCGGATAAAACGCTGCAGGGGTTGATTTTAGCCCCTACCCAGGAGCTCGCGATGCAAATCCAGCGGGAAGCAGAAAAATACGGAGAACCGCTAGGTATCCAAACCCAGGCGCTGATCGGCGGCGCGGCCATCAAAAGGCAGTTGGAGAAGCTCAAGCTGCATCCACAGCTCGTCGTGGGCACACCGGGACGCATCCGCGAAATTTTGGCACTCCGTAAGCTGAAGCTGCACACGCTGCGCACCGTCGTCGTTGACGAGGTGGACCAAATGTTCCAGCTCGGTGGTACGGCGGATGTGGAACATATCCTGCGCGGGACTTTACGGGATCGCCAGCTGATGTTTCTTTCGGCGACGATCAATCCGGAAATTCGGGCGTTGGCGGCGAAAGAGATGAAGGAGCCACTGGAGGTCGGGATCGAACCGGAGCAGCGCACGTCCAAAACCTTAGAGCATCTTTACTTCGTTTGCGAAGCACGGGACAAAATCGATATGCTGCGGCGGATCGTGCGTCACTTCGAACCGGAGCGCACGATCGCATTCATTAACAATACCGATCAAATCGCTGAGGTCGAAGGGAAGATGAATTTTGTCGGCCTGAGCGCCGGAGCCTTGTACGGCGATGCCGACAAAACCGCTCGCAGCCTGACGCTGAAGCGATTCCGCGAAGGCAAGATCCGCGTGCTCGTGGCGAGCGATGTCGCTGCGCGCGGACTGGACATTGAGGAGCTGACCTTGGTCGTAAATCTCGATCCGCCGATCGATGCCGAACATTACGTTCACCGAGTCGGCCGAACCGGCCGGATGGGCCGCAAGGGGCTAGCGGTGTCGATTATCGCTCCGCAGGAGGAGTTCATCATGCGCAAGTTCTCCCGAGAGCTTGGCATTGCGATTGAACCTAAGGCGCTGTACGGCGGCAAGCTGGCAGATGCTAGGGAGGCTGTCCCTGGAAAGCGAACTCGTCCGCCTGGCAGCGGCAAGACGGGGGCTGACGAAACAACCCGTCGCGCAAGCTCGCCGGAGTCCACTCGCCGCGTTGCTGGGGAAGCGGATGGCGGACGGGCTGGCAAGCCCGCTCAAATTTCCGGCAAGCCGGGAAGCCGTGCGGCTTCAGACAGCGGCGGACCACGGAAGGCTTCACCGACCGCCGAACGGAAGAAGGAGCGCCTCCAGGACCGGAAGAATAAAGGGGCTCCGAAATGGTTGAAAAATAAGCCGCCGCGGAGTTAGGCGGATCGTGGGAGGCGTTTGGTTTGAATGACAGTGAATTGCCCGTTTTGCAGGTCGAGGAACTGAGCGGAGGTTACAGCTTGGGGCGGCCTGTGCTTCACGATATCACTTTCGAGGTGAAGCCGGGTGAAATGGTGGGGCTGATCGGGTTGAACGGGGCTGGTAAAAGCACGACCATGAAGCATATCCTTGGGCTGATGACACCGCATCATGGCGAAATTCGGATCTCCGGTAACTCGCGCAGCGAAGCACCGGAGGCTTACCAGTCGCAGCTGGCTTTCGTTCCGGAGTCGCCGCTGCTTTATGAGGAACTCACCGTTCGGGAGCATCTGGAATTCGCCGCACGGGCATACGGCGTGGAGCCGGGAGCCTATCGGGAGAGGGCGGACCGTCTGCTGAAGCTGTTCCATATGGAGGAGAAGGCGGACAGCCTATCGGCCCATCTCTCCAAGGGGATGAAGCAGAAGGTAATGATCATGTGTGCATTCGTCGCTAGGCCGCCGCTTTATGTCATCGATGAACCCTTTTTGGGATTGGACCCGCTTGGCATCCGGTCGCTGCTGGATTTCATGTTGGAGATGAAGCAAGGCGGCGCGTCGATCCTGTTAAGCTCGCATATTCTGTCGACGATCGAAAATTACTGCGATCGCTTTATCGTCCTGCATCGGGGGAAGGTGCTAGCCCAAGGAACGTTGGCTGATATCGGGGAGCAGGCCCAAGCGTCGGGAGCTTCGCTGGAGCAGATTTTCTACGCCTTAGTGAAGGACGGCGAATAACGATGGAGCTTCGAACGCTGCGGAGTCGGCGAAAAGCGGCCTTCTGGGGCAAAGTGCTCCCGTTTTTGCCCTATGTGTTTCAGAGCGGCGTCGCCGTGCTGTTGCTCCTGCTCATGATTGCCTTTTCGGCTTGGTATACGGCGTTTCTTCAGCAGATACCGCCCAGCTTGCCGATTCGTTGGATTTTGCTCGCGCTATGGGGCCCCCTGACCGTGTACGCTGGGTTTCGAACCTACGCGCAGCCGGCGGATGTCATTTTCCTGCTGCCGCAAGAGACCAAAATCTCTGCGTATTTAGCTCCGGCCTTTCGGAACGGACTGATTTATAAGCTGATTGGACTCTATATCGTGGTGTTGCTGGCTTGGCCGCTATATCAGCGAAGCGGCGGGATCATCCACCCCTTGTGGCTGATGATGCTCGCATTGCTGCTCCTCAAGGCATTAAGCTCCTATGGGGCTTGGCAGGAACTGCGAATTGCGGGGGCGCGGGCCAGAGCCGGGTTTCGCTTCCTCCGATGGTGCTTTATCCTGTTGATGACCGCAGCCTGGATTTGGCAGCCGGCTTGGAAAAGCGCCTTGTTTATGGTGTTGGTCGGCCTCAATTACGCTTTAGTTTTGCGGTTTCCGATGAAACACAAGATCCCCTGGGACAACCTCATTGCCGCGGAACGCTCGGCAGCTGCCCGGGTGATGCTGGTGCTTGGTTGGTTCGTGGACGTGCCGGCAGAAGGCCAGAAAGTGATCCGCCGCCGCTGGTTGTCCGGCATCGGAAACGGGATCCCCTGGAAGCCAGCAGAGGCCTATCGGTATCTGCTGGTCAAGACGTTCGTTCGCAGCGAGCTGCTCGGCATCGTGCTACGCCTGACGCTGCTCGGCATGGTGCTCGCCGGTTGGAACGACAAGTCCTGGTTGGGGCCGGCACTCTATTTGCTATTTGTGTTCCTGGCAGGTACGCAGCTGGCTTCCTTACGCCAGGAACATCGCGATTCGCCGGCCGCCTCCTTCTACCCGCTGCCCGTCGGCGCCAGGAAGACGGCTGCGCTGCGCCTTAGCTCGCGCCTACTGCTTGCGGTAACCGTGCTGCTGTGGCTGCCGATGGCGGTAATCCCGGGCGGGGATACCGTCTTGACGTTTGGCTCCTTGGCCGCAGGCCTCTTGCTGGCATTTGGCATGCGTTCCGCCTGGACGCGGAAATGGCGTGACGAGAATGATGACGAATAACAAAACGGACCGATTCCCGACAAGGGAAACGGTCCGTTTTGGATTGAAGACGTTTAATTTATTTTCTTATAACAGGATGGAACGGCTAACGATAACCAACAGGATAAAGAGAACCAGGATCACGCCCGTGCTCGTGAACAGGCCGCCGTAGCCGCCTCTTGTATCTTCAACTCCGCTCATTTTCATTCCCCTTTCCCATTCAGGCGTAGTGTGATCGTACACCGTATAGTATGAGAAGGGGCGTCCGCGTGCGTGGGCCATCGTGCCTTTTCCCGAAGGGGAAGGCGCCTATTTGCCTTGCAGGTCTTGTACGCCTTGGTATATCAGATCAAACAATTCCTCCAGATTCTCCTCCGAGATGCAGGAGAAGGCAATCCGCAGGTCGGTATCGCCGAGTGCGATCGTACCGATGCCGTACTGTTGGATCAGATGCAGACGGAGCGACTCGGCTGCAACGGTCTTGAGCTTGAGACACATGAAATAGCCGGAATTGAACGGATAGTATTCCCAAACGTCCCCGTACTTGCCGCTGTCCAGCAAGGCTTTAACCTTGTTGGCCCGGCCTTTCATGATCCGGAATTTTTCTTCTTTTTGAACGGCGAATTCCGCTGATTTTAACGCATGCAGCACGAACGTCTGCGAGGGGTGAGCGCCGCTGGATATGGTGGCGCGGATGATCCCCAGCGTTTTTTGTTCCAGTGCGGCCAGCAAAGCCTGATCCTCTGCCGCATAGGTGATAAATCCGACACGGAACCCCCAAACATATTCTTCCTTCGTCGCACCGTCCACCTTAATCGGCAAAATGCGCGGATGCAGGCCGGCCAGCTTGCCGAATAATGATTCCTTGAGCGAGTCTTCGAAGAACAAGCCGTAATAGGCATCGTCGGTGACGACGACGACATTAATCCCTTCTTCCGCAGCCGCTTGAATCGCCGCGACGATCTCGCCGCCTTCCTTGGCGCCCGGAGTATAACCGGTCGGATTATTCGGGAAGTTCAAGATGACGACGGCCTTGCCTTTCCCTTTCTGAGCGAGCAGGGCTTCCTGCAACCCGGCGCTATTGAAGGTCATGTCATCCGTGAATAGCGGGAAATTAACGATGTCAGCATGACGACGGATGCCGAAGGTGAGCTCGTAATTCTCCCAGTTTTTGTCCGGATAAATGACGACATCGCCTTCATCGACGAACAGGTCGGCGACGATGCTGAGCCCGTGGGTCAGCGCGTTCGTCACGATCGGTTGGCCGAAGCTCTTACCGGTCAGCGACGGGTTCTCCTGGATCATTTTTTCGCGCCAAACGCTACGTAGCTCGGGTTTACCGGCGGGCGGGGCATAAGGGTACAAATCCTGCGGTTTATAGGCGGACAGCGTGTCCTGAATAGCCGCCAGATGCATCGGACCGCCGTTTTCGATGGCGATGCCGATCGTGGCGTTGTATTTTTTGGCGTGGGCCGAAGCTTCGGCAGATTGGCTCAAAATGCCTTCCTTCGGGAAATAAATTTCCTTGCCCAGCGTCGACAGCATGTCATACACGTGCCTGTTGCCGGATTTGACGCTCTCGTTTAACTGCTCCGCGAGTGGGTTCATCTCATTCATCCTTCCAAATCGGTTTGATATTTTAGGACAGTACCGTCTTAAACTGCCTAACATTATATCATTTCGATCGGGGCGCGTCACGGTGAAATCGCGAGGTAATCCGCCTAATTTTCATGATGAGCTGGACAGTATTTCTTCATAAGAGCAATCGTGTCCGCGTCAAGCTCACCGCCCCGCTGTTCCAGACCGGAGGTAACCGCGGACAACTTGGGATCCTTTAGGTTTTGTCCGAACTTAAATTTGGCGCTGATCGCTTCCGGTACGATCCGGCATAACGCCACCGCTTTTAGCTCTCCAGCGTAAGTGGGGTCCTGCGGTGTAATCGGCGCATAGCCGCCCTCGGGCTGCAGCTTCTCCATAAACAGAGTGAATGCCTTGGCCTTTTCTTCCAGATCATCTACCTTCTCGACCAGGCCGCGCACCATTACGCTTTTGAAATAAGCTGAAGCCGGGCACGCCTGTTTGGGATCGGTGAAATACGACGGAATGATCGCATACTCCTTGGCTACTGTGAAGCTAACCCGAGGATCGCGGGCGAGGTGCTTCATTTTTTCTCCAGCGAGGCTGCCATGAAAATAGAAAACCTCGCCATCGTATACGAAATTTAGCGGCGTGACCCGGCTCCAACCATCCTCGCCCACCGTACCAAGGAACCCGAAGGTCATCTCCTGCAAAAACTCGCGAATTTCGCTTTCTTCCGTCATTCCAAATTCTCTTCTACGCATTGCCGCTTCCCCCTCCGTTTGATTGACTCCCAGCTTACGCCGGAAATTGACAATAAAAAAGAACCAATTTACATTAATTTTAATGGTCCATTTATAAGGGACGAACCTGTACGAAAAAGGGAGGGATGGGGTTGCCGGATTTTACGATCCCGTTGGCGTCGTTTGGCGAGAAATACCGCTACAAATACTTAGCGGTGTACCATGCCCTTCGTGCGGCGATCCTCGACGGCACGCTGCCGGAGGGCACACGCCTGCCGGCAACCCGGGAGCTGGCCGAATTATACGGCCTCTCCCGCGGGAGCGTTTCGCAGGCGTATGACATGCTGCATGCCGACGGCTATGTGCGGACCGCGGTCGGCAGCGGTACGTTTGTCGCTGGCGGCCTGCAGCCGCCGCAAGCAGACGATGGTGGCCCGAAGGCGCCGATCGCGCTGTCCCGCTGGGGGCAGCGCGTGTCAGCCGCGATGGCCATCGGCGGAGATGCCGGCGAAGCGCCGCTCGCCGTAGCGGACAGGCTGGGCGGAGCGCGCACCGCACCGCCGCCGGAAGCCGCCGCCGTCCCGATCTCATACCGGGACGGCGGGCCGTGGGAGGCGCTGTTCCCGGAGGCGGAATGGAACAGCGCCCTCGCCTGGGCGGCGCGCAGCAAGCCCGGCACTGGCTCGGGCGAAGGCGCGGACCCGGCCGGCGAGCCGGAGCTGCGCGCGGCGATCGCCGCGCATTTGCGGCGCAGCCGCGGCATTGCGGCAGAGGCGGAGCACATCTGCCTCTTTAACGGCTCGATGCAGGCGATTACGCTGCTGACCCAACTGCTGCTGGGGGAAGGCGAGCCCGCGGTGCTGGAGAACCCGTGTTACTACGGGATCTCGCGGGCGGTGGCCGCCTGCGGGGGCGTCGTCGTCCCGGCTGCGCTGGACGTAGACGGCATCGTGCCGCGCGACTGGGAGGCGCGGCTTCTGTTCGTCACGCCGGGTCGGCAGTTCCCGACCGGCGCCGTGCTCTCCCACGCCCGGCGGCGCGAGCTGCTGGCGTGGGCCTCGCGGCGGAACGCGGTCATCGTCGAGGACGACTATGACAGCGAGTTCCGCTGGGGCGGCCGCCCGCTGGAGCCGCTCAAGGCGCTGGACCACGAGGAGCGCGTCGTGTACGTCGGCTCCTTCTCCAAGACGATGTTCGCCGCCCTGCGGGTCGGCTATGCCGTGCTGCCGCGCGCCCTGGTCCGGCCCGTCGCGAGCGCAAAGGCGCTCTACGAGCCGGTGCCGCCGGCGCGGCAGGAGCAACGGGCGCTCGCCCGGTTCATGCGCACGGGCGGCTATGAGCGCCATCTGCGCCGGATGCGGCGCCACTACGGCGCCAAACAGGAGGCGTTCCGCCGCTGCCTGGAACGTGAGCTGGGCGGAGTCTTCCGTTTCCGCCCTGCCGATGCCGGATTGCTGCTGTATGCCGAATGGCGCCGCTCACTGGAGGAGTACAACGCTTTTCGCAAGGCCGCCGCTGCCCGTGGCGTCCATTTTCGAGATGCAGCCGCCTACCAAATCACGCCAGGAGCGCCTGCGGCCTGCTTTGCTTTTTCCCATTTGGACGACAAGATGCTCATTGAAGGTGTATTTCGAATGAAAGCGGCTTGGGAAGATATTCAAACCCATAGGCTTTAAGGGTATAATAGAGGTGAATAGCTTGTCTTTGATTGAGGTGTAGCGCGAACCTTGCATGGATGAGGCAGAAAAAGGTGCCGTTAGGAATTTTTTTTGGGAGGGAAGGACAATGCTTCACGTTTCACCGTCTTCATTCGAATTGAAGCCGGCATTCGCCAAAATCGTCTGCGAACCCGGGTGGAAATGGCACAAACGGGAGAAGCCGCTGCAGAACTACGACCTGTTCTATGTTTGGAGTGGAGAAGGTACGGTTGTCCTGAACGACCAGCCTATTCCGGTCAGCAAAGGCAGTTGTTTTCTGTTTCGCAAAGGGGATCATACGAGTGCCACGCATAATCCGCAGCGTCCGCTGGTGCTGACGTATATCCATTTCGACGTCCATGAGTCCGTGATGGAAGTCCCAGGCTCTTATCGTGTGCTGGAGGATACGTTGGATTTCGAATACATGCTGTCTCGCTACGTCCGTTTATTCTTAATGAAGGCGTATGCTGCCGAAGAAGAGGCGCAGCTGATTCTCAAGCAGCTGTTGATCCATTTGCTGCGTGAAGAACGCCAGGTACCGATGGAGAAGAAGGTCAGCAACCAGTTGCATGAAGTCATCCATGAGGTGGCCAATTACGTCTTGCAGCACCCGGGGTTGCCGCACAAGGTGCAGGATTTAGCCGCTCGGGCAGGCTTGTCCCCGCGGTATTTCTCCATCAAGTTTAAGGAAATCATCGGGATGTCGGTACAGTCCTACATTATCAAGTCCAGAATCGACCGGGCACAGCATCTGCTGCTGCATGCCGGCATGAATGTAACCGAGGTTGCCGACGCGTTGGGTTACCGGGACATCTTTTTCTTCAGCCGTCAGTTCAAACAATATACGGGAAAAAGCCCATCGGAAATTCGTTAGTCGGGATATGCCCAACAACCCAACACTTACGAATTCCGTTTCCGTTCACCGCCGAGCTTAAGCTTCGGCGGTTTTTTGCTTAACTGCGTACGTAAAGCTGAACTTTCCTTGACCAAAGTCTAGGAAGCGAACCGGTCCCACGCCTGTGGTTGTTCCGGATCAACTCGGTATAATTCAGGATAGGTGGAAATTTAAGGAGGAAATCTATTTCATGAAACCTACATCCAAAATCGCGTGGTTAGCGGCATCGGCCGTGCTGTTGGCCCTAGCCTCTGGCTGCGGCCCGGCCGAGAAACAAACGCTGCAGCAGCAATGGGAGCAGACGGTGGGAAACACCGTCGATTCGGTGAGTCAATCGCTCAGCGATACTGCGGCATCCGTACAGCAGTCGGTGGCGTTGGCCGCCGGGGAGTGGAAGGACGATCTGACGTTTACGGGACGCTCACACGAGCTTTCGACGACAGGGGAAATCGGCACCACCGGTAAATTGCAGTTGGAGAACGCCGTGGGTCGTCTCGAGATAAAGAAGGGTACGTCCGATCAAATCGTGGTGAAAGCGACCATCCAGGCAGCTGACCTGCCCGCACGCTCGGAAAAGCTGGATCGGTTGTTCGAACAGAGTGAGGTTTCGGTCATCCCTCAGGGGAACGTTGCCCAGGTGCGCGTACACGCCAAAGGTAAATCCGATCAAAACCTGTGGGATTGGGCTCAGAAGGAGCTGCATTTTACCGAATTCCGCATCGATTATGTCGTAGAAGTCCCTGCCGGGATCCAAGAGTTCGAAGTTACGAACAATGTCGGCGAAATCACGGCGAGCGGGCTGACGGGAACGTATCGGCTGACTGGCGATGTCGGGTCAATCAAGGTCGAAGACGCCCGTTTGTCGGGCGAATCCTCGATCACTACGGCAACCGGCAGCTTGAATCTAGGTATTCTCGCGATGGACTCCGGCAGCCGGCTACAGGCTAGAGCCGATGTCGGCAGCATCACAGCGACGCTGGATCCTTCAGTATCCTGTGATCTGGAAACGAGAAGCGAACTTGGGGCAATTCATGGGGTGCCGGAAGGAAGCAGTGAGAGGGGCGGCGGAGGGCCGCTGGTCGCGTTAGAGACATCCATCGGCAGCATCACGGTGCAATAACGGAGAAAAGCCGCCGGGAGAGAAACCGGCGGCTTCAGCAAGCCATTAGCATTTTCCTGCGGGTTTGAAGTAACCTAGAGCTTCACCCATCCTTACCTTCCGGCCGGGCTCGAGACCGGGCAGAGGGGTGAAGGTTCCATTCTGGGTGAGAAGGACGACAGTTGATCCAAATTCAAAGTAAGCAAGATCGTCGCCTTGTTCCCAGCTTTTGGCCGAGGGGTCCGTGTATTGGATGCTGCTGACGTTCATGGCTCCCACTTTGATGAGGGCGATCTCTCCGCAACTGTGGGAAATATAAGTAATCAGGCGTTCATTCCGGCATAAGACCTTCTTCATGTGGCGCATGCCGAAGTCGTTCACGGGGTAGACCCGGCCCTTCACATGCTCGCTTTCCAACTTTTTCCCGGTCACGGGCGCATGAATTCGGTGATAATCAGTAGGACTAAGATAAAGGACAAGGGCATAACCGTGTTTGTACGTTTCTACGCGGGGGGAGCGCGACAGCAGCTCGTCAAGTGTGTAATCCTGTCCTTTGACGTTCAGAATCGTGCCGGTTTGGACCTCGCCCATAAAGGTAATTAGGGCGTCCACCGGACTGATCATCGTCCCTGGCTCCGCGTGCAGCGGGCGCATGCCTGGTTTTAATTTTCGGGTGAAGAACTCATTCAGTGTCCGGTATTCCCGAAGCTCCTTCTCCGCTTCATGGAGCGGAATGCCGTAGGATTTGGCGAAAAAAGGAATCATCGCCCGGCTCAAGCCCGAATGGGAGAACTTGCCCATCCATCGGGATAGCCATTTTCGGGAGGAGAGTTCCGTCATCCATTTCATCCATTTCGCGGCCAAATAGCATCCTCCTAGTCTGTCCGTTAGTGCTGCGTTGGTTTGATGAATTCGTTGCCACTTCCGCTAATCTTGACACAGAACAGGGCCGAAATCAATACAGCGGCCTGTAACCCCGGATGACAAATTTGTACAAATTGATGCTTGATGCCGAGGCTAGGTTGGTGTATGTTAATAACAATCGCATAGGGATACGGGGGCTTGAGCAAATCAGGCTGAGATAGCGGCATATGGCGCCGCGGACCGTTAATCTGATCTGGATAATGCCAGCGTAGAGAATCGATCGTCCGGGATGTCTTGCGTTTTTTACGCACCCTCGTGACCTGACCACCGTCTGAGCTTATTCAGGCGGTTTTTTTACGTATGCGATGGGAATTTAAATTGAGGAATCAAGAGGAGAGATGGAAATGTCGGAGGTTATTCAGAAAAAAATGGGCCGCGGTTTGAAGCTAAGCGACCTGTTGGTAACGGTGTTGGTCTCGCTTGTGCTTGGCGTGGTGTACCACTTCTGGAGTTCGGTGTACAATTTGTTCTCGCCCCTGTTCTTCCAGGCGGATGAACTGGTGTACGGGATGTGGTTCCTGGCCGCAACACTGGTATTCCTGCTGATTCGTAAACCGGGGGTAGCGTTGATTGCCGAGATTGCGGCGGCCCATGTGGAGATTCTGTTCGGCAGCGAATGGGGCATTCAGCTCGTTCTATACAGCGTGCTGCAAGGCTTGGGAGCGGAACTGGTATTCGCCGCGTTCCGATACCGGAAGTTCTCCGGCTCCGTCGCAGCGCTGGCCGGAATTGGGGCCGCTGTTGGATCGGTGATTCCGGATTTCTTCTATGGCTACGTGCAGGATTATGAGCCTTGGCTCTTGACTGCCAAATATGCCATGCGCGCGGTCAGCTCTGCGCTGATCTGCGGTTACTTCGCTTACGCCGTGGTAAAAGCCGTAGAAGCGACAGGAGTCACCACCCTGCTGCGGCCGGTTGATCCGAAGGACTACGCGGCGCTGAACGACTGATGCGGAAGGACATGGCGGCCGCAGAGGTGCAGGGGCTGCGGTTGAAGTTCCCCGGTGAAGCCGATTTCGTGTTCAAGGATTTGGATTTCTCGGTTGTACGCGGAGAACATGTGCTGCTATTGGGCCCCAGCGGATGCGGGAAATCGACGCTGCTTCAGGTCTTGTCCGGCATCATCCCGGACTTGGTGGAAATCCCGATGCGGACGTCCGCGCAGCAGCTCCCGACATCGTGGCGCTTCCTGTTTCAGGACCCCGAGACCCAATTCTGTATGCCTTATGTTGACGAGGAGCTAGCCTTTGCCCTGGAAAACCTCGGCATACCGCAGCCCGAGATGTCCGCGCGGATGGAAGCCGCCTTGGCTGAGGTGGGCCTCGATTTGCCCGAGCTCCACGTGTCGATCGATTCGCTGTCCCAGGGGATGAAACAGCGATTAGCGCTCGCTTCGATCCTGCTGGGCGATCCGGAGGTGCTGCTGCTCGACGAGCCTTCCGCCCTGCTGGACCCGCTGGGGCGCGAGCAAATCTGGCAAGCGATCGCCAAGGTAGCCGAGGGGCGGACCTTAATGATCGTGGAGCATCGGATCGAAGAATTGACGGCGCTAGGACTTGTTGACCGGGTCGTGTTATTCGGACCGGACGGACGGGTACTCGGCGAAGGCGCACCGGAGGTGGTGTTTGACACGTATCGTTCCGCTCTTGTGGAGTTTGGGATTTGGTATCCTGGCGTGTGGGAGGAATACTTGGCCTCGGAAGGCGGCCGTCGCTTGCTTGAGCCAACGGAGAATGTCCGGGAGGCGAATGGGCCCGTCACGGTGGAGTTGAAGGATTTTCGCGGATTTCGGCAAGGACGTCCGGTCATTGAAGTCGGGCAAGCTGCCGTGTATCCCGGCGATTGGATCGCGGTCACGGGACCGAATGGTGCAGGGAAGAGCTCGCTGCTGCTTAGCCTGATCGGTCTGCTTCCGGCAGAGGGCACGTACGTGCTCCAGGGAAAGCGGATGGAGACGGGGAAGCTGCGCCGCCGTTCCCGTAAACGGCAGCTGGAGCGGTCTGCTCGCGAGATCGGATTCGTTTTCCAAAATCCCGAATTCCAGTTCGTCGCGGATCGGGTGGCGGATGAAGTGGCCTTTTCCCTACAGGAAGACGGACTTGGTGTTGAAGCCATCCGCGAACGGGTGGCGGAGTGCTTGAATCGATTTGGCTTAACCGGCTTGGAGGGTCGTCATCCTTATCAGTTGTCGCTGGGCCAGAAACGGCGCCTCAGCGTGGCCGCGGCGGCGGTGCGCGAGCAGCGGCTGCTGTTGCTCGATGAGCCGACCTTCGGCCAGGACGCAGCAAACACGTTCGCCATCCTGCAGTTATGCGAAGAGCTGCGCCGCCGTGGAATAGCCATCCTCATGGTCACGCACGAGGAACGGATCGCCGAACGAGTCGCAACCCAACATTGGGAGGTGCGGGAGGGGCGGATCCTATCGCAGCGGATCACCCCGCGGGCCGCGAACCGTCTGGCGAACGCGGGTACACCGACCGGACCGATTGGACCATCCGAGACTGAGGCGGTGATGGCGAAATGAGGCGGTTCCTAACGCCGAAGCGGCAGACGTGGCTGCACCGGGCGAACCCGGCTGCCAAGCTGGCTTTGATGATCTTGTTGTTTCTGCTAACGTTATTCACCCATCGGCTGGACTTCATCTTTTATCAGGCGATCTTGTTTACGGTGCTGTTATTCCTGTTTAGCGGGTATGAGCTTTGGAAAATCGCCCTGCTTATTCTCCCCTTCGCGTTGATCTTCGCTTCCTCGGCGGCAACGATGATCCTGTTCGGCAAAGGCGAACAGGTTTGGTGGGCATGGGGATTATTCCGGATCTCCGAGGAAAGCTTCTTCCGAGGGATCCATATCGGGTTCAAAGCGGTGGCATTTGCCGCCGAAGGACTGTTGTTTGTGTTGACTACGCCGTCGGTTTCCTTGTTTTACGCGCTGATGCAACAGGCGAAACTGCCGCCGAAATATGCGTACAGCTTTATGGCCTCGGTCCGGTTACTCCCCATGGTATGGGAGGAGCTGCTTGTCCGTCGCAATGCGTTGCTGATCCGCGGCGTTCGCAGGCCGCACGGGCTGCCCGGACTCGTCGTCCAAGCCAAGCTTTACGCCGTGCCGCTGTTATCTCAGAGCATTCGCCGGGCGCATCGTGTCGCCGTTGCGATGGAAGCCAAAGCATTCAGCGGAAATCGGCCTCGCACCTATTATTACCGCACTGCTTACTCGCGGTACGATGTGCTGGTGCTCTTGCTCTTGGCCATCGTTGCCGTTGCGGCATATACGCTTGCGGTCGTTTACCCGCCGTTTGGCATCGCGGATGTACGTTACCGTTAATCATCATGCAATGAATCGAAGGGGCTTATTCCCGAGAACCACTCATGACCGGTTCCGAGGTATAAGCCCCTTTGGTATGCTCCAACACCTACTTATTCGGATGAACGTTGCGGTGTAACGTTCCGCTGCTCGGGCTGCCCGAGCAAATAACGAGCGTAGGCCATGGGTTGGCGATAGGAATCTTTCCAAATCTCGGGCAGTCCGGCTTTGCGAAAGCCGTAACGCTGATCACGCCCGTTGCATTCGATAAAGTAAGGACGCCCGCTTTCGGTTAGACCGATGTCTAGCCCCAGGTCGGCGAGGAGCGGCAGTCGGCCGCCCAGGTGGTGCGAGATCGCCAAGGCCAGGTTCTCAACGTGAGCCAATGCCGAAGGAACGCTCCCCTCCGGGAGAGCCTTGGCTAGCAGCTCTTCGGCGGGCAGGGCCTCTCCGCCTTTGGCGATGTTGCAAACGAAGCTCCCTGCGGCGGCGACTTTGGCGAAACGTCCCGTGACACCCCATTCGCCTCCGCTCCCTCGCTGTACGGTGATCCGCAGATCGATGGGGCGCCCTTCGTACTCCGCCAGCGGTATACGCTCCTGCACCAGATAAGGCGTGCGCCGGAGCATACGCCGAGTCCATGCCGGCAGTTCCCTTTGGTGGAGCCGTACCGTGTTCCATCTCCGCTTGCCTATAGGCGAAGCGTAAGTAAGTTCCCAACCGGTCGACCGTGCGTACCGCAATCGCATGACGCCGTGACCGACGGAGCCGCGGATCGGCTTTAAGATGAGATCGGGATGCCGAGACATCATCCTCCGCAAGTTTTCGGAGGTCAGCGGCATCGCCGCCGGAAGGTACGCCCGTAGATGGGGAGCATTCCAGAGCAGGCGGTGGATGAAGTCTTTTCCGTAACGATTGTTCACGTTAAAGACCGTGATCCCCCGGTCCTTTAGGGATTGGAGTTTTTTGTGGGCCGCGAGTCTGGGATAGAGCGCTCGATTATGGATCACCGACGGCAAAGGCAGCTCTTGTTCTACATATTCGATACCGTTGTATACATACGCGACACAGCGATCCCCTGCCGAATCGATGCCCCCAAGACGCAAGAAAATGGGGATTAATCCGTATTCCCGCGCGGTTTCTTCATACCCTGCGATCCACTCTTGGCCGGTTCTGTGCGTTGGGATCCCTCGGTACATGCTGGAGTTCAGCAAGATTCCGACAGTGTCCTGACTCAAGTGGGTGTCCTCCTTCCCGTGCTTCTTCCTCCAATGTATGTTGTCCCGGGTAAAAAGAGTGGACGACTGTGCTGCGACAGCCGCCTGTTTTCGGGCGATCACCGGGAGAGGCGCGTCTGTGGCAAATTGGGCTCTTCTTCCGTAAAGGTGTCACATTTGCCGGATCGGTTTCGTATATTTAGGGTAATGAAATTAGCGTAACGGGAAGAAGGGAGACTTCACATGGATCGGGAAAAAGTCGCGGTCATCGCACCCGGCGCCCTTGCAGCAACTTCAGGAAAACACCGGCCGGTGGAGAGGGTGCTTGAGCGGATGATTCCTCATGCGGCGGAGCAGTTGCACATTCGCATCTTCGGCATCGCGGACGGACATTTGCCGTCCCAAGGCTGGATCGGCAGCGTCCCCTTTTACCGTCTGCCGGGGGGACGGAACTACCTGGAGTCGCTGCTGCGGCATCTGCGCAAGTGGCGTCCGGACACGGTGGACGTACACGGCCGGCCGATGCTAGCCTGCCAGTTGAAGGGGCGGCTTCCGCTTGCTCGCGTATTGTTGACCATGCCCTCCGCTCCGGTCTTCTCTCCCTCCTGTCACCCCAAAGCTTGCACCCCACATGTCCTGGAAAGCGTGGACGGCCTGATCGTCAACAGCGAACGAGCCAAGGCGGAGCTACTAACGCATTTCCCCTCTCTGCTCACCCCGGTTTGGGTAAATCTGCCGGGGGCCAACTTGGAGGATCACGTACCGCGCTGGACGCCGGACGGGGAACGGCAACGCCGGCATCGGCTGGCGGAGCTGGGGTGGTCGGACCGGAAGATCATCCTGTTGGCCGGTTGCTTGTCATCGATTGGCGAAGAGAACCGAATTGTCTCGGCGCTCTCCGACGTTTTGAATCGTATGCCGGAGGCCATGCTGATGTTTCTTGCTTCCGACGTCCCCAGTTCGCCGCGAGCCATTCATGAGCTTGCCGCATATTTCCCGGAACGGATCGTTCGTCTACCGGCCGCCCCAACCTGCACGCTAGCAGATGGATATCTCTTGGGGGATTGTCTGGTTCTGTTGCCTGGCGATGAAACGACGTCGATGTTAACCCGTCTTGAGGCGATGGCCGCAGGCGTTCCGACGCTGGATGCCAGCGACTCCCCGGTGGTCGAGTTTGCGGCTGACGGCCTCCTTGCAGGAGGGCCAGATGCGAGTTTAATGGACCGGATCGTTCTGCTGCTGCAAGATGAGGAGGTTAGCCAAGTTTTGGGCCGCGCCGGCCGAGAGATCGTTCGCCGTCATTACCGCTGGGAGCACGTTGCGGACCGTTGGGTGAACATCGTTCGCGCCGGGAATGCTGAGGCTAAGACTCCAACCGCAAGCCGTCGCAGCATAAAGAACTGAACCGGGTCGGTTCACCGACTACGTATCTTCCCCATCGTAGAAACCGGAGGGTAACATAGGATCCGTCCGCAAGGCGGTATTGTATATGAAGAACCGAATACAATCGGGCCATTTCGGTAATTTCATCCGAATGGATCTGAATTTTCATATCTATTCGCCGCTCAGGGGGCATAACGGGAGAAGGTGTAGGATTAACCGAATAGAATTCGGATTTTTGGCCGTAGGCACCGTTCTGTATGCGAAAAATCGAATACCATGGGCGAATGCCCGGTTTTTGCGATGCAGATAAGATGGTGCAAATTGGTGTTACAACTCGTACTGTACGAATAGCCAACTAACTAAAGACCCGGTAAAGCGGGTCTTTTTTGTTATTTTGCAGACGAATCGGGCGACGGGGCCCTTGCCGCATTCGTGTGGACAGCTGTACGTTTGCCGTTACCACCCCCCCGGCTTCACATACACTGTGGTATATGCTCCGGTATTATCACGTTTTGGGAGGAAATCGATGTGGTCAAAAAACGCAAGCCGCGCATCCGACTGAACCGTAAACCGATTCAGCGTAAGCCGACGTTACCGCGTTTGGTCAATCATCAGGCCCCCCTGGTATCCATCATCATCCCGGCGATGAATGAAAGGGCGACGCTGGCCGGCGTGTTGCGTGAGGCGGGCCGGGTTCATCCGTACAGCGAGACGATCGTCGTCGTCAATGGATCGACCGACGGGACCGCTGAGCTGGCGAAAGCCTGTGGTGCCCGTGTGCTCGGAACACCGGAGCCGCTGGGGCATGATGTCGGCCGGCGCGTTGGGGCGGAGGCCGCACGCGGCCAAGCGCTGCTGTTCGTTGACGCTGACATGATTATTCCCGCTCGGGAGCTACGCCCTTATGTTAAGGCGGTGTTAGCCGGCGTTGACGTTGCGCTAAATGGCTACTCAGGTCCGGCGAGTCGGAAGGAAGCCCATCCGGTCGTTCTGGCTAAACACGTCCTAAACGGTTTGTTGCAGCGGTCCGACCTGCGGGGGGCTTCCTTGACGGCGGTGCCTCATGCGATGAGCCGGAAGGCGGTGGAAACCGTCGGACCGGACGCCCTGGAGGTTCCGCCGCTGGCCTTGGCTAGAGCGGTGCGACTCGGGTTAAACGTACAAGCGGTCCATACCGTTCCTGTCGGGAAGTTGAATCCTGCCCGGGGATGGGTGCGGAACAAGGGGAGACGCGTTGATCCGCTGACGGCACTAGTGGCAGGCGATCATTTGGAGGCGATTCATTGGCTACTCCGTCAGCAGGGTCCACGCGGTGGGTACGGCGATTTAGGTCGGCAGCGCGGCAAGGTGAGGTGAAACTTTGATGGAAGCGAAGCAATCAATTAAGCAACGCCGGAAACGAAAAGGCGGATCCCTGGCCCGCCCGCAAGGAAGAGCTGGCCGGATGAAGAGCAGCTTGGCCCGCAGAGGCAGCCGTATGGCTCGGCCGTCCGCAAGGAAGGGGCTGGCCGGCGGCTTGATTCAACGCTTGAAAGCGAGGGCTCTGGCCGCAGGTGCCAGAGCAGCTGCGTCACGAGAGAAAGCAGCGGCCGATTCGCCTCACATGCAGGCTTGCTTTCAAGAATGGGCACGGGCGGAACGGTTGGACAATAGTCCCTTTGCGACTATTTTAGCAGCCTCCTTGGCGTATCGCCGCGGTTATGCCGATACGGCCGGGCTGAGTACGCCGTGGCTCCCTTTGCCGCTGAACGGGAGCGCCTCGGCTATCGTGACGGCGAGCAATGAGGAGAAGACGCTGCCTGCGGTTGTGGCAGAGCTTCGCAAGCTGCCGTTGCAGGAAATTATCGTGGTTCTAAACGGCTGCAATGACGGCAGCTTTACCGCTGTGGACCGGGATCCGCGGATCACGCGGCTTAGCTTCCCTGAACGATTGGGCCATGACGTAGGCCGAGCGATCGGGGCGGCGGCGGCCACCGGAGACATTCTCCTCTTCACGGATGGGGATCTGTGCGTCGGCGCAGAGGATTTAGCCGCCTTCCTGATCGCGATTGACCAGGGAATGGACTTGGCGTTAAACGATTTGTCGCCGTATCTGCCGCCCTTTTCCCAACAGGATGAGGTGACGCGCTGCAAGGCCTTCCTTAACTTGGCGTTAGGGCGTCCGGATTTGAAGGCGAACTCGCTGACGGCGGTGCCGAACGCCTTGTCCCGCCGTGCGTTGCAAACGGTGGGGACCGCTGCCCTGATCGTTCCTCCGAAAGCCCAGGCGCTGGCTTTAGCCCGCGGTCTTAAAGCGGGTGCGCCCATTTCCGTGGACGTGATCCGCAAAAACCGGATTCGCACCAGTAACAGCGGAACGGGCAACGCAGTCGCGCAAATGATCATCGGCGATCATATGGAAGCGCTCGGCGAGGTTATGAAGACGGAGGGCGTCCGTCTGCGGTTCGCGACAATCGGGCGCAGTGAATTGGCGAAAATGAGGAATGCCCGATGAGCGGAACCGGTGTCACGAGCATTATCATTCCTACTTATAACGGATTACACTTGCTCGCCCCTTGTGTGGAGGCGATCCGCCAATATACGGAGACGCCCTACGAAATAATCGTCGTGGATAACGGCTCCGAGGACGACACCGCGTCGTTTTGCCTGAAGGAGCGCTTGATCCTCGCGGCGCTCCCGCGAAATGAAGGATTTCCGGTCGCCGTAAATCGGGGGTTGTCCGTCGCTTCAGGCGATCAGTTGCTTATCCTGAACAACGATGTCGCCGTCTCCCCGCGATGGCTCTCCAATTTGTTGCTGGCGCTGCACAGCGCCCCCGATGTAGGCCTTGTTGGTCCGGTGACCAATTACGCCAGCGGACGGCAACAGGTTGCGATTGACTGGGTGGAAGGCGAGGATTTCGCCCAAGCGGCGGAGAAACATAACCGTTCTGATTCATCCAAATGGCAGGAGGTCCAGCGGCTTGTCGGGATGTGTCTGCTGTTTAAGCGAGAGGTACTGGAGCGGGCGGGGCTCTTCGACGAAGGATATTCGCCCGGACATTATGAAGATGACGATTACTGCTACCGCGCGCGGCAGCTGGGCTACCGTCTGCTCATTTGCGGGGATACGCTGGTGTACCATGAAGGCAGCTCCAGCTTTAAAGCCCAGCATCCGGAAGGGTGGAATGAACTCCTGGAACGGAACCGTATGCGGTTTATCGAGAAATGGGGAGTGGATCCCTGGCAATTTATCTCATGAGAAAATCAAATCTTTGGCATAAGGGAGGAGCGTTCATGAAAGGCGTGATTTTGGCGGGGGGCAGCGGCACGCGTCTATACCCGCTGACCCGATTGATCAACAAGCATCTGCTTCCGGTCGGGAATTATCCGATGGTCTGTTACGGCATAGAACGGCTGCGTCAAGCTGGAATCACCGATATTCTCATCGTGATCAGTAAGCAATCGGCTGGTCTGTACGCCGATTTCCTCGGCAGTGGGGAGAACTTCGGTGTGAACCTGACGTATCGCGTCCAGGAGTCAGCCGGGGGGATCGCCGAAGCCCTGGAGTTGGCTGACGGGTTTATTCCGCCCGGCGGCAAGTTCCTTGTACTGTTAGGCGACAACCTGTTTTTGGACGATTTAACGCCCTATGTGGAGAAATTCAAGCAGCAGCCACCAGGCAGTGCCCGGGTGATGCTGAAGCCGGTGGATGACCCACGTCGTTACGGTGTGCCGGTGTTTGCCGAGGACACACCGGAACTTATCGCCTATATCGAAGAAAAACCGAAAAAACCGAAATCCAAATTTTCGGTCACCGGCATTTACATGTACGATGACTCAGTATTCGGCATTATCCGCAGCATCGATCGTTCCGCCCGCGGTGAATTGGAGATTACGGACGTGAACAATCGCTATGCGCAGAACGGCATGCTGGAATTCGATGTTCTCCAGCTATGGTGGGGCGACGCGGGTACGCTTGAATCGCTGCAGGAAGCCGGAATTCATATGAAAGGCGTACTTCCCTAAGCGATTAGGGAGGCCGGAAAGGAGGCACGGGATGGCTTCACGCGAAAACTCAGCCGGACGGAGTCGCAAGGCCCACCGCCGGCAAGGTATGGGTAAAGCGGCCGCAACGGTCCGCCGCTCCGCCGGCCGTCGGAAGGCCAGCCGCGTAGTCCGTAACGCGCCCGCCAAGGGCGCACTTCACCGGCGGCGCGGAAGCCGCCGGCGCTTGAACGGGCGCCGTGTGGCCCGCCCGGTGGTGTGGCGGCGAGCCCTGCCGGCAGCGAGCCGAACGGACGGCGCGGGCAGTCCTGGCGGCAATCCGGTAGAGGCTGCGGCAGCCGCTGCGCCTGACCCGAGCGCTTCAGCGCCGCCGCCATTGCCCACGCCCGAGCCGCCGGTACTAAACCCGGTCCCGGAGGGTGGCTTTGAGGCGGCATGGTTCGCAGCCGAGGCGGAGCGAGTCCGCGCTGCAGCTTATGAGGAAGGCTACCGCGAAGGCTTCTTTGAAGGCGGGGAAGCGAAGCTGGGCCGCTTGATACCGCGCCATACGCTACTGCCTGAGGTGCGGGTCGAAGACGTCATCGCCGCGGGTTTCCCTGCTGTTGCTGGACGGTTGTACCCGCTGCTCACGCCGGTTGGCGTATTCGCCGCTGCCGACGAGGCGCTGCGGGCCGGCCGTCCGCTGTCCGTCGTCCGCCTCGGGGACGGGGAGCTGATCACTTTGGCGCACGGGACGGTGATCGGGGCCGAGGAAGCACTCCGCTGGGGGGCTTTTTTGCCCTATGCAGGAGTGCAGCTGCCGGATCCGGCCGCGCGCGAGGCTTTGGCCGCCGCCGTGCAGGCCGCTGATATCATCGGGGTGCCGGAATCCCGGCATCCGTCCTATCAAGGGTTATTGTTTCCCGTGCTGCACCATTATGGGATCGATTACCGTACTTTGCAGTTGACCACATCGACCATAAATTACGAATTAAATACCGGCGGTTATTTGACGAGACTGTTGCATGGCCGGCGCGTCCTGCTGATCGGGAATCAGGCGGAGGCGCTGGCAGGGTTTCTCGGGCAACGCAGCGTGAACGTTGTGGGGTGGCTCGCTCCGGTTCAGGGCGTGGCCGATGTGCCGACGGTCGCTATGCGCGTCCGGGAATTTCCGGATTTTGACCTGGCTCTGGTTGCCGCCGGTGTGGCTGCTGTGATGATTTGCCCGCAGCTGTCCAGAGAATTGGGCAAGGTGGCGCTGGATATGGGTCATCTGGCCGATAAACTGATTAAAGGCGAGGCGGCCCTGCCGCAACTTGGGGAGGTGCACACCGGTGCAAACGGAAATTGACGGAAACACCAACGACCAGGCGAAACGTCCTTCAGGGACCTACGAACAAGGGCATGCTGCCGGCTATGCATACGGGGTCCGCGAAGGCATCCGGACGTTTGGTACGGGCCAGGAATTCACGAGTATCATTATTCCGACCTATGATCGCATAGATTTGTTGCTTCAGTGCTTGGATCACATTGATCAGCACACGTCTCCCCCGTATGAGGTTATCGTTGTCGACAATGGATCGGCCGATGGTACGGCCGAGGCCGTTCGCAGGCGGCGCGGGCGGGTAAGGCTTGCGGTGCATTCGCAGAACCTGGGGTTTGCCCGTGCGGTGAATACCGGCTTAATGATGGCTAAAGGAAATACGATCGTGCTGCTGAATAACGACGTGCTGGTCACGGAGCGCTGGTTGGATCAGTTGTTGGCATGTCTCCGGCAATTTCCGGAGGCCGCTGCGGCGGGACCCGTCACGAATTACATCAGCGGGGAGCAGTTAATCGACGTTCCTTATAAAGATGTTACGGATATGCCAGCTTTCGCCGCTATGCACAACCACTCCGATCCGCAGAAGTGGCGCGTGACCGATCGGCTGGTGGGCTTTTGCGTTGCGTTTCCGCGTACGACATTGGATCAAATCGGTTATTTTGACGAGGGGTACGAAATCGGCAATTTTGAGGACGACGATTGGGTCGCGCGTTTGCGTTTGCAGGGGAAGAAGATGGTGATCGCCGGGGACACCTTTGTCCATCATTATGGAAGCATGACGATGAAAGGACTGGGTTCCCAAGGCTTTCAGGAAGTTAACACCCGTAATCACCATTTCTTCCGCGAGAAATGGGGGGATCTTCAAGCACTGTATGCGCGGATGCCGGCATGGCGCGGAGACCGGACGCTGCAGGCGGCGGATTTCTTCCCAACCCATGTGCGGGTTCGGGACGCGAACGGGGGCGTGCACTGGTTGGAGCAGGGGGTTCGCCATCGGCTGCACCAGGTTGGCGCCCTGGTCACAGAGCCGACGCGGCTGTCCGTGCTGGATTTGCTCCAGCTGCCGGCCGGGCCAGACCGATCGCAGGAACAGCTAGCTGGTTTCAGCGGGAGCGCACCGTTCGAGGCAGGCTTAACGGACGGCACCGTTGCCGTCTGCGGTGGGCGGTGGTATCAAATTGATCGAGGGCAGCGGCGGGAGATCATCTCCGAATACACATTGCACGCGTGGGGGCTTGCACCTTCGGGTATCGCACTTTCGGAAGACGTGGTGGGCGCTTATTCCGAGGGGCTGCCCATCCTGCCGCCTCCGCATCTCGTTAGTGAGGATTTATAGGCTGGCAAGGGCCGGTTCCCCAGGAACGCGCTTATTCGTACCGGCATATGTTATTGCAGGCAGGGCATCTGAGAGGACGGTGTCCGCTTCCTGAAGCGAAAGGCGGTTCTTAGGCGAGGAGGAGTCAGGGTGGAACAAAAAATTTCGGAGATCATCGTGCACATGGCCCACTCTCATCAGCAGATGGCGCGGGTGATCGATGCCGAGCGGCAGGTTGCCGTGCGCATGGCGCAGATCGTGCATGCGATTCCCGATGCCGAGCCGGCGTTTGAAGGAACGTCCGGCATTTTGGAGAATTCGAGCCGGATTAACAAAAGCGTGATCTCCTACTTAAATGCCATTGCTGATTTGCAGGAGGCGATGGCAGAGAATTTGGGGATAGTTATGAAACAAATGAAAGGTCATGAAGAAGAGTGAGGTTAAAGAAGCGGGGTATGATGCCATGAGCAGGGAACTGGCCTATCTGAACATGCTGGATGCGGCCGCCAAGATCCAGTGGAACGTCGCGATGATTCTCGAGGCCAAGGCGGTTGAATCCGAGAAGGTGCGCAACTGGGTATTGAATCATGTGCTGGAGAGCAGTTTTGAGGATCACGAAAAGCAGCTGTCCGATCCGCTGGATGTTCACGATCAGCTCGTGGAGGTGATCGAGGGCCTGACCAAGCTCCAGAACGGGCTGTGCAGCAACTTGAAAACGATACTGCCGCCCGAGGACGAGGAAAGTGGCGGCGACAGTAGCTTAGACGGTAATTTTAGCGGAATGTTCGGTGGTGATTTTGATCTGGGGGATTCAAACAAATGACCCTCTTTCCTCTTCAGGCCGGGGAGGAGGCCAAATTACGGTTGATCGACGCAATCAGCCAGAGCCAGCTGGCGATGGCACGAATTCTCGGCAGCCTCGCCGATGTGACCGAATTGTCTCCGGACGCCGCCAGACATATTGCCGGCAATATCGATAGATTAACGAAATATCAGGAAGCGATGGCCCGCACGGTCTGCGGGTTGACTTTTCATCGCGTCAAATACGGAACTCCTTCGCCGCCGTGGATGATGGACGCTTGTTATGCAGCATACAACGTTACCCGAGGAGAACAGGAGGAAGAAGGATGGCAAAAACCAAACTCCGGCGCACCCGCCGTGTGAAACCGCGCGCGCTGAGAAAAATCAAGCCCCGTAAGAAACGGAAGCTGTCCCTGCGCCGGGGAAGCAAGCTGACCACTGCCCGTCGCAAACGGCGCAAGGTGATGCATAAGCTGCGTTCACGCCGCAGCAGAAGAAGATGGAGAGGTCGTCGCGCCGCTCTTCCGGTACCCGCAGCCGTGATCCCCGCTCCTGAGCCGGCTGCCGTACCGGAACCCGTTGCCGTCCCGCCGGCAACACCTGAGGACGCCGTGGTTTACGATCAAGCTTATAATGAGTCGTATCAGGAAGGGTTTAATAATGGCTTCGCCCAAGGTTACGAGGACGGGCACAAAATAGCCTATAAAAATCAAATCTAGCAGAAACGCTGTCGGTGATCCGGCAGCGTTTTTTTTTGCTTTTTGGCGGCGGGCGGCGGCATTCGCCAATTTATCAGGCGGGCGGGTAGTCGTCCATGATGCACGTGTCCCCTCAGCATATATTTATTAAGACCCAGGAAACGCAAGATAGAATTCCACGAAGATAGGATGAAGAACCTTGGAGAACGTCAAGGAAAATCGGTACGGCGAGGCATATCAAGTCGGATACGAAGAAGGGATCCGGTATGGCGGGTGCCAGGCCGTACTCGAACGAATTCCGCCGGTTACCCGGCCAAAGGTGGATCTGCGGGTGCTATATGTACCCCAGGGGTTCGACGCGATCGACGAAGGGGTTCAAGCAGCACTCAAGGAGCTCACGCGCGAGTGCGTCGTCGCTTCACCGGAAATGATGCTGCAGGAGACGCTGCGCGTCCATCCCGATCTGGTGCTGGTCATGAATTCGCTGCACGTCTTTCCGCCCGACCATGCCTCGCAAATGGCACAGATTCGGAGTATGGGCATTCGGACAGCGGTTTGGTTCGTCGATGACCCTTATTTTACCGACGATTCGATCGAACTGGCTTTAAGCTACGACGTGGTGTTTACGCACGAAATCGAATGCGTGCCGCTTTATCGGTCCATCGGAGTTCGAAGCGTTTACCATCTTCCGTTGGCCGCCAATCCGCGCCAATTTCGGCCCATTCCGGCCAAACCGGAATATCGCTATGACGTGTGCTTTATCGGTAATGCTTTTTGGAATCGAGTCGGCCTGTTCGACCGTTTAAGTTCGTTCCTGCAGGACAAACGGGTCCTGATCGCCGGGTTTCATTGGGACCGACTGCCCCGTTACGAACAGTTGTCGCGATTTATCCGCCCGGGTTGGGTTCCCGTCGAGGAGACGGTTCGTTATTACAACGCCTCCAAAATCGTGCTCAACATCCACCGGCCTACACAAGCCGGCCAAGATAACCGGAACGGACGCGATACCCCGGGGGGATCAATTAATCCACGCACCTATGAGATTGCAGGCTGCGGCGCTTTCCAGATCACGGACATCCGCAGCGATTTGGTCTCCTATTACCAACCGGGTTACGACATCGAGACATTCAGAGATGAAGTGGAGCTGGAGGCAAAGATACGTTATTACCTCGAACACGAGGAAGAACGACGGCAGATTGCCTGGCGTTCGCTGTGGACGACGACGGCCGCCCATACCTATTCGGATCGGGTCAGTCGTCTGCTGGACGCAATCGCTGGAAGCTAGTTCAAGAACCAACCCCAAAAGGAGTGACATTATGTTAATTGAGGAAGCGGATGGTCAAATGACTCAAACCGTTTTGGACCCGGCCGAGAGCGGAAGAAAGAACGGGCTCCGCGACGGCTATGCCGAAGGGTACCTTAGGGGGAGAGCCAGCTATATCGTGAGTCAACCGAAGCCGGCTTTTCCGGTTCGCAAAGTGAAAGTGTTATACGTCAGTTCGGGGAAAGGCTTTCCGTATTCTCCGCTCGACGAGGCGGTATCGTCTACGCTCCGCACCTTAACCACCGAACTGATCGCCACAGTACCGGGCGACCCGATTCCGGATTTGGCTGCGCAGCATAAACCCGATCTGCTGCTCGCTCTCGACGGGCTGGAGCTCCCCGCGGAGCAATTGAACGCCGTACGGGCGATGGGGATTCCGACCGCCGTTTGGTTTACGGATGATCCTTATTACACCGATCTGACCATTCCGTTAAGTTCTCACTACGATTATGTATTTACGCTTGAACGAAATTGCGTCGATCCCTATCGCGCCGCCGGGTGCAGCCAGGTCCATTATCTGCCGTTTGCAGCGTTTCCGGAACACTACCGGCCAACGTTGATCCCCTCCCCACACCGTCGCAATTTGAGCTTTATCGGCTCGGCTTACTGGAACCGGGTGATCTATCTTCAACCGGTGCTTCCCGCGCTGATGGAGCAAGGCTTATTGATCAACGGAATCTGGTGGGATCGTCTGCCCGAGTTCCCGGCGTATTCGGACCGGATCGAGTTGGGCAAGTGGATGGGGCCCGTAGAGACCTCCGAAGTATACAGCGGGTCGAAAATCGTCCTGAACCTTCACCGTTCTCCGTTCGAGGAGTACATCAATAACAACCAAGCTGGGATTCCGGCGGCATCGCCGAATCCGCGGACATTCGAAATCTCGGCCTGTGCCACGCTCCAATTAGTTGATGCGCGCGACGACTTAACCTCGTTTTACCGTCCGGACGAGGAAATCGTAACCTTCTCCTCGCCGGAGGAATTGGTTGATAAAGTGCGCTATTACCTGACCCACGAGGAAGAAAGAAGAGAAATCGCGTTGCGTGCATTGGATCGGACCTTGCGGGATCACACGTATGCCAATCGGTTGGATCAGTTGCTGTCTGTGATTTTCGGGTGATCCCTGCAGTTGAGAGACCTGTTCCGGAACGCCTGGACATCGTGCAAAAAAAGGAGGGGCAATCGTGCCGGATAAGAAGAAGCTGCTGCTGTTTTCGCATGTATGCAATTCAAGAAACGTAACCGGTGCCGAGAAATTGTTGTTGTTCAACGCGAGGAAGCTATCGGCTTATTACGACTGTACGATTGTAGTTCCTCGGCAGGGCAGTTTGTCCGTTCTGGCCAAACGTTACGGGATCCGTTCCCTCCTGTGCGAAAACGCGCTGCTTTACAGCATGTGTGCCCCGCACGCCAACTTGGCCGATGAACTCCAGTCCATCGCCTGGAGCGAACAGGTGCAGCGCACGATAGAGCTGCTGAATAAGGAGCGGCCAGATGCCGTGCTTGTGAATACCAGCGTGAATGTTTCGTCGGCGATCGCCGCTAAACAGCTGGGAATTCCCGTCATTTGGCAGATCACGGAGGTGATTGCGTCCAACGAATTCACCGCGGAGGCGGTGAATTTGATCGACAAGTACAGCGATCTGATCATCGGGATTTCCGATTCGGTGCTGCTTCCTTTCCTCGGAACGCAGGCTGCGGACAAAACCGTACTGCTGTACCCTTCGTGGAATCCCGAGGATGTCCACCCCGACATCTGGCCGGCACAGCGCTGGCATAAGCGAGCTTGGTGGAAAGTCAAATCGACGGAAGTGCTGGTAGGCTATATTTCTTCTTACTTGATTCCGGAGAAAGGAGCCGATCACTTCATCGACGCGGCGTTAAGTCTGGCCGGCCGATTCCCGGAGGCGAAGTTCGTTATCATAGGTGCGGAGATTCATCCAGAGTATTACCGGAACTTAAAGCGAGCGGTTCAGGGCTCGCCGTATCCGAATCGGTTTAAATTCGTGAGCTTTGAAGATCATGTGGAATCCGCCTTTAGCGCGATGGATATCGTTGTCGTCCCGGGGATTCTACCAGAAGGGTTTGGGCTAACCGCGCTGGAGGCAATGGTCTTCGGCAAACCGGTTGTCGCTTATGCTTCGGGCGGTTTGCGCGAGATTTTGGAAGCGGTGGGCAGCGGGGCTTACCTGGTGCCAACGCGGGACAGCGCTGGACTCGCGGAAAAATGTGCGGAGCTGCTGTCTTCCATGGAATTGACTCGTAGTGTGGGGGAAAGGAATCGGGGTCAAGTAGAAGCGGTGTTCGGCCCGGCAGCCTATGATTTGCGGCTTCAAGGGTTGGTTCAGCGCATACAGGGGCTTTCGGGTCTTGTGGTCCCACTGCCCGAACCGGCACCGATCATGCCCTCTCCGGATGCGGCGGACCTCCGTGTCTCGGACTCGGAGGGATTACCTATCGGGCAAACCACGCCTCCGATGTCCGTCAAACCCGCCGGGCGCCGCAGAAGGATCAAGCTGAAGCGAGCCAAGCGATCACGCAGAAGAAGAATCGGTGCCGGTAGAAGCTTGACCGCCCGGCGCGGCGGAACCGGTCGCGTTCGCAAGCCGGCACATCGCCGCCGCAAGCCCGGTCAGCGCACAGCAAGAGCTCGTACGAAACGCGTGCGCGGGCGTCATAAGTCTGCAAGGAGATGAGACCGTGAAGATCATGACCATTTTGGGAACCCGGCCGGAGATCATCCGGCTTAGCCGGATCATCCCGCTGCTGGACCGGTGGGCCGACAACCATGTGCTGGTGCACACGGGGCAGAATTTTACGGCCAGTCTCAGCGATGTTTTTTTCCAAGAGCTTGGTTTGAGACAACCGGACTATATCTTTCAAGATCATCAAACGACGCTGGGCAGCCAGCTATCGGCTATGTTTGCCCAGATGGAGCGAATCTTAGATGCTGAACGACCGGATCGCGTGCTGCTGCTGGGAGATACGAACAGTGCACTATGTGCGGTTCTGGCCGAGCGGCTGGGCTACCCGGCGATCCACATGGAAGCGGGTAACCGCTGCTTTGACCTGGAGGTCCCCGAGGAGAAGAATCGGAAAGTCATCGATGCGGTGTCGACCATCAACATGCCATATACCCCGCAAAGTAAAGCTCATCTGATCTCTGAGGGCGTTCCGAGCAATCGCATCGTACTGACCGGCAATCCGATTTATGAGGTGATGAAGCATTACGAGCCGCAGATCGAAGCGAGTGACATCCTGCAACGCCTGGGGCTTCAAGAAGGAGAGTATTATCTCGTCACAGCCCATCGCGCCGAGAATGTCGATCGTCCGGCTTCCCTGCACGCCATTATGGAGGGGTTGAACCGGGTGGCAGCCGCCTCGTCCAAACGGTTGGTTTGCAGCATCCATCCCCGCACGAGATTACGGATCGAACGCGATTTGAAGCTGGAAATGCATCCTTTGGTGGAATTTTATGAGCCGTTTGGGTTTTTCGATTTCGTGAAGCTGGAAAAGCATGCGTTATGCGCGTTAACCGACAGCGGTACCGTACAGGAGGAATGCTGTATCATGCAGGTGCCTACGGTAACGATTCGCCGAACCACGGAGCGGCCGGAAACGGTGGATTGCGGCAGTAACGTCGTTTCCGGCGTGGACGCCCGCAGCATCGCTGAAGCGGCGGAGATGATGGCGGGGATGGAGCGTTCGTGGCCTTGTCCCGAGGGCTATCTGGAGGAGAAGGTTTCGCAAAAAGTGGTCAAATTCGTGCTTGGAGGGAAATTGAATGTTTAAAGATCAAGTAATTCTGGTCACCGGGGGGACAGGGTCCTGGGGATATGAGTTGATCCGCCAGATCCTCCCTCAGGAGCCGAAGGAGATCATCGTATATTCCAGGGGGGAGGCAGCTCAGGTCGCTATGAGCCGCGCTTTTGACGATGAGCGGCTTACGTTTCGCATTGGAGATATCCGCGATAAGGAGGCGCTGACGGCGGCTTGCCGAAACGTGGACATCATCTACCATCTGGCAGCCTTGAAGCATGTGCCCATTTGCGAAGAGCAACCGGGCGAAGCGCTGAAGACGAATGTGGTCGGCACGCAAAACGTCATCGAAGCCGCCATCGAAAACAAAGTCAAGAAAGTCCTCTACATCTCCACCGACAAAGCCTCCAATCCGTCCAACTTTTACGGTATGACCAAAGCCATCGGCGAAAAGCTGATCGTTTATGCCAATCTGCTTCAGGAGGAGACCCGGTTTGTGTGCATCCGGGGCGGCAATGTGCTGGGCACGAACGGCAGCGTGATCCATCTGTTTAAGCAGCAAATCCGCGAGAAGAAGGTTCGGATCACCGATATGGAAATGACTCGGTTTTTCCTGACGATGCCGGAGGCGATCCAGCTTCTGTTTAAGGCTTCTCAGGAAAGCGAAGGCGGTGAAATCTTCGTCATGCTGATGCCGACCTGTCGGATCGTGGAGCTGGCGGAGGTGCTGATCGAGGATTCGGGAGAAGCGGACATATCGATCGTTGAGTCGGGGATTCGACCCGGAGAGCGGATTCATGAGCTGCTGCTCAGCGAATACGAGAGCCGGACGACCGTGGTGTACGACAAGGAGTATCTAGTGATTTTACCGGCGCTGGACATCGCGGGCTTGAAGGAACGGTACGGTCATTTGCCGCTTGTCCCTTTCGGCGAGCTGAGCTCGGAGCATGGGCTGATGAGTAAGGAAGAGATCCGCAGCATGCTGAGTAAAGGAGGATTCCTTTCATGAAAATGCTGATCCTCGGGGGCCACGGAATGGCGGGTCATGTCCTGGTACGGCATTTTCGAGAACAGGGGGGTCACCAGGTGTTCTATACCTCGCGTGATCCCGGGGACCCAGGCTCCTTGATCTTGGATGCCGGTGATATCGTTGCCGTTGATCAGGCGGTTCAGTTGGTTCGTCCAGACGTCATTATTAACGCGGTCGGGGTGCTGAACCAGTTTGCCGACCAAGACAAAATCATGGCCTACCATATTAATGGATTCCTTCCCCACCGATTGCGGCATTTGGCGGATAAAACAGGCGCGCGTCTGATTCATATCAGTACGGACTGCGTCTTTCGCGGCGACCGCGGCGGATATCGGGAGGAGGATCAACCCGATGGCGTTACGACGTATGCCGTGACCAAAGCGCTCGGGGAGGTGCAAGACGAAGGACACTTGACGATCCGCACCTCGATTATTGGACCTGAAATTCGCCGTCAGGGCATCGGATTGTTTCAGTGGTTTATGAGTCAGGAAGGCAAGGTATCCGGATATCGCCGGGTCAAATGGAACGGCGTGACCACGGTACAGTTGGCTAAGACGATCGAGTGGCTGCTGGATCGTCCGGTGTCCGGTTTGATCCATCTGGCACATCCGGAGGTTGTCAGCAAATACGAGATGCTTCATCTGTTTCAAGAGATCTGGGGAAAAACCGATCTTGAGATCGAACCGGACGACGGTCCCGCCCTCGATCGAACGCTGGTGAACACCCGTCCGGAGGCGGCGGCCCCTCTCCCTCCATTCCGGCAGATGTTGGAGGAAATGGCCGACTGGATGAGACGGCATGGGTGACGGGGCGGCGGTTCTGGTCACGGGGGCTGGCGGGTTTACCGGCCGCCACGCCAGCCGCCGTCTTGCCGCCAAGGGATACAACGTCTTTGCTTTAGTGAGAAGCGAAGCCGGACTGCCTGCAATCGAAGGTGTCGAGTACGTCATCTGCGATTTGACGGACAAAGTGGGAGTCAAACGCGTCATCGATCGGACCCGGCCGCAGTTCGTGCTGCACCTGGGCGGCAAGAACTCGGTCCCAGACTCCTGGTCCGAACCGCTTCTTTATATAGAAACTAATGTCATGACAACCCTGTACCTGCTCGATGGCCTGCTGGCTTTCGGACTGGAGGATACCCGCATTCTCGTTGTCGGATCACGCCTCAAATTCGGACTAGAGAGACCGCTCCACCCAACACACCCTTACGGATTGAGCAAATCGCTACAAGAAGCCGCAGCTCTGGCCTGGGGAAAGCTGTACCGTCTCAGCGTCATGATCGCCGAACCGGGCAACTTGATCGGAGCCGGACCGTCCACGGGCGTCTGCTCTCTGCTTGCCCGGCATATCGTCGGGTTAGAGCGAGGGGAAGCCCCTCCCCCTTTCCTCTTGTCGTCGGCGGAGGCTCGGCGTGACTTCCTTGATGTGCGCGACGCGGTGGATGCCTACGAGATCCTGCTTCGCAAAGGTGAGGTTGGCGAGGTATACCCGGTTTGCTCGGGGCAAGAGAGGAGTTTGGCTGAGCTGGCGGAGGATTTCTCGCAGCTGACGGAAGTTGCGGATTTGAAATTAATGATGGGTCGCCCGTCAGGAGGAGAACCCCTCGTTAGCACTGGGCCGCTCCTTCCCGAAGCGCTTCAGGCTTTAGGGTGGCGCTCAAGTTTGGCCTGGGAACAATCCCTGCAGGATGTACTGGACTATTTTCGCAAGGAGGGAACCGCTTCGTCATGAATCCACGTGTAAGTATCATTATTCCGTTCTATAACTGTCCGTATATTGAACAGGCCGTGCAAAGCGCGCTGAACCAAACGTACCCGCATACGGAGATTATCGTCGTTGATGACGGTTCGACTGTGCATGCCGAGCGGCTCGCTCCGTACCGGGGGCATATTTATTATCTGGGAAAAGCCAACGGGGGGACCGCCTCCGCCTTAAACCACGGAATCCGCCATGCTTCCGGAGAGTATATCGCTTGGCTCAGCTCGGACGATCTGTTTTCGCCAGAGAAAGTTGCGGTACAGTTGAATTTCATGCGGGAGCAAGGCGCTGAAATTTCCCACACCAACTTCCATTATATCGACGAATACGGCCGAATCACCCAATACAATGCCGGCATGCAGCCTCTGGGGATGCGGGAGCTGGCGAACACGTTATACAGCGGCAATCCCGTGAACGGCTGTACCGTGATGATTCGCCGCAGCCTGATCGAGCGCGTCGGTTTGTTTGATGAGGCCCTGCCGTATACTCATGATTACGATTTGTGGCACCGGGTGTTGCTGTCCCGCGCCGCTTTTCCTTATTTAAACGTACCGTTAGTCAATTACCGGCGTCATTCAGGGATGGGAACGCTGCGCCATCAAGCGGCGATCACGGCGGAAATTGCTTTCCTACAGAACCGCTACCGCGGTGCCCTGACCCATCTCATCGCTACTTCTTGACGCTTGAGGTGAACCCCTGATTCGGAAGAGAGACAAAATAAGCGGTTATCTTGATCAAGTTGTCTATACCAAAACGGAGCTCCGATCATAACCTGTACTAGATTACAAGAAGGTGGTGATTAAGAGATGGGTGTCTTTCTTGATGCCAGAAGCTCCGTAAACTCCAACCAACCTGGGTTCCCTGGGACTCCGCTCACAGATACTCCCGCTTTGTTCGGGGTTATCGGCCTGCAGACGCAAAACGTACCGAATCCGATCGTCATTCTGTCCGGATCCGTTGGGATTTTGGGAGGAGTCGGCGATACGTTTACGATCGAAATCGTCCGCGGCTTGACGTTTGCTCCGGCCAATGTCATTTTTACCCTCGACGGTGTCGTCAACAGTGCTACGTCGACGGAGGTTACGTCCTTCGTAGCTGCCGATTTGCAAGCTCCTGCTGCTCCCGAAACGATCTATACGTCCTATATTTCCGGGGCTACAACAGCTATCCGTAACGGCCCAGAATCATTTACTGGCATTGCCGAACAGGGCTAGGTTATGCCCAGAAAACCTGCCTCGGGGTGTCCCGGGCAGGTTTTCTGCTAAATGAAATCGTCGACCTCTGACAGAAAAGGACTTGAAGGGATGAAGCGTCTAAAAATCTTGTTTGTAACGAAGGATTTCAGTCATTATCTGGAGCGGAATTTTCATTACATGCAATTGGAACTAAGAAAACATGCCGATTTGGCATTGGATTATAGAGGCGGGGAGGTACGTTCGATTCTCCGGAGGACCCCCTTTCAACCCGATTTTATTCTGTTTAACGACATGTTCCATGCCTCCTACTGCCCACCCGTAAATGGGCTTGCCCAGTTGAAGGTACCTTGGGGCATGATCATGCATGATCTGCACGCTAGGCCTGAGCAACGTCGGGAGTTCTTACATCGGTTTCCGTCCGCGAATATCTTTGCGATGTATAGGCAAGCGTTCCGGCAACGATTTCCCGAGTTCAAGGGTCGTCTGTTTTGGCTCCCCCATTTCATGGAGCCGACCGTGTTCAGGGATTACCAACGTCGGAAAAACATCAATGTCTTGCTTATGGGAGCAACCAACCCAAAGGTGTACCCGCTTCGCCATAAGATGAAGATGGCCTTGTCCGGGCATCCCGGCTTTGTATCCCACAATCACCCCGGGTACACGGATTTCGGCTCCGACGCTCAGGCGCACGTAGCTCGTGGTTTTGCGCTTGAAGTGAACCGAACCAAGATCTTCCTGACCTGTGATTCGATTTACCATTATCCGCTGCGTAAGTATTTTGAGGTCCCCGCTTGCAACACGCTGCTGCTAGCTTCCGACAACGCCGATTTGCGGGCCCTTGGCTTCAGATCTGGTGTTCATTATGCGGCTGTGACGGAAAGGGATTTCCTGGCTAAGCTTCACTTCTATCTGCATCCGAACAACGAATCGCTGCGGGCCAAGATCAGCCGGCAAGGTTATGAGTTCGTCAGGGAGAAACATACGACCTCCGTCCGTACCCTGCAGCTTCTCGAAATGATAGGTTCGATCGTCGGCTGAACTTCCGGGATCGACCTATAACCCAACAACAAGCGAAAGGGGAGATGGAATTTGTCACGTATCATCGCCATCGTAGGTATGGGCTATGTCGGCCTGCCCCTGGCAGAAACGTTCCTGGACCAGGGCTTTCGCGTCATCGGCCTTGACAAGGACGAAGAGAAATTACGGCTATTGCGAGCGGGACGCAGTTACATCGCGGACGTTCCCGATGTGAAGATCAAACGATATACCGATGCTCAGCAATTGACGGTAACTTCGGACTTCGGCGGGATCGCAAGCGCAGAAGCCATCATCATTTGCGTGCCGACCCCGTTGACGGATCAGCATGTCCCGGACATGACCTATCTGATCGATGCCGCGGAGAAAATCGGGGAGCATCTGCAGCCCGGGCAGTTGGTCGCGTTGGAAAGTTCTACTTACCCCGGAACTACCCGGGAAGTGATCTTACCTCTTCTGCAAAAAAACGGTTTAAACTCGGGAACGGATTTTTTCGTCGGGTTTTCACCGGAACGGGTAAATCCCGGAAGCCGCCGCTATTCGCTGCGGGATATCCCCAAAATCGTCAGCGGCATCACCGACGCTTGCACGGATCGGATGGAGGAACTCTATCGCGCGGCTTTTCAAACCATCGTACGGGTTTCCTCGACGGAAACGGCTGAAATGGCCAAACTGCTGGAAAACACCTTCCGCTTCGTCAATATTTCATTTATTAATGAGTTCGCTTTGCTCTGTGATCAGCTGGGAATCAACGTTTGGGAAGTGGTGGAGGCGGCCTCATCCAAGCCGTTTGGATTTAAGCCGTTTTATCCCGGTCCCGGCGTCGGTGGACATTGCATCCCGGTAGATCCGATTTACCTGCAATGGAAAGCGCAGCAGATGGGGGCGACCAGCTCGTTTATCGAGATCAGCGCGCGGATTAACCGCGAGATGCCGGCGTACATCGTTTCCCGGCTACAGGAGGAATTGAACAGTATTACTCTTTCCGGAAAGCGGATTTTAGTGATTGGCATTACGTTTAAAGAAGATGTCGCCGATATCCGCGAGTCGAGCGTGATCGAATTGATCCGACTGCTGATGGCCGCAGGGGCAAAGATCGATTATCACGACCCGCTGATATCGGAGGTAGAGATCGACGGCGTTAAGCTACATTCGGTGGAGTTGGAGGAGGAGCGTTTGGCTTCCTCAGATGGCGTGGTTCTGGCGGTTCATCACCATGGATTACCGCTGAAGGAGGTTATGGAGCACGCGCCATTCGTGTTCGATACGCGAAACGCGGCCGCCGGCATTCAAGGTAAAGCGCGGATTGTTACGCTGGGGGGCGGGAAGTCGGGTTACAGAGAAAAAAAAGCCGATTCTTAAACGGAAATTCACGGGCGAATATAGTCACGAAAGGAAGGTAGAAGGATGTTTAGAGACAAGACGATTTTGATTACCGGGGGAACTGGATCTTGGGGGAAAACGTTGACGAGGAGGCTGCTGCAGGAGGGGCCGCGGGAGATCCGCATTTTCTCGAGAAACGAATATGCGCAGGTTTTGATGCAGCGGGAATTTGGCGGGCATGCCTCCGTGCGGTACCTCATCGGTGATGTCCGCGACTACGCTGCGGTGGATGCGGCCTGCAAAGGGGTCGACTATGTCTTCCATCTTGCGGCGCTTAAACATGTGCCGGTTTGCGAATTTCAGCCGGAGGAAGCGCTCAAGACCAATGTGCTTGGATCTGAAAACATCATTCGGGCGAGTATCGCGCACAAAGTGGCCAAAGTGATAGACGTATCCACCGACAAAGCGGTTGATCCGACGAATACGTACGGGATGACGAAAGCGATCGGAGAAAAACTGATGATCCGCGCAAACGATTTAAGCGAACATACCCGGTTTACTTGTATTCGTGGGGGAAATGTACTTGGAACGAACGGCAGCGTCGTCCCGTTGTTCATCAACCAACTGCGGGAAGGGAAAGACTTGACCCTTACAGTTCGGGAGATGACTCGGTTCTTTCTGACCTTAGCCCAAGCGATCGACCTGCTACTCAAAGCGGCCACGACGGCGATCGGGGGCGAAACCTTCGTCATGAAAATGAAGGCATGCCGCATCATCGATATTGCGGAGGTGCTGGCTGAGCATTATCGTGGGCATCACGTTCCCGTTAAGGAAATAGGGATTCGGCCCGGGGAGAAGCTGCATGAGGTGCTGGTCTCCCGCTATGAGGCTCCTTATACGTTGAAATATAGCGGTCAATATTACGTCATCCTTCCTCCCGGCTCCAAGGAGCTGGCCACCCATTATTCAGCCTTCTCACCTGCTCAGTTCTCGGAATACCATTCCAATGATTCCTTACTCAATAAAGCTGATGTTGCCGAGTTACTGAAGGAGGGAGGGTTTCTCAACTGATTACCATCAGCCTATGCATGATTGTCAAAGATGAAGAGGCTCGTCTTCCCGTCTGCTTAACTTCCGTTGCCGATTTGGTGGATGAAATCGTCATTGTGGATACGGGATCCAGCGACCGTACCCAGGAGGTAGCCGCAGATTATGGAGCGAGAATTTTTGAGTTCGCCTGGCAGGATGACTTCGCGGCTGCGCGGAATTACGCCTTCTCGCTGGCGTCCTGCGATTATATTCTCTGGTTGGACGCCGACGACGTCATCACCGAGCCAAACCGTATCAAGTTCCTTCAATTGAAGCAAGAGTTGGCCTCCGATATCGATGCGGTTCTGATGAAATACGTGCTTCGCGAGCAGGAGAAGACCGGGGAGCCCTTGGCTTCAACGCGCCGCAACCGGTTGGTCAAGCGAAGCCGAAACTACCGTTGGATCGGTATCGTGCACGAATATCTTGAGGTCACCGAAGGGAAACAGCTGTTGACGGATATCGCCGTCACCCATCGCGGTGTCGAGAGCCATTCCGGACGGAATCTACAGATCATTGAACACTATTTGGCTTCCGGCGGCATGCTGGAAGGGCGCTTGCGCTTTCATTTGGCATGTGAGTTAGCCGATGCGGGACGTTATGAGGAGGCGGTGCCGCATTTTGCGGAGTTCCTCCTCGACCCGAAGGCGAATCGGGATGACCTGGTTCTGGCCTGCGCTCGTTTAAGCGATTGTTATGGCCATTTGGGCCACGAACGGGAGAAGCTGGAGATGCTGTTTCAAACCTTCCGATTTGAAATTCCGCAGCCGGAAATTTGCTGTGCCATAGGCAAATGTATGGAAGACCGTCAGGAGTGGATCCTGGCCGTGTATTGGTATGTTCAGGCGCTGCAGAACGCAAATGGCGGCAACTGGACGGCCATCGTGCATGCAGCTTCCCGGACATGGCTGCCCCATAGCCGGCTATGCCTGTGTTATGCGCGGCTTGGCCATTTGGGCAAGGCTTATGAGCATAACCGGGAGGCGCTTTGCTATTTGCCGGACGACCCCGGGCTTCTCGATAACGAGAAGAAGCTGAAGTTGGCTATAGACACGGCATCTCCCCAATAGTATATGTCATTTTGCTAAAAAAATTTGCCAAGCAAAGAACCTCCAGATCGCTGGAGGTTCTTTGGCTTTTTCTTATTGCACCCCTAAACGCTTCAGCATTTGACGGAACGAATCGGCATATTGCTGCGGCGACAACCACTGGTGAATATGCCGTTGTCCTGAGCTGCGGATCTTCTCCCGCACTGCGGAATTGTCCATCAGCTCCAAAGCGCCGGTTACCGCTTGGCCTACTTGCGGATATGCGAAGAACTTGCCCGTTTGATTATGCTTAATAAAAAGACGAACCCCGTCGGAATCGGTGGTAAGAACGGGGCAGCGGCAGGCCAATGCCTCGGCGACGGCATAGCCAAAGCCCTCCAAGGTGGATGTGGAGATCAAGAGCCCCCCGGAATCCCCAACCCGCGATAAATAATAAGGCATCTCCCGGTTGGGTGTATTCGGGTATAGCTTTATGATGGATTGAAGTCCAAGCCGACTGACATGTTGCCAAAAGGCGTTTTTGGTGTCCTCGGTCGGTAGTTGATAATCGAGAAACATCCATATTTCCATCTTGGGACGCTGACGATGCAGCGCGGCGGCGATTTCTAAGAATAACCCCCAATTTTTGTTGGGCTCTAGCCTTCCAACCCACGCAATGATCGGCACCGGATATTTGGACTGGGCCTTGTAATGGAAGTGCTGCGTATCCAGCGGATTCGGGAACACGAACCTGGGCAGCGATGGGTAATAGGAGGAAGCGAGCTCCATCAGATGGGGCGTCGGCGGCATCAGTGAAGCCTGGCAATGGCGAAGAATTTCTTGCGTCCCTTCTCGCAGTGTCTTCTCTGCATCATCCCGGGTTCCCAAACCCTGAATTTCATAAACAATTGGTTTCTTAAATCCAAGTCGGCGCAGCCTTCCCGGCATCCAGAAATCCGAAGTAGCCACTACCGCATCATATTGGGGTAACCGTTGAATCAGTTCGACATCCCCTGGCTCCACCATAACGGGAATGTTCGCCAACTGTGTATTCACAAGACCGGATCCGGGGCGTAAATACATAATATGTCCTTCAATGTCCCGACTCTTCAGCGCGATACAGCGCAAGCGATTTAGGGTCTCAACCCCTCCGCTCGGAACATAGAACGTAAACAGCACTTTCATGGGCTAGCACCCCTTGAAGTTATTGAGCGTCTTACGATTAGTTTACGCGCTGTCCGAATCGGACGTGTGGGTTGATTTACCTGGATACCGCCCGCCTTCTGGCAGGCGTTAGGTGGGTCGCTCGGTTATGTTTACCTGTATGACGACTACGGGATTTGGCGCATGATAAGTCCTGTTTCATACATCAATTATTACGGATGGAGGATGACTACATGCGAGGAGCGAAAGTCGTTAACTTATCGTTGTCCGCAGCATTGCTGGCCGGGGTTGCTTTGGTGGCGGGTTGTGGAGACGGTAAAGACAACAATAATGTGCGCACGCAAAGCTTGCGGGGCAATAACCGTAACTATGACGTCAATTCCCTGAACCAGGGTAACCGCCTGTTCTCCCGCAGCGCCGGCAACGGCCAGGATCAGCGCATCCGTTCCCTGCGCTATAGCCCCGCGCTGAGCAATAAAGTCGCGCAGCTTCGCGATGTTCAAACGGCACATGTCGTTGTTACCGACCGTGATGCTTATGTCGGCGTCACGCTCCACGGCAATCATACGACAGGACGCACCACCGCTTACGGCATGCAGCGTCCGAACGGAATCGGTCTCGGGACGACCAATGTGGGCGGACCTTACGGCGCGGACTACGGAACTCGCGGTGCAGCGGATAACGGATTGGCACGCGGCACTGGCCGTACAGGTACCGGGGGCAGCCTCTTTGATCTTGGACGGGGCGGTTTGTTCGGGGCGGGGTATGACAACCGCAGCGATAACAGCTCCATGCTAGGCAACGGAACGACCGGTTACCGCAGTGGGAACGGCTCCATGCTGGGTACCGGAACGACAGGAAACCGCTTCGGATCGATGTATCCTGGGGGCAGCATGGGAATGTCCAGCGTAAACCGCGGGACGGGGACATCGGCTTATGGAACCAGTACAAATAGGGGGACGATGAACAACACCCCTACCGGGTTTACGACAGGAAATGGAGCCTTGGGTGCCGGTACGGATAACGTATCCCAAGATGTAAAGAATCGGATAACGGCAGCCATTAAGCAATCGGCACCGCACATCCGCAATGTCTATGTGTCCGGAGACGCCGACTTTGTCTCCCGCATTGGAGATTACGGGACGCAATCCCGAGGCGGCGGAACGCTGAACAATTTCATTAGCGATTTCGAAACGATGATCAATCGTGTCTTTCCCGGACGCACGGGAACGATGACCGGCCCGAACGGCTATGCGCCGACAGGTCCTAACGCCGGCATGGGCAACGGGGTAAATAACATGGGCACGACCGGTACTGGTGCACGAGGCACGAATGCCGGCTTTACTGGTGGAACGACCCGCTAAGGGCAGTTCATAAGAAGGATAAAAGCGCGAGAAGCGGGATGATGTTAAGTCCCTGCTGCTCGCGCTTTATCTTTTGATGAGAACGTCTCCTTATTCGTGTTCGCGGAAAGAATGCCCTTTGACCCAAACCCGCTGCAAATCCAAATCCCGGTCAACCAGCAGCAAGTCGGCTTGCTTGCCGGTTTCCACTGAACCGGTTAGGTGGTCGATGCGAATCAGCTTCGCTGGATTGCCGCTGGCGGCTTCCGACGCACGCTCCACCGATAATCCGACCTCACGTACGAGATGGCGGAAGCCTCGGATCATCGTCAGCGTACTGCCAGCCAACGTCCCCTCGCTGTCACGCAACGTGCAGACATTATCCTTGACGACAACCGGCAAATCGCCCAGCATGTAATCCCCGTTGCCAAGCCCCGCTGCCGACATCGCGTCGGTGATGAGGATCAGGTTGCTGCCGGTTTTTACGCTGGCCAGTAGCCGGATCGCCGCATGATGAACGTGGATGCCGTCGGCGATAATTTCCGCGCTGATTCCAGGCGTGCTAAGGATCGCGCCCGCAGTGCCCGGTTTACGATGATGCAGCGGGGTCATGGCGTTAAACATATGAACGGAGTGGTTTAAGCCCACTTCGTAAGCGGCGATGATTTCCTCGTAGGTGGCATCGGTATGGCCTGCCGCGGCGACGATTCCCTGCTTCCGCAAAAAGCGGATCAGCTCATGAGCCCCTTCTCGTTCGGGCGCGAACGTCACTTGCTTGATCAATCCCGGATATTGCCGGTCCCAGGCCTCAACCCATTCCCGGTTAGGCGGGACAATGTGCTCGGGATTTTGCGCTCCCGGCCATTTCGGACTAATGAACGGTCCTTCCAAGTGGACGCCAACCAACTGGGCATAAGGCATCCCTCCGGTGATATATTGATGGACTTCCGCCAGCACGTTGTCGATCATCGCTTTGGGGAGAGTCATTGTGGTAGCCAGCATCGAGGTGGTACCCTGGCTGCAATGGAGCTTAGTGATGGCATCGAGACCTTGCTTGCTGGGTTTCGAGAAATCCTCCAGCATTCCGCCATGCACATGCACATCGATAAAGCCGGGCAGCACGTAGCTGCCTCCCGCATCGATGGTCTCGGCTTCGGCAGGGTTCGGTAATCCGGCGGTCGTGCCGACGTAAGTAATTACGCCATCTTCAACCGCAACGGCGCCGTCTCGGAACGTTCCGCGCGGGGTAACGACTTCGGCATGAACGAGGTTGAAAGTTCGATCGTTTCCGCTCATTACAGATATCTCCCTGCGGCTTGGTCGACGACCACAACGACGTTGGAGTGGGTTTGCAGCAGCGACGCCGGACATTGGGTCGTGATCGGACCTTTCAACGCTTTAGCGATAACCTCCGCCTTGTCTTCGCCTTTTGCCATCAATAGGATTTGTTTGGCCTGAAGGATCGAGCCGATCCCCATCGTCAACGCATGCGTTGGCACCTCATCGATGGATGAGAAAAAGCGTGCGTTCGCGAGGCGCGTGCGTTCTTCCAGCTTCACGACATGCGGCGGCCCTGTAAGTTCTTCGCCCGGCTCATTGAAGCCGATATGCCCATTATGGCCGAGTCCTAGCAACTGCAAATCGATTTGGCCAACTTCGTCCAGCAGCTTCGTATAATCTTTGGCAGCTTGCTCGGGGTCCGCTGCAGCGCCGGATGGCACATGCGTATTTTCGGACAAAATATCGATATGGTTAAACAGCTTCTCGTCCATGAAGCGACGATAGCTCTCCGGATGGCCCGCCGGCAATCCGATATATTCATCCAAATTATAGCTGCTGGCTTGTTTGAAGCTCACGCTGCCTTCCTTATAAAGCTCTATCAGCTTCTCGTACACCCCGACCGGCGTACTGCCCGTAGCAAGGCCTAGGATCGCCCGGGGGTTGGATTGCAAGAGACTGGCGATGATACCTGCCCCGGTTTCATTGAACTGCTGTTCGCTGTTTGTTTTGATAATATTCAGCATTAGTGTTGCCCTCCTTGGATTTTACGGTAAATTTGAACATTCTGGTACGAGCTTTCCAGCTTCGGAATGAAGTCTTGAAACTCGAGGCTGACCATGCCTGTAAACAAAATATCGATGACGTGCAGCTGTGCGATCCGGGAGGCCATATCCCCTCGGCGCATGCCTTCCTCCAGCGATGACGAGAATAAAGAGATATCCGCCAGCGAAGCGAGAGAGTTGTTGCTGTACTGCGTGAGTGACAGCGTAGTCGCGCCGCTATCCTTGGCGCATCGAAGCGCGTCGATGGTTTCCGGCGTTTCCCCCGAATAAGAGACCGCCAGCGCCACGTCTCCTTCGCTTAGCGAGGAAGCCGAGGTGATCTGCATATGGGAATCGGCGAAGGCCGTGCAGTTCTTGCCGATTCGAACCAGCTTCTGATAGAAGTCCTGGGCGACGATGGAGGAGGTTGCGACGCCGTACAGATCGATGCGTTTCGCGTGGCATAACGCCTCTACGGCGCGGGAAAGCTGATTCATATCCAGCAGCCGAGTGGTGTCGGTAATGGAGGCCACATGATTGGCTTCCATCGCTTCGACGATTTTTTGCAGGTCGTTGCCGGCGATGATGTCTTGGTAGTGGTTCTCCGCGGGCTTATGGGCCAGCTCGGAGGCCAGTTTCATTTTGAAATCGGGGAATCCTTTAAAGTGAAAGGTTTTGCAGAACCTGGTCACCGTTGAAGGGCTGATTCCACACGCGTTCGCCAGCTCCGTGATCCCCTGATGAACGACGGAGGCAGGCGCTTCCAAAATGTATTCGCCGAGCTTGCGCTCCTGAGCCGGCAACGTCTCCAGATGGCTGGATACGGCATGCAATATGGGTGTCATAGATTGGATCCTCCCTTATGGAAGTGCGGCAATGGAATTCGTTCAAAGCGAAAATTATTTTTATAAACTCTGTGTAAACTGTGAAAATTATTTTGATTTACGGTTTCATCATAAAGGAATTCTAGAGCTTTTTCAAGTAGGGTAACCCGTCAAATGACGACAGATTCCTTGTATTTTCGGGGGTTGCATAATAAACTAAAAAATAGGGTTATTTTCCGGAGAGAGGAATGGTTTGGTTGTCCTTTGATCTCGACAATTACATAGATCGGATCGACTCGGTGTGGTCCAATTCGTTTCGCAAAATGAAAACCGAATTAATGCATCACCATGAGCTTGGCCTGACCGGCCCTCAATTTCATATGCTGACGCTGATTGCTCGGAAGAAAACGTGTAATGTCAGCTATTTGGCGGACAAGCTTGAGGTTAAGCCCAGCGCGATCACGGTGATGATCGACCGGCTTGTCCAAAGCGGTTACGTGGAGCGGCGACACGACGAGCAGGACCGGAGGGCTGTGCTGCTGTCGGTCACTGAGCGCGGGGCTGAGGTGCTTGGGGAAGCTCGGAAGAAATCGCGGGAAGTGTTGAAAACGCATTTATCCGTGCTAAGCCAGCAGGAATTGGAAATGATGATCACGATTCTGGAGAAGCTCTCCAAGAGTTACAAGCCGTAAGGTTGGCGGGCGGGAAAGAACCACGGGGTATCCCCGTGGTTCTTTGTTTCATTCCGTTCCTTTATTGAGAAGCCGATGCCGATAGCGCACCCGAGGCTTGCCGGGTTATGATAGGAGTAGAAATGTAAGCGTTACTTCACCAACTGAAACGGGGGAAATCGATGGAGAAGTATATCTTGGCTTTGGATCAAGGCACGACAAGTTCGCGGGCAATCCTGTTCAACCGGCAGGGGGACATCGTCTACTCGGCGCAGCGGGAGTTTCCACAGTATTTTCCCGAACCTGGCTGGGTAGAGCAAAATCCGAACGAAATCTGGGGATCTATCCTATCGGTCATCGCCTCCTGCCTATCGGAATCCGGCATCAAGCCGAGGCAAATTGCCGGTATTGGCATTACGAACCAGCGGGAGACCACGGTCGTTTGGGAGAAAGAGAGCGGCAACCCGATTTATCCGGCGATCGTCTGGCAATCCCGGCAAACGGCCTCCATCTGTGAGGAGCTGCGCGAAGCGGGACATGACGCCCTGTTCCGGGCAAAGACCGGCCTGCTGCTGGATCCGTATTTTTCTGGCACCAAGGTCAAGTGGATCCTCGACCATGTCGAAGGCTCACGGGAACGGGCGGCAAACGGAGAATTGCTGTTCGGCACCATCGATACGTGGTTGATCTGGAAGCTGTCCGGCGGACGCCTGCATGTGACGGATTACTCCAACGCATCTCGGACGCTGATGTATAACATCCACGAGCTGACCTGGGATGACGAGTTGCTGGCGCTGCTCGATGTACCAAAGGCGATGCTGCCTGAAGTCAAGTCCTCCTCCGAGGTGTACGGTACGACCATTCCCTATCATTTCTTCGGGGAAGAGGTACCGATCGCAGGAGCGGCGGGGGACCAGCAAGCCGCATTGTTCGGGCAGGCTTGCTTCCAACCGGGAATGGTCAAGACGACCTACGGAACCGGCTGTTTCATGCTCATGAATACGGGGAGTACCCCAGTCGTATCCGAGCATGGGTTGATCACCTCGTTGGCTTGGGGATTAAACGGAAAAGTGGAATATGCGCTGGAGGGCAGCATTTTTGTGTCCGGTTCGGCGATCCAGTGGCTGCGCGATGGGCTGCGTCTATTCCGGGATGCGAAGGACAGTGAGGTATACGCCTCGCGCGTCGCCTCAACGGAAGGCGTCTATGTTGTTCCTGCATTCGTTGGCCTCGGAAGCCCTTACTGGGACAGCGATGTACGCGGGGCCGTATTTGGCCTGACGCGAGGAACAAAGAAGGAGCACTTCATTCGAGCGACGCTTGAGGCGTTGGCTTACCAGACGAAAGATGTCCTTAGCGCGATGGAGCAGGACTCCGGGTATGCCGTACGGTCCATGCAGGTGGACGGAGGGGCCGTCTCGAACGGATTCCTGATGCAGTTCCAAAGCGATATTCTCGGGGTGCCCGTAGAACGTCCAGCGATTGGCGAAACGACGGCGTTGGGGGCGGCCTTTTTGGCGGGGCTGGCGGTAGGCTACTGGAGTCATCTGGATGAAATTTCGCAGTGCAAACGGCTGGATCGCCGGTTTGAACCGGCCATGTCGCAGCCTACTCGGGAAGTCCTCTATCAAGGCTGGCTGAAAGCGGTTCATGCCGCGATGGCCTTTAAATAACAGACCGCCCAATTCTAAATGGTACCGCACCATTGCCCCTGTTCTTTCATAAGATGTGTTGACTGTATCCCTGAACCTTGTTAAAACCACAAAACCCGAGCAAGGAGGGGTGACGCATTTTGAAGAGCAGCGATCGTAACAGCAAATTTCTGTTAACTCATCGTGAACGGGAGGTCTTTGAACTTCTCGTGCAGGATAAAACGACGCGCGACATTGCCGGGCAACTATTCATCAGTGAGAAAACCGTCCGTAACCACATTTCTAACGTCATGCAAAAGTTGAATGTCAAAGGTCGCGCGCAGGCGGTTGTCGAGCTGATCAAGCTTGGGGAGCTGAAAATCTGACGGTAGACTACGCGTGCGTAGAAAGCCGCAAGCCTTCTTTTTCATCCCGTAAGGGGGAGAGAGGAGGTTTTTTTGTATTTTCAGGCGAATATCTACTTGTTATCCCGTTTTGATGAAAGGAATCGGAATGAAGAACAGAGTAGTGGAAGAGCTGAATACGGAATACCATCGTCTTGGCTTATTGGTTTTGAGAAAAAGGCATGAACGGCTTGCGTTAATTCGAATCCTCAGATAAATTCGTATCAACCAATGATGGCGAAAAAACGAAAACCTCCGAGCTCCCTTAGTAGGGTGTCGGAGGTTTTTGCTGTCCTGTGCCTTACAGCGATTTCAAATAATGAACGATCGTGAGCAACCCTTTGTCGAAGTTCTCCAAGTTGAAATGCTCGTTAGGCGCGTGCAGGTTCTCGTCTGGCAGCCCAAAGCCCATCATTACAGCCGGAGCCGAAAGGACGCGGGACAAGGTCTCGACGATCGGAATCGAACCGCCGTCCTTGGTGAACAACGCCCGCGTGCCGTAAACGGATTGGTAGGCATCGGCCGCTTTTTGCAGCATCGGATCTTCCGGATTGCACGTAAAGGCCCGGGCTTTCTCGGTTGCTCTGACCTTCAGCGTCGCCCCTGGCTGCAGGTGTTTGTTTAGATGACGCTCAATACGGTCGATCGTGGCCTGCGGGTCCTGGTCGTCGACGAGGCGGCAGGTGATTTTGGCGTGAGCTTCCTTCGGCAAGACCGTCTTGGTCCCTTCTCCTTGAAATCCGCCGTAGACCCCGTTGAGTTCCAGCGTCGGCCGGGCACCCGTCCGCTCGACGAAAGAGTAACCGGCTTCGCCGTAAAGCTCGTTCAAGCCGAGGTCATGCTTCAGCTTCTCCTCATCAAATTGCTGTTTGACGAATTCCTCGCGCTCCAACGTGGACAATTCGTGAACGCCTTCGTAGAAACCCTCGACCGTTACCCGGCCCTGATCATCGTGAAGGGAGGCGAGTAACGCCACGAGTGCGTGCAGTGCGTTAGGCACACCGCCGCCAAACGTTCCGGAGTGGAGATCGGTGTTCGCGGTGAACACCGAGACCTCCATCGCACATAAGCCGCGGAGACCAATGCAGATGGCCGGTTTGCCCGGTGCCATCAGGGCCGTATCGGAGATTAGGATTACGTCGGCGGCCAGCTTCTCCTGATTGTTTTCCAGGAAGGAGGGCAGGTTTGGACTCGTGACTTCCTCTTCCCCTTCGATACAGAATTTGATGTTGATTGGAAGCTCGTTCTCCTGTTTTAAAATTGCTTCTATCGCCTTGATATGCATAAACACTTGGCCTTTATCGTCTGTCGCCCCGCGAGCGTAGAGCTTGCCGTTCCGGATAGACGGCTCGAAAGGCGGCGTTTCCCACAGATTCAGCGGGTCCACCGGCTGTACGTCATAGTGTCCGTACACCAAAACGGTCGGCTTGCCCGGAGCGTGCAAATGCTCTGCATAAACGACGGGGTGTCCGGCGGTTGGATGGACCTCCACCGCTTCCATGCCGGCCTGGCGCAGTGCTTCTGCGATCCATTCAGCCGCCTTCAGCACATCGCCTTTGTGTTCGGACAAAGCGGAGATGCTGGGAATCCGAAGCAAGTCGCCAAGTTCCTTCAAATGTTGTTCGCGGTTCGTAGAAAAGTATGCTTGATAATCCATCGTCGATTCGTTCCTCCCGAACTAGTTTTACCCGTATATTCTACACCTTTTTTGCCGAGAACACGAATGACGGGGTTCACGCTGATCGTCTAGGTTTCTGGAGCTACCTTAAATTCATCTTAAAAACAGCCAAGCTTTTTTTAGGAATATTTAAGGTAAGGCCGGATAATTTCTGGTAAAGTCAAGAAAGTACGCTGAATAAAAAAGAATGCTTCAGAAGAAGGGAGTCGCAAAGACATATGGACGAAAAGGACAAAAAAGAGCTGGAGGTAACCGGGGGCGAAGCCGGAGCCGCTGAGGAGGAGACGCAGACACCGGGTGGACAAGCTGAACCGGCAGACGTCGCAGCGGACGAGCCGAAGGAAGCGGAATATGATCCGGCAGACGACGCGGATTTTATCGCCGAAGCCGACGAGGATTCGACGCCGGTGATGGTCTCCCAATACGGGGAGCCTGAGGCCGCAGCGGTCCAAACATCCAAATCCGGCAGCAAGGTATGGCCGATCTTATCGCTGATCCTAGCCGTCTTGCTGATCGTTGTGTTGATAAAACCACCGTTTGCCTCAACCAAAGCGGAGGCCGTGGCTACGGTCAACGGGGTGGAAATTACGAAGGATCGACTTTATGACGAATTGGCTGCCAGCGGCGGGGAACAGGCCCTGACGAACCTCATTAACCAGGAGCTCGTGAACCAAGAGGCTGCCAAGAAGAATATTACGGTCACGGACGCCGACATCGACGCCGAAATCGAAAGCTACAAAACCCAGTTCGGCTCGGAGGATGCCTTGAATCAAGCTTTGGTGCAGTACGGCATGAGCTTGGATGACTTGCGCAAGCAGGTTGTGATGGAACTCAAGATGACTAAGCTGCTGGAACCGCAAATCAAGGTAACCGACGATCAAATCAAGGAAACGTTCGAAACCTACAAGGAGTCCTTCAATACGCCGGAGCAAGTTCGGGCCTCTGTTATTTTGGTAGCTACCGAGCAAGAAGCGAAGGATATCGTGAAGCAGTTGAATGAAGGCGCAGACTTCGCGGAGCTGGCCAAGAGCAAATCGCTTGACACCGCAACGAAAGAGCAAGGTGGCGACACCAATTTCTTTGCTCGCGGCGAGAAGGAAGAAGCGGTGGAAACGGCAGCCTTTAAGCTGGCGAAAGGGGAAGTCAGCGAGCCTGTGAAGACGACCGAAGGTTACCAAGTCATCAAAGTGACCGACAAGAAGGAAGCTAAGACGGCGACTCTAGAGGAGAAGAAGGAAGAGATTCGTAAAGGTCTCGTCTCCCAACAAGTATCCAGTTTGTCTGGTACGTGGCTGGAGGATGTGCGGGGCAAGGCGAAAATCACCAATACATTAACGGATGCGGCCGCTGCCGAGTAAGAGGGCGTCGGAGCACGCGTGGTACCGCCGGGGCACAATGCTTCGGCGGTTTTTTGTATTGCCGACACGATCCCCTAACGGCTTTGTGTTTCCAGGAGTCTGGCGGTACAATGAGGATAAAAGCGGTTCGTGACGTATCCGATCGGGATGGATGGTTTGGAGGCAGGGGTAAATGACGGATTGGTATGAGCGAAGTTTCGGTGATGACTATCTGCTGGTGTACAAACACCGCGATGCGCAGGGGGCCAAACAGGAAGTGGAGAGGATGGTCGGCTGGCTGCGCCTGGCGCCTGGAGCGAAGGTGCTGGATTTATGCTGCGGCATGGGACGCCATTCGTTAGCGTTGGCCGAAGCCGGATACAGGGTCACCGGCGTGGATCTGTCTGAGGTGCTGTTACGTGAGGCGAAACGCTTCGACACCCGGGGCCAGGTGACTTGGCACAAGGCCGACATGCGCCGGTTGCCACTGGAACACGGAGAGTTTGACGCGGTGGTGAACTTGTTTACTTCGTTCGGATACTTTAGGGAGGATGTAGAGCAGATCAAGGTGTTGCGAGAAGCAGCACGCGTGCTGAGGCCGGGCGGCCGTTTTCTCCTCGATTTCCTGAATCCTGCTTATACAACGACCCATCTTGTTCCGTATTCGGAACGGGAGGATGAGGGACAGCGGATCGTGGAACTTCGTCGGATTGAAGACGGGTATGTCATCAAGGATATCGTCATTACCTCCCCCGGCGGGGAACCGAGACATTACATAGAGCGGATTAAGCTATACGGGTTGGATGATTTTCGGCGTATGCTGAGGGAGGCTGGATTGCACTTGCAAAACGTTCATGGAAATTATGACGAAGAGATCTACGATCCGGAAACGTCACGGCGCATGATCCTAGTGGGGGTGCGCCAATGACGTTGCTGCCGGAAATTCAGCTTTGGGAGCGGGAGGTCGTCGCCCGCGTTCCCATCTCCATGGCTCCTCCCCTTCGACGGGTAAACAGTTACGTGCTGCGGGGGGAGGAGGGGATTACGATCATCGACCCGGGGCCGCGGACGGACGAAACGATAGGCGAATGGCGGGCCGCCTGGCAGGAGCTCGGAATCACGTCCCGCGACATCACCCAGATCGTTCTAACCCATCATCATCCCGACCATTACGGTTTGGCGGGATATTTGCAGGAGGTTACCGGGGCGGTTATCCAGATGTCCCCGCGGGCTTATGAGGAGACGCGACTGATGTGGGGACAGGACAGCCGAATGCACGAGGCGCTACCCGAATTGTTCCGCCGGCACGGGATGCCGGAAATGTGGTGTGATCAGCTGCCAGGGCATTTGAACGGCTTTATTGCCCAAGTGACCCCGGCTCCTGAGGTGACGTTCCTCCGAGAAGGAGAACCGATCTGGATGGGTGGACGAGCCTGGCTGCCGATTGAAACGGCCGGACATGCCCCGGGGCATCTGTCGTTTTACGATGCCGGGCATAAGCTGATGTTCTGCGGGGATGCGGTGCTGCCGCAAATCTCCCCTAACGTCAGCTTCCTGCCCGGCAGCGATCCACAGCCGCTGCAGTCGTTCCTGGATTCACTCGTGAAACTGAGCGCATATGAGGTCGTGACCGCTTATCCGGGACACCGCAATCCGTTCGATTATTTCGCGGAGCGCGTTCGGCTGTTGCTTCAGCATCATGAGGAACGGCTTCTGCGCATCGAAGGCTTGCTGCGGGAGCGGCCGCAGACGGCCTTCGATGTTTGTTCTACCTTGTTTGGCACAGAGCTCGGCATTCACCAAATGCGATTCGCGATGTCGGAGACGCTGGCGCATCTGGTGGAGCTGGTTCGGCAAGGGCGAGCTGAAGAGCAATCGCTTGGAGATCGTGAAAACGAGGTCATCCGGTTTGCGCCGGTATAGTGAATCCCAAAGAAGGGCGGCATCGGATGCCGCCCTTCTTTATTCCCCGCGTGCGGATCACCGCTCTGAATCCAGTGATTCCTCGCCGCGTTCTTTTTCCCGCTCCGCTTGCTTGCGGTGGGCGATACGGCTACTGGCAGAGGCTGCGATCGCACCGACGATATCGTCCAGGAACGTGTTGCACGGTCCCAAAGACTTATCGTTAAGCTGTTCCAGGATGCCCGGCTTCAGCTTGTCGACATAGCCGTAGTTGGTAAAGCCGATGCTGCCGTATACGTTAACGATAGAGAAGGCTAAAATTTCGTCAACCCCGTACAAACCTTCATCATTGGCGATCATGTCCTGAAGCTCGGGGATCAACATCCCCTGCTCCGCCAAAATATCAAGCTGGATGCCGGTTAATACCGCATTTTGCACCTCGCGTTTGGTCAGCACTTGCTCCACGTTATGTATGCACTCTTCCATCGTCAGGTTCGGGTAGTATTTTTGCTGCAAAAACAGAACGAGTTCGGCGATTTGCTCCGTGGTAACGCCGCGCTTCTGCAACCACGCTTTGGTGGCGTCGGCGACCTTCTTACTGTTCAGGCTGTAAGGCGTTTTGGCTTTCGGTTGTTCCATCCCCATACACTCTACTCCTCGTGGTTGAATTGGATGACAAGATATGAAGCAGTTTGTCCAGATCCCGGAAAAATATAGTTATTTTTCGGGACAGGTCTCGTATATATAGTAATACAAACCTTAGCCAAATGAAAAACTCAGGGAGGCACGAGCAAAATGAAATGGAACCGCCGAATACGAAATACGGCTGCCGTCGGGGTAATCTCGCTTCCGTTGTTGCTGTCGGGTTGCGGGTTGTTTGGGGGGAGCTCCGCCCAAATTGATCCTCCGCCCACAGATATGGAAACCCAGATGCTGAAGGGACTTGACGCTGTAGAACAGACAAGCTTTAGCCAAGAGGAAGCACTCTCCACGGTTTATTTGGTGAACGAGCATGGCAAGCTGGCACCGGTTGCCTTGCACCTGCCCGAGGGCGAAGCTTCGCTGAAGTTAAATCGGATGTTGGAGATGCTCGTGAAGAACGGCAAGTATGCGGGCCTGCTACCGGCGGGATTTAGCGGGATCCTTCCGGCGGGCAGCGAGGTCAAGGCGGTCACCGTCAAAAAGGACGAGAAGCTGGCCGTCGTCGAATTCAACAAGGCGTTTGCCGGCTACGAAGCTGCGGACGAGCGCAAAATCCTTGAGGCATTGACTTGGACGTTAACCGGAACACCGGACGTGGAGAAGGTTCAGCTATGGGTTGAAGGAGAAAAGCTGAATGAGATGCCGGTGAACGGCACGCCGCTGGATCGTCCGCTCAGCCGCAACTTCGGCATCAACCTCGAATTGAAAGGGGAATCCGGCCTGTCTCAACTGAGCCCGGTGATCGTGTACTTCTCGGCGGCCACGCCGGATGGCGTCCAATATTTCGTCCCGGTGACCCGATTTGTTCCGGCTGATGGCGATTCCGTCAAATCGGCGCTGGGCGAGCTGCTTAAGGGGCCGCAACAGGGCGACGGCCTGGAGCGGGTTGTGACGGACAATACGAAGCTCGACAGCGTCGAGGTTTCGAAAGACGGCGTCGTTACCGTCGCGCTGACGGACGACATGTTCGAAGCCGGGGAGAAGCTGCCGGCGCAAATGCTGCAATCGCTGGTGCTCACGGTGACCGAAAACAAGGATGACAGCAAGGTACGCATTTGGCTAAACGGGCAAAAGGAAGTTGTTGGCCTGGACAACCAGACCTACAGCGAACCGGTGATGCGGCCGGAGACGATTAACGAAAT
>RCUU01000053.1_pt1 | contig 62874 bp, 58 predicted proteins | sample 2166211 | NCBI WGS metagenome assembly RCUU01 (sample SAMN09932620, study PRJNA488358) | compost metagenome | feature: garden; material: soil; isolation source: compost soil in phenylacetic acid-enriched culture | place: Germany: Experimental Botanical Garden Goettingen | collected 2016-01-27
GTAGAGCACCTGACTTTTAATCAGGGTGTCGAAGGTTCGAGTCCTTCATGGCTCATCTCAAAAGTCGTCAACTACAGTTGACGGCTTTTTTGTTGTATTTTGCAGAATGTCTGTTTTTATGGATTTCATCGATGACGATTTTCGTTCAAAAGACAAATTATGATAAAATAAATTAAATTCATTGAAATCTATCCATGGAGAGGCATTTCCCTATGAACATAAAATCCCTTACGCAGCAGGTAGAGCAAATTATAGGAAATTCAATAAAGGTAACGGAAATGGATTCTTCCGAGTGGAGCGCCTTAGCGGAAGAGGAACAGGCTGTATTGCTTCCTTCAGGCTCTCTGAGACTAAAGGATCGGTTTCTGTGGATATGGAGAAGAACTGCTGCTTCAGTTCATGTACTGGAAGCAAGCATTATTGGAATTTCTGATAAGGAAGCGGCTCTTATTGATCTACTCATTACAGCAGCTCGTGAGGAACATAAGTCTGAACAGAAATCTTCCTCAAAACGTGACGATGAGTCCCGCAGCTTGCAGCTCGGAGAGTGGATCCTGGAACAAGTCGAGCGGAATGAATTAAGTGCGCCTGTACCAGAGTCGATACAATTGAAGACTAAGCTGCAATCATCGATGCTGCCTTTTCTATTGAACTGTGACCAGCGCACAGGACAAGGTATTTCATTTGTGCAGTTGAATAAGCTGCTTCGTAGCTATTTTGGTGGAGAGATCGTACTCATTCCTTTAAGGGAAGATTGGTTGATCATGGTCAGCGAGAGCCTGATGATGGATCTTCGGGAGGATAACGAGGAAGAGGCGGAGCATGACGTGCTCGGAGCGCTATGTCAGGGTCTGTATGAGCTGATCTCCAATGAATGGGGCGGAGGTGGCTATCATGTATCTACTTATGAACCTATTGCAGGGGATAATCTACTGGCAGCTATTACAGTTTACCTTCGCGAAATTATTCAAATCGGAAAGCTGTTCAATGTCAGTGAACATATTCATTTGCCCTGGAATCTACAATTAGAACGATTCGTATACTGTATTCCGATTCAGCAACGGCAGCGTTTTATTGAGGAGAGCAGCAAGCACGATGCGCTATTTGCGGATGAGGAAACCTTGACAACTCTGGATACCTTTTTTCAATTGGACTGTAACGTTAGTGAGACAGCAAAGCGGTTGTATATCCATCGTAATACGTTAATTTACCGTATCGATAAATTTAAACAAGAGACTGGACTCGACGTAAGAACCTTTGAGGATGCTGTTTTAGTTAAGTTAAAGCTGCTATTGTACAAAGTGACAAAAAGGGCGTAATTTTTTTGTGCAGTTTGTGTATGTTATTTTTGGGCGGGGATCGGTAATATATAAGTATGAATTGTATCCGATTACATTTTGATAATAATGAAGTAAACAAACTATAATTTATTGGGAGGCAAAACTCATGGCAGGTGTACGCTTAGAGCACATTTTCAAAAAATACCCAGGTTCCGACAAAGCAACGGTGGTAGACGTAAATCTTGATATCGCTGATAAAGAATTCCTCGTATTGGTTGGTCCATCCGGTTGCGGTAAATCAACTACACTGCGTATGATCGCAGGTCTTGAAGAAATTTCTGAAGGTAAATTGTACATTGGCGATCGCGTCGTTAACGACGTAGCACCTAAAGATCGTGACATTGCGATGGTATTCCAATCCTACGCCCTGTACCCACACATGAACGTGTATCAAAACATGGCATTCGGTTTGAAACTTCGTAAAGTGAAGAAAGAAGAAATCGATCAACGCGTTCGCGAAGCTGCAAAAATCCTCGACATCGAGCATTTGCTTGATCGTAAACCAAAAGCTCTTTCCGGTGGTCAACGTCAACGTGTTGCCTTGGGACGTGCGATTGTCCGCGATCCACAAGTATTCTTGATGGACGAACCTCTTTCTAACTTGGATGCTAAACTGCGCGGTCAAATGCGTGCGGAAATTACTAAATTGGTAAAACGCCTTGAAACTACTTGTATCTATGTAACGCATGACCAAATCGAAGCTATGACAATGGGTGACCGTATCGTGGTTATGGAAGCTGGTATTATTCAACAAGCGGCTTCTCCAGAAGAACTGTACAACCAACCTAAGAATATGTTCGTTGCAGGCTTCATCGGTTCCCCAACTATGAACTTTGTAAATGGTACTCTGGCTGAAGAAGGCGGTTCTATCCGTCTCAAAGCTACTAATCTTAACCTTGAAGTACCACAAGGTAAAGCTACAATTCTGAAAGACAAAGGATATGTAGGTAAAGAGGTAATCTTGGGTATTCGTCCTGAAGATATTCATGAAGAGCCAGTCTTCCTGGAAGCTTCACCTCAAACATCATTCACTGCAAATGTATACTTGACTGAGAACCTTGGTCATGAAATGCAATTGTACTTGAACGGTGCAGGTGCTGATGGCCTGATCGCTCGTGTTGATGGACGCTCTAATACTCGCGAAGGCGACAATGTTAAGCTTGCAATCGATATGAACAAAGTTCATATCTTTGACAAGGAATCCGAATTGAACGTATTCTTCAACTAATCGAATCGATTACGATTCCCTTGAAAAACCGCCCTTCGGGGCGGTTTTTTTGCATAGGTAACGCTCAAGAATTGGTCTGTGATTGATTTACGAGGCGATTTCCTATACGATGGAATACAAGATCGAAGAATGAGGATGCCTAATTTGTTTACATACCAATTGTAGGTGCATTCCGGCAGTGTGGTTCATAAGGAGCCGGTCTGGGAAAGGGAGAACAGCATGGCTAAAAAAGTGAAAGTATCGGAATTAGTCAACCAATTTGGGCTTGAGGTTGTTTCCGGTGAACAAGGGCTAAAAAGAGTAATCACGGTTGATGACTTATATCGCCCGGGTCTGGAAATGGCCGGTTATTTTGAATATCATCCGCCTGAGCGCGTACAAATTCTTGGAAAAACGGAGCTTGCTTTCTATGAAATGCTTCCGATAGAAGAGCGTAAGGATCGGATGGAACGACTGTGCAGCAGTGAGGAGACACCTTGTATCATTATCACTAGATCGTGGGAGGTTCCTGAGGAGCTTATTGAGATTAGTGCTAATAAAGAGATCCCTGTGCTGCGGAGCAGTATGGCTACGACTATTCTGTCCAGCCGAATTACCAGCTTCCTTGAGAAGAGACTAGCGCCAAGCGCCACAATACATGGGGTTCTGGTTGACGTATACGGAGTTGGTATGCTGATTACGGGAAGCAGCGGCATCGGTAAAAGTGAAACCGCTCTAGAGCTTGTTAAACGCGGGCATCGACTGATTGCCGATGATGCGGTAGAAATCCGCCAAACCTCAGACAATCAATTGCATGGGACTGCTCCTGAATTGATTCGCCATCTGCTTGAAATTCGTGGTGTAGGGATCATTAATGTAATGACGATGTTTGGTGCCGGAGCTATCCGAAATAATAAACGGATTTCACTTGTTGTTAGGTTGGAGGCATGGCAGCAGGAGAAGCAATATGATCGTCTCGGTCTTGATGAAGAAACGACTCGTATTATCGATACGGATGTCCCCCTTGCTACGATCCCGGTTCGTCCAGGACGGAACCTTGCAGTTATTATTGAAGTAGCTGCGATGAACTTCCGACTGAAAAGAATGGGTTATAACGCTGCGCTGCAATTTACAACGAAGTTGACTGAGACAATTGCAGAAGACGTAGACGATTTGGATTAGGAGAGTGAATGATGGACACCACGTTGCTAGACCCGGTTGCCTTCTCTATCGGTTTTATCACAGTGCGATGGTACGGTCTGATTTTGGGGAGTGGGGCACTGGCAGGTTTAATATTAGCCATTTGGGAGGGAAAACGGTTTAACGTTCCTCAAGAGTTCTTTATGGACCTGTTATTACTCGGTGTCCCTTCAGCGATCGTCGGGGCAAGAATTTATTTTGTTGCGTTTATGTGGGAAGACTACAAGAATAATTTATGGGACATATTTAAAATATGGAACGGTGGAATCGCTATATATGGCGCTCTAATTGGTGCGATAATATGTGCGCTGATTCTTGTTAAGAAGCGTGGGTACAATTTCTGGAGAATTGCGGATATTTGTGCACCTTCCTTGATTATCGGTCAAATGATCGGACGTTGGGGTAACTTCGTGAACCAGGAGGCTTATGGCGGCCCGGTAACCGAGAGCTTTTTGAGCGATTACTTGCATCTTCCTTCGTTTATTGTGAACCAAATGAATGTTCAGGGAACCTTCCATCATCCTACGTTCCTCTATGAGTCCGTATGGAACCTGGCGGGGCTGATTATTCTATTCGTTATAAGAAGAAGAAAATTTGTTAAAGCCGGTGAGCTGTTCCTCTCGTATTTTATCTGGTACTCGATCGGACGCTTCTTTATCGAAGCATTGCGTACAGACAGTCTGGCCTTTCAAGGCGCAGATTGGGTCGCTAAATTAATGGATTCTTTATGGGCACCAATGACCTGGCTTGGCTTTGAACAGGGTTATCTTGACGCAGCTTATGGGAATGTACGGATTTCTCAGCTTTTAGCTATTTTGATCATCATTGCAGCTATTGCTATAATTATCGTTCGGCGCAAAACGGTACGCAATTTACCGCGGTATTCTGATCCTATCGTCTCCACAAAAATCGGTGCTGTTGACCAATTACCAGCAACGTCTGCACCTCAGCAGCCAGTTGTTAATACTAAAGAGCATTCGGCGGTACAGATAGAAGATATTGAAGACGATAAGAAGGAATAGTCAAACGAATAAAGAATGATACACACGATAAAAAGCTATCAACTAGACGTGTTAGCAGCTAAAGGAGCAGCAGAGCTAGATGATAAATACAGTTTTATTTGATCTTGATGGAACGATTATTGATACCAATGAGCTTATTATTTCTACGTTCATGCATGTCTTAGGCAAGCATTTTCCTGAGGAGCTGTACACAAGAGAACGAATTATCCCCCATATGGGAACAACGCTTGAGCAGCAGATGCGAACCTTTTCAGGTAGAGAAGATGTAACCGAGTTGATCAAAGATTATCGGACGTATAACAACGCTCAGCATGATGCAATGGTGCGAGAGTTTCCACATGTCAACGACGTTATCCGGACGCTGCATGAGCAAGGTATTCGTCTTGGAGTGGTCACGACGAAAATTCGGCCGACTGCGATTCGTGCCCTTGAGATGTTCGGACTGCTAAAGTATATGGATACCATCGTGACAGTACTGGATGTGGAGAATCCTAAGCCTCATCCCGAGCCCGTCTTAACAGCTGTGTCGCAGCTGAAGGCTGATCCACAATGTACCTTGATGGTAGGGGATAGCCCGGCAGATATACAGTCAGCGAACGCCGCAGGCGTGAAATCGGCTGCAGTAGCATGGTCCCTGAAGGGTACAGAAGCGCTCAGCAAGTATAATCCCGATTATATTCTTCAGGATATGACGGATATTTATAGCGTGTTAGGATGGGAGCCTGAGAACAAGTGAGAAAGGTCCAGCGTTATCCGGTTGAGGGTCCGAACGCATTATGGCAATTGTATCGGACTGTCAGTCCGTGGAAGGGCGTTAAGAATTTTATTTTTATTCAAATATCAAGATACTGCCCGATATTGTCCGTAAAAAATTGGATTTATCGCCGGATTCTTGGCATGCGGGTTGGGGAGAATACCGCCTTCGGCCTTATGGTGATGGTCGATGTGTTTTTCCCGGAGCTGATAACCATTGGGCGCAATTCTGTCATTGGCTATAATACGACCATTTTGGCGCATGAATATTTAATTAAGGAGTATCGGTTAGGTGAAGTGCATATTGGCAGCGACGTATTAATTGGTGCCAATTCAACGATATTACCGGGTGTAACCATTGGAGATGGTGCGGTAGTAGCTGCCGGGTCGGTGGTTCATAAGGATGTAGAACCCGGTTCATTTGTTGGCGGAAATCCGTTGCGAGTACTGGAGCGGAAAAATCCGGAAGAGTGATGTAATCATAAAAAAGTGAGACCGACAGCTTATGTCGGTCTTTTTTTATCTAATGGTAAATTATGTACTATTAATGACGTATCGCCAGGAAACTATAAATAATGCTGAAATTAGTATAAGATGGTATAAAAGGTGTGACAATTTAACATCAATTTTACTTTTTCAGTCTATATTCAGCTATGATTCAGCTAGAGAGAGTATGCTAGAAAAAGAGTGGTTGATTAGAACCAAAAAGTTTCCAGGAGCGGATACAAATGAAGCAATCTATAGGGAAGAAGGAACGCTTGCCTCAACTGGATATTTTCCGGGCGTTGGCTATTTTAGGTGTGATTCAGGTCCATGCTACCTCAAATGCAGTGGCAGAGCAGGCATTAAATTCTTCTATCTATTATTTTTACAATTGGTGGAATATTTTTTCGAAGGTGGGTACTACGTCTTTTATTTTTCTAAGCGCATTTGTCTTATTTTACAATTATTTCGATAAACCAATAAATCGCGAGCTTATTACCCGATTCTATAAGAAGCGTCTTACCTTTATCATTCTTCCGTATATACTGGTCTCATGCTGTTATTTTACTTTGCTGGCTTGGCAAAGAGGAGACTTTGTTAACAATTCAAAAATGTATGAGCTGCAATCCTTTGGAATGAAGCTGCTTACCGGAACAGCGTATACTCATCTGTATTTTGTTTTTATCAGCATTCAGTTCTACATTTTGTTCCCACTGATCCTATGGATATTCCAAAAGCTCAGAAACAAAACAACCTGGCTGGCTATGATGATACCTATTGGCATTGGCCTGCAATTGGGGTTCTATTTTCTGAATAAGTATCAATTACATATTGTAAATAAGGGCAGCTACGCGCCTTCGTATATTGGTTATTACCTGTTGGGTGCGGTTATAGCCGTGTTTTTCGATAAGATCAAAGCCTGGCTTCATACGGATTGGAAGGACATGACTACACAACTTAAAACTTGGACGGTGTCGATATGGGGGACTTGGCTGGTTGCCGGGTTCATTCATGTTCAGCTGTGGTATACCTTTCGTCTCGGAATCAGCAGACCCAATACGCTATGGTTTGAAATCTTCTGGGAGCTGCAGACCTTATCGGTAGCGATCATTTTACTAAGGCTGGCATTTATTATATATCGGAAAGGGTCGGCTTTCTGGATTAAGACGCTGACGCGGCTTGGAGAGCTGTCATTTGGTATTTACTTGTTCCATCCAGTTGTACTTATGTATTATCGCATATATACAGGAGGCAACAGAATGTCAGGTGATAATCCGATTTATTTCATATATATTTTAGGCGGGGTTGTAGTTACACTTCTTGTATCATGGATATTTGTACAAAGCTGCTTCAAATGGCTTCCGTTCTCGACATGGTTCCTGGGCAACAAGCCGAGCTCGTTACACAAATCAGTGAAGGTCAGAAAGGATTCGGGTAAGCGCTCTGTAAATACGAATATGTAAAATAGTAAGGAAAGCTAGAAGACCTGGCCGGAGGCCGGGTCTTTTTTAAGATGGTCCAGTGTATAAGCCATGACAGCTATGTTTTTTAACACTATACTTAGAGGAAGTGATGCGTTGACGGAGAAAGAGTAAATATGATAAGATATGCCATATTCTTTAATTTGGTAGTATGGTAGTACTTTAATATGATAAAGCAATTAATGAGTTATATTTTCTTGATCAGCTAATTAACAATGACGATTAGAGGTGAAGGTTTTGCCGAAACCGAAGGGATTTGAAAAGCCGGCTGGTGTTCGTGACTATCTTCCGTACGCAGCAGGAAAATTAAGAGAGATTGAACGCAGTGTTCTGGATTGCATGGCAAGCTGGGGATACCGTCAAATTTTGACGCCAACGATGGAATATTACGATACTGTGGGTGTGGCAAGCTCCACATCCGATCAAAAACTGTTCAAATTGCTCAACAATCGAGGAACGACGATGGTGCTACGCTCTGATATGACGTCTCCGATTGCACGTGTTGTATCCTCTTTATTAAAAGAAGAGCCGCTGCCGTTGCGTTTGTCGTATCACGCCAATGTTTTTCGCTCTATAGAAGAAGAGGCAGGTAAGGAAGCGGAATTTTTCCAGACAGGAGTGGAGCTGGTTGGAGATGATTCTCCGGAGGCGGATGCTGAAGTCGTAGCGCTTGCTGTAGCTTCTTTGCAGGCCGCAGGGGTATCCTCTTTCAAAATCGCTATCGGGCATGTCGGTTTTTTGAACGGATTAATTGAGGACGTCATTCCCAAGCAGAGTGATCGTGAGGCTTTGAAGGAAGGTCTGCTTCATCGGGATTATGTTGGCTATAGAGAAACACTGGCGGGATTGAACCTTCCTCTGGAGCAGAAGAAGGAGCTAGAGGGTATTCTCAGACTTCGCGGGGGCAAGGAAGTGTGCGGGCAGGCGCTGGAGCTTAGCCATAGCTCGCTTGCACAGCATTCTGTACAGCATCTTAGCAAGGTATGGGATGCGCTTGAAGATCACGGAGTAGCCCGGCATGTGATGATCGATTTAACGATGATCGGTGACTTTTCTTATTATACTGGCATGACATTTGAAGGGTATGCTGCTGAGCTGGGCTTCCCGGTGTGCAGCGGAGGACGTTATGATAATTTACTGCAGCAATTTGGGCGCCCTGCACCGGCTACGGGATTTGCGCTGAAGACGAACCGTATTTTGGACGGAGTCGATGGAATTGAATTCTCCCCTCAGCTCCCAGTGCTGCTGCAATATGACGCTGCTAACCGCAAAGAGGCACTGGCAGAAGCGCGCAGGCTTCGCGAAGCAGGTCGCAGTGTCATGATGAGGCATGTTGATCGTCCAGAGGATTTGGTGAGTAGTACAGAGACCAGCGTAGGACCACTTGGTCCGTCTTACGGAGAAACGATTTCTTTTATAAGCAGTATTTAGATAAATGTGATTGAAGGGAGGGCCAGAACATTTTGGGTGAGATCATAAAAGTAGCGATGCCTAAAGGGCGTATATATAAAAAAGCATCAGCCTTGTTTCGTGAAGCAGGGATTCAGATTCCTCCTGATGTAGATGAGACACGCAAGCTGGTGATTCCACTTCTGGAGATTGGAATGGAATTTATTCTGGCTAAGCCGGTAGATGTGCCAACTTATGTTGAATATGGCGTAGCTGATATTGGTATCGTTGGTAAAGATGTTTTGATGGAGGAAAATCGGGACGTATATGAGCTGCTGGATCTAGGGATAGCTCGCTGTCGCATGTCGGTTATCGGGCTGCCTGATTGGAAGCCGGGAATTCATCAGCGAGTAGCAACGAAATATCCTAACGTTGCGTCGCAGTACTTTCGTGAGCATGGTCAGCAGGTAGAAGTGATCAAGCTGAATGGCTCGATCGAGCTTGCACCGCTTATCGGCTTGGCGGATCGAATTGTCGATATGGTGGAGACAGGACAGACTCTCCGTGAGAACGGCCTGGTAGAAATGGAAAGTATATTTGAAATTACGAGCAGACTTGTAGCCAATCGTGTAAGCTACCGGATGAAGAATACGGAAATTCAGCAGGTATGCGATGCGCTTAGTAAAGTCATTCAAGCAAAATAAAGAGTTGCGCGGAGTACGGATAGGAGGGCTTAGGAATGAAGATCGTAAAAGCACAGGATTTCGACTTGCGTCGGGAAGTGGAATATGGATCGGTAGAGCAAAATGAAGCGGTCCGCAAAATTGTAGCTGATGTTAAAAAAGAAGGGGACACAGCTCTTCTGAGCTACACAGAAAAATTTGACGGAATGAAGCTCGAGGCAGGCTCTCTTCGAGTTACGCAAGAGGAGCTCACTGCGGCATATGAACAGGTGGAGCCTTCATTTGTAAAAGCGATATCGGCAGCGGCCGAGAACATTCGGGCTTTCCATTTGAAGCAGAAGCGAAATTCGTGGATGGATCTGCAGCCGGATGGTAGTCTTTTGGGTCAGATTATCCGACCCTTGCAGCGGGTAGGTGTATACGTGCCCGGGGGTAAGGCTGCTTATCCTTCCTCCGTGCTTATGAACGTCATTCCTGCACAAGTAGCGGGCGTACCGGAAATTGTAATGGTTACTCCTCCGGCAACGGGCGGTAAAGCAGGCATTGATCCTTACATCCTCGTTGCAGCGGCTGAAGCCGGAGTGAACGAAATTTATCGAGTGGGCGGGGCTCAGGCCATTGCTGCACTCGCTTATGGTACGGAAAGCATTGCACCGGTTGATAAAATATGTGGTCCCGGCAATATATATGTGGCTCTTGCCAAACGTGAAGTATATGGTGCTGTTGATATCGACAGCATTGCCGGGCCAAGCGAAATCGCAGTTTTGGCTGATGATAGCGCTGATCCCGCTTATGTTGCTGCTGACCTGCTGTCTCAGGCTGAGCATGACGAGATGGCATCGGCTATCCTGGTGACTCCATCGGAAGCATTTGCTAAGGCTTGTCAGGCTGAAGTACAGCGTCAGCTTGCGGAGCTGCCGCGGCGGGATATTGCGGGTGCTTCGATCGAACAATACGGAGCAGTGATCCTCGTTGATTCTATTGAGGAGGGCATTGAGGTTATTAACGGGCTGGCGCCGGAGCATTTTGAATTGATCGTGGATAATCCGATGGCGTATTTGGGTGGCATTCGCAACGCGGGAGCCATTTTCCTTGGACCATATAGCTCTGAGCCGGTAGGTGATTATTTTGCAGGTCCGAACCACATCATTCCAACGAATGGTACTGCCAGATTCTCATCTCCGGTAGAAGTGGATGATTTTATTAAGAAATCGAGCCTGATTTATTATAGCAAAGAAGCATTATTGAATAACGGCGATACGATTATGGAGCTGGCACGTCGGGAAGGGCTGGAAGGTCATGCCCGGGCGATTGAGGTTCGGCTGCGCAAAGAAGGAAAGGCGGGGGCTAACGATGACAACAAATAATGGTGAAGTGCGGGAGCGTCGTGCGGAGATTAGCCGCAAAACGAATGAAACGGATATTAAGCTTGCGTTTGCGGTAGACGGGACAGGTCAATCTCAATTAGAGACGGATGTTCCGTTTCTGAATCATATGCTGGATTTGTTCACAAAGCATGGGCATTTCGATCTTTCTGTACAGGCACATGGAGATATCGAGATCGATGACCATCACACCGTTGAGGATATCGGAATTTGCCTTGGACAATGCCTGCGTGAAGCATTGGGAGACAAACGCGGTATCAAGCGGTATTCCAGTGTATTCATTCCGATGGACGAAGCGCTGGCTCAGGTTGTCATTGATGTCAGCAATCGCCCGCATTTTGAATATCGTGCGGAGTATCCTTCTGATCGGGTGGGCAGCTTTGATGTACAGCTCGTGCATGAGTTCCTATGGAAGCTCGCCCTTGAGGCACGGATTACGCTGCATGTTATCGTCCATTACGGACAGAACACGCACCATATGATCGAAGCGGTGTTCAAGGCTCTTGGACGGGCTATTGACGAGGCAACTACGGTCGATCCTCGGGTAACGGATGTGCCTTCTACGAAGGGAGTGCTGTAGCAGGTGGCGATAGCAATTGTCGACTATGGCATGGGCAATCTGCACAGCGTAAGCAAGGCTGTGCAGCGGCTTGGTTTTGACGGCATCGTAACGGGCGATGCCGATACGATTCTTGGCGCTGACGGTGTATTGCTGCCCGGCGTCGGCGCTTTCGGCGATGCGATGGTGCACCTTCGCGAGACAGGTCTTGACGCGGTAGTGCGGCAGGCAGCCGCGAACGGTAAGCCGCTGCTCGGCATCTGCCTCGGTATGCAGCTGCTCTTCAGCGAAAGTGAAGAGCATGGAAAGAACGAGGGGCTTGGTATTTTGCCGGGCAGTGCGGTGCGGTTTAAAGGCGGCGACGGCTATAAGGTGCCGCATATGGGGTGGAACAGACTGGAATTCCTGCAGCCTGAGAGTCCGTTGCTGGCAGGCTTGGAGGAGGGACATGTATACTTCGTGCATTCCTATCATGTGCTGCCTGAGCGTAAGGATGACTTGCTGGCAGTTACAGAATACGGTCACCCGGTGACAGCCATTGTAGGGCGCGGCAAGGTGTTCGGCATGCAGTTCCACCCTGAGAAGAGCGGTGAGCTTGGCATGGCATTGTTGCGGAATTTTCTGTCTCTTGCCAAGGGCTCGGAGAATTCAAAGGGCTAAAGGCTAAGGCCAGAGTCAGAGCTAGAGCCAGAACCAGAACCAGAACCAGAGAAATAAGCTGTGAATTGTTAATGCTATGCTAAGAGCGGAAGGAAGGTTATTATGTCATTCATTATTTATCCGGCGATTGATATTCGAGGAGGGAAATGCGTACGCCTCGTACAAGGAGACTACAATCGCGAGACTATATACAATGATAATCCGGTTGAGGTTGCTAAAGATTGGGAGGCTCAAGGCGGATCTTTTATTCATCTGGTAGATCTGGATGGTGCCAAAGAGGGAACTCCGGTGAACCACGAGCTGATCGGCCAAATTGCCCGCAGTGTACAGGTGCCTGTTCAGGTTGGCGGCGGCATGCGTTCGATTGACGATGTGAAAAAGCTGATCTCGCTTGGGGTAAGCCGTGTCATCCTCGGCACAGCAGCGATTGAAGACCGCCAATTTACGGAAGCGGCTCTAGGAGCATATGGTGACAAGGTAGCGATTGGCATTGATGCCCGCAACGGGTATGTTGCTACTCGCGGATGGCTCGAAACTTCCGAGGTTCAGGCAGAGGTGTTGGCTAAGGAGCTTGCGGCTAAAGGTGCAGAAACGTTTATTTTTACCGATATTTCAAGAGACGGCATGATGCAAGGGCCTAACGTAGAAGCAATTGCTTCCCTTGCTGCGGCTTCCGGTAAAACAGTTATTGCCTCCGGTGGTGTCACGGTTCAGGATGACCTGCTTAAACTAGCTGCGTATGCGGATAAAGGCATTGGCGGGGCGATCGTGGGCAAAGCACTCTATACAGGTAATATCGATTTGGCTAAGGCGATTCAAGCGATTAAGGATTTGAAGTAGCCGAGCCGAGAGAATTAATATATAGCTAAGACCATGCAGCTCAGCTTCATAAGACGTTGCATCGTTGCAACAAATACTGCAAAAGTGCATCTTTTTTTATTGAAGTGGAAGAGATGATTTGAATACCTGCAAAAGTGCATCTTTTTGGACTCATTGACCTAATCAAGGCTGTTCTAGCGTTAAATTCCTGCATATATGCAGGCTTTTCTACCAAACTGGTGCTTTCAGTCTAAAATTCCTGCACTTATGCAGGCTTTGCTTTACTCCTTTACCTGGAGTGGCATGAGGTGTGACGAGGAACATGGAAGCATAATTGTAAGTAATAACAGGAAACGGGAAAGGAAGTCGAACACGATGCTCGCAAAGCGAATAATCCCTTGTCTTGACGTGAAGGATGGACGTGTTGTAAAAGGCGTTAATTTTGTCAATCTCCGTGATGCAGGAGATCCGGTAGAGCTGGCAGCGCTCTATGATCGCGAGGGAGCAGATGAAATTGTCTTTCTCGATATTTCCGCTTCAAATGAAGGTCGGGCTACGATGATTGAAGTCGTCAAGCAGACTGCCGGGGAAATTGCGATTCCTTTCACAGTTGGTGGAGGCATCTCCCAGGTGGAGGATATGAAGCGTATTTTGCGGGCTGGTGCTGACAAAATCGGGATTAACACGGCAGCCGTATTGAATCCTGAGTTGATCTCTGACGGAGCTCGTCGCTTTGGCTCCCAGTGTATTGTTGTGGCGGTTGATGCCAAGTACAATGAATTGTGGGGAGAATGGGAAGTGTATACTCACGGTGGTCGCAAGCCTTCGGGTATTAAGGCGTTGGATTGGGTCAAAGAAGCCGAGTCCAGAGGAGCCGGAGAGATTCTGTTAACAAGTATGGATGCCGACGGTACAAAGGACGGCTTTGATCTTCCTTTAACCTCTGCGGTAAGTGGATTGGTAGGCATTCCGGTCATTGCCTCCGGAGGAGCGGGCAAAACCTCGGATTTTTATGATGTATTCACAGAAGGCAAGGCAGACGCCGCACTCGCTGCGACGATTTTTCATTATAAAGAAATTTCGGTACCGGACCTTAAGCAGGATCTGAAATCTAAAGGAGTGGAAATTCGATGACAGCCAGTCAATCATTGCAATTATCTCAGTCATTGGAGAGCTTGATAGATACAATCAAATGGGATGAAAACGGGCTAGTGCCAGCTATAGTTCAGGATGCAAGTTCCAGGGAAGTGCTGATGCTTGCTTATATGAATAAAGAGTCTTTAGGAAAATCGGTGGAATCTGGTCAAACCTGGTTCTGGAGCCGTTCTCGTTCGAAGCTCTGGAATAAGGGAGCAACCTCTGGAAATACGCAAAATATCGCTGCTCTCCGTTATGATTGTGATGGCGACACTTTGCTCGTAGAGGTGAACCGTAAAGGGCCTGCTTGTCATACGGGGGAAGACAGCTGCTTCTATCGTACGGCGGCTGCATTATCGTCCGCAGGTCAGCCAACAGGGCAATCAGAATCAGGCCAAGCCCAGGCATCCGATCTGTCCGCGCTTGGCAGCCGTTTTGCTGTGCTTGATGAACTGGAGCGTCTGATTGCAGATCGTTATGAGGAGCGTCCTGAGGGCGCATATACGACCTATTTGTTTGAAAAAGGGATCGATAAAATTCTCAAAAAGGTAGGCGAAGAGACCGCTGAATCGATCATTGCTGCTAAAAATGGCGACAACGACGAGCTGCGATATGAGGTTAGCGACTTGATCTATCACCTGCTTGTGCTGCTTCGTGAACGGAATTTGCCGCTTGATGACATTATGCATGAATTGGAGCGGCGTCACGAACGTCCGCGCCGAGATTAATGAAGCGGGGTGAGCGGGCATGCTAATCGATTACCATACGCATCATGAACGCTGCGGACATGCGGTAGGTTCTCTGGAGCAGTATGTACAACGGGGTATAGAGATCGGGCTGTCTCATATCGGACTCTCCGATCATATGCCTTTGCTGCACGTTGATCCCGCTGCCTACTATCCCGAAATGGCCATGCCGATGGAAGAACTCCCACATTATGTGGAGGAGGCATTTGCTCTCAAAGAGAAATATCGTGGGCAAATTGAGGTGCGCGTAGGGCTGGAGGGCGATTATATCGAGGGCTGGGAGCGGGAAATCGAGAAGATCGTCAAGGCATACCCATGGGATTACGTGATAGGATCTGTTCATTTTCTAGGGGAATGGGACGTTTCAGACTTCCGGCAGGTTCATAACTGGGAAGGTCAGGACGTCTTTGCTGTGTATATGCGTTACTACGATGCTGTAGCTAAAGCGGCGAAAACAGGCTTTTACGACATTATGGGACATCTTGATGTAATCAAGAGATTCGGCTACCATCCTGATTTATCGCTTCAGGAGGAGACGATCCGATTGGAGCTTCAGACGCTGTCCGCTGTGGCGGAATCGGGTGTTGCAATGGAGCTTAACGCCTCCGGCTTGTCCAAGCCGTGTGCCGAAATGTTCCCTAGCCGTCGAATGCTGGAGGCAGCGCTGCAAAAGGGAATTCCGCTTACGGTAGGCTCGGATGCGCATGATCCGCTAAAATTGGGCGAAAATCTGGATCAAGCAAGAAATTTGCTGTATGATATCGGCGTACGGGAATTAGCAACTTTTGAAAAACGGAAGAGAACCATGATTCCGTTGGTCAAGTGATAAGGCAAGCTATATGTATTTAGTAGTATAATAATTATATACGGAATTTTCAGGAGGGTATAAGGTATTATGGAGGCCAAGCTTCGTATATTTTCAGGTTCATCGAATCAAGCGCTGACTGCGCAAATTTGTGAGCGATTGGGTGTTGTGCCGGGGAAAGTCAAGCTTTCACGGTTCAAAAGCGGAGAAATTTATGTTCACTATGAAGAGAGTGTTCGTAACTCGGATGTGTTCATTGTTCAGTCGCTTGCTCATCCAATCAATGAGCTGTTTGTTGAATTGCTGATCATGATTGATGCGGCCAAGCGTGCTTCGGCCAGAACCGTAAATATTATTATGCCTTATTACGGGTACGCTCGTCAGGAGCGGAAGTCAGCTCCACGTGAGCCTATTTCTGCTAAAATGCTGGCTGACGTGCTCACCACCGCAGGAGCAAGTCGGGTGGTAACGATTGATTTGCACGCACCTGCTATTCAGGGCTTTTTTAACATTCCTGTAGACCATTTAACGGCGCTTGATCTGATGACAGACTACCTGACAGCACAAAATATCAGTAATCCTGTCATTGTATCGCCTGATGCCGGTCGTGCCTCTACGGCGGAAAAATTAGCGGATGGTCTGGATTCGCCATTTGCTATTATGATCAAGAAACGTCCTGCCCATAACCAGTCGGTCATTACGCATGTTATCGGCGACGTTGAAGGCTGCACGCCGATTATTATTGAGGACTTGATCGACACCGGAACTACGATCGTTAACGTTGTTGAGGGGCTGAAGGAACGCGGAGCCAAGGATGCTTATGTGTGTGCAACGCATGGATTATTCTCAGCCGATGCGATTCAGAAGCTGCAGCATCCGAACATTCGTGAGGTTGTGATCACCGATTCTATTGCTCAGCCTGAGAAGCTTCCTGATAACTTCAGAATACTGTCGGTAGCTCCGATGCTGGCACAGGCTACTCAGTTCATAATTGAAGGCGGCTCTATTGCTGCGTTGTTCAAGGATCGTGGGATTTGATTCGTATAATTAAGGGTACATAGTGGCCTTATTATATTGATTTTGTGACAGCTTACAACAATAAGGGTATTTAATTCCCTAATCGGGATGATAAGGGCTCAAATCAGCTGATTTGAGCCTCTTCTATTCTAAATAGCGCCCAAAAGTGATCTTATCTCTTTTGAATTTTGGAAAATTCGAAGAATAGCACCCTTTTTTGCCTTTATTTGTCTTTAAAAGTAGAATGTGCTTGATGTTTGACTTGTAAAAAGCAGCGCCATAAATAAGGATCATACGAGGATTCGGGTGATCCTTATTTATGGGCTAATCCCTATTCATCAGGATAAGAAATATAAATAGCAGGATGAGGACAATGGGTACAATTAAGATAAAAATATTCTCCCAGACGATCACCATTTTAGAAGCCTCCTGCTATATAAGTTGAACTAAAGAATAGACGGGAATGGCAAAAGGGTATTAGTTCAACTTATATAGAATACTTAATTTTCTGAAGTGTTTTGGTCTATGTACCATATAAGGATTGCGAAGCTGAAATCGTTAACCCTCAAAACCTGGGGCATCTAAAATTTTAAGTCTGCTGAACCTCTCTTTTCCTTTTAATAGGTCATTTCAATATTTATTACCCGTTTTCATCGTGGGAGGACAGCTTTCACTATGGTATACTGTGAGATAGAGAATAATAAAGATGAAGCAGGTAAGGAGGTGCCTTGTTTGAAAGGAAAACAACGACCGGAAGAGAATAAGCAGAGAAAAGTGCTGCCGATCTCTATGGATGCGGGCTTTTTCTTTGAGAGGGCCGTCTCTTCATTGGACCGTCATCACTATGACAAGGCATTAAAATATTTTCGCAAAGCGGTAGAATATGAGCCCGATAATCCGGTGAACCATTGTAACATGGCGGGTATTTTGTCTGAAATGGGTGACTACGCGGCATCCAATGCAGCATTGTCTGTCGTTTTGGATGAGATCGATCCGTCCATGACGGAATGTTATTTTTATATGGCTAACAACTATGCGAATATGGAAATGTTTGAAGAGGCTGAAGACGCGTTAATAACTTATTTGGAACAAGATCCGAACGGACAGTTTTTGCTTGAGGCTGAAGAAATGATGGATTTACTTCAATATGAATTGAATCGTCCTACACAAGTAAAAAGCATCAAAGCGATGGAAGGGGCCTTCGAGCACGATAAAGCCAGAGAGTTGCTGGAAGAGGGCAAATTCACTCAGGCTGTGCAAATGCTGGAGGACATCGTTGAGAACAACCCCGACTTTTTGGCTGCCCGTAACAATTTAGCATTAGGTTATTATTATTTAGGATTGTTCCCTAAAGCGCTTGATACCATTCATGATGTCCTGGAAAGAGAGCCGGGCAATTTACACGGATTATGTAATCTTGCCATTCTGTATCAGCATGCAGGAGAGACGGCAAGGCTAATAGAATTAGCGGTGCGTCTGAGTAAAATCGTGCCGTTTCATCAGGAGCATGTATTTAAGCTAGCTACAACGATGGGCATATTAGGTCAGCATGGTGCAGCTTACAGCCATTTTAGTCGCCTGCTGAAAAACGAGGATATGAAATACGATCCGTCCCTGTCTCATTATGCCGCCGTCGCGGCGTATAATACGGGGAATTATGAAGCAGCCAATCGTCTATGGCATCAAGTAAAGCGACTGGACCCTGAAAGTGAGATTGCTGACTTTTATATAGATCGACTTGAACAAATTAACGCGGGTGCAGAGGAGTCGGCGAGCAGCCATCCTGTCAGTTACCAATATCATTTGCCCTTTGAGGAGCAGTTTAAGCTTTGGCAGAATGAACAGGAAGGAATTCCTTCCGAGATTAGAGAAAATCCTTTGGTTCGATCCTCTTTTTTCTGGGCGCTGCGCCATGGGGATTCAAAGACCAAGCTCCAGGTTATCCAGGCGTTTGGATTAATCGCTGACCTTGAGGTGGAAGAAGCGCTTAAGGCTTTTCTGCTTGAGCCCGAGGAAGATCCATATTTGAAGGATGCAGCTTTATTTGTACTACGTTATCTGGGAGTTAAAAAGCCTCTTCCTGTGTGCTCTGGCGACACAACAACGATTGTAGACCCTAGCTTAGTATCTACTAAACTGCCTGTCTGGAAAAGAGAATGGCAGGAAGTGATTGATCTCGCCATGCAGCATATCAAGCTAAGCTCGGACCTTAGTCAGCAGCTTGATTTGGAGACGTTATGGGCGGAATTTCTTAGTCTACTGTACCCGAATACGCCGTCAATTACGCACATAGAGGGCTGGGCGGCGGCACTTGAGTATTTAATAGCTAAAATGCATCGCCATCCGGTGTCTTATGAGGCTGTTGCGGAGCGATATGGCATTTCTGCATCCACTGTACGCAGATACACCAGCAGAATTGATGAGGTATGCAGAGTAAAAGAAAAGATGGAGACCATTTTTCCATCTGTGCAGTAAATTTGATCTTCCTCCAGATCCATGGGTAAGCGGCCATAACTTGGGTAAAACTTAGTTATAGTGACTTTAATTATCTACATCAAGGAGGAAGCCATGTACAAATCGATCGTGATTGGAACAGGACCGGCTGGTCTTACTGCAGCTATATACTTGGCCCGAGCTAACTTGAGTCCGCTTGTTATCGAAGGTACCCAACCCGGCGGTCAGTTAACCACTACGACGGAGGTTGAGAATTTTCCGGGATTCCCTGATGGTATTCAAGGGCCGGAGTTGATGGAGCATATGCGCAAGCAAGCTGAACGCTTTGGCGCTGAATTTCGGTCTGGTTGGGTGGAGCAGGTTGATTTTACCGGGCGGCCATTCAAGGTTCGTGTTGAAGGCGGCGATGAGCTTGAGACGGAGACAGTTATTCTGTCAACAGGGGCTTCGGCCAAGTATTTAGGCATTCCTGGAGAACAAGATAATGTTGGACGAGGTGTCAGTACGTGTGCAACCTGTGACGGATTTTTCTTCCGTGGTAAAGGGATTATCGTGATCGGTGGCGGTGATTCTGCTATGGAGGAGGCTAACTTTCTGACGCGATTCGGGACCAGCGTTACGCTGGTACACAGACGCGAGGAGCTGCGGGCATCTAAAATTATGCAGGAGAGGGCCAAAACCAACAGCAAAGTGAAGTGGGCCTTAAACCGCACACCGCTAGAGGTTGTCACCAATGAATATGGCATTGTTAAAGGGTTGAAGGTTCGTAATAATGTGACGAATCAAGAGGAGCTTATAGAAGCTGAGGGTGTGTTTGTCGCAATCGGGCATACGCCTAACACCAAATTTATCGGCGGTCAGGTAAAGACTGATGAGCACGGATATATCGTGGTCAAGCCCGGAACAACTTTAACAAGCGTAGAGGGAATATTCGCATGTGGAGATGTGCAGGATACGCGGTATCGTCAGGCGATCACCGCAGCAGGATCAGGCTGCATGGCAGCCATGGATTGTGAGAAGTATCTTGAGGGAAGTATGGTGCACGATTGGAGCGGCACACTCGGATAAAAAGACAGTAAAAGGTCAGCCATGGATATATGGTTGACCTCTTTATTTCAGGCAGGGTTGCCGTAACTTAAATCCACCCTTTTTCTTCAGCTAGTCGAACGGCTTCAATTCTGCTTTTGACATTCAGCTTGTTCATAATTTCTGAAAGATAATTGCGCACGGTTCCGTAGGACAGATGCATGGCAGAAGCTATATCCCCAGCGCTTTGGCCTTCGGCAGCTAATTTAAGAATTACTTTCTCTCTGTCTGTCAACGGATTTTCTTCACGCAAGCTGCCAAAGATCAGCTCGGAGGAAATCTCGCGATGTCCGGCATGGACCCGGCGTATAGCCTCCGCCAGCTTGTCGCTAGGCTCATCCTTAAGTAAGTAGCCGTGGATATTGGCTTTGATGGCTCTTTCAAAATAACCGGGTCGTGCAAAGGTTGTAAGTATTATGATTCGACAAGGTGAAGCGTTCGATTGCAGCTCTCCTGCAATGTCGAGTCCGCTGCGTCGAGGCATTTCAATATCCAGCAGACATACGTCAGGCTGCAATCGTTGGATTAGGGACAACGCTTCTACGCCGTCCTCGGCCTGTCCGACCACCTCGATGTCCTCCTCAAGATCCAGAAGTGAAGCAAGAGCTCCCCGCAGCAGCCGTTGATCCTCTGCAATTAAGATACGAATCAAGCCGGTTCACCATCCTTTCTGTCCTTGACGATTAATGGAACTACTACATGGAGCCGGGCGCCATGGTTCTCTATAGAAGATAAGTGAAGTGAGCCTTCAATGAGTGAAAGACGCTCAGACATCCCTTTAAGTCCATTGCCAAGCTGGGTATCGGATATTGGCTCGCTGGCGGTGAAGCCCCCATTGTCTTCAATAGTAAGACTAACCTCGGCATCTGTTCGGGAGATGATAATATGACAGCAGTCAGCGTTACTATGCTTCACGATATTAGTGACGGCTTCTTTGATGCATAAGCTGAGTATATTTTGTGTAAGTACAGAGATACCCTCCAATGACGTATCTCCTTCCACTTGCAGAGTGATGTTAGCGGTTTGCAAAATTTCGCTGACCTCCGCCAGCTCTTCGACTACGGTAATGGCGCGCATTTCCGAGACAAGCTCCCGTACCTGACGAAGAGCAGCTCTCGAGGTCCGTTGGATTTCCTGAGCCTCTGTGAGCGCCCGCAGCGGGTCTTTCTGCACGAGTTTTTCAACCAATTGGCTTTTTAAGGTGATCAGGGATAAAGTATGCCCTAATGTGTCGTGCAGGTCGCGGGCTATTCTCATTCGTTCTTCACGCTTGACCAATTCGTTGATTTGTTCCTTGGCTTGCTGAAGCTCACTCTCCAGCATCTGCTTACGGTACATGGATCTAATGGCAAATGGTGCCGCAAGCATCATAAGAAAGAATGGAAGGACGAACAGAATTTCTTGGAGCGGGTAGCTATCAAGGTTCAGTATGATCGATGTGCCTAGAACTACTATAAAAGCCGTCATCGCTTTGTTGAATCTACGACGATCCATATACCATCCGATAAAGTTAGCGGTGAAAAATCCCATGTAAATATTGTAAGGGTTAATGAAAGTGCTAAGCAATAAAAGCAGCAGCATTTGCACCGCCAGCCATAAATTATATTTATGCTTCGAAACGAAATACAGCTGGCGGTAGGTGACGACGAACAGGGCGATCATCATATAACCGGCGATTAGCTTAAAACCCGATTCATTTCTAAGATTGATAATGGGCAGTATGATATAGATCAGCCATATGTAAGGAAAAAATCCTAATCTTCTTGGAAACAATTCGAATTTCTTCCCGGACATCATCTCACATTACACCGCTTCCTGTTTTTTTCTGATATACGTGGATAGTATCATAAACAGGATGAGATAGACCAGTAGAATCAAGATGTTTCTCATTTCAGGAGCATGTCCGCGGATAAGCTCCCAAGCTCCGTTACTGAAGTTGTAGGAAGGCAGCCATATGCCGATATTCTGCATAATTTGAGGCATCGATTCTAGCGGCATCCACATTCCGCCCATAACAGCAAGTACTAAATAGAGGACATTGCTGACACCACTCGCCGTGTCAACGCGTTTCATCGATCCGATCATGGTGCCTAGCGCAAGGAATGGAAGCGAACCGATCAGTATCCAAAGACCGCTATAAATCCATATTAGCGGAGGTAATGAAACTCCATTAATGAGGTAGCCCGCGATAAAAATAAATACGATAGTCATGAAGTGCATCATCATTTGCCCGAACATCTTACTTAAGAAATAGTAATGGCCCGGCAGCGGCGTAATGCGCACAAATATCGACCAGCCCTGATTGCGCTCCTGCACGAGTCTGGTGCCTAACGTCATTATTGCTGAGCCCATGACACTGAATGAGGTCATCGACATCAGATAGTGTGCCCGCCATAGAGAAGGGTTGCTCGATTCGACACTAACGAGACGAGTAAAGATAAAATAAAACATGATCGGCATAAGCAAGGACCAGAGTACATAATAAGGATTTCTATAAATACGCAACCATTCAGCTTTAAACTGCATTAATGGAATTCTCATATTACACCGCCTCTTCTTGTCTTAAGGTCAATTGCTCGAACGCTTCATCGAGACGTCCCTGCTCAACGAGTATGTCCCGTACAGATAAATTTTCTTTGAATATCGCTGCTAGCAGATAATCTGAATCATCTGTCGCGAGGTAGATGCGTTCGTCTCTTTCGTAGCAGGCCGATACGCCCGGAATCGCCTGAAGACGTCTGCGAAGCTCCGGACCATCCTGATCACTGTGAAAGGAGACTGACCGCTTGACGATTCTCGATTTGATTTCTTCCGGCGTTCCATCCGCGACAAGTGCGCCTTGATGAAATAGTAGGATACGATCTGCAATGTCGTCGGCTTCCTGCAAATAGTGAGTTGTGAAAATAACGGTTTTTCCTTCGTCCGCCAGTTTGCGCACATCGCTCCAGAATTTGCGCCGTGCCGTAATATCAAGTCCTACCGTCGGTTCATCGAAAAAGAGCAAATCCGGATTCCCAGCCAGAGCGAGGGCGAATCCGAGATTTCGCTTTTGCCCTCCGGACAGCTTCTCCGCATAGCGATTTAAATCAGTGGTTGCTAGACCAGTTAGCTTGATCAATTCATCCAAATCCATAGGATTGCGATAATAGCTGCGGATCAACTGAAGCAATTCCTTCGCTTTCAGCCGATCCATTACGCTTACCTCCTGCAGCATAGCGCCTGTCTTTTCACGAACAAGCTGAGACTTGGGGTTCTGTCCAAGCACCTTGATACTGCCCTCTGAGGGATCAAGGAGTCCCAGTATCATGGATAGAGCAGTTGTCTTGCCCGCTCCGTTTGGTCCCAGAATAGCAACAATGCTGCCTTTTTCTATGCTGAACGACACGCGATCGACCGCTTTTTTGCCTTTGAACAGCTTAGTGACCTGATTCATTTCGATGATTGACGTCATGAAGTTTCGCCTCCGTTATAGAAATGTATTATTATTGGTGGATTTTCAAATGGAATGTTGCTTACATATTCAGAATACAGGCAGTGAGCTCAGAGCGTTAGTAATGACTGTCATGAAATTGAGATGACAATTGTCATGAAATTAAATTAGAGCTATCGCGAGCATAAAAAAACCTGAGACAAGGTCTCAGGCTGATCATACATATTAAATATCAAGCAGCTTCGTGTAAGTCTGCTAAATTTCCTTCCGGCGAAAATGAATGAATCCGGCCATGAAGAAGAGAAGAAAGCTGCCAAGTATAGTAATCATAAGGCTTTGTATAGGCAGGTTGAATGCTCCAAACCCTGCTTCGCCGGTGGGCATCATCGCCAGAACGGGTTGAGCCCAAGGATAAAATGGACCGATAGTTTTGGAATTGGTAATCAGTATATTCGGAATCGTAAGGGAGACGTTGACCGCAAGCGGAGCAGCAAAGCTGGACCAGCTTAATGAAATGCCAAGCTGCAATGCAGCTAGCGGAAGGCAAGCTATTAGCCCGCCAATCAGGCTGGTGACGATTAAGCCCCATGGAATCGGTCCGGTGAAGCCCTGTATCCATCCGGAGGCGAGCAGGCCTGCAAGGAAAAGCAATTGGCATAATGTCAGCAGACCAATGATGATGGTTAGCTTGGCCAAATAAACGGCACCCCGTGATACTGGCAGCACGAGCAGCTGCTTCCAGCCGCCTCCGGTATGCTCATAACGACAAATAAAGGCGGGAAACAGGCCTGCCAAAATCGGTAAAAACAGCATAGCATGAAGGAAAACCATAGTACCTAGCATAATTCTCCATGGTTCTGTCCCTACGGACGTATCTGTTAAAATGCCGATTAAAGTCGACAGTACGGGACTAATCAAAATCAGCAGCCAAACCTTGGACTTTGACATCTTCAGGCGCTCTGAAGACAAAATACGCAGAAAAGTTCTCAATTTAATCCACATCCTTGCGATTGAAATGTACCAGGCCGATCAGCATGATTACGATGCCTACACCAAGTCCTGCCAAAATGAACGCAGCTTTGTCAGGGCCGCTGTATCCGAAAACAGGCCAATTTAGCGGGAACCATTGGGACAGCTGCATAGTGAATGGCGAGACAATGGCCGCGGTAATTCCTATACTCACCGGGAGCGCCTGATTGCGAAAGGTTAAGGATAACCATAGCTGAAGAGCTAACATCGGCAAGGCGGCAAGGAGAGGGAAAAGACCGAGACGTAGCGAATCTGCGATCGGCAGGGGCGCTTTGAAGCCAAAGACGGTCCCTAAAGCCAGGGTACAGCCGGATAGGAGCAGACAAGATATAGCGAGCAGCAAAAAGCACAGAGTGAATTTGGCGCTATACACGGCTGTGCGAGAGATTGGAAGGGCCAGCAGCTGCTTCCATGAGCTCATCTGGTACTCAACTCCGGCAACTAGTGAGCTTACCAGTGTACAGCCGAGGTAAAGGGCGATGGGGACAAACAGGGCAATATTTCCGAGCAGTCCGCCCCATAAGTCGTCCTTGTACACTTTCATCATATAGTCAAAGCGCAGGCCATAATTGAGAGCTTGCATGGCAACAAGTCCAATAGGAGCGATCAAGATGAGCAGCCATATTCCTTTTCTACGAATTTTCAGGAAGTCGGCCGATAGCGATCTCAGCATCATGACGGCGCCCCCTCCCCGATGACCTGCATGAAAATATCCTCAAGCGATTTCTTCTTCATCTCTACGCGATAAATGTCGTGACCATTCTCAACCAGACGTTTGACAAGATGCGCTATCTGTTGGTCATCCATACCTGGGAAAGTGAGCTTGCTATCCTGCAGTAGTCCCCGCGATCCCAAATCCCGGGCGATCCATAACGCTGCATCAGGCTCAGATACGACCAACTCGATATCATGGGCAGATTGTACCCTCAAATTGTGGATGGTATCCTGGAATACCATTTTGCCTTCGCGGATAATACCTACGGTGTGTGCCATTTGCTCCATTTCTCCGAGCAGATGACTGGAGACAAGCACAGTAATGCCGTATTGCTCAGGAAGGCTTTTAATAAGCTCACGGATTTCATGAATTCCCGATGGATCAAGCCCATTGGTAGGCTCATCAAGAATGAGCAAATCAGGGTTAGCAAGAAGAGAGGCCGCAATACCCAGGCGCTGCTTCATGCCGAGCGAGAAGCCCTTGACCGGACGGCGGGATTCGTTAGATAAAGAAACGATGCTTAGCACTTCATCGATACGGGATTTGGGCACATCGATAATACGTCTTATAGCCTCAAGATTGTCTATAGCATTTAAATGCCCGTAATAGGAAGGATATTCGACAAGCGAGCCGATTCTGCGGAGGATCGAAAGTTTGTCTTTGCGTAGATCGCGTCCGAATATTTGAATGGAGCCGCGGGTAGGCTGGATCAACCCGAGCAGCATGCGGATCGTGGTCGTTTTCCCAGCTCCATTAGGGCCTAGGAAGCCGTAGATATCACCCTTGGCGATTTCCAGATTCAGATGTTCTACAGCGTAACGACCACGGTATTTTTTCGTTAATTCTTGCGTTTGAATAATCAATTCTTTCACGACTTATCACCTCGATAACGATCATATCGCTCGAAGTTTAAGCGTGAAGCGGGGGCAAGTTTAAATTTTGTTTAAGAATTGGAAGGTAGCTCAATCCAGCTTTCGTGCATTACTAGTTCAACTGATATAGTTGGTACAGCTGAAAACCGATGTAGACGGCAACAGCCCATATGATCAAAGCCGATATTTTGTTAATCATGCTCATAACTTTACCTTCACTATCAAAGTTGCCTACCATTCTTCCCGCAAGCGCCAAGCCAAGGAACCAAATCCAGGAAACAAGAATGCATGCGAGGGTAAAGGCGATTTTGGCGGAGCCTTGATAGTTTAACGAGCTTGTCCCAATCACACCAATGGTGTCCAATATGGCGTGAGGATTTAGCAGGGATACGGACATCGCAAACAGGATTTGTTTTTTTGCCGGCATAGCTGACTCTTTATGACTTAAGCTGGCCGGTTCACTTTTCCAGATAGACCATCCCATATAGAGCAGGAACAGAATTCCTACTGAAAACAACACGGTCTGCAACGCCGGAATAGTCAATACTATAACAGATACTCCAAGCACGGATAACAAAATTAATAAGGTATCGCATAATGAAGCGGTGACAATGACAGGGATAATCCTTCTGAATTTGGGCTGTGAGGCTCCTTGATTGAACACAAATACGTTCTGGGCGCCGAGCGGGAGGATTAGGCCAAAGGCCAGAGCAATCCCGTGAATTAGTGCAGTTAACATAGTAGAATTCCTCCAATAGGGAGCATGGTGTTATATTTGCGGTTAAGGATACCTTCGTCAGGTGATTCTCTGTATCGGAAAAATGTAAATACGGGTTCCCAAATCAGAGGATTCCGTCTCTCGAATAAGCCCCATCTCTCGCAGCAGCATATCCACTATTAATAGCCCGAGTCCCGCGCCTTTTGAGGTCGACGCGGCATTCATGCCCGGGCCATGATCGGAAATGACCAGAGCAGTCACCTTTCGCCGCATGACGGTAGTCAGACCAATATAGCCACCGCTGCTGGCGTAGCGGATCAGGTTTTGAAATAGGTTGTCAAGCACGCGGCGTAGCGCCTGTTCGTCGACCTCCCACATGAGCGGTGCTTCCGGCAGATCGATGTCAGGCTCGAGATGATGCTTCTCCCACAGCGGGTACCAGGCTGCGGCACTGCTTCGTAATATACGGAGAACATCCTGTTTTTCACGGGTTACTTTATATCTGCCGCTTGTAAGCAGGTTATAGGATAACAGATGATCGATAAGCCCATCAAGATCACCCATCTTGGCCTCCATTAGCGAAAGGGAATGCAGTCCTTGTTCAGATAATGGTTCTTTGCGTAAAGAATACAAATGGCTCCCGAGCACGGTTAGCGGGGTTCGCAAATCATGGGAAAGGCTGCTGATCAGCTCCTTCCGCAGCGTCTCCTCTTCAATTTCGCGATTTCGACTGGCTTTTAGCTCGTCAACCATATGATTAAACGCCTTCTCCAGCTGCCCAATCTCGTCGGAGCGGCCTTCCACAGTTTTTATAGGGAGTCCATGCTCATCGCTCTGAGTTATGCTTGATTCTAATCTCAGGAGTCGTTTACGGATGTCTCGAATGAATAAATAAGATAAAAGCAGGAAGAAAGCCAGCATTAAAAAGAGAAAAAATCCGTAAAAACGGGAATCTCCTCTATCGCTAACCATGTTCTGACGCATGTATTCCCGAGGTAGCTCCAGAACCATGAACCCTTGATTCACACTGCCTGATCCACCGATAAAAGCCACTACTGTAAAGGGATCGGCATCCACCCGGGTCTTCATAAACATAATGGAGTCCTTTACAGACCATATCTCAGGCAATGCCTCCTGCTCAGGAAGCTGCAGCCGGGTGTTTCCTACAGAATCAACCCAGAAGAGAGAGGCCTCCGGGTAAGTCTGCCGCAGCTCTCGCAGCTTGTTATCAATTTCTTCCGCTGTTTTATGATCCAAGAGCTCTGCTTCTTTATGCCAAGCATTAGCCAGATTATTACCTGATCTGTATAGCGGGTTGTATGTTTTTTCCGGTTGCTTAACTTGTCCATATTCGAGCAGCTGGTTAGTTCCCCATGATGCCAAAAAGCCAAGCGGGATCAAAATCGGAATAAACATGAAGGCAAAGCCAATAATCACTAAATATCTTGATAGTAGTGAGTTTCGCAATTTAATTTTTTCCCGAATCATCAATCTCGCTTTAATTTTCATAATTTCACCCGGTAGCCGATACCACGTATTGTTTCAATCACTTCCGGAGCTGCAGGATTCTGCTCTAGCTTTTCCCGCAAATGCCGAATATGAACCATTAAGGTTTTGTCTCCGTCAAGGTAAGGCTCTCCCCATACAGCCTCATAAATTTGCTCCTTAGTCATGATCTGACCCAAATGACGCAGCAAATATTGAAAGATGTGAAATTGCTTGCCGGTAAGAATGATTTCTTCGCTTGTATTTTGATCGATCACCCTGTTTTCTTTTTCGTAGACGAGTAAATGACGAAGCTGCAGCGGTTCTGTGGAGGCGTCTCCATGACGGCGAAGCAGTACTTCGAGCCTTGCAGCCAACTCGTCGGGATGGAACGGCTTGGTCAAATAATCGTCAGCAAACTGCAGTCCCTGCAGCTTATCATCGATTGATGTACGGGCGGATAACATGAGCACGGGAAGGGAGGGATGCTGCTTCTTTAATCGTTGTCCTATTGTGAACCCATCAAGTCCGGGCAGCATAACGTCAAGCACGACTACATTACTATTTACCGCCAGCTCCAACGCTTGTTCCCCGCTGGTTAACCAGGTTACATGATATCCCCGCTCTTTAAGGTCACGGCTGACCCATTCCCCTATTTCATGATCATCCTCTATGTATAACAATTTAATGTTCAATTGTGTCATGCCCTTAACACTTCCTTTCCGACTCTATTGTGGCAAATTGCAGCACAAAAATAAACTATTCACCTTAAGCATAACATTAGTGATTGTAATCACAAGGAGGTAATTGCTCTTGTGTTACTTTTTCTATGAGAACAATTATCATTCAAATTTTAAAATTTATTTTCTCAAAGGTGGTAGGTTCAGGTGGATAAGGTACTTGATATGAACCAGACGGTATTTGAATTATGTACATCTCATCCTGAAGCAATAGAGATCATGCTTGAGCTTGGATTTAAGGGGATAACCGAACCGGGAATGCTTCAGACGGCAGGCCGGATAATGACGCTATCAAAGGGTGCACGGATGAAAAAAATCGATCCTGAAGCGATCAAATCTAAATTCCGTTCCAGAGGTTATACCGTTATTGAATAAATGATAGAGAGGGCGGATTATAATGAGTGAATTAATTAATAATCGGGAGCATAGTGCAGCTGCAGGGTCAGATTCGTCGCGGCGTCAGGAGATGTTAAAGCAAATCATCAAGGAGCTGCATCAGGGAGCAAGCGTGAAGGAAGTGAAAGCGCGCTTTGAGGAAGCGGTTGGTGATGTAACCGTTACCGAAATATCTGCAATGGAGCATGCTTTGATGGAAGAAGAGGGTATTCCGGTATCGGAGGTTCAGCGGCTATGCTCTGTGCATACGGCTATTTTTAAAGGATCCATTGAAGAGATTCATCGCTCTTCCAAACCTGAAGAACAGCCCGGCCATCCGGTTCATACCTTTAAGCTGGAAAACAGGGAGATCGAGCGCCTGGTTAACTTTAAGCTGCAGCTGCATTTGGACAAATTCCGTAGAGCACAGGAGGATTCTGATACAGAGGCTTCCAATGAACTGGTGTTTAAGCTGCTGGAGGACTTGAATTTGCTGCTGGATCTGGATAAACATTATAGCCGCAAAGAGAATCTGCTTTTCCCCTACCTTGAGAAATACGGAATCTATGGACCTACAAAGGTCATGTGGGGAGTAGATGACGGAATTCGGGCTATGATTAAGGAAGTAAAAGCTAACCTCACATCATTTAATGGCGATAAGGATACCTTGTACGTTGATCTTGAGCGGATTATTAGCGAAGTAAACGAAATGATTTTTAAAGAAGAAAACATTTTGCTGCCGATGGCTTTGGAGAAGCTGACGGAGGACGAGTGGGTAAAAATTGCCGACGAAAGCGATCAAATTGGTTACTGCTTGGCTGCGCCTGATCAGAAATGGATTCCGGACAGGGTTCCGTTGGTGGAGTCGGAGATGAACGAAGCGGCAGAGAACAGCAATGCCCCTCAAGGCTTTGTCAAATTTGAAACAGGGATGCTATCGGTCGAACAGCTGGAGGCGGTAATGAATCATTTGCCTGTGGATTTAACCTTTATCGATGAGAATGATGTGGTTCGTTATTTCTCTCACGGTAAAGAGCGGATTTTTGCCCGGACCAAGGCGGTAATTGGACGGACTGTACAAAACTGCCATCCGCCTCAGAGCGTGCATGTCGTGAATGAGCTGCTTAAGGATTTCAAATCAGGCAAGAAGGATGCCGAGGATTTCTGGATTCCGATCAAGGACAAATTTGTATACATTCGTTACTTTGCCGTTAGGGGCCATGATGGAAAATATTTGGGTACTTTGGAATTTACGCAGAACATTGCTCCAATAAGAGCTTTGGAAGGACAGAAGCGGATTTTATCTTAAAAATATATAGCGGCACAACTGGAGGATCACCCCGAAGCTGGCATGAATGCGAGCCTTGGGGTGATTTGTCTTTTTGGTCGTGTGTGATGGGTATCACATCGCCTGAAAGCCTTGTATTTACAGGCTTCCTGCAATTTCCTCGTTACTTGACCGAAATGATGGGTTAGCTTATAGTTGGTACGTAGGATAATCATTTTTATCTTTGTTTTGACCTTATATTTTATCTTCTATTAATAGCGAAAAAGGTGGCTTGTATAACATGTCTGAAAAGATCTACATTGGTGTTGACCTGGGTGGAACGGCAATTAAAGTTGGCATTTGTAATGAAGAAGGGCAGCTTCTTCATACCTATGAGGGGCCTACTGAAACTGCAAAGGGTGCTGATGCGATCGTTGATAACATTGAACGATATGTTCGCTTGATTGTGGAGCAATCTCCCTTTGAATGGGATCAAGTAGCAGGAGTGGGTGCAGGGGTTGCTGGTTTTACCAACGTTCGCGAAGGCATCATTTTACTAGCACCGAATGTAGGCTTGAAAGACTTTCCGATTCGTAAAATATTGGAAGATCGCCTCGGCAAGCCGATCAAAATAGACAATGACGCTAACGTGGCTGCGCTTGGTGAAGCGTGGAGTGGTGCAGGTAAAGGTATTGATAATTGTGTCTGCTTTACACTGGGCACTGGCGTTGGCGGCGGAATTATTATCGATGGCAAAATCTATCAAGGCTTCTCCGGCTTGGCTGGAGAATTGGGCCATATTGCAGTTGTGCCTGATTTAGAAGCGATTCAATGCGGATGTGGTAAAATGGGCTGTCTTGAAACCGTATCTTCGGCTACAGGTATTATTCGTATGGCTAAAGATGCTGTATCTCGCGGAGAGCGCACATCGCTGTCTCTCGTAGAGGAAATTACAGCAAAAGATGTATTTGATAGCGCAAAAGCAGGCGATGAGGTTGCAACTCGCATCGTAAATCGCGCGGCATTTTATATTGGTAAAGCACTTGCAGCTGTTGCAGTGGTGCTTAACCCTGAGTTGTTTATCGTTGGCGGCGGCGTATCGAAGGCAGGCGATTTCTTGTTTGAAGAGATCCGCAGTGTATTCGCGAAGCTAACTCCTGAACCGGTTCAACAAGGGCTTAAAATTGTTCCGGCTATTTTGGGGAATGATGCGGGGATGGTCGGGGCTGCCGGTCTTTTCCTCCGTTCATAGTAGAAAATTCAAAAATCTGCTTTTGATTTAGGGTATAATTATATATAGATATAGTAGGAGCAGGAGACTTTGCGAGGAGGGAAATAGATGCCGGGCAAGGATAAGGATACCACTTCAGTTGCTAATTTGATTATCATTACAGGCATGTCGGGAGCCGGAAAGTCGCTTGCAGTAAAAAGTTTGGAGGATCTCGGTTTTTTCTGTGTGGACAATTTGCCACCAGTACTGATTCCCAAATTTGCGGAATTGATTGAGCAATCTAAGGGGAAAATCGCTAAGGTTGCCCTTGTTATCGACTTGCGCGGTCGGGAGTTTTTTACGGCCCTGTCGGAATCGCTCGCTTATATCAAGGATCATTTTACGATTCATAGCGAGATTCTATTTCTGGATGCAACCGATTCAATTCTGGTACAACGGTATAAAGAAAGCCGCCGTCGCCATCCGCTCGCACCGGAGGGTATGCCTCTTGACGGGATACGTCTGGAACGCAAAATGCTGGAAGAACTCAAAATGTCGGCGACTCAGGTCATTGATACTAGCAACATGAAGCCGGCACAGCTGAAGGATAAGATCATTTCCCGTTTTTCTCATTTGGAGAGCAACAATTTATCTGTTAATATTACTTCTTTCGGATTTAAATACGGGATTCCGATTGATGCGGATTTAGTGTTTGACGTTCGCTTTTTACCGAATCCTCATTATATTGAACAGCTTCGTCCATTCACAGGACAAGATAGTGATGTATATGAATATGTTATGAAATGGCCGGAGACGCAGAGCTTCTTGACCAAATTGCTTGACATGCTTCACTTCCTGCTTCCTCAGTATCATAAGGAAGGAAAAAGTCAGGTTATCATTGCAATCGGCTGTACCGGCGGCAAGCACCGCTCGGTAGCGATCGCAGAGTACTTAGGTCGGATGCTCGGAACAAGTGAAACTGAGACGGTTCGTGTCAGTCATCGCGACGAGGGAAGAGACCGGCATTAGATGTAGTTCAAAAAGTGGAATTTTGATCACGAAGTAATTCCATGAGGTATGTTCGCATCGAATCTTGAATTCAGCAGGGTCTTCCGGTGCTCACGTACTCTATAGTACGCTGCGCTCCTCAGTCCCTGCTTCATCCAACCTTCTCGGTGCTGGAAATTCCACTTTTTGAACCTCTAATTTAGATGTAGTTCGCAGTTCAGAAAGGTTGTCCCGTGAGCTAACGCTTATTGGACTCGATGGTAAGAGGTGAAACATACAGTAATGAGTCGAGCTAACGAAGAAAGAATTCCGCGGATCGTTGTGATGGGCGGTGGAACAGGACTGTCTGTCATGCTCCGAGGATTGAAAGAAAGGCCGCTCGATATCACGGCTATTGTAACAGTGGCCGACGATGGGGGCAGCTCCGGCATCCTGCGCAATGAGCTGCAGATGCCTCCGCCTGGGGATATTCGCAACGTGTTAACCGCTCTTGCAGATGTAGAGCCGCTTTTGTCGGATATGCTTAACTACCGCTTCTCTGCTGGCTCCGGTCTCGCAGGCCACAGTCTGGGCAATCTTATTTTGGCAGCTATTACGGATATTTCAGGTGATTTCGTAACAGCAGTTCGTGAGCTTAGCCGGGTCTTTGCTGTCAGGGGCCGAGTACTTCCTGCTGCCGGTCAGGCTGTTGTGCTAAATGCTGAAATGGAAGACGGAAGCATTGTGACCGGGGAATCCAAGATTCCCGAAGCCGGTGGTGGAATCAAGCGCATTTTTCTGGAGCCGGAAGAGGTTGAGCCTTTGCCGGAGGCAGTAGAAGCTATTCGAGAAGCTGATGCTATTCTGATTGGACCGGGAAGTCTATATACGAGCATCATTCCGAACCTGTTGGTTCCTAAACTAGCCGAGGCTATTTTGGAGAATGATACTGCTATCAAAATTTTTGTCTGCAATGTAATGACTCAGCCGGGCGAAACGGACAATTATACAGTTAGTGACCATCTGCAGGCAGTATATGACCATGTGGGTCACCATCTGTTTGACTATGTTATCGTTAATGATGGTGAGATTCCGGCTCAGGTACAGGATTTTTACGCTGAAAAGGGAGCAAAGCCTGTGCAAGTCGACTGGGATGTGGTCACTGGAAGAGGCTATAAGGTGATTGCTGACACGTTGGTGCTGTTTCGCAGGTATTTACGTCATGATGCTGATAAACTAAGCCATCATATTTATCAATTAGTGCATAACTGGATATTACGAAAGAGGTAGGTGAGTCCCTTGTCGTTTGCGGCGCAAACCAAAAAAGAATTAACCTTAATCGAGGCAGAACCTTGCTGTGAGCAGGCTGAGTTATCCGCTTTAATTCGGATGAACGGTTCGGTTCAAGTGTCGAACAAAAAGGTTATTCTGGACATCTCAACGGAAAACGCCGCGATTGCAAGGCGAATATATTCCCTGATCAAGAAGCATTTTCAGGTCCATACTGAACTGTTGGTTCGTAAGAAAATGCGTCTCAAGAAGAACAATGTCTACATCGTTCGGATACCCGCAAGAGTTCAGGAAATATTAAAGGAGTTAAAAATCGTATCCGAGGGATTTATTTTTACAGCGGGGATTAATCCAGACCTTACCCGGAAAAACTGTTGTAAGCGGGCGTATTTACGCGGCGCATTTATGGCTGGCGGCTCGGTGAACAATCCGGAAGGCTCTTCTTACCATTTGGAGATATCTTCAATGTACGAAGAGCATTGTAAAGCTCTGGTGGATCTGGCGAATGAATTTCACTTGAATGCACGCTGTATTGAACGTAAGAAGGGCTTTATTTTTTACATCAAGGAAGGCGAGAAAATAATTGAGCTGCTGAATATTATCGGTGCTCATCAAGCCTTGTTCAAATTTGAGGATGTGCGGATTATGCGCGATATGCGAAATTCCGTGAATCGGATCGTCAACTGTGAGACGGCCAATTTGAACAAGACTATAGGGGCTGCGGTTCGGCAGATCGATAACATCAAGCTTCTGCAGAAAGAGGTAGGACTTGAGAACTTGCCTGAAAAGCTGCGTGAAGTAGCTGAAGTCCGCCTTGCACACCCGGATATGAATTTGAAGGAAGTGGGCGAACTGCTCAAGGGCACGGTTAGCAAATCAGGGGTCAACCATCGATTACGTAAAATTGATGAGCTTGCGGAAAAAATTCGCGGGGGCTGAATTTCTTTTGCTAGTGTGCTGCATGCTGTGTATGGTATAATAATATAAATTATTATGTTCACAATGTGAACCACGTGGATTGAATTCGTTATAGGGGGTAAGGTTTCATGGTAAAAAACCCAGTTACCGTTCGTTTGAAAACGGGACTTCATGCTCGGCCGGCTGCGCTTTTCGTTCAGGAAGCGAATAAATATTCGTCTGAAATCTTCGTTGAAAAAGACGATAAAAAAGTAAATGCCAAAAGTATCATGGGAATTATGAGCCTTGCGATTAGCACAGGTACAGAAATTTATATCAGTGCTGAAGGTGCGGATGCTGAACAGGCTGCAAACGCTTTAATCAATTTGGTCAGCAAAGAGGAATTAGAGAACCAATAATATTCTTTTTCTAAGCACATCAATACTACAAATAAGGGGATTATTTCGTCAAGCCAGGACGAAGTAGTCCTCTTTTTGGTTTTTTTATGGACTATACTGCAACATTTATCGTCTCCTTGCGTTTAGTAGATAAAATCGCCATAAATGGAGGGTATACATGATGAATAGTCAGAAAGCTTGGTTGAAACCAGTTGGTGCTGTTATGTTAGCGGGAACGCTGTTGGTTGGAGGAACATTTTTTGCCGGAGGTACACCTCAGAAGGCCTACGCGGAAAGCGCTGCAGTACAGAAAAACATTATTAATGTGGTAGGAAGCGGAGAAATATCAATTAAGCCGGATATTGCATACTTGACGATTGGTGTCGAGACACAGGCGGATACAGCGAAGGAAGCTCAAAACACGAATTCAGCGAAAATGGCCAAGCTGAACACGCTGCTTAAGGATACCTGGAAAATTGCAGCGAAGGACATTCAGACAGGTCAGTTTTATGTACAGCCAAACTATTCCTACAGTGAAAAGGAAGGTCAGAAAGTTAAAGGATATACGGCTTATCATACTATAAACGTAAAGTACCGCGATCTGTCCAAAATTGGTCAATTACTGGATGCTGCCTCGGAGGCAGGTGCCAATCGAATCGATAATGTTCAGTTCAGCTCAGAGAACCCTGATCTATATCAAGAGCAAGTTATTCAGAAGGCTATGGCTAATGCAGACTTAAAAGCATCTGCAATTGCGAAAGCGGCTAAACGTCAGGTAGGTATCGTTCTTAGCGTAACGCAGTCGACCGTAGAGACTCCGGTATATATGGAGAACTACAAAATGATGGCAGCACCAGCGGATGCAGGAAGTGCCAGCACATCAGTAGAACCAGGAGAAATCACTGTAAAAACAACGTTAAACGTAGTTTACGAAATGAAGTAATTTGTAAAGCGATTGTTTACGCAGTATTAAGATAGTTTTATATAAAATAGGGGTACTTGGCGACTGCTTCAGCCGAGTATCCTTATTTTAATTATACTAAATTCCAATAAGGTTACAGATTCGTGTTAGTATCTAGAAAAGTGTTGTAACTACAAGCAAAACAAGGTATAGTGAATATGCAAAAAATGAATCGATAGACCTGTCGGCCATACCAATGGATATGGTCTTTTTTTCTTAAACATACTAGATGAAGAAGGAGTTGGTGCATAAATGATTGAACTGGTCGGGGTTGAAAAACACTTTGCCGGGCAAAGCGTTGTGCATCCGCTATCGCTCACCATTAAGGAAGGGGAATTCCTGACCTTGCTGGGCCCGAGCGGCTGCGGCAAGACGACAATTTTGCGCATGATCGCAGGCTTTGAACAGCCAACAAAAGGACAGATTTTGTTGGATGGTGCTGATCTTACGAACCTGCCTCCGAACCGTAGGGACTTAAACCTCGTGTTTCAGCATTACGCCTTGTTTCCACATATGACGGTAGAAGATAATATCGCTTTTGGGCTTAAAATGAAAAAGATGCCGCTAAAAGAACAGCGTGAACGCGTTGAAGAGGCGGTGACGATGACACAGCTGAATCAGTTGGTCAAGCGTTATCCGCATCAGCTGTCCGGCGGACAACAGCAGCGCGTAGCAATCGCACGTGCGATTGCAAATAAACCGAAGGTGCTTTTGCTGGACGAGCCTTTGGGAGCGCTGGATTTACAGCTCCGTAAAAATTTGCAGTCCGAGCTGAAGCATTTGCAGCGCAGCCTGGGCATTACCTTTGTATATGTAACGCATGACCAAGAGGAAGCAATGATGCTTTCCGATCGGATCGTGATAATGAATAACGGACAAGTAGAGCAAATCGGCACTCCGCGTGAAATTTACGCAGCGCCAACTACACTGTTCTCCGCTACGTTTGTTGGAGAGAATAACATTTTCTCACAAGACGGGCGGTTGTTTGCTGTGCGTCCGGAGAAGCTTCATGCAACTCGCAGTACAGAAGGAGCCAAACGAACGGGTGAGGTCGTAGATGTTCTGTATCTGGGCAGTATTCATAAATTAATTATTCAGCTTGATGACGAGCCAATGACCGTGTCCATTGTGTTCGATTTTACGGATAATCGCCCTTGGGAGATTGGAGAGAAAGTGGGGGTAGATTGGAAGGACCAGGATGAGGTGAACATCGGATCATGAGAAAATCACGATTAGGCTTATTGCCTACTTTTCTATGGCTCTGCTTGTTTCTGGTCATTCCGATGCTGATCGTGGTTGTCATATCCTTTATGGGCCGTGATGAGCTGGGCAATGTGGTGATTGATTTCAATTTGGAATCCTATGCCACCTTCTTTGACCCACTATATTTGGGGATTTATTGGGATACCATAGTATTGTCAGTACTAACAACAGTATTATGCTTGATTCTTAGCTATCCGTTAGCTTACTATATCGCAAATGCCGGGCCAAAGATGCAAACGTGGGGACTGGTTCTCATCACGATTCCGTTCTGGATCAACTTCTTGATTCGTACGTATGCCTGGGTACTGCTGCTGCGGACGCAAGGTGTCGTGAACAACCTGCTCCTTGATCTCGGGTTTATTCAGGAGCCTCTTCAAATGCTGTACACCAAGGGAGCGGTTTTGCTCGGTATGGTATATACCTTTATTCCATTTATGGTTTTGCCGATCTATGTTGCTTTAGAGCAAATGGACAAGAAGCTATTGGAAGCGGCAAGCGATCTTGGAGCAACGGCATGGAAATCATTCTGGCACATTACCCTGCCGCAGACGAAATCGGGTATTATGACAGGCTCGGTGCTTGTCTACGTCTCAACAACAGGTATGTTTGTCGTGACGGATATACTTGGCGGTGCCAAATCTGCCATGATCAGCAACATCATCCAGAGCCAATTCCTCGGCGCAAGAAACTGGCCCTTCGGCTCGGCATTATCGGTTATTTTTGTAATCACATCACTGATTATGATCGGGCTCTTTAACAAGGCGATGACTTCTAAGCATCTGAGTGTGAAGGAGGGGCGGCAATGAAGCGTAGAAATCACCCGCTGCTCGGGATTCATTCACTGCTAATGATGGTATTTATTTATGTGCCAATCGCTTTTATTATCGCTTATTCGTTCAATAGCTCCCGTCTTGCCGCGGATTGGAGCGGATTCACATTTGATTGGTATATTTCTCTTTTTAGCAATCGCCATGTGATGGAGGCGCTGAGCAACAGCTTGACCGTCGCGATCGTGTCCACAGTATTCTCAACCGTGTTAGGTACGCTTGCCGCTATGTCGATACGCAAGGTAAGCAGCAGGGTTAAAACGGGAATGGGCGGACTTTTGTATTTACCGATTATTATTCCTGATATTATTATGGGCCTGTCCCTGCTCGTATTGTTCAATCAATTTCAAATGCCGCTTGGGAAAATAACAATCATCATTGCTCACATTACATTTAGCATGTCATATGTGTATGTGGTTGTCTCCACCAGATTAACCGGGATGAAGGGGCAATTGGAGGAGGCGGCACAGGATTTAGGTGCCGGGGCGTGGCAAACCTTCCGATATGTAACCCTGCCGCAAATTTTACCGGGTATCATATCAGGTGCTTTGATTGCATTTACCCTGTCTCTGGATGACTTTATGGTAAGCTTCTTTGTCAGTGGGCCAAGCTCGACTACCCTGCCGATTTATATTTACGGACAGGTAAAACGGGGTATTTCCCCGGAAATTAACGCGCTGTGTACGATCTTGATTCTTGTGAGTGTAACCTTGATTTTCCTTGCGCAATTCATTCTGAATCGTGGCAAAGGTCAAAAGAAGCAATCTGTGCTTCCGTTCTAATATAATATTTTTTTCTGAAAGAGAGGAGATAAGGAATTGAAAAAAATGAAATGGGCCGGCCTTGTGCTGGCAGCAATGATGGTGCTTGCGGTTTTGTCGGGCTGTGGATCTTCTAAAGACACATTGAACATTTATAGCTGGGCAGACAATTTTGATGCTGATGTACTGGCTGATTTTGAGAAGCAGTATAATGTTAAGATCAATTACGATGTGTTCGCGAACAATGAAGATCTTCTGGCTAAAATTAAAGCCGGCGGCGGTGGCTATGATTTGATCCAGCCGTCTGATTACATGGTAGCGACGATGATCAAACAGGATCTGCTGGCACCGCTAAACAAGGCAAATATTCCGAATTTCGAGAATATCGCTGATACGTATAAGAATCCCTCCTTTGACCCTGACAATAAGTACTCTGTTGTGTATACGTCCGGGGTTACAGGAATTGCATACAACACGAAATATGTAAAAGATGAAATCGACAGCTGGGAGGATTTGTGGAACCCGGAATATAAGGGCAAGGTGCTGCTTCTCGATGATAATCGTGAAATGATAGGCATGGCTCTTAAAAAGGCGGGCCTTTCCAACTCCTCTACCAATGAAGCTGAGGTTACGGCTGCTGTAGAGGATTTGAAAAAGCTACTGCCAAGCGTTTTGGCTTTTGATACTGATAACATTAAGCAGAAAATGATTCAGGAAGAGGGCTGGATTGCTACAGTATGGTCAGGTGATGCTTCGGTTATTGCCAAGGATAATCCGGATGTAGCTTATGTTGTACCGAAAGAAGGCGGAACAATCTGGTCTGATAATTACGCGATTCCAAAAGACTCCAAGCATCAAGAGCTGGCTGAGAAATTCATTAACTATATGCTTGATCCGGAAGTAAGCGCGAAGAATTATGAATCGATTGGATACAGTGATCCTAATACGAAAGCTCAACCATTCCATAGCGATGAGTATAATAACGACAAGATGATTAATTTGTCGCAGGATGAGCTATCACGTACAGAATGGCTCGGCGATGTTAGCGATATGCTGCAATTGTATGATCGCTACTGGACAGAGCTGAAGAGCGGGCGCGAATAAGCCCATTTTTTGAGCAGAGAATTAAAAGGCTATCCTGCTAGTGTTTAATGCACTAATCAGGGTAGCTTTTTTTTGTAAATTGAAGAAAAAATATATACAGAACAATGTCGAATTATGGTATATTTAGTTGGGGCAAGGGATATACATACATAGTTTTTGCAGTAGAAAAAATACATATTTGGAGGGATTATTAATGCAATGGTATCTCAAGGCTTTTAAGAATTATGTAAATTTTAGCGGAAGAGCACGTCGTAAGGAGTATTGGTTGTTTCAACTATTTAATGGCATTATCGCTTTAATTCTTTACTTGCCTATATTAGCTTCATTGCCTGCGGTAATGGCGGGAGAAGGACCTAGTGGGGTTGCTTCCCTGTTTACGACATTTTTTTTCCTATTTGGATTAGCTGTATTTCTTCCTAATCTTGCCGTTACTGTTCGTAGACTTCATGACACGGGTAAAAGCGGTTGGTCGATTTTGATCGGGTTGATTCCATTAGTTGGCAATATTATTGTGCTGGTATTCTTGTTCTCCGATAGTCAGCCTGGCCAAAACAGCTATGGTGAAAATCCAAAGGTGGCAGCTTAATTAATCCATTATCAATCACACAAGAAAAGGGACTGCTCAAGGTCAATTAGTTGACCTTGGGACAGTCCCTTTCATTATTTTAGAATGGGTTAGGCTTCATTCTTGTTATTTGGCATTATTTTGAACAGCGGAGGAAATAATAGGGGTATCACAAAAAGGGGTGACATCCAGATGATAAAAGGTAAGGCATATAGAACGTATTTGCTTATTTTAGCGATTAGCTTTATGGTGGTAGGGCTGCTGCCTGCCGGATCGGGAGCTTCTATAGCTGAGGCGTCGTCCAGGGAAACCATCGAATTAAAGGCTTCAGGAAGGCAGGAGGCGGCAGCGCCCGTAAATATTACATTAAAGGGAAAGCCTGTGAAGCAGCAGGGCATTCAGGGAAAAGAAGGAGTATTGGTTCCTTTGGAGCTGATACGCAAGGGTTTAAAGCTGCCTGTTCAATATGATAAAAATAGCAAGACGTATACGCTCCAACGCCAAAATGTCACGGTTCAGCTTCAGCCTACAGATATTGGGGCGAAGGCAATCGTAGATGGGAGCACGCTGGTGCTGCCTTATGAGTGGAAGGAAATAGACGGGATGCCCTATGTTTCAGTAAAAGTGCTCACGGATAATTTAGGCTACACGTCAGAGTGGAATGAGGAAACTAAAACACTCAATTTAGTTCCACACCGGTTAAATAATATTAAGATCCACACAAAGACGATATCGAAGACACTTCCAGAAGCGACGATCAAGGTGGAATATCCGCAGGTTAGCGGGCTGAAGAATAAAGGAGCAGAAGAGAAGATCAACACTCTGCTTCAATCCAGAGCCGATAGCTTTGTAGAAAAGTCGATCAAAGAGGCAAAGGAAAGTCAGCCTTCTCCGAATGGAAGCCCTTATGAGTACCTTGGGAATTACATGGTGACCTTTAATCGCAAGGGGCTTCTAAGCATATTAGAGCAGACGTATGCTTATACCGGAGGAGCACATGGCAACAGCATCCGTGAGGGTCTAACGTTTAATTTAAAAGATGGCAAGCTGCTGACACTGGATGAAATCCTGAAGGATAACCCGAATTACCGCAGCATCGTAGATCCTGTAATTGCTGCTAAGCTTAAACAAACGGAAGGATATTTCGGCGGGTTTGAGACGATAGGAAATAACGCTAATTATTATTTAAAGGACGATGGCGTAGTTATTTTCTTTCAGTTATATGACTATTTGCCTTATGTATTTGGCTTTCCAGAGTTTTATTTTCCGTTCTCGGAGCTGGGGGTTACGTTGAAATAACTGCATCAAAAGAGGCTTTCCCATTGTCGTAAATGGGACAGCCTCTTTTTTCCATTATCAGTTGATGAATCCTGATCAATCTAAAGTAATTTAAAGCCTAACGGCTCGGTAGAAGCTAAAAATCTACTCCACAATCTCGACCGGGATAAGCTTAAACTGGTCTACATCGGCCAGTCCGCGATTCGTTATACGAATCTCAGGAATAACCGGCAAAGCAATTAACGAGAAGGTCATAAATGGCGCATTGAGCATGCATCCAAGCTTCTGCCAGCCCTGCTCCAGATTTTGGACCTCCTCAACAACGGCATTCAGCGGTTTTTCTGACATGAGACCTGCAATAGCCATTGGAACAGCGGCGATAACTTCTCCGTTCAGAACTACGATCATGCCGCCGCCAAGCTGAGCAAGCTCATTGGCCGCAACCGCCATATCCTCCGTATTCGTACCCATCACGAGCAGATTATGACTGTCATGAGCAACAGTAGAAGCTACAGCACCTTGCTTCAGTCCGAAACCTTTGGCGAACGCAAGCGAGATTTGACCAGTTCCGTGATGGCGCTCAATACAAGCGAGCTGAACAATATCCTGATTAAGATCAGGCTGGATGCTGCCGTCTTCCACTTTTAGTACAGCAGTAGCTTTAGCGGTCCGTGCACTGTTCTCAATAACCTCGATAACATTTACTTTGGTTTCAGAGCATCCGCTCCGGCTGCTCTTCATCACGAAATCCTGTGGGCTAAGCGTGCGAGCCAAATGCACCGATTGCCGCGCTGCTTCCGGGTACACATATTCCGGAAACTCATACTGAACAGCTCCGTCATCATATACCACATTTCCATCAGTAATAACGGTAGAAGGCTCCATGCTTCTAAGATTGTTGATAAGCAGCAAGTCCGCGCATTTTCCTGGCGCGATGCCCCCGATATCGCCGTCTAATTTGAAATAGCGAGCGGTGTTGATCGTTCCCATTTGAATAGCTGTGACAGGATCGACTCCTTCCTCAATCGCACGGCGAACGACATGATTGAGATGCCCCTTCTCAATCAGTGTCTGCGGATATACGTCATCCGTTACCAGCATGATATTGTCAGTGCGGACATGGTCTTCGGTGACGACTTTGATGACTTCCTTTACGTCATGCCAGGCTGATCCTTCACGGACCATCAGATGCATGCCCATACGAAGCTTGATTAAGCCCTGCTCGCGTGTAACGGTCTCGTGGTCAGAGCTTACACCTGAAGCAATATAGGCTTGCAGTGCAGCTTCATCATCGCTTGGGAAGTGCCCTGTGACTGTTTTCCCGGCATTGATGGTTGCAGCAATTTCGCCGGACATTTTCGGGTCACCATAAATGACACCCGGGAAGTTCATGACCTCGCCGAGGCCTTCCACGCCATCCCAGCTCATACCGTCTGTGATGTCGGCAACGTCCAGCTTATCCCCTGCATCCTCCAGATTATCAGTAGCAGGAACGCAGGATGGAAACGTAGTGTATACTTTCAGGGGCAAGGCTCGTCCTTCCTCATGCATCCAACGGACACCATCTGTACCAAAAACGTTGGCAATTTCGTGGGGGTCCATAAAAATGCCTGTAGTTCCTTTGGGAAGAGCAGCTTTTGCAAATTCCGTAACAGATAGCATAGTGCTCTCCACATGCATGTGCCCGTCTAATAAACCCGGCGAAATATAACGTCCAGCCGCATCGACAATTATCGTATTGTCCCCGATCGTATGGCTGGCATCACCAACATAAGCGATTCTGCCTTCAGCAATCGCAACGTCGATATTCGGCTGCAATTCTCCTGTGTACACATTGACAAGCGTACCGTTTTTCACAACTAAATCGGCCTTTTTTGTGCCAAGTGCTACTTCTGCCAGGGTACGGCTGACTTCAGGCAGTTTTTTTCTCTGTGTGTAGCTCATCTTCAAGTTTCGCTCCCTTATATGCAAATAGTCCTAACTTATATTTTTTCATTGAATCTATGGAAAAGCAAGAAAGACTGTCCTTGAAGTGCAGAACACCTCATTTTGGACAGTCTTTTCATTGTATTAAGCAGCTTATTTTGCTATTTGAGAATCTACTTTTTCGATAACCTTATCGATCAGACCATATTCATTTGCTTCCGCTGCACTCATGAAGTTATCTCGGTCAGTGTCTCTTTCGATTTTTTCGATAGGCTGGCCTGTGCGTTCTGCAAGAATACCGTTCAGCTTGTCACGCATCTTGAGAATACGACGAGCGCGAATCTCGATATCGGATGCTTGACCTTCAGCACCGCCGAGCGGTTGGTGGATCATGATTTCGCTGTTAGGCAGTGCATAACGTTTGCCTGGTGCTCCAGCATTCAAGAGGAAAGCGCCCATTGAAGCGGCCAATCCTACACAAATGGTAGAAACATCTGATTTAATGAATTGCATCGTATCATAAATGGCCATACCGGCTGTAATGGAGCCACCTGGACTGTTAATGTACAGATGGATGTCTTTACCTGGGTCCTCAGCATCCAGGAACAGCATTTGAGCGATGATGGAGTTAGCGACAACGTCATTTACTTGGGAGCCCAGGAAAATAATCCGGTCCTTAAGCAGTCTTGAGTAAATGTCATAGGAACGCTCTCCACGGTTACTTTGTTCAACGACCATAGGAATATAACTCACCGATAAAACCTCCTTAATTTAGATCAATCAATTTCATAATTGACGGAATCGAGTGATATTAACCTCATGATAAACAATTTGAAACAGAAAGTCAAAGAAAGTCAAACTCTGTGTAATAAAAAAGTCCATTCAAGATTATTCGTGGACATTTGGGTAAATGTATAACAAGGATGATTTTATAAAATGGCGCGCCCGCGAGGAATCGAACCTCGATCTCAGGCTCCGGAGGCCTACGTCATATCCATTGGACCACGGGCGCAAATTAGCGTAGCAAAAATGATTATATGGTATCCGGAGTGAAAAAGCAAGTGACCTGCCCTTTTTTAGTAAGGAGCAAATTAATCCATTATATTAATCAATGTGATGTACCTTAAAAATCATGTGAATGAATTCAGAGAGCATCTAGTGCAGTCAGAGGTATTTCCTTGGTAATCCCGGCTTTTGAAACGCATTCATATTACGTGAAAAATATAACTTCCAAAATTGTGGGTATAAGTAGAAGGAAGTTTGTGAATTATACGGACGTTAGGCTTGCAACAAGCATGAAAATTGGTTAGAATATCAGTGGGACTTAAAAAGTTAACCCGGGACATTTTAGGGCCAAGAGAAATCGAGAGAAGATGGAGCTTGCAGGAGTGGAACGCATGAGAACGATTTTAGAAATGCAAAAGCAGCTTCTTCCTGATCTCATGGAAATTCTCAAGAAGAGGTATACCATACTTCACCAGATCTTGTTATCTGATGTTATTGGTCGTAGAACGCTGGCTGTGTCTTTGAATATGACAGAGCGTGTTCTAAGAGCCGAGACGGATCTCCTTAAGGCTCAGGGTCTGATTGAGATCGAGAATGTAGGCATGAGAGTCAGTGAGTCAGGCAGGAAACTGCTGGATGAACTGGAGCCTGTAGTGAAAGAAATTTTTGGTCTGGCCAATTTGGAAGAGAAGATTCGCAGCACCTATGGGCTATGTAAAGTTGTTGTAGTTCCTGGCGATAGTGAGACATCTCAGTTTACAAAAAAAGAATTAGGGCGGGCAGGAGCCAAAGCGTTATTGAGCGTCATGAGCGGTAACGACGTAGTAGCCGTTACTGGTGGAACGACGTTGGCAGAGGTTGCTGAGCAGCTCACTCATCCAAATGTTTCGTTGAAGCAGAGCTGGTTCGTTCCTGCACGGGGCGGATTAGGCGAGAGCTTGGAGATTCAAGCCAATACAATTGCATCCGGTATGGCGAAGCGGGTAGGTGCAGGCTATCGATTGCTGCATGTACCAGATTTGCTTGGCAAGGAAGCTTATGAATCTCTAGTGCATGATCCGAACATTCATGACATCGTTGAGATGATTAGAGGAGCTCGGATTGTAGTGCATGGCATCGGCGATGCGATGGAAATGGCACGCAGACGCAAGCTTGAAGGCTCAGTAGTGGAAGAATTGCAAAATCAAGGCGCTTTAGCGGAATCATATGGATACTATTTTGATGAAAATGGCGTCGTGGTCCACAAAATGCTGACTCTGGGGCTAAGATTGGAAGACATCGTGAGAACGGATCATGTAGTAGGGATTGCGGGTGGCAAGAGCAAAGCCAAAGCCATTCACGCCGTACTGAAGTTCGGACAAGAAGACATTCTCGTAACTGATGAAGCTGCAGCAGAGGAAATAGTGAAGGAAATGGAACAGAATCCGGGACAACAGGCTGGATAAATAAACTATTTTGTTTACTCATGATGAGCTTAATAGCTTGTCTTGAATAATAAAAAAAAAGAACACTGGGAGGATCTATCAATGAGTGTAAAAGTAGGTATTAATGGTTTCGGACGTATTGGTCGCCTTGCTTTCCGTCGTATTCAAAATGTGGAAGGTATTGAAGTAGTAGCAATCAATGACCTGACAGACGCTAAAATGTTGGCTCATTTGTTGAAATATGATACAACTCAAGGCAGATTTGACGGCGAAGTAGAAGTTCATGACGGTTTCTTCAAAGTTAACGGCAAAGAAGTTAAAGTTCTTGCTAACCGTAACCCTGAAGAATTGCCTTGGGGCGAGCTTGGCGTAGACATCGTTCTTGAGTGCACAGGCTTCTTCACAACTAAAGAAAAAGCTGAGCTTCACCTTAAAGGCGGCGCTAAGAAGGTTGTTATCTCCGCACCAGCTACTGGCGACATGAAAACTGTTGTTTACAACGTTAACCATGAAATCCTTGATGGTTCTGAAACAGTTATCTCCGGTGCTTCTTGTACTACTAACTGCTTGGCTCCTATGGCTAAAGCTCTTAACGACAACTTCGGTATCATTGAAGGCTTGATGACTACAATCCATGCTTACACTGGCGACCAAAACACACTTGACGCTCCACATGCTAAAGGTGACTTCCGTCGTGCCCGTGCAGCAGCTGCCAACATCGTCCCTAACACAACTGGTGCTGCTAAAGCGATCGGTTTGGTTATTCCTGAGCTTCAAGGCAAGCTTGATGGTGCAGCTCAACGTGTACCAACACCTACAGGTTCTTTGACTGAGCTTGTAACAGTTCTTGACAAAAAAGTAACTACTGATGAAGTTAACGCTGCTATGAAAGCTGTTGCTAACGAATCTTTCGGTTACACTGAAGATGAAATCGTATCTTCTGACATCGTTGGTATTACTTACGGTTCCCTGTTCGACGCTACTCAAACTAAAGTATTGACTGTTGGCGACAAACAACTCGTTAAAACAGTTTCTTGGTACGACAACGAAATGTCCTACACTGCTCAATTGGTTCGTACTTTGGAATACTTCGCTAAAAAAGTTAAGTAATCCATTCTAAATTTATATACATTCCAAAGAGGAGCGACCTTGTTGAAAGGACTCCTCTTTGGTTCATGGTTTATAATTCATTTTTTTAAAATTAAATTTTGTTTTTTCGACATTCACACACACATATTTAAAATATAGAGATCGTAAAAAGCAACACCGCTTAGGAGAGAAATCAGAGAAATCAGAGCATATTTGTGTCTGCGCTTCGTAGCCCTGATGAGGAACGCTGCTGCGCACACCTAATAGGAGGAACGTGGAGATGAACAAGAAGAGTGTACGTGATGTAGAAGTAACTGGATTACGCGTGTTTGTTCGCGTGGACTTTAATGTACCTATGCAGGATGGACAAATTACTGACGATACTCGTATTCGCGAAACTTTGCCTACGATCAAGTACCTGATTGAAAATGGCGCAAAGGTTATTCTTGCGAGCCATTTGGGTCGTCCAAAAGGTCAAGTTAACGAATCCATGCGTTTGACAAAGGCTGCTGAGCGTCTTGCCGAGCTGCTTGGCAAACCAGTGGCAAAAGCTGACGAAGCGATCGGCGAGGAAGCAAAAGCTAAAGTAGCTGCACTGAACAATGGTGATGTGCTGGTACTTGAAAACGTACGTTTCTATCCAGGCGAAGAAAAGAATGATCCGGAATTGGCTAAGCAATTTGCAGAGCTTGCGGATCTGTTCGTAAACGATGCATTTGGCGCAGCACACCGTGCGCATGCTTCCACTGAGGGCATTGCTCACTACTTGCCAGCTGTATCCGGTCTTTTGATGGAAAAAGAATTGTCCGTTCTTGGCAAAGCATTGTCCAATCCAGATCGTCCTTTCACGGCAATCATTGGCGGCTCCAAAGTTAAAGATAAGATCGACGTAATCGACAATCTGCTTAATATTGCAGACAACGTATTGATCGGTGGCGGTCTTGCTTACACTTTCTTCAAAGCTCAAGGTCATGAAATCGGTAAATCATTGCTGGATGACAGCAAGCTTGACGTAGCTCTTGAATTTATCGAAAAAGCTAAAAAGCTTGGCAAAAACTTCGTACTGCCAGTGGATGTCATTGCTGCTGATGATTTCAGTGCTGATGCAAACCATAAGGCTGTAGATGTAGATGGCATTCCTGCAGAGTGGGAAGGCCTTGATATCGGACCTAAGACTCGTGCAATCTATGCGGATATCATTAAAGACTCGAAATTGGTAGTATGGAACGGGCCTATGGGCGTGTTCGAAATCGATGTTTTTGCCAATGGTACAAAAGAAGTAGCAGAAGCTTGTGCGAAAACTGAAGGTTATACAATTATCGGTGGCGGCGACTCTGCTGCAGCTACTGAGAAATTCAACCTTGCTGCTGAAATGGACCACATCTCCACAGGTGGCGGTGCTTCCCTCGAATTCATGGAAGGTAAGGCACTTCCAGGCGTTGTGGCTCTGAACGATAAATAAGAAACAATGAATCTGTTATGACTAAAAAGGAGTGTGCCGCATGAGAACACCGATTATTGCTGGGAACTGGAAAATGTTCAAAACGGTTTCCGAGGCAAAAGCTTTCTTCGAAGCGGTAAAAGGGAAAGCGGAAGTAGCAGGAGTAGAAAGCGTAATTTGCGCTCCATTTACTAACCTGCCTGCACTGGTAGAAGCCGCTAAAGGCACGTCGATTAAAATCGGTGCCCAAAACCTCCATTTCGAAGACGAAGGTGCATTCACTGGTGAAATTAGTGGTGGAATGCTGAAAGAGCTTGGCGTTGATTATGTCATCATTGGACATTCTGAGCGTCGTGCTTACTTTGGAGAAACTGACGAAATTGTAAATAAAAAAGTGCATGCTGCATTCAAGCATGGCTTGACTCCAATCCCTTGTGTTGGTGAAAAGCTTGAAGAACGTGAAGCTGGACAAACTAAAGATGTTGTTAAAGTGCAAACTGAAGCAGCTCTTCAGGGATTGTCCGCTGACCAAGCTGAACAGGTCGTTATTGCATATGAACCGATCTGGGCAATTGGCACAGGCAAATCCTCCACTTCCGAAGATGCTAACGAAGTTATTTCTTACATTCGCAGCATCGTTAAAGACCTGTACAATGATGAAGTAGCAGGCAAAATTCGCATTCAATACGGCGGTAGCGTGAAGCCTGAGAATGTGAAGGAATATATGGGCCAAAGCGACATCGATGGCGCCCTCGTTGGCGGCGCTAGTCTGCAACCGGCATCCTATATTCAATTGGTTGAGGGGGCAAAGTAAGATGACAGCTCCTAAACCAGTAGCATTGATCATCATGGACGGTTTTGGACTTCGGAATACAGTTGAAGGTAATGCGGTAGCTCAGGCTAACAAGCCTAACTACGATCGTTACTTGAAGCAATACCCGAATACCACTTTGACAGCTTGCGGCGAAGCCGTAGGCTTGCCGGAGGGTCAAATGGGTAACTCCGAGGTTGGTCACTTGAACATTGGCGCAGGACGGATCGTTTATCAGGACTTAACCAGAATCTCTAAATCGATTCGTGACGGTGAGTTTTTTGATAACGAAACGTTGGTAGGCGCTGTTCGCAGCGCGAAGTCTCAGGGCAAGAAATTGCATCTATATGGACTTCTGTCAGACGGGGGCGTACACAGCCACATCGACCACCTGTTTGCTATGCTCGACCTGGCTAAGAAGGAAGATATGCACGAAGTATACATTCATGCATTCCTTGATGGCCGCGACGTAGCTCCGGATAGCGCAAAAGGATTTTTGGAGCGTCTTATCGCAAAAATCGAAGAGGTTGGCGTGGGTAAGATCGCAACAGTTCAAGGTCGTTATTATGCAATGGACCGTGACAAACGCTGGGAGCGCGTGGAAAAATCCTATCGCGCAATGGTTTATGGTGAAGGTCCTAAGTATACTGACCCAATCAAAGCTGTTACTGAATCCTATGAGAAATCGGTATTTGACGAGTTCGTTATGCCTACCGTTATCGTGGATGACAAGGATCAACCGGTAGCTTTGGTAGAATCCGGCGATTCCGTCGTGTTCCTGAACTTCCGTCCTGACCGTGCTATCCAATTGTCTAACGTATTCACAAACAAGGATTTCCATGGCTTTGACCGTGGACCAAAATTCCCTGAAGGCTTGCATTTTGTATGCTTGACACTGTTTGCTGAAACGGTAGAAGGATATGTAGCTTACTCTCCGAAAAACCTCGACAATACGTTTGGTGAAGTTCTTGTACAACAAGGCAAAAAACAACTACGTATTGCCGAAACTGAGAAATATCCGCACGTAACGTTCTTCTTCAGTGGCGGTCGTGACGTTGAGCTTCCTGGCGAGACTCGCATTTTGATTAATTCGCCTAAAGTTGCAACCTATGACCTGAAACCGGAAATGAGCGCGTACGAAGTGGCTGAGGCTTGCGTGAAGGAGATTGAAGCAGACAAACACGATGCGATCATTCTTAACTTCGCTAACCCTGACATGGTAGGGCACTCCGGTATGCTGGAGCCTACGAAAAAAGCGGTTGAAGTAACTGATGAATGTGTTGGTAAAGTAGTAGATGCTGTAAAAGCAAAAGGCGGGGTTGTCATTATTATTGCCGACCACGGTAATGCAGATATGGTATTTGACGAAAATGGCCGTCCATTCACAGCACATACAACGAATCCTGTGCCTTTCATCGTAACGGATGAGAATGTTGTTCTTCGTGAAGGCGGAATTCTTGCAGATGTGGCTCCAACCCTTCTTGATTTGATGGGCTTGCCGAAGCCTGAGGAAATGACAGGACAATCGATGATTGTTAGTCGTAAAGCTTAATCATAACAATGCAGATGTACGAAGCAGGCAATCGAGCATCTTCAATTGCGTCCTTCAAGTGTAACACTAGCATTACACTGGGCTAATTTGCCCGGAACATAATGTCTGTAATATAATGAACAAACCAATCCATAATAAGGAGACTATACAAATGACTATTATTTCTGACGTATACGCACGCGAAGTCCTTGACTCCCGCGGTAACCCTACAGTAGAAGTTGAAGTATATCTTGAGTCCGGTGCTATCGGACGCGCAATCGTTCCTTCCGGTGCTTCCACTGGTGCTCATGAAGCTGTTGAGCTTCGTGATGGCGACAAATCCCGTTACCTTGGTAAAGGTGTATTGAAAGCTGTTGAGAACGTAAACGAACTTATCGCTCCAGAAGTAATCGGTATGGACGCTCTTGACCAACTCGGCATCGATAAATTGATGATCGCTTTGGACGGAACTCCTAACAAAGGTAAATTGGGTGCGAACGCAATTCTTGCTGTATCCATGGCGGTAGCTCGTGCAGCTGCTGACGCTTTGGATCTTCCATTGTACGTGTACCTTGGCGGATTCAACGCTAAAGCTCTTCCAGTACCAATGATGAACATCATCAACGGTGGTGAGCATGCTGACAACAACATTGACGTTCAAGAGTTCATGGTTCTTCCTGTAGGAGCACCAAGCTTCAAGGAAGCTCTTCGTGTTGGAGCAGAAATCTTCCACAACTTAAAATCCGTATTGAATGCCAAAGGTCTAAGCACAGCTGTAGGTGACGAAGGTGGTTTCGCGCCAAACCTTGGTTCAAATGAAGAAGCAATCACTACAATTATCGAAGCAATCGAAAAAGCTGGTTATAAACCAGGTGTTGACGTATTCTTGGGTATGGACGTTGCTTCCACTGAGTTCTACAAAGACGGTAAATACACACTTGCTGGCGAAGGTAAATCTTACACTTCCGCTGAGTATGTTGACCTTCTTGCTTCATGGGTTGATAAATACCCAATCATTACTATCGAAGATGGTATGTCCGAAGACGACTGGGAAGGTTGGAAATTGCTTACTGAAAAATTGGGCGATAAAGTTCAATTGGTTGGTGACGATTTGTTCGTTACTAACACTGAGCGTCTTGCAACAGGTATCGAAAAAGGTATCGGTAACTCCATCTTGGTTAAAGTTAACCAAATTGGTACGCTTACTGAAACATTTGATGCAATCGAAATGGCTAAACGTGCTGGTTACACAGCTGTTATCTCCCACCGTTCCGGTGAATCCGAAGACAGCACAATCGCTGATATCGCGGTTGCAACTAACGCGGGTCAAATCAAAACTGGTGCACCTTCCCGTACTGACCGTATTGCGAAGTACAACCAATTGCTTCGTATCGAAGACCAATTGGGTGAACTTGCTCAATACAACGGCTTGAAATCCTTCTACAACTTGAAGAGATAATTAGTGGCGAATCGTTGATTCCCATAAATAATCAATCACAGGAGCCCCATGATGTCCTTTACGGACTGTGGGGTTCCTTTTTTTTACGAACATGTTAAAAAGGTATTAAATCCTTAGGTTGACAACCACAGGTATAGAAGGATATATTCTAGGTAAACGTTTACGTAATCTTGAGTGGAAGAGTAACAGAAAGCGAAGGAAATAGGATGAAATCAACGATTAAAGATGTTGCCAGAAGGGCAAATGTATCAGTAGCAACCGTATCGAGGGTGCTTAACAATCTTCCAGGTTATTCAGAGGATACAAAGCGCACGGTACTCAAGGCAATTGATGAGTTGGGATACCAGCCTAATGCGATAGCGCGCGGATTGATTAATAAGCGTACGCAGACGATTGGGGTATTGTTCCCGAGTGTGTCCAGTGCATTTTCCTCAGAAATTCTTCACGGTATTGAGCAGCTTGCGCATGATGAGAATTATAGTGTGGTTGTGTGCAATACAGCGGAGGACGGCAGAAGAACGTTGAAGTATTTACAGGTGCTTCGCGAAAAGCAGGTAGATGGAATCATTTTTTCAAGTGAGGTATTAAAGGAAGAGTATTATAATGCTCTGCAGGCTATGGATGTCCCGGTTGTGCTGGTTGCGACCCATGCAGAGTATGAATCCGTACCCTATGTGAAGGTAGATGACCGGAAGGCAGCCTACGAAGCCACAGAGTATTTAATTCGTCAAGGCCATCGGCAGCTTGCTATGATTGGCGGCTACGAAGGCGACCCAATCGCCGGGAAACCGAGAATCGATGGGTTTAAACAGGCTTTACTTGACCATGGGATCGCGCTTAGGGACGAGCTTATTTTTGATGGAAGCTTTCAATTTAAGCAGGCCTGTATTGCCGCTGAGACACTGCTCACCACCGCTCCGGAGGTTACAGCGGTATTTGCTGCATCCGACGAGATGGCAATCGCTCTGATCTCAGTTGCAGCAATGCATGGAATCTCCGTTCCAGAGCAGATTTCCGTCATCGGATACGACAATCTGAAGCTGGCTGAAATGAGCAACCCACCTTTGACGACGATTGCCCAGCCACTCCACAAAATGGGGCAGCTTGCCGCAGAAAAATTGATTTCGATGATCACATCGAGAGAGCGAGTTGTCAGTGAGATAGTACCGCATGAGATCATCGAGCGCAGCACGGTGAAGAAGCTGGTGTAAGGCGGCTGTGCCGCTTGATTAAGGTCAGGCGGAAGGAGAGCATTGGGGCAGATTGAACAGGTAAGCTAAGCAAGCAGAAGCAGACTAGATGCATGCTTTTTGATTCAAGAGGAGTAGAAGAGTAGAAAAGTAGCTGGATAGCGGTCGAATAGCAGAACAGCATAGGAGTAGAAGACTATCTAGTCGAACTGCACGAGAATATAAGAGCACAAGAGCACAAGAGCACAAGAGCACAAGAGCACAAGAGCACAAGAGCATCTGACTAGTCGAATAGCGGTAATAAAGGGCCTTATCGACTTGATTTGAAAGAAAATTTAGAGAGTAAGGGTAAAAAAGGGACTTATTTAAGTAGATCACAGCAGCTTTCCGTCGAAATGAAGTCATTTTTGTGGAATAGAGCCTTTTTATACCCTTATTTTTAAATTACCAGAAGAAACTAGTGGAATAAGAGCATTTATGACCGTTATTATTGAATTGAGCCACGAGAAGTGATCACCTATCTATCACTATCTACATAAAATAAACGTTTACCTCCGATTTATGAATATACATTTTTGAGAATTATGCTTGGTTCGTGGAATCACGCTAATCGAAGGATAATCCTTATCGAGATTATTACATTTGGCGGTCTGGCAAGGATGGGAAAGAGCTGAATAATTGGCGTTCATTCTTTAGCGGCCCAGCCTGGCAGTATGATGAGAAGACGGATGAGTATTTCCTGCACATTTTCTCGAAAAAACAGCCTGAACTTGAATTGGGAGAACGAGAAGGTGCGCCGTTAAGTGTATGACATGATGATGGTGGCTTGATAAGGGAATTGACGGTTTCCGAATGGACGTCATCAACTTGATCTCCAAGGTGCCGGGCCTGCCCGATTCAACAGAAGGCGAGAGTGGCTTCATAAATGGTCCAAGAGTGCATGAGTTTCTGCAGGAAATGAATCGAGAGGTATTGTCAAAATACGATGTCATGACGGTAGGCGAGACCTGTGATGTGACGATGGAGGACGCTATTTTGTTCGCAGGGGAGGATCGTGGAGAACTCAATATGGTGTTCCAGTTTGAACTGATGGGTATCGATTCGGGTCCTACGGGTAAATGGGAGGTTGCACCGTGGAAATTATCCGAATTCAAGAGAATAACGGGCAAATGGCAAACTGACCTGGAAGGCAAGGCAGGGAACAGCATCTATTTGAACAATCACGATCAGCCGCTTGTGATACTTGATTTTTATGAGCATCCTGCACGGTTCACGCTTGATCCTAATGATGTATCCTTGGCTGTGGTTACAGCGGGGCTGTTAATCAGCAATTATGAGGTTCAGGATCATCTGAAAGACCATCAGAAAGACAATCAGAATATCGCTGATATCCCTTTATGACCGTATGAAGCAAGAGTATATTTACTTAAGAAAGATTAACAGTTGTTATTCTGCAAACACTATGTTACAATGATAATGCTGTTTTTGAATGATATGATGAGCTGGGAATATATTATAATCTCACTTAGGAGGTGGATTGAATGGATATCTTTTTGGAAGTGCTGCTCGTTATTTTCTCTATCGGTTTAATCGCGGTTGTATTGCTGCAGGAAGGGAAGAGCGCAGGTCTTTCCGGTGCCATCTCCGGGGGTGCAGAACATCTTTTCGGTAAATCTAAAGCACGCGGAATGGAACTCGTACTCGAACGGGTAACAGTTGGCCTTGCCGCTGGTTTCTTTATTCTCTCGATCGTAGTAGCCGTTGTTGTGAGCTAATTCATTTAAACATTAATTTATCTAAATACAAAGTTAAGTCTCGTTTCCTATCGGAAACGGGGCTTTTTTTGTTGCTTGAGCAGAATTTTTCTGTTTCATCTTTATGGAATATTTGTTATTGCGTGGAAATGATTATGATATTAAAATTTGTAATATAACGGAAAATTTCATGTTTCTATTTTCAAGGCGAAAAAGGAGGAGAATTATGTATAAGTTAGTAGAAACGTTGGAGGAGGAACGAGCATTTGATCAAATTTGGACGCAATCCTGGTTAGAGAAGGGCTTCGAGCTGGAATTTGCCGACGAAACCTTAGGACGCTGCTTAGTTTATGATGAGCTGGATATTCCTGTTGCTACGGTTGAGATGAAGCCATACACCCCGTATAACAGTGAATTGGACAAGCTGGCTCCTTTTGCAAGCCATCCTGCTATAGTGCTGGAGCCTGACAAGGTGGCTGAAGTAGACAAGGTAGCTGTTCTCAAGGACCATAGAGGGAAAAATCTGGACCGGTTGCTAGCGACTATCGTGTTATTTGCAGAAAAGCATCAAATCAAAAATTACGTAACATTACTTGAGCCTGTGTTGTTCCGGGCATTGAAAATTTCCTTTCATGTTCCAATGTCACGGGTGGGTAATAGAATATATTACAAGGGTGACGATGTGATCCCTGCAATCATTCATGCTGAGCAATTTTATGAAAATAAAGAGAGCTACTCTTGGTTTATGGATGTTACCGGCCTTCAGGACCGAAAGCATTTAGTAAGCAATAATACATAATCAAAGCTTTTAATACCGCCTCCATCTGTCATCAATAGTGGCAATGGAGGCGGTTTTTAATATTGCTTGAGCTGAAGCTTAAGTTAAATTAGGTTGCTCAGCTACGTGCTTTGTTCCTGTGTCGAGGTTTTGGATAAGGATAAAATAAGATTATCGAGATCCTCGAAATGCTTAACGATTTCACGGATTTTACCGTCCTGTGCTTCGATTCCGGCAAGGATTTCCTCAATTGAGCTCATGTTATGCTCGGTGCCTGCGGCGATGGAGCTGACATCACTCATAATTCGGGTGTATCGTTCCTGCATTTGACGAACCGAGCTATCCACTCTGTCGGACTGTTCACTTACCGACCCGGCGCTTTCAGCGACTTGTGCGACCAGGGTCTGAACCTCTTTAGCTTCTTCCTTGCCTGTATCGATGACTTGTCTGCCTAACATGATTTGGGCAGACGCTTTATTGATTTGTTCAATAATGTTCTCGACAATTTGGTTGATCTGCTCAGTAGATTGACGTGAATTTTCTGCAAGCTTACGGATTTCACCTGAAACAACTGCAAACCCTTTGCCGTGCTCTCCAGCATGGGCAGCCTCGATAGCCGCATTCATAGCGAGCAGGTTGGTCTGGGTGGAAATGCTGTGAATGGTATGCACAATGTTACTAATTTGCTGGTTCTGATCGCTGAGCAGCTTCATTTGTGACACCGTGCCGGTAATTGCGGACTGCAAATTATGCATTTGATTCGAGAGTGAAGTCATACGTTCACCTGCGGCAGTGGTATGATCCAGCATTTCTCGGGATAGATTCTGCAGATGAGTGGAGCTGTCTGCAGTCTCCTCAACGATAATGTTCACGCTATGAATAGATGCTGAGGCATCCTGAAGCCCTTCTGTTTGCTGCTCTATCGTAGAGGATATACCGCTGAAGGTGGTCGTAATTTCTTTAGAGATAGAGCCTGTGACATTAACGTTATCGCGAAGCTGTGTACTTAGTCGATTTAGCACCTCTAGCGATGTTCTGAGATTTCCAAGCAGCTCATCTGCTCTATGCTTGGCCTCTTCGGTATCCCGTTGTTTGTCTAGCACAGATTTTTGTAGTCCTTCACTAAAGTGAGCAGCGAATGCCAGTGCGATCGTAACGAAGCCAAGGAACAGCAGCAAGTAACTGAGTGGTTCCCGGACGAACATTTTGTCATGATAAAACGGGACAGAATAAAAGTATGTAGTCAGAATCATTCCCTGCAAGCCTGCAAAGACGACGGGCCTGTAGTTAGAGTACAGCGCCATGAGTGCAACGTTTACGTAAACCAGCAAATATGTGCTTAGCAAGGGATCGGGGTCTTGATAAATCAGCAAGAAAGTAAGAATTGAAACAATTGTAGGTATAACAAACATCACGTACTTGGAGCCCTTATCCGCATAAGCCATATAAGTAGCAATTCCGCAGCATCCTACTCCAACCAGAATAAGCGACAGCAGGACGGTGGTGTTAACGCCGATCATGAGGTCGATCAGAACACCGAGAGCAAGCATAATCCAAATGATTTTAACAAACAATTTATTGCGTCGTTGGAGAATAACCAAATTGTTCATAATTTCTCTTCTTTCCTTAAATTTAGATTTTGTTGCCTATTATTTTTGTCGACATTTCGAAGCGAATTTATTAGGGCTTGCTGAGTATTCCTACTTGTAAAAGTGCATATTCACAGCATTCCATTATCTTTACGAAAAGGGATGCGCAGGGATAATTTCGTGTATACTAGGGTTATATATATTGCAAGTGTAAATGCTGGAAATTATATGGATGATGATTACATACTGGTTTGGGTAAGCGACAAGCCGATTGAGGTGAGAGTGTACATGATAACAGAAGCTGAGCTGCTTAATTTTATGCGGGAAACGGCTTATAAGCCAATGACATATCAGGAGCTTGAAGAGCATTTTCATATTGAGGCAGCAGCCGATTTCAGGGATTTTCTGAAGCTGCTGAATGCTCTGGAGCAGGAAGGAAAAATCATTTTAACAAGAACACATCGCTACGGGGTGCCGGAACGGATGGATCTGGTGCGGGGAAGATTGCAGGCTCATGCCAAAGGCTTTGCCTTTTTGATTCCCGATGATCGAGAGCATCCCGATGTGTACATTCATGCAAATGATCTTAAAAGTGCGATGAATGGCGATATAGTATTAGTACGTGTTAATAGTAAAAGTGTAGGCGGGGGCAAGCTGGAGGGTGAGGTTGTCCGTATCGTTAATCGAGCGGTCATTCAAGTTGTGGGCGTATTTCAGAACTATGATGCATATGGCTTCGTATTGCCTGACGATAAGCGGATTAACCGTGATATTTTTATTCCAAAAGAGGCCTTTGGCGGCGCCGTAGACGGTGAGAAGGTCGTCGCCCGTATCGTTAATTATCCGGAGGGGCGCTCAGCTGCGGAAGGTGAGGTAACGGAAATTCTGGGACATAAGGATGATCCCGGGGTTGATATTTTATCGATCATTCGCAAGCATCAGCTGCCGGAGGCTTTTCCTGAGGATGTTCTTGAAGAGGCTCAAGCGGCGCCTGATACGATAGTAGAAGAAGAAATTATGGCACAGGGACGTCGCGATTTGCGGAATAAGGTCATTGTGACGATTGATGGTGAGGACGCCAAGGATCTGGATGATGCAGTCAATGTTGAGCGTCTGCCTAATGGCAACATTCTGCTTGGAGTTCATATTGCGGATGTGGGTTATTACGTTCGTGAGAATTCGAAGCTGGATCAAGAGGCGTATAACCGCGGCTGCAGCGTATATTTGGTGGACCGTGTCATTCCAATGCTGCCGCATCGCTTGTCTAACGGGATATGCTCACTGAATCCAAAGGTAGATCGGTTTACGCTGTCCTGTGAGATGGAATTCAACGATCAGATGAAAATCGTGCGGCACGATATTTTTACGAGCGTGATTCGGACAAAGGAACGGATGACTTACACGAATGTTCGTAAAATATTGCAGGAGGAAGATCCTGAGGTTACGGAGCGTTATAATGATTTGGTCGAAACGTTCCAGCTGATGCGCGAGCTTGCCCTCAAGCTGCGGTCAAATCGCATGCGTCGCGGGGCTGTTGACTTCGATTTTGAGGAATCGAAGGTTATCGTAGACGAGAACGGCAAAGCGGTCGACATTGTGAAGCGTGAGCGTTCCATTGCCGAGCAGATTATCGAAGAGTTCATGCTTGCAGCAAACGAAACGGTGGCAGAGCATTTCCATTGGATGAAGGTTCCGTTTATATATCGGATTCATGAAGACCCTGACCAAGAAAAGCTGATGAATTTCATGGCGTTTGTCGCGAATTTCGGATATACGGTTAAGGGTGGAAAAGGGAACAAGGTACATCCCCGTGCGCTCCAGTCGTTGCTTGAGGATATTCAGGGGACGAAGGAGCAAACCGTCATCAGTACAATGATGCTTCGTTCAATGAAGCAGGCGAAATATGATGCGGAGAGTACGGGTCATTTTGGACTTGCCGCAGAATTTTATACACACTTCACATCGCCGATCAGACGTTATCCAGACTTGATCATTCACCGTGTAATTCGTGAGGTGATCGAGAACGGCGGGGCTTTATCGGAGCAGAGAGCGGAGTATTTGGCAAGCCGTATGCATGATATCGCTCAGCAGTCCTCCGAGCGCGAGCGTGTGGCGGTCGATGCAGAGCGCGATACCGAGCAGCTGAAGAAAGCGGAGTTCATGTTGGACAAAGTTGGGGAGGAATTCCCAGGCATTATCAGCAGCGTGACGAACTTCGGTATGTTCATTGAGCTTGAGAATACCGTGGAGGGGCTTATCCGGCTTAGTGCCATGACGGATGATTATTATCATTTCCATGAGCAGCATATGGCTCTGATTGGCGAACGAACGTCTAAGATATACCGTATCGGAGATGAGGTGAAGATTCGCGTAGCTCGGGTGAACATGGACGATCATACGATTGATTTCGAAATGGTCGATATGAAGCCTCGTCGCCGTGAGGATGAGGGTTCTGGTGAATGGAGAGGCGGACGAGGCGGCGGACGCTCCGGACGCAACGATTCACGCGAGGATTCAGGACACGGTCATGGTGGCGGTAAACGGGGTGGCAAATCTGGCTCTCGTGATGGCGGCAAGGGTAAGGGTAAGAGCGGTGGCTTTACATCGAGCGGTAAAGCTGGTAAATCGGGTAAATCCGGAAAGCTTGGTGGAAAGGCCGGCAAAGCGGGAGGCAAAGGAAGCAAGGGCATTAACATAAATGCCCATGACGGAAGCGGGACACGCGAAAGCGGCACGCCGGCGGTGAGCTTTGGCTTCGGCTCCGGTAAAGGCGGTTACGCCTCTGGTCCGGCCGTTAGCCGTGATAGCGGCGGGTACCGCTCCGGATCGGGTTCTGGCGGCACTGGATCGCGGCGGAAGAAGACGTCTGCAAGCGGAATTTTCACCGGCAGCGGAAACGCTGATGAGAGCACTACATCATCCCAACCGCGCAAAAAACGGGGCGGCAAGGGTAAAGGCAATAGCACGGCTGCATTCGTGCGCAAGAAGAAAAAATAGCTGGGTAGCAAATGCAAGTCAGGCCGGGTAACACCTTGTGTGTCCGGTCTGATTTTATTTGGATAAGGCTGAGTAGAGCGGGAGGTAACAAGAGGTCTTGAAGGAAAAGTACCTGTTGTCCACCTTTTAAAAGACAAATTTTCGAAATGTCCTTTTAAGAAGGACGCTTTTTAAGCGGGTTCTAACCGTTAGAATGGGCGTCATTCTTGATTTTGCACTATATAGTTGATACAATTAATTTCTAGTAAAAAAGAGGATTCGTGAGGAGGATCAGCATGGTGAAGAAAAATGATGGCAAGGTATTGGCTCAGAACAAAAAAGCTTCCCATGACTACTTCATCGAAGACACTTATGAAGCAGGTATGGTGCTGACGGGTACGGAGATCAAGTCGATACGCAACGCAAGAGTGAACATTGGGGATGCTTTTGCTACGATCCGTAATGGTGAGATTCATATCCACAACATGCATATTAGCCCCTTTGAGCAGGGGAACCGATATAATCCTACCGATCCGACCCGGACTCGGAAGCTGCTGATGCATAAGGTGCAGATTAACAAGCTGCTCGGATTATCGAAGCAGGAGGGCTATTCGATTGTGCCGCTCAAAATTTATATCCGGAATGGATATGCGAAGCTGCTGCTTGGCCTTGGTAAAGGTAAGAAGCAGTACGATAAGCGTGATACAGCAGCTAAAAGAGATGCTCAGCGTGACATTCAACGTGCTCTGCGTGAGAAGCAGAAGGTGGCACGGTAAAATAAATGCGTAATGGAATGCAAAAGCTCAGTTTCTGTGCGATGCTTGAGCTCGCCGTGAATCGAGCTTTTTATTAAATCATGCGGATACAGGTAATGGGATCTGATTACTTGCTTTCCGTTGGTTGAGTTGCTACAATTATGTCTACCTACCAACAACTAACGAAACATGTTATTTGGCATGTGTGGTATACTGTTAGTAGTTCGTTAGCAGCACATTAACATTGCATCAGGCAGTACAATGACAACATCATGCAATAAGCACTTATGCTCGATTGTGAACTGGCATTTCCTGTGCCAACCCATCGGGTCGCCGTTGAAAGGCTAGCGGTTTGTGAATGATCACGACCGATTATCCAATTTACGGGGGCGTTTTTGGATTCGACGGGGGTAGTTCGAGCATGGGTAGCGGGTAGTGGGGACGCGTCCGCTTCATCAACGCTAAAGCCAATTAAACGGCAAACAAAACAACAACTTAGCTTTCGCAGCTTAATAACCTGTGAGCTAGCTCTACCTCTGCATCGCCCATGTGCCGAGACTAGGGCCCAACTTTAGTGGGATACGCTGTCACATCTCCGCCTGGGGTGTGCTGAAGAAGACAATCAGGCTGACCTTAGCGATAGCCGGTTACGGGGCGCTTGCTTGGGTGACATCAAAACCGTGACTACACCCGTAGACACCTATGTGGCGTTGCCTTCGGACAGGGGTTCGACTCCCCTCGCCTCCAT
>RCUU01000054.1_pt1 | contig 62501 bp, 53 predicted proteins | sample 2166211 | NCBI WGS metagenome assembly RCUU01 (sample SAMN09932620, study PRJNA488358) | compost metagenome | feature: garden; material: soil; isolation source: compost soil in phenylacetic acid-enriched culture | place: Germany: Experimental Botanical Garden Goettingen | collected 2016-01-27
CTCCGCAGCTACGACCCCATCACTCCTGCACCACCTGTATCACTTGAAGTTTAGCCCCCAGATATCCACATTTTTTTACATTGTATCGTTTCAGCGAGAAATATAAGGAAAATTTATAGCGTGAAGCATATAAATTTTTATATTTTAAAAAAAGCCATCGCCTGTGTGTTCAGGTCAGCGGCTTAATTTTCTTTAATGCCTGATGGACTCAAAATAGTCTGCAACAACCTCACGGAATTCCTGAGCCGCCCGCGAAATGTACCGGCTCTTATGCGATAATAAAGCGATTTCCCGCACCAGCTCTTGATCCTCTACTTCGAGATATTGAATTTGTTCCCGCGGATTCCTTGCCGTGCCTGGGATGAAGGCAATGCCAATTTCGGCTTCCACAAAAGCAGTGAGCCTTGCAGGTTCATCCCCCTCGTACACATACTGGGGGACAAAACCAACGGATCGGCATACAGAGTCAACTAAATCGCGCGTCCCGTAACCTTTCTTTACACCGACAAACCATTCATCCTTTAGTTCGATCAAGGCAATGCTCTTTCGATTAGCCAGGCGATGCCCTTGGGGAACAGCAAGAAGGATCGGGTCGGTACATACAATTTGACATTCAATGTCTTCCCCTTGTACTGCAGGTGAGGACAAGCAGAAATCGACCTCTCCTCTATGAAGAAGCGTAACCATTTCCTGCGTGGCAAGCATTTGTACATGAAAATGGATGTTAGGCATCTTTTTTCGAAACTCCTTAAGGATATTAGGCAGTGTGCTTGCTGCGGTCACCGCTAATTCGAGTGTGCTATGTTCCAGGCTGGACAGGTCCATAAGCTCCTGCTTCCCCTGTTCCAATTCAAACAAAGCCCTTTCCGCCCGGTGCAGGAATTTGCTTCCGAACTCATTCAACCGCAGATTTCTCCCTGTTCGATCAAAAAGAGGGACCCCCAGGTCCTCTTCCAAGCGTTGAATCGTTTTGCTCAGCGAGGATTGGGTAACGTGCAGGCTTCGTGCAGCTTCAGTGACATGCTCCAAACGGGCTACTACGAGAAAATATTGCAATTGAAGAAGTTCCATTTCCCGCACCCCTTTCATTCCTTCGAGTCTATGAAATCATAACATAAAATGCGTTGGAGTAAATACATCATTTCAAGTACGATATCATTAAAACACTTTGGGGGGAGCTCAAAAAATGAATGCCCGTAGCTGGTGGCTGATGATTTCGGTTGGACTGGGGATATTGTTGAACCCATTAAATTCTTCGATGGTTTCTGTTGTAATTCCAAGGCTGCAAAATGTGTTCCGGCTCGACTTTACAGAGGTTTCCTGGATTATTTTTTCGTTCTACATTGCGAGTGCTGTCGCCCAACCCGTTATGGGAAAGGCCAGTGATTTATGGGGCCGCAGAAAGATATTTCTTACGGGGCTTTTGGTAACCTTCGTTGCCTCTTTATTAGCACCACTATCACCAAACTTTGGGTGGCTGATTGTATTCCGTATTGTCCAATCTATCGGAACAAGCATGATGGTAGCAGTTGGAATGGCCATTGTGCGAATTCATATTACCGAGAAGCAAGCCACTGCGCTGTCTGTTTTATCCATATTTCTATCCGGAGCAGCAGCAATTGGCCCTTTTATTGGCGGGGTCTTTATTCACTGGTGGAATTGGCAGGCCATCTTTCTCGTTAATATTCCATTTATAGCCGCGAGTTTCATATTAGCTTGGCGGACAATTCCTAAAGACGAACCACCAGCATCCGCCCTAAGCAACAAATCTTTTCTTAAAATGATGAATAGGATTGATGTGCCAGGTATCCTGCTTTTTACAGTGGGTCTGGTTGCCCTGCTCGTAGGAGTACTGTCCGCAAAATCATCTGGTCATGTTTCTTTATTACATGTCATTGTCGGACTGATTGGACTCATGCTGCTTTTAGTTTTTGTAAGATATGAGCTGAAAATTTCGTCACCCTTTATTCCTTTGCGCACATTCGCCAGATATCCTGCGATGACTTGGGTCAATGTTCAATTCATGCTCGTTAACGTTCTTTTTTACTCGGTATTTTTCGGGCTTCCTTCCTACTTGCAAACGGTTCGTCATGTCAGCGAATTTCAGACAGGGATTCTTATGTTAAGTTTAGGGTTGTGCTCGCTCGTTGCTTCTCCGCTCGCAGGGCGGTGGATCAATAAATCCGGCCCGGGGCCTGCATTGTTCGTGTCGGCAATTCTAATGACAATCGGGTCCGTGTGGATTGTGAGTCTGACTCACCATTCGCCGGTTATCAGTGTATGTTTGGCCCTGGCTGCTTTTGGAATTAGCAACGGGTTGAACAATGTCGGTATGCAAGCGGCCTTGTTCCAAAGTTCACCGAAGGAAATCATCGGTGTAGCATCGGGATTGTTTAGTACATCAAGATATTTGGGCACCATCCTCTCCTCATTGTTGATAGGCATTGTCATGGGAGGTAAGTTCAGCTTCGGGGGATTTCGGGTGCTTGGGTTGATCCTCACGGCAATCGCTTTGTCCTTGGTGTTCATGAACCGGCGTCGCCGGGAGTCCGGGCAAATCCAAGAGCCGTAGGTTGTCCAAGTTCGAATCGCTGTTGTATCCGGATTTTATTTATTTCCCTTCGCGGGAATAATCCGGATACAAAGGCGGCTGCTACCGCTTTTCCACAATCAGTCCGTCCGCTCCGCTGACCGAACGGTTAAAACCACGTTGCCTTTTTTATGCCCCAGCTCTACATAGCGATGGGCCTCGGCCGCTTCCTCCAGGGGGTAACGCCGGTCGATCACCACACGCAACGTACCCGCTTCTATCAGTTCTTTTAGATACCTCAAGTCTTCCCCGGTCTCCTTCATGGTTCCTCCGATAACCTTCTTACCGCTTGTCAAGTTAATCCATAACCCGCCAACAATGATATGAGGTCTTATGTGCAGTGCGTGCAGGTATTGGCCGCGGGCTGTCAGACGCTTGACGCATGCTGTGAACGGGCTTTTCCCGACCGTATCGAAAATAATATCGTAGGCGGGCCCCTCATCCGTGAACTTCTCTTTTGTATAATCTATGACTCGGTCAGCTCCCAGCGATTTCACCAACTCCACATTCGATGTGCTGCATACTCCAGTCACTTCTGCGCCGAAATGCTTGGCAAGCTGCACTGCATATGTTCCAACACTGCCTGAAGCACCATATACGAGCACCCGGCAGCCGCGCTGGATGCTGCACTTCCGGAGAAATTGCAAAGCAGTATAAGCACCGACCGGAACCGCCGCCGCCTCCTCGAAAGTAATATTTGCCGGCTTAAGGGCAACAGCTCCGTTCTCGGGCAAGCATTTGTATTCGGCATATGCACCGAAGCTATTTCCGCAGGCAGCGTAGACGGCATCCCCGGGCTTAAACCGAGTAACGCCGCTGCCCGCCGATTCCACTACTCCTGCCAGCTCGAACCCGAGAATCTGAACACGGACGGGTCTCCACAGACCGTTAAACAACCGGGCCAGGAAAGGCTTTGCTTTGCGTAAACGCCAATCCCCCGCTGCAGCGGTCGCCGCATAGACTTTAATCAGTATCTCATCGTCCTTCGGAACCGGTTGGGGAACCTCCCGCAGCTGCAGCACATCCGGCGGCCCGTAGCGCTCGTATACGATCGCTTTCATCGTTTTCTCCTCCATTCAGTTTACGTTATCCTGTTCCCGATGAGTTCTTAGGGTATGGGCTGAGGCTGGCCGTCTGCGGATCACCCATTCGGCCACGGCGAGGTTGATCACCCACCCCGCACCCATCAATAGAGCTTTGCTTAGTTCACTTGGCGGCCCAATGATTAATTCTCCGGCCGTTTGGGTCAGTACCTGTGTGCCCGCACCAAGCCCGATTGCATAGCTGCGCATCATCCATGCCCGATGCCTGATCCAGTCGCCCCGCAGGATCATGGCAAAGCCGATAAGGATTGACACGACCATGCCCGACCCAAACAGGAGCCGCAATGCATATAGCAGATCACCGCTGTCATCCGGGCGTGGATAGAACAAGGTCATCCACAATCCTGAAATCCCGGTAATCAGGCCACATAGAACCAGCAAACGTCCCGACATGCGGTGCCAGCCCGGCCTGCTCCGCCGGAAACCGGGTGCGAATTGGAACGGGCCGAGGATCGCATATATACTGGCACTCAGAATATGCAGCACCACAGGCAGAGGTGACGCAAAGAACCGTGCATTGGCTGGCGTGATTTCAGCATTGCGGGCTAGTTCGGTTAGACGAAAAATGCCGGCAGCAACCGGAATAACACTTAGCATGAGAAGTGCAAAGACAAGCCATTTTCCCGGAATTTCTTTTCCCCCGGCTTTGATTGTCGAAGCGGCAGAAGGATTGGCATGAACCTGATTGACCGATACCAACGGCAGGCCGAGATCACGCAGTTTCCTCAGCAGGCCAAGTAATGCAGCCTGATCAGCCACGGGGCCAAAAAGTGTAGTTGTTCCATCACTCGCGTGAGAGAGACTCATCCCCTCAAACCAGTCAGCCCAGCGGATATCAAGTTGCCCCTTGAAGCGGATTTCGTACAGATCTTGCTTGGGATGATCCTCCAAAGACATTTGTGTTTTACTCATGATAAGCCTCCTTTAAGCACCTTCAGTTACTACAAGATAAAGGTTTACATGGTGAGATGTCATCACCACATATGGTGATTAAGAGGTGATTTGCAAAACAGATGGTGATAGCGGAGTTAAAAAAGCCCCGGCAAAAGGCCAGGGCGGGGTGTTGATTGAGCTTGCTGCTATACTTGCTGCTATAAATGAAGTTCCTCAGCCCGACGGACTGCTGCCCGGCGGTTGTTCACCTCCAGCTTGTCATAAATGTTCTTGGTATGCGTCCGAAGGGTGTTCAGGGACACCTTTAATTCGCGGGCAATGTCAGGCCCGCTTAATTCCGATTTGAGCAGCCGAAGCACGTCAAGTTCACGTTCGCTCAGTTGCTCGATCACCATATCCTTGACAGGTGTTCGTTCCTTAGCCTCATTGAAGGCAGACAATAGGTAACGGACATAGTTGGGGGCGATTCCCTGTTTCACAGCTGCTTCCAGAAGAGCCGCCATGGGTGGGCCTTCGTCCACAAATATGCGGACATAGCCCTCCGGCTCAGCGAGCTTCAAGACCCGTTCCAGCGGCACAAGCGCAGCAGGAGAGTTCCCGGCCGTGTGGTGGGCAAGTGCCTGCACGACAAGGATCTCGATGACACTCCCCTGTCTTTTGCCCTCTTCTGCAGCCTGGAGAAGGCGCTCCAGCAGTTCCATAACCTCAATCAGCCAACAGTCTGCACGCTCGTTCTTATACCGGGCCAGGAGCACCCTGGCCAGGGTGATGTGCTCGAATTCACGCAGATAGCTAAGATCATCTTTAGCGGACAGGTTCTGCTCCCGTACCCAGTCGAAGGCTTCATCAAGCCACCCCAGCTTGACCCAAACCCTTGTTTTTAACGCCGCTATAGGTCGTACATTTGGAAAAAAATCTTTTTTAAATATCCGCTCTGCCTCGTTAAGCAGGGCGAGCGCATCCTCCAGCTCTCCTTCGGCCTCCCGTATTCGGGCCATGGCGGCGCACCAGCGATACCGGTTTTGCGGGAACCTGATGTTCTCGTTATGCTCCTTACTTCTCAGCAGGTACTGGCTGGCGGCAGGGAGATCGTTATGCTCACGGGAGAGCTCACTCATTCCAACGTATATATCTGCCGTTTCCCGCAGTACATGATCTCCCTGCTCCGACGCGAGCTGTAGTCCCTGCTCATAGGTACGCATGGCCTGGCGGAGCCGCCCTTGCGTAATCCGTATAGCGGCCAGGGCGATTACGCCACCGGTTGCGTCAGAGATGTTCCCTGCCAGTTGGACGCTGGCTATACCATCTGCAAAAGTCCGGTGTGCGGTCTCCAAATCCCCACTCGTCCAGGATGCAAGTCCCAGAAGTGCAGTGGCTGCTCCCCGCGGAAGGTGGTCGTCCTCAGTTACAAGACCGAGCACCTGCCGTGCGTATTTCACAGTGTTGGGCAGATCACCCAGCGCCTGCGCATGTGCGGCCCGATACACAGCGATCGAACACGGGAGACGGCGAAATTCCTCTTCGTTTACAACGATCATTTCCGTCAATCTTTCCGGTTGCTCATTCCCTTCTACTGGCACTTCCAGCCACCGTTCAGCGTCACCCAGTCTGTCCAGCGCAGCTACTAACTCGCCGCCAGCCAGCAGTGCCCAGGCATAAACAACGCAGAGGACGGGCCTATCGTGTATCAGTGCGTCGGGGAGCTGTTGCAACCAGTTCAGCACCGCAGCATTTTCTTTCTGCCTGCGCATATCCGGCCATGCCAGCTCGATCAGTTCTGCTACCCGAATCAGATCCCCGGCAGCCAGGGAATGGCGGATAGCCTCAGCCGTTGAACCATTTTGCCCGTACCACGTACTTGCTCGCCGATGCAGCGTCGCTGCCAGCCCGGGATGCTCCGCCCGTAAATGTGCAGAAAGCACCTCGGCAAAAAGGTGATGATAGCGATACCAATGACGCTTGTCATCCAGAGGAACGATAAAAAAGTTCCCTCGCTCCAGGGACTCCAGCCGCATATTACCTTTTTCCTGTCCTGTGACAGCATCACACAAAGGGCCATACAGCCGGTCCAGAATAGAGGTTTGGAGTAAAAAACTCCGGACCTCTTCAGGCTGACGCTGCAGGACCTCTTCGGCCAGATAATCCACAATGTACCTGTTGTCTCCGGTGAATGACTGTATGAACGCAGAAATGTCCTCGCGCCCCTGCATGGAGAGTGCAGCCAGCTGGAGCCCTGCAATCCAGCCTTCGGTGCGTGTATCCAGAGCCATGACATCACCGGCTGTAAGGCTTAAGCCCATCACTTCTCTCAGGAACACGGACGCTTCACCTGGAGTAAAGCGCAGGTCCGCATCACGCAGTTCGGTCAAATGCCCCCTTGCACGCAACCGGCCTAGCGAAAGCTGAGGATTTTCACGGGTGGCGATGACAAGGTGCATCTGCGTGGGGAGATGCTCAAGTAAGAAGCCAAGGGCAGTGTCAACTGCTTCGGCATCAATACTATGGTAATCGTCAAGAACGAGGACAAAGGGGTACGGTAGAGCTGAAATTTCATTAAGCAGGACTGTTAAAAACACTTCGATGGACGGTGGCTGCGGGGATTTGAGAGCACTCATTAAGTCGTCTCCAATATTCACCGCAACCGTCTGTATAGCAGCAACAAGGTGAGTCAGGAAACGTGTAGTATCGTTATCTGCTTCATCCAGCGACAACCATGCGGCAGGCCGGCCGCAACCGGCAACCCATTCGCTCACCAGCGTTGTTTTGCCGAAGCCCGCTGAGGCCGAGATGAGTGTCAGCTTACGCTCCAGCCCCCCGTTCAGCCGATTGATCAAGCGGGGCCGGGGAACAACTTTCGTCCGGGACACAGGAATATATAGTTTAGCAGCTAAAATGGGTATATTCATAGATTTATATTGGCAGCCCCCATCGTATAACTTCATATCCCACATGATATCTTCAATTTTAATTTTTCGCCATAAATAAATGTGTGAAATATTAAAGGCATTACATAATAGTCGGGACCATTCCCCCGTCCATACGGATGGGAGAACCTTTAAATGCAGATGCAAAAGGACTGCAAACAAATGCAGCTAGTCTACCTATTTCAACAGGCTTGATAAATCGCTGTAATTCAGATTGTGGCAGGCTGGCAGCCATAAACTTTTTCTCTTTTTCTGCAAAAGTCAAATCTTCATTAGCGTACACACCCTCAATGATCTGCTGCACATTTTCGGAGAGTGTTGGTCCCGGCAGGATGGTATTGACTGTAACTTCTGTTCCTATTGTTAATTTGGATAAGCTTTTTGACAATGACAACAGCATTGATTTGGTCATGGCATACTGAGGCATTTGACCTGATGGCATAATGGCTTCTTCACTCGCAATAAAGATAATGCGGCCGAAACCATTCTTCAACATTTGAGGCAGATAAAATTTAGATAATCCGTTTGCCGCAAGAACATTAGTACGGAAATATTTTTCCCATACTTCATCGTCAACGTCCCCGTATTGCATCATTTCGTAAATCCCCATATTGTTAACCAAAATATCAATATCCGGGTATTTTTCAAATAAAGCTTCTCTTTGCTGGGTATCCACAAGATCAGCTGCTGCATTCCGGGGAGAGGTCGCCGGGAACCTGAACTTTAATTCGTTTACCGTGTGTTCTGCCTCTTCAAAATTCCGCCCATTAATAAGTACATTCACACCTTCTCCGGCTAGTTCAATAGCGATTGCTTTGCCTATGCCTTTCGTTGATCCTGTAACTAGAGCTGTTTTATTTTGTAATCCCATATCCATAGTTCATTTCTCCTTATGTTGGCTAAGTATGTAAATGTTCAGAACGCCAATTTGAAGGGGTATCCCCTTCCCAAAGGCGAAAGGCGCGGTAGAACGAGTTCTGGTCTTCAAAACCAATCATAAAAGCTACTTCTTTGATCTCGAGCGAGGGATCTGCCAAGTACTCCCTTGCCTGCTCATGTCTAGTTTGTGTCAACAACTGCTTAAAGGTCGTATTTTCTTCAGTAAGTCTGCGCTGCAAGGTACGATCGCTCATCCCCAGCTCTTTCGCAACAGCCTGCATATCAGGGCGCCCACCGGAAAGGCTACGTTTCATGATCCATTTGACCCTCTCGGTAGTTGAGCGCCTGCGCTGCTGTTCATTGAGTGTCTGGTCCAGAGCAGGAGTCAGGATCTCCAGCAACTCTTCGTTGTAAGAGACAAAGGGGCGGTCCAGATCACTTCGACGCAGCGTCAACCGGTTGTAGGGTGCACCAATCCGGATAGGACAGCCGAAATAAGCTTCAAGGACCTGCACATCGCCCATAACGTGTGTAAATTCGACGAACTGCGCCGTCAAAGGTTGACCTGTCCCCCGTCTTCCGAGCTCCAGAAGATATGCCAGGGTGATTCCAATCAACATCGGCGGACCGGGTTGCTCAGTATACAGCCATTCCAGTTCGATGGTGCAGTTCTCGCCTTCCTCGGTGATCCGCAAGTTTTCCGGGGGGCAGAGCTGCTTGTAGCGGACCATTCGTTTTAGCGCGTCACGGTAGTCACGGGCATGGTATGTCGCTAAGACGGTTGGCGGGTACTTCGAGGTATCAAAACCGGTCGCAAGCCCGATAATCCCTTTGGCAGTGTCACCAATGAGATCGGAATAAGCCTGCCAGATTGCGAAATATTGAGCGGTGGTAACTGCTGGTTCAGTTATAATGGTGAGCGGCTGCCCGGCTTTGCGAGCTACGTCGCGGGCGGCAATCCCCAATTGACGTAATCCTGCCCAGAATCCTGGCGGGATTCTAATATGGTCAGAGGGTTGAGATTTCATGCATTAGGGCCTCCTTTGGCTGTATCAACTATTATAGTACCTTCCCCATACCGCATTGTAACTAGCAGAAAGTGACATTCCACTTGCCAATCACGCCAAATCTAAGTAAATATCAAAAATTCCCTATCATAATCAATTCCCAATCGTACTTCATAGCTAGAATAAGCCACTGTCTGAATTTTCAGGTCAGTGGCTCAAAATTCGATATTCGGCAGAGGGAGCCATCGATGGTATCCACCCTGCCAGCAGTGCTCCTCCTTCCGGATGGTTGCCTGCAGCAAGTTCACCTCCGTGTTGCTTAATAATTCTCTGTGAAATGGTCAGCCCTAATCCGCTGCCTCCAGTGGAACGGCTTCTGGATTTTTCCCCGCGGTATAGCGGTTCAAAAACACGCTCCAGTTCCTCAGGCGAGAAGCCGGGGCCGGTATCTTGTATCGTAAACTTAACTGTAGGGCCATCTTTATAACTGTGGACAACAATTTCACCATTCATGGGTGTGTGTCTAACGGCATTCTCCAAAAGATTGTTCATCGCACGCTCCAATAAATGCATATCCCCTCTTATGATGCAATCTTCTGTAGAATGATTCGAGACCGAAATTTGTTTTTGCCGGGCAAGTGGACTCAGACTGTCTATCGATCTGCGCAGTATGAGTCTAAAATCAACCGTGTCGCTGTTCAGCTCTGTCTCCAAATACTCCATTTTTGTAAAAGTGAACAGGTCCTCTACAAGGCGGTCCAATTGGGCTGATTTTTCCTTGCAAACCGCTAGATATTTGGCTGTTTTTTCCGGCGACTGGGCAATCCCTTGTTCCAAACCGTCCAGATAACCCCGTAAGGCGAACAGCGGTGTCCGTAAATCATGTGCGACTGCAGCAATCACAAAGCGGCGTTCTTCTTCCATATCCACTTGTTTTCGAGATGAATTCTGGAGCCCCTGCACCATAACTTTGAATCCATCACGCACTTCAGCAATTTCTGCAATCCTGGATATAGGCAGCTGCACCTCCCAATCTCCTGCGGCAATTTGTCTGGCGGAAGCGCTCATCTCCTCCAGAGGGGTAAGAAGGAACCGTCTCATTTCAACGGCGACTATAAAAAAAGACAGCAGCAGTCCGGCCAACGCCGAAAGCAACTGAACGGAATTTGATTTTGGCAGATAGAGAGTAACTCTTCCTTGCAGCTCGCCATCTTTTATAATGGATAACTGTTCAGTTGACGTGAATGCCTCCCGGCGCTCCGGGTTAGAGCGATAGATTTCCAGTCCTGACGCAGATTGAATCGCCACATCCATCTTCGTTTGCTGCAACCGGGCATGCAGTTGGTTTTGCCAACTGGGCTCCTTCCATTGCCCCGTGCCCGCTTCAATCAGGCGAACCGTCTCGGCCAATTGCTTTTCCTGAGTCTCATTGTACGGACTCTTTGTAATGCTCAGCGTTTTGGTTTCCAGCACATGGGCTGTGAGAAAAAAGATCCATGGCAATAATAGTATGAAGAAGAAGCTAAGCATAATAAATGTACGGATGCGGAGTCTCCTCATGTTATCCTCCCACGAACCGATACCCTACTCCCCATACATTGACCAGATATTGCGGGTTGTCCGGATCGGATTCAATTTTCTCGCGAAGCCGGCTGAGATGGACCCGAATGGTATGCCGATCGCCCACCCCATCCCAAAATTTCGCAAGGATTTGTTCATATGTAAAAACATGCCTTGGATGTTCAACGAATAGCCGCAGAAGCTCATATTCTTTTGGGGTGAGCATTACGTTCTCCCCTTCTACTACCACTTCTCTTGTGGACAGATTCAATTGAATCCGGCCATAGTCCAAGATCCTTTCTTCGATTTGCTGCTTGGAGGCGGAACGCCGCAGTACCGCCTTTACTCTGGCAACGATCTCACCGGGTGAAGCGGTTTTGACGATATAGTCATCGCCGCCGAGCGTCAGACCCCGAATCTTGTCCACATCATCGCTGCGGGCGCTCAAAAACAGGATCGGAACGTTGCTCTCTGCCCGAATCCTGCGGCATAACTCAAAGCCATTCTGTCCCGGCATCATGATGTCAAGAACAATACATTGAATGGAACGGTGTTCGAACAAGGCCCAAGCCTCAGCGGTGTCGCAAGCGGTCAGAACCTGAAAATGATCATTCTCCAAAAAATCCCTTAATAGTTCAACGATACTTTGGTCATCGTCTACAACGAGCACCGTGGTTAATGCACTCATGAATATCTCACCTCTGCACCCTAGTTTATCATTTTTTCTGGATGAACCCACGCGAGTCTCTGTATTGTGATGGATTGTTTATAGTTTTGTGACCTTTTACCGCCTTCGTTTGAGAGATTCGTTTGTTATGATTCTTCCGTGACAAGCTTTGAATCCAGAAACAAGGAGGTTTTATTGATGTTAACTGCTCAAATTGTGTTATTTGACGGCTTCGACCTGCTGGATGCGATTGCCCCTTACGAGGTGTTTTGCGCCGCTGCACTGCATGCTGACAATGCCTTAACAGCCGAATTCGTCACCGCTGACGGGCCAAAGTTCGTGACTAGCGGCATCAACGGATTGAAAATTGAAGCAAGCGGCAGACTGAACCCGGACCTTGCGGGCATCATTCTCGTGCCAGGCGCATCCGGTAAAGTTGAAGGAGAAGGTCCCGATTCGATCCCTGCCATTCTGAACCGGGCAATGAATACAGCATTAACCGGAATGATCGGACAGGCACTTGGGCAAAAAGACATCATAGTGGCTACAGTATGCGGCGGTTCTCTGATTCTGGCCATGGGAGGGCTCTTGGAAGGCAGACCTGCTGTAACAAATCATTTGGGCATGGATTTACTAGGGGCAACCGGAGCCGTTCCTGTTCAGGCGCGTGTAGTGGACGATGGCAACCTGATTACCGGCGGCGGCGTAACCTCAGGACTCGATGTGGCACTGTATCTGGTGGAACGTGAGCTTGGACCGCGTATCGCCCATGCGGTAGAGCAGTTGTTCGAATATGAACGGAGAGGAACAGTCTGGAGGGAACAAGGGATCGCACCCGGCACTCCAAAGGCATTAAGAGGCGACGAACCGGGCGCCAAGGCGAACCAGGAAGCGATGGCAGCGATGCCGGATGTCGAACTGCCTGACCAAATTACACGGGCCTCTGTCTTCGACGGGGATTGGGATACGACAATTGCCACACCAGCCGGGAAGCTGGAAGTCAAGCTGTCGATCTCTACCAGTAACCATATGATCAGGGGTACGGCAACACAAGGAGATGAAACCATTGAGTTTATCGGCCCCGTGCTTCAGGATAACAAGCTCATCTGGACGCTTCCAATCACGAAGCCCATGCGCTTAAATCTGAAATTCGATGTTGCAGCCGACGGCGATCAAATGACTGGAACCGCCAAGGCCGGCCTGCTGCCGGCATCCAAATTAACAGGAACAAGGGTTTCTTAATTCATGCAGAAGCAGAAAATATTATACCGATTGTTGGCCTGTGCCAGCGTGCTGTTTATCGTTTACGCCGTAGTGAGAAATGTTATGATTGACCCCGGAGCCGAAGGATTTTTAAGCCAAAAAACCGGGCTTAAGCGTGAGCTTAATCTCCCGGTCTGGTTAACCGTTATGCACGTTCATGTTGCGTTTGCCTGCATGGCCATGGCGGCGGGCCTGCTCAACTTTTCTAACCGGATCTTTGCAAAAAGCCGCAGGTTCCATCGCATAAACGGCTACGTTTATTTAGTCTCCGTCCTTGTTGTCGTGCTTACTTCCGGATATATGGCACCTTACGCCACCGGAGGGAAAATGAACAGTATGGGGTTCAATGCGCTTAATCTAATCTGGCTGTTCATAACCATAATGGCGCTCGTCCAAATCAAAAAGAAACGGATTTTGCAGCACCGGAATTGGATGATCCGAAGCTACGCCTTTTGTTTTACGAACATGCTGATTCATCTCATTACCTCCCTTTGCCATCAGGGATTCGGGCTTATTTACGCTGTGAGCTATACCATTGGCGTTTACGGCTCTATTGTGCTGCTTCTGGTCATCCCTAACGTAATCATCAGAACCATAAGTCATTCTGAGCGTCCTTTATGAATTTGAGCTGGTCCCTCAAAGCCAGCCGTTAATCCAGCCCGTGCCGGCTCCGCCGCCGGTTCTTGAAGGTTACAATTTCGCGTATCCCCGCCTGCTTCAGCATCTCCAGCTGCTGTTCCGTATACCCGCCGAGATCATCAGGGAAGTGGGCATCGGTAGAGGTTGTGAACAGCACGCCTTTGGCCGCCAAAACCGCCAGGAAAGCCGGACTTGGGCACATTTCCCGGATCGGATATCGGTACACCATTCCGGCGTTGATCTCCGTGGCTGTATCATGCGCGACCAGTAAATCCGCGATTCGCTCATACATGGGCAGCAAACGCTGCTCATCCGGGCGGTAGTTAAAAGCCTTGAGGTTGTCGGGGTGGGCAACAATATCGAACAATTCTGAAGCGACCGCATTCCCGACAATCTCGAAGAAACGCGCATACAGAGCTTCCAGATCGAATTGTTCAAAATACTTTTGCGTTGCCGGGTTGTCAAAACCCCAGCCATCTACAAAATGCACCGAACCGATAACATAATCATAAGGCTGTTCCTTCAAGATCCTCCCCAGCTCCTGCTCGCAGCCCGGGAAATAATCGGCTTCAATGCCGAGCCGCAGTTCTACTCCCTCACGCTGCCACTTTTTCTTCTGAGCCTGTATGCAAGCAACAAAATCGTCCGGGTCCGCCATACACACCTGATCCAGCCATTCCCGCTGCAGGCGGCCTATCCAGGTATCATCCAGGAGCATGTATTTTTCATAATAGGTTTTATATTTCGTGAACCGGTACAGATGATCGACGATACCCACGGTATGGATGCCGCGCTTCTTGGCTTGCTCCAGATACAGGTTCAGCCATTCCGTAGTAAAAGCTCCACCCGCCATGCGCCGCTCCAGCAAACCGAAGCTCTCTTGCATCCAAGCCTGTGTATGTATCTTCTCACTGCTGCCTGTCATAGCTGTCAGACTCTCCATTGTACGCTGCAGCCATCTTGGTGAATACGGTCCTTCTTCCAGATGGAGATGAAAATCCGTTTTCATTTCACATACTCTCCTGTCTATGTTCCTCTAAATGTCCAGGCTGCCTGCTAAACTGCGCTGGTACTGCCATCCTCCTGCCTGATCCAGGTCTCGAAGTGCCGTTCCCCTTCCGTCAATTGAATGACCCGTGCGCCGCGCTGCAGCGCCCCATAGGTGTTATGTCCGGTCACCCGGCCATAGGCCAGCGTTATCCCGTGAAGTACACCCGTGTAATCATTGTCATGATCATGCCCGGCGAAGGCTGCCATTACATCCCCCGCTTCCAGCATTGCCGCAAACCAGCCGCTGTTCACCTTGGAGCAGCAGACGATTTCGCCTTTTCTCCCCGCTACACTCCCCGATTGCCACACTTCATGATACTCAGGGATAGGAATATGCATAAAAGCCAGCGCAGGCAGCACACCGCCGTTTCTCTCCCGGATTGTGGCCGATTCCTGCGAATACCAGGCCACCTGATCAGAGTGAATCCAGGCATACCCGCCGATGGCTGCAGGCGCATATTCACCCGAATCCACGAAATACAGTGCCGCGGCCTCCCGGTCACCTGCATGGCTGAAGAGCGGCAGCACATAATTGCCTGTACCGTGGATCTCTTCCGGCCCTGCTTCTGCCATACATAACTCATATTCCGTCAAAATCGCCTGCAGCTCTGCCCGTGTAACCCCCTTCTCCGTATCGTGGTTGCCATAGATCACAGCAAACGGCGTACGCGCCTGTACGGCAACCTCAATAACCCGGCGGAACGTTGCCTTGGGGTCCACTGTCTCTTCGCTGTAAATAAGGTCACCGCTGAACACTGCCAGATCCGGCTGCTCGGTTTCCAGGATGCGCTCCATCAGGGCCAGCGTGCGGGCATCACGCTCCGGCTCGATTCCATCCTTCAGATGGATATCGGTAAACTGTACAATTTTAAAAGTCCCATCCGCTTGAAATGAAAGCCGTCGTTTATTCATCTTGTACCTCCTCAAATATAAATCTTCTTCTTTTGTGTTGTTCATGTTGTTCTTTGTGTATTTTCGTTGTTTTTTGTGATCTTTTATTTTAAAATAGCACTAACAGACAAAAGGATGCAAGCGTTAATTTTTCTACATAAGGGGGGACTTTGATGTCATTACTCGCAGAAGAACGGCAGCAGATGATATTGCAGCAATTGGAGAAAACCGGAAAGGTAAAGGTGATCCCGCTGGCACAGCAGCTTGAGGTCTCCAACGAGACGATCCGGCGGGACCTGGATACCTTGGAGGAACAACGGAAGCTAAAGCGTGTATATGGAGGTGCGGTGAAGCTTACTCATACCGATGGGGAGCCTTCGTATACCTTAAGGCGCAAGCTGAACATGGAAGAGAAGCAGGCCATTGGCCGGGAAGCTGCCCGACTCCTGCAGGATGGAGATACGGTATTCATGGATACGGGGACGACCGTGCTGGAGATGACACGTTATTTGGCCGGAAAGAAACGCATCACCATAGTAACCAACTCCCTGCCGACAGCAGCCGCCTTGCTCCAGGCCTTGTCCCTTGAGCAGTTTACGGGCAAAGTTATTATGCTTGGTGGTGAAATCTCCATTCAGCAGCAATCGGTAAGCGGAATTATCGCCCATGAGCTGCTGAAGCAATTCACATTAGACAAAGCCTTCCTGTCCGTCGGCGGAATCTCGCCTGCACAAGGCATCACGGATTACGATATGAATGAATCGCTGGTATCCCGGCTGGCCGCCGGGCAAGCAGGTGAAGTGATTCTGCTGGCAGACCACAGCAAAATCGGCAGCACGGCTTTTTGCCAAATCGCTCCGCTGCACAAGGCCGACATTATCATCTCCGGTCAGGAGCTGCCGGTGGGCTGGAAGGAAGAGCTGGAGCGTATAGGGGTAGCGTGGATCAAGTCCTGAACATTCATGTAGTGGTTTTTCAAGTGCTCACACCCTGGCATGTGCTTGAAATCACTATAGGAGACCGGGAAAAAACTTATATTTAAATGGTACGACAATGAATGGATAACATCTAAACTAACGGCACAGAGGTGTATAACAATGAAGAGGTATATCCCCAATCAGCACGGAGCCTGGGCCATGCTGATTCTTCCTTTTTTGTTTGGGATGGCAGCCTCCCAAGCACAATTTCTGCATATTCCCCTGTTCTTTTGCTGGCTGTTGATTTATTTGTTTATCTTCCCGCTCCTTCAGATTGTAAAAACGAGGCGATTTGATAGATACGGACCTCCGCTCAAAATGTATGGTCTGCTGCTGCTGCCTTTTGTAATCTATTTGATTGTGATCGAACCCAAGCTGCTTTGGTTTGCCTTCCTGGCGCTTCCGCTCTTTGCCGTTAATCTGTATTATGCCAGAACGAAAAACGAGCGTGCTCTGCTCAATGATATCTCGGGAATTTTGCTGTTTTGCCTGATGGTTTTTCCCGCTTTTTATATTGGCGGAGGAACAGACTGGGGAACGGCTGCCGAATTGTTTATACTGGCTCTGCTATATTTTGTGGGGACTGCCCTGTATGTAAAAACGATTATTCGTGAAAAAAACAATCCCCGGTATTATTACGCATCTGTGATTTACCATGGTGTATTCCTGCTGTCGGGAGTGGTGGTGTTTCCATCGTTGACAGTTCCTCTGATGATCCTGCTGGCGCGCGCAGCGGGTTTTCCCCGAACAAAAATCTCAGCCAAACGTACAGGAATGCTGGAAATCGGCTTTTCTGTGATGCTGTACATATCTGTATGGGTCTTGTATTTCTGATATCACGAATGGAGCGGGTTTCCGACGGCGGCAGCTGCCCTCCAAGCAAAATCTAGCTTCGGCGGAATCAGAGGTACTTTTACCTCTCATTTGGCTCGGCGGCCTGCTTTCGGTGCACTGTGAACGCATGCAACTGCAATCTAAGCGGCCGCTTCGTTTCCGCCATATGATGACCAATCGCCCAACAACAGCTTACCTGCCGGCGACGGAGATTTTACTGCAAAAGCTTCGTTTATCTTAATGATCAGGTTATTTGGCCAGTTAAAAAAACAATTCTTATAGTACTTTTGAGTCATGAAAAAATATGCCAGTTGGGTGAGAATATAGGCAACAGGTGGATTGACCTGAGTCCATAGAGAGGAGCTGCCCTAATGAAAGAGCAGGAACGGCGTTATTCCACACTGATTGCGGACCAATTCCCGGAATTGAACATTCGAACCGCGGAGTCGCTTGGCGAAGGTTATCGGAATTTTGCGATACTCGTGAACGGGGAATGGGTATTTCGCTTTCCCAAAAGTCAGCAAGGTGCGGATGAATTGAACAAAGAAATGCAATTGCTGCCCCTGTTGTCCGGTCGCGTCAAGGTCGGGATTCCGAAGTTTGTATACAGAGGAATGCAGGAGGATGGACGTCCCTTTGCGGGCTATCGGAAGGTCGAGGGGGAAATCCTGGGGGAAGACGGAATCGCCTCACTCTCCGATTACGCAAGAGAGCGACTGGCTATACAACTTGGGGATTTCTTGAATGACCTGAACGCATGCCCGGCTGAAACGGCTATTCAGGCCGGAGTCCCCGTACAACAACTTGCGAATGACATCCATTTGTTGAAAGCTGCTGCGCAGAGGCAGGTTTTTCCTCATATTGAACCGTCTTCGCGCGACTATCTCAACCGGCGGTTTCAAGCCTATCTGGAGGATACGGCGTATACCCGATATATACCGGCGCTGATTCACGCCGATTTGTCGCCGGATCACTTTTTGACGGATTCGCACCGGTCCGTACTGACGGGTATTATCGACTTCGGCGACGCCGCGATAAGTGACCCCGATTACGATTACTTGTATTTGCTTGAGGATTGCGGCGAGCCATTTACTCGTCAAGCGATGGCGCACAGAGGCGTGGCAGACCTGGACGCCCGTATGCGAAAAATCTCCTTGTTCGTCACATTCGATCAGGTCCGCTATCTGTTGGAGGGCTTGGAGTCCGGGGATCCAGATTGGATTCAGGAAGGGTTTGAGGCAGTGGAACAGGATATGCGAATCAATTACGAGTCATGAGAAAGCATTATTGAAGTCTGGAATATGGCGTACCATTGCCCGAATCCGGTCTGTGGTAAGCTATGGGATGAGTTACCCCTCGATCATGTCTTGATTACCGGACCCCGGAGGGACGATTGGGTACACATTGGATTCTTCTGTAATATCGAACTCCATGATTACGACTCCCTTCATGTGAAGCGCCTCTTCAATAATCCGTTCCGATTCCTCCAAGGTTTGCGCCCGAAGGCCATGAGCGCCAAAGGATTTGGCCAATTCTACAAAATCCGGTGAGCTGATGCGTACGGAAGAGTATCTGCGCCCGAGGAACAGCTGCTGCCACTGTCTGACCATGCCGAGGTAACCGTTTTTGAGAATGGCAACCTTCACATTAAGCTCCAGATCAACAGCGGTCATGATCTCCTGGATGTTCATCTGGATGCTGCCATCCCCTGTGATGCAGATGATCTGGCGGTCAGGGCAGGCGGCTGCGGCGCCGATAGCGGCCGGCAATCCATAGCCCATTGTTCCGAGTCCTCCTGAGGTCAGAAAAGAACGCGGCTCCGTAAACTTATAATGTCTGGCTGTCCAGATCTGATGCTGGCCTACATCCGTGGAGATAATCGCATTGCCGTCTGTAGCTTCATCTATACAAGCAATCACCTCTTGCGGGGTCAGTTTGCTGCCGGCTTCACGGAGAGGCTTCGCGGACCGTTTTATCCATAACTGGATTTGCTCTTCCCAGGGCAAGCGGTCACGTCTCTGTATTAAGTCCATTAATCCGGCAAGCATCTCGGAAACATGACCCGTAATAGAAAGATCTACATTGATATTTTTATTGAGTTCAGAGGAATCGATATCCACTTGGATTTTAAATGATCCCGGTGAGAACGATTTCCGGTTACCTGTAACTCGGTCACTGAAGCGAACACCAAGACACAAGACGAAATCTGCTGCCTGCAGCGCCCGATTGGCCGCTACGGTTCCGTGCATCCCGACCATGCCCAAATGCAGCGGGTGATCAGAAGGAAAGGCGCCCAGGCCCATTAGTGTACTTGCTGCGGGAAGATTGAACTGCTCCACTAACTGTTTTAGCCATACAGGTGTATTTCCCGTCATACAGCCTCCGCCAACCAGTATCAAAGGGCGTTCTGCATGATTTAACCGCTCAGCTGTCAGCTGGAGGCTGTGGGCTGGGATCGGATGAAACGGCTGATAACCCCGGATATGTATTCCTGGAGATCTGTCATTCCCCTGATTATCGGCAACAATGGCGGTCATTACATTCTTCGGCAAGTCTATCAATATAGGACCCGGACGGCCTGTCGTCGCCAGATGAAACGCTTCATCCACAATCCTGCAAAGATCACCAGCTTCCCTGACAATGTAGTTATGTTTAGTAATCGGCATAGTCATTCCGTAAATATCCACTTCCTGAAAGCTGTCCAGACCGATCAATTCGGTAGCTACCTGGCCGGTTAGGATGATCAATGGAACGGAATCCATGTACGCCGTTGCAATTCCGGTAATCGCGTTGGTTGCACCCGGGCCGCTGGTTACAAGCGCAATTCCCGGACGCCCTGTTGCTCTTGCGTAACCGTCTGCGGCATGCACGGCGGCCTGTTCATGCCTAACTAAGACATGCCGGATGGATTCACAGTCAAACAATGCATCATATAAGGGGAGTACTGCTCCGCCTGGATATCCAAAAATGGTTTCGACGTTTTTTTCAATCAGAATCTGAATCAGCAGCTCTGCTCCGTTCATGGTTGTCTCTCGTCTCCTACGTTCAAGTCATGTAACATATGATTCTTTATGGACCATAAAGGGTATTATACCTGGGTAAACCAATGGAAAGGGGATTCTACCGATGGCAAAGGAAACTGAACTGACCTCCTTCTCAAGCCGGGAGGAGCGGGAAGAAATAGGCCGCCGGACCAATGCCGGCTTCGCCCGGGTGGAACGGACAGAAGTTGAAGCAAGTGCCGGCGACATCCCGACAGGACCTGTGGCACAAGACCTCTCAGAAGAGGAAATCCGCCGGAGAGTAGGTTCTGGTAACTTTGAAGCGGCCAAAAACGATCTTCAAACCGGATCAATCAACAGTTAGGACAACTTATCCGCCTATATAGGACATGCTTATCTTTTGCCGGTTAGCTGCCGTATGCTCCTGCCGCTCATCGGAATAACGGTCTCCACGTTTCTGCCAGACGTCTTCGATCACGTTCAGCAGTCTGCTGTCGTCAGCCCCGCTGCGAAGCAATGCCCGCAGATCCGTACCGCCCGAGGCAAAGAGACAGGTGTAGAATTTACCGTCAGAAGATAAGCGGGCCCGGGTACAGGATGAGCAAAAGGATTCAGATACCGAAGTAATAAACCCGACCTCTGCACCGCAGTCTTTATAACGGTAGCGCTGTGCGACTTCCCCATAAAACTCCTGCTCCAAAGCCTCCAGCTCATAAGCACCCCGGAGGTTTTGGAGAATTTCCTTTTTGGTAACCACTTTTGCCAAGCTCCAGCCATTGTCATTGCCGGCATCCATAAACTCGATGAAGCGGAGTGTGATATTACGCTCCTTGAAATAGGCAGCCATGGGCAGAATTTCTGATTCATTTACCCCTTTTTGGACCACCATGTTGACCTTAATCTCAAAACCAATATCCCGGGCCTGATCGATATGTTTCAGGATAAGAGACGGTTTGAGCCCTCTTCCATTCATTGTTCCAAAAATCTCCGGCTGCAGCGCGTCCAGACTGATATTTAACCGCCGCAGTCCTGCTGCGTACAAGCCTTTCGCCTGCTGCCCCAGAAAAACCCCGTTAGTCGTCAGCCCGATATCCTCCACCCCGTGAAGCGACCGGATTCCTGCCACAAGCTCAGGAAGATCTTTCCTCAGCAGCGGCTCTCCTCCCGTCAGCCTAATTTTGACTACCCCCAAGGATACAAACAGCTTGGTCAACCGCAGAATTTCAGCAAATGACAGCATCTCACGGGCCGGCAAAAAGGCATACTCGTCACCGAAGATTTCCTTCGGCATGCAGTAGGTGCAGCGGAAATTGCAGCGGTCGGTCAGGGAAATCCTCAAATCACGGATGGGCCGCTTGAGCTGATCCTGAATAGGTGTAGTGTTCATGCGTCCCTCCCCTTTTGCATGTGAATGACATCTCTTTACTTCTGCGTAATATCACTGAATGTACCGACATAACGGATATCTACCCCTGTCTCATCCTTAACGGCACTGATATTTAAGAGCTGCAGATACTCTTCACCATTCTTCCTTCTGTTCCAAATTTCTCCCTGCCAAACACCCTTTGCTCTGATCTCGCTCCACATGCTGCGGTAGAAATCCTTGGATTGCCTGCCTGACTTCAGTACGTTTGGCTGTTTGCCGAGCACTTCCGCTTCTGTGAAGCCGGTAAGCCTCGTAAATGCAGGATTGACACTCTTAATGACACCCGCCGCATCCGTTACCAGAATCCCCTGGGCTGTTGAGTTGAACACTTCGGAAGTTAGTGCCAAGCGGTCATGATAATAGAGCCATATCACAAGAACAAGACTGGCCAGAGCCACCTGCGAAAGCAGCATGAACCCGATCGAATATTGGCCTGTGACCGAAAAGATCAATGAGAGCATGATCGGCGGGAAGAAGCCGCCAAGCCCGCCCATCATAGAGACAATTCCGTTGGCAATCCCTGCCTGCTTGTTGAAATAAAACGGAACTAATTTGAAAATCACTCCATTGCCTATCCCGGCACTTACAGCAATCGCCAGGCACCCGACCGTGTAAAGACCTATGGACGGCAGAAATGCCAGGAGTATGGCGGCGACGGTATAGATGCTGAATGTCCCGATCAGCAGAATCAATGGCTGGAATTTGTCTCCAAGCCAGCCGCCGACTGGACGGAAAAAGGTGGCAACGGCAATAAAACCGGCTGTGCGCATGCCTGCATCCACCTTCTCCAGTCCGAAATTAGAAACCAGGAAGTTAGGCAAATAAATCGTGAATGCGACGAACGATCCGAATGTAATGAAATAGAAGAGCGAGAACAGCCATAGCTTCTCATTTTTAACAACGCCCTTGATTTGTTCTATAATCGGTGTTCTTACCTTCGGTTCATGACGGTCCCCGAAAAAGAAATTCAGGACAATAAAGACCAGAAGCAGAATCAGGTACAGCTTCACCGCCGTTGCCCAGCCGAAACGCGCAGCGATGATCGGGGCAGTAAATGTTGTGAGAGCTGTGCCCAGATTACCAACGCCATAGATCCCGTTAACGAACCCATGTTTTTCTTTCGGAAAATATTTGGGCAACGAAGTAACCCCTACCGAAAAAACAGCTCCGCCAATGCCTAGGAACAACCCGCCGATGATCAGGTCTGTGTACGTGGAGGCTTCACTGATATAGAAAACCGGAAACAGCAGCAGCACGAAGCTGATGAGAAAGATGATACGTGCTCCAAAAATATTCGCATAATAGCCAATGGGTATACGAAGAATGGAACCGAGTACTACAGGTATCGCCGTAACCATTGCCAGTTTTCCGGCCGGTATCGGAATATCCTCGGAAATAAAAGGCATCAGAGAGGAGATGATAACCCATACCATGAAGCCAACAATCAAGTTCAATGTTTGTAACGGCAATTGCAGTTTTTTAATCATATAACTCACCTTTTCCGCCCATTTTTTGTCTGCTGAATATCTAATTCACTTCCTGTCCTTATTGTATCTGCCCTTACTGTGCCTGAGATATAGGGGAGTACCCTTTCCCTGAGAGGGGAATCCCTGAAAACATACGAAAACGGCTTCCCCGTCCGGATATGGACAGAGAAGCCGCTTATAGTTATTGGGTGATAAGGGTATTCATCCTGGAGTGCAGCCGTCTGGTATCCGGATCACTGAGCTGACTTTCCCCCATTGGAAAAATGACTGCCTCTTCTTTTACAAAATGCACGGTTAAAACTTCGAAAGCCTCTCCTGCATCTCTTACTGCGGAAGCAAGTTTCTGTTGGGGCATAAGCTCAATGTCACCTTCTGTATGATGCAGGAAATGTCCGAGGTATCCGTCAATCTCGGCATGTTCCTGCTGAATCCCGGCCAGCGGCCCTTGTTCAAAACCGATATAGGTTCCCAGCAGCGGGAAAAAGTGTGCTTCCTCTTTTTGCGTATGTTTATCCAGCGGAACCTTAAAATCAAGAATAAGCCTACGCAGCTCCTTGACCTTCTTCCTGCATTCCTCCAAACTGAGCTGTTCATCCTGTTCGAAGGAGAGAACAATGGCATGCCACTCTCCCATCAGGAATGACAAATAGCGGTGCTCGTTCTCAAGAATGCGCATGGCCGGTGAAACAAAACGCAGTCCGGATGAATTCGGCATGATGTACCTCCATTCAGCGCTAGAAATCCAGCAGCTTTTTTTTCAAGGCATATTCGACCAGCTCCGGCCGGCTTTTCAGGTTTAATTTTTCCATGATCTTGGATTTATGAGCTTCTACAGTCTTCACAGAGATGAACAGCCTTTCCGCGATCTCTTTGTTGCCGTATCCTTTGGCGATCAGAGGCAATATTTCCAGCTCCCGCTTGGAGAGCAGTTCAAACAAGTCCTCTGCAGCGGCGGTTTTGTCCTTCTTGATAAACTCACGCACCAGCGAGGTTGCCATCTTGGGATGAATATAGGTGCCTCCCTCATAGATCGTGCGGATGGCGAGCAGCAGCTCCTCGTCAGGAGCGCTTTTCAGAACATAACCGGATGCCCCGTTCTTCAGGACATGGAACAGATATTCTTCGTCATCGTGCATGGTCAGGATCAAAATTTTGGTATCGGGATAATCTTCTTTGATTTTACCTGTGGCGATCAGTCCGCTTTCTCCAGGGGGCATGCTAAGATCCATGATCAGGATATCCGGTCTCCGTTTCGCTACCATAGCATATGCCTCTATACCGTCTGCCGCAGCCCCTATGACTTCGATATCGTCCTGAAAATTCAGAATCATGGAAAACCCGCTGCGCACCATGGCGTGGTCGTCTGCGATAACGATCTTCATCCGGGAATCATTCCTTTCCATTTCCGTCGGCAACAGGAACTTGAATGATGATTCTGGTTCCCATTCCCGGTTCCGTCTTTATACTGAAGCTGCCGCCAACTAATTCTGTACGCTCCTGCATGCCGTATATGCCCAGACCGGTTCCGCTCGGCTCACCTCCCAGGCTAAATCCAACACCATCATCTTCAATAATGAGCTGCAGTATCCGGTCCCGCTCGGTAAGCTTTACCTTCACCAGATCTACCTGGGCATACTTCAGGGCATTGAGCACCGCTTCCTGACAGACCCGGTAAATCACCGTTTCTATTTCACTTCCGTAGCGTTTCTCTGAAAGGTCGGATTCGAATTCTATCATAAGCCCGTAGATTTGTTCCATCCGCTTAAAGTGCGAGCGAAAAGCAGCCTCCAGACCAAAATCATCGAGAGCAGCAGGACGGAGCTCCACAGAAAGATTGCGGATGTCACTTAAGAGCCGTGTCATGGATACTTCCGTTTGTTTCACCTTTTTGAGCAGCTCTTCATCTCTGGTCATATACTTAAGCACCCGCAGATCGACTACAGCACTCATAAGCTCCTGGGCAACGCTGTCGTGCAGCTCCCGGGAGATCCGTTTCCGTTCGTTCTCCTGGGCTTCGATCACATGCTTCATCATTTTATTCTGATAAAATTTCTCCTGCGTCTTAAACTGCCTGGTAAGATCCCGCAGCATCAGCACCCGTATTCCATTCTCCGAATCGATCGTATGAAAGCTGGCTGCAAAAGGGATAATCCCTTTGTATTTGGTCTCAAGATATACCTGATAGGAGGTAAAGTCCTCCGATTCCGGCACATGAAAAAAGCAATTGAGACAGGTGCGCAGCTCCAGGTCGCTGGTATACCCTCTGCATGTACTGCAAAGGGCAAGGGAATTCCCTTGATCCAGCTGCTTCAGAAAGTCACTGTCGACAATAGAGGAGGCTGCCGGATTCATCGCCAGTGTCCTTCCTTCGCTGTCAAAAAAGAAAATAGCCTCCGTACTGTTCTCGAACAACTTCAGCATCAGCGTATTTAATGAATCCATCCCGGCTCGCAGCTTCAACTCAGCAACAGTTCCTTCCCGTTCAAGTCTCCGATTCCCTGGCGTGCCTTATTTTGCAGCTCCCGCAGCATCGTTTCGTTCACCTGCCGCTCTCCTCTAAATCCGCCGAGAAGAACCCCTGCCACGCGGGCGTCATTCCACAGCGGCACGGCCCCGATGCTCTTTAGCTTCTCTGAATTGATAATCGGATAGCTAAACAGCATTTCCTGCTTCACCTGTTCTTGTACAGAGTAGAGTAAAAACGGCTTTCCGGTTTTGAATACGATTCCCGCTATGCCTCTTCCGGACTGCAGCACAATCCGCTTATACCGGGAATTCAAGTTGCCGGAGGCGTATTTCCATCGGATCACATAGTCAAATTCCGCAGGATCGGCAAATGCCAATGACATGAAATCATACCCTAGGGCTTCCCGGATCTGGTCAAGCTCCAGCTGGTAATCGACCTGGTTTTTCATCGTTTCCTCTCCTATTTGAACAGGGAAAGAAGTTTGGGACTTACTTTCCTTTAATTCGATTTATGTCTTCTGTATAGAATATAACTTCTTCCCACATAATTCAACGGAACACTCCATACATGAACGAGCCGGGTGAACGGCCAGAAGGCGAAGATGGCGAAGCCGGACAGAACGTGGATTTTAAAAGAAACCGGCACATCTTTCATGAGAGACGGATCAGGGCTGAACATAAACAAGCCGCGGAACCATACAGAGATCGTCTCCCGGTAATCAAATTCGGGCTGTACTGCATTCGTGACAAGGGTGGAGTACATGCCCATAAATACGATGAACAAAAGCAGGGAATTGACAATTAAATCGGAGGCGCTGCTGAGACGGCGGACATTCTTTATTGTAAAACGCCGCGAGGTGAGAATCAGCATCCCGGCAAGGGTTGCCATTCCGAATATTCCCCCGATATATACGGCACCGATATGGTACCAATGCTCATTTACACCCATTGCCTCCATCCATGACTTCGGAACCGCCAGACCGCCGATATGCCCGAAGATGACCGGAATAATTCCAAGGTGAAAGAGGATACTCCCATATTTCAGCTGTTTTTTCTCAATGAATTCACTGGATTTCGCCGTCCAATTGAATTGATCCTTCCGGTAACGGTAAATATGCCCAACGATAAAAACGACGAGACAGATGTATGGAAATATGACCCACAAGAATTGATCGAACATATTCATTGACTGGTTGCCTCCTGTTCGATACAAGCTTTGAGTGTTTCCCGCAATCCCTTTACCAGGTGGAAATAGGGACTTTCATTTTTGTCCAGCGCTTGAAGCAGATGATAGGTTCCATCTTCAAGAATCGCTATGAGCATCCGGAAATTCTCCGGCGCAGCCGGGTCATTCAACCACTCCGCAGCATAAAGGAATTCACACATGAGCGGCAGATAATCCGGCAGCTCGCCTTCCGGCATTTCAAGACCGTACATTTCATACAGCATTTTTAGTTTGGCTAAGATTTGTCCGCGTTCCTTGGCATCCTCAAACTTAAAATAGGTCATATATAAGGCACAGTCGCGCTGGAAATCAAAGGTTGCAGCATACCTTTCCTGGATCTCATCCAAACTGAAGCGCTGCATGTCTGACCAGTACGTATGCACATAGGTGTAGGCCGGATGCGCGGCTTCAAATGCCTCTTCCAGAAAAGCCGGATGAAAATCCAGCTTTTCCGGATACATCAGCTGCAGGGCATAATATCCGAAGGATTGCTTGAAATTATTGAGCTTGCTTAGATCAATCACGCCAGATCCCTCCGTAGAAATTCTCTTCGTACATCTCTTTGGCGGTCTTTGAGTCTCCGCCGGGAGAGCTCGCCGGACCGCAGCCGTCGCATCCGGACCCGAACCCGGAGCCCATATCTCCCATCCGGTTGCCGTAACCTGCGGAGCCTTGGGCGCGGTAAGGGTTCATGGTCTGTTCCTTATGCGAGGTCGGAATCACGAAACGGTCCTCATATTTGGCAATGGCCAGCAGCCGGTACATCTGCTCTGTCTGCTGTGCGGTCATGCCTACGCGATCAAGACGGGAAAGATCAAACGGTTGATCTGCTGATTTCGCCCGCATATAGGAACGCATCATCGCCATCCGCTGCAAGGCTTCTTTTACAGTCTGCGTATCGCCTGCGGTCAGCATATTGGCTAAATACTGGATCGGTGTCCGCATTTCCTCGATGGCCGGGAAGATCATGTCCGGGTTCTTGAGGGAATCCTTGCCTTCAAAATAGTTCATAATCGGGCTGAGCGGCGGCACATACCAGACCATCGGCAGCGTCCGGTATTCCGGGTGCAGCGGGAACGCCAGCTTATGCTCAATCGCAAGCTTGTAGACCGGTGAATTCTGTGCTGCCTCCAGCCAGTCTTCGGAAATGCCGTCTTTTCTGGCCTGGGCGATGACTTCAGGATCATGGGGATTCATAAATAAATCACACTGTGCTTTATACAGATCCTTCTCATCCGGTGTTGAAGCGGCATCAAGCACCTTGTCTGCGTCATACAGCAGAACACCCAGATACCGGATGCGTCCTGTACAAGTCTCGGAGCAGACGGTTGGGAGCCCGGCTTCCACACGGGGGAAACAGAAGGTACATTTTTCCGCTTTGTTGGTTTGCCAGTTGAAGTAGACCTTTTTGTAAGGACAGCCCGTCATGCAGTATCTCCAGCCCCGGCAAGCTTCCTGGTCAACAAGGACAATGCCGTCCTCCTCCCGCTTGTACATCGCACCCGAAGGACAGGAGGCAACACAGCTGGGATTCAGGCAATGCTCGCAGAGACGGGGCAGATAAATCATAAACGACTGTTCGAAGTTGAATTTGATTTCTTCTTCAATCTTCTGGATGTTCGGATCAAGGGGGCCCGTTACGTGTGCCCCGGCCAAATCATCCTCCCAGTTCGGCCCCCATTCCAGATCCATTTTCTCTCCGGTTACTGCCGAATGAGCGCGTGCCACCGGTGAATGCTTTTGTTCCCCTGCCTCGGTTAAATGCTCATAATTGTAGGTCCACGGCTCGTAATAATCCTTCATTTCCGGCATGTCAGGGTTATAAAAAATCTTCCCGAGGGCCACCTTGGACAGCTTGTTGCCGGACTTCAGCTCAAGCTTGCCTTTGCGGAGCTGCCAGCCGCCCTTATAAAGCTCCTGATCTTCCCAGCGTTTCGGATATCCGATGCCGGGTTTGGTTTCAACGTTGTTGAACCACATGTATTCCGCGCCTTTGCGGTTCGTCCAGGTCGTTTTGCAGGTAACACTGCAGGTATGACAGCCTATGCACTTATCCAGATTCATCACCATTGCCACTTGAGCTTTAATCTTCAAGCCAGTTGACCTCCTTCATTTTTCGCACGGCTACGTAAACATCACGCTGGTTGCCGATTGGACCGTAGTAGTTAAAACCATAGCTGAGCTGTGCGTAACCGCCGACCATCTGGGTAGGCTTCAGATGAATCCGGGTGGGTGCATTATGACTGCCGCCGCGTGTATCCGTAATCTCGGAGCCAGGCACTTGGATATGCTTGTCTTGCGCGTGGTACATGAACATGGTGCCTCTTGGCATCCGGTGGCTGACGACAGCGCGGGCGGTGACCACACCGTTGCGGTTATAGACCTCCAGCCAATCATTATCAGAGATGCCGTGCTGCTCCGCGTCCTCGTTGTTGATCCACACGGTTGGACCGCCGCGGAAGAGGGTCAGCATATGCTGGTTATCCTGATAGGTTGAGTGGATGTTCCACTTGCCATGAGGCGTTAAATACCGCAGCACAAGCGCATCCTGCCCGCCTTTCACTTCCCTGTCGCGCGGACCGAATACCATGGGCGGCAAGGTCGGTTTAAAGACCGGCAATGCCTCGCCAAACTGCTGGAAAATCTCGTGGTCGATGTAGAAATGCTGCCTTCCTGTCAAGGTCCGGAACGGAACCAGCCGTTCTATATTTGTGGTAAACGGTGAATAACGGCGGCCTTGTTTATTGGAACCGCTGAACACCGGAGTTGGAATGACTTCCCGGGGCTGTGCAGTAATGCTCTGGAACGTAATTTTCTCTGCCGCCCGGTCTGCAGATATATCTCTCAGCACAACACCGGAATCCTTCTCTGCCTGCTCGTAAGCCTTCTGTGATACGCGCCCGTTGGTCGCTGAAGACAGATGGAGTATGGTATCAGCCACCTGGCGGGCGGTTTGGATTTTGGGAAGCCCGTTTTTGATCGATTCATCATAAAAGACTCCGTTGAGACGCTTGAGCTCTTCATATTCTTCTGCCACCGAGAAGCTGATGCCATGAGCCCCTGCTTTGCCGACGATCAGATTAGGGCCGAGTGAGATGTATTTATCGTGGATCTTGGTATAATCCCGCTCTACAATGCTGAGATTCGGCATCGTTTTGCCGGGAACAGCTTCCACTTCGCCTTTAGCCCAGTCTTTGACCAGCCCCATCGGCTGTGAAATCTCACTGACAGAATCATGCGCTAGGGGCGAAGCTACCAGATCTTTATATACTCCCGGCAGATGTGATTTCGCCATTTCCGAGAAAACCTCTGACAGCTGGCGGTAAATATCCCAGTCTGAACGGGATTCCCACAGCGGATTCACCGCCGGATTAAACGGATGAACGAACGGATGCATATCCGTGGAGGACAAATCCGTTTTCTCATACCAGGTTGCGGCCGGAAGTACAATATCTGCATACAGTGGAGTGGTCGTCATCCGGAAATCAAGCGCGACCATGAGATCGAGCTTGCCTTCCACATCCTCCCGCCAGACAATTTCTTCGGGTTTCTGCTCTTCATTCGGCTGGGCAAGGAGCCCATCGGATGCACCAAGCAGATGCTTCATGAAATATTCCTGTCCTTTTGCCGAGCTGGAAATCAGATTCGAGCGCCAAATAAACAGCGAACGCGGGAAGTTCTCGGGTGCTCCGGGATCTTCCACGGCAAAACGGGTCTTACGTGATTTGATTTCCTCCAAGGTATGGGAAATGATCTCTGCATTGGACTTCTTCCCCTGCTGTGCAGCTTCTTCCGCGAACAGGAGGCTGTTTTTGTTGAACTGCGGGAAGGAAGGCAGCCAGCCCAGCCTTGCGGCAAGCACATTGTAATCAGCAGGATGCTGGTAAGCTACCTTGTCTGCTGTCGGCGACTTCAAAGAATCGGTACCACTTTCTTCATACCGCCATTGTTCGGTCGCGAAGTAGAAGAATGACGTGGCATTCTGCTGCCGGGCGGGTCCTTGCCAATCCTTCGCAAAGGCAATGGTCGACCAGCCTTCAATAGGGCGGCATTTCTCCTGCCCGACATAATGCGCCCAGCCGCCCCCGTTCACCCCCTGGGATGCTGTCAGCACAACAAGGTTCAGGATCGAGCGGTAGATGGTATCGCTATTGAACCAGTGATTAATTCCGGCCCCCATAATAATCATGGAACGGCCGCCGGTATCCAGGGAATTCTGGGCAAATTCACGGGCAATCTGGATCACTACGCTGGATTTCACGCCCGTAATTTTTTCCTGCCATGCAGGGGTATATTGTGAGGCGCTATCTTCATAATCCTTAGCATTCCAAGGGCTCTCTGTTCTGGCAATGCCGTATTGGCTCAGCATCAAATCATACACGGTTGCGGCGTATCTTTCCGTACCGTCGGCCAGCCGTATTTTCATCGCCGGGATGATACGCTTGAACGTCCCATTCCCCGCTTGATCAAAATACGGGAAGACGATTTCCTCCCACTGCCCGCCATGACCCTCTACTGAAAGTGCCGGATCAATCTTCGTCCCGTCTTCATGTTCGAGAATAAGATTCCATTTCTTGTCCGTTTCCCAGCGCTGCCCCATTGTTCCGTTAGGGACAATCAGCTCGCCGGATACCGTGTCATAAATCACCGGTTTCCAGTCCGCATGCTGAGAGGTATCGCCCAGATCGCTCGCCCGCAGGAACCGGCCGCCTTTTAAGCTGGACTCATGCGCGTCGAGCAGGATGATAAACGGCATGTCCGTAAACTGCTTGGCATAATTAATGAACATGGATTCTTCCCGTTCATTGTAGAATTCCTTCAGGATTACATGGGTCATCGCCTGAGCCAATGCAGCATCCGTTCCGGGGTTTGGTGCAAGCCAGTTGTCAGCGAATTTGACATTCTCGGCCAAATCCGGCGCCACTGACACCACTTTGGTTCCTTTATAGCGCACTTCCGTCATGAAGTGGGCATCCGGTGTGCGGGTAAGCGGCACATTGGAGCCCCACATCATCAAGTAGCCGGCATTGTACCAGTCGGAGGATTCAGGAACATCCGTCTGTTCGCCCCAAATCTGCGGAGATGCTGGAGGCAGATCCGCGTACCAGTCGTAAAAGCTGAGCATTTGCCCGCCAAGCAGCGAGATGAACCGCGCACCTGAAGCATAGCTGACCATGGACATGGCCGGAATCGGGGTGAAGCCTGCAATCCGGTCGGGACCATATTTGCGGATCGTATAGATCAGCTGGGCCGAGATCAGCCGAAGCGCATCCTCCCAGGCTACACGGATATGGCCGCCTTTGCCGCGGGCTTTTTTGTAGGAATCGGCTTTCGCGGGGTCTTCCACGATGCTTGCCCATGCATCCACGGGATTGTCATGCTCAAGCAATGCAGCCTTCCACAGCCGCCACAGCTTCCCTCTCATGTAGGGATATTTCACCCGGAGCGGGCTGTATTCATACCAGGAGAAGGTGGCCCCTCTGGGACAGCCCCGGGGTTCAAACTCCGGCATATCGGGACCGCAGGACGGATAGTCAATCTGCTGGTTCTCCCAGGTGATGATCCCGTTCTTCACAAAAACCTTCCAGCTGCACGAACCCGTACAATTGACTCCGTGCGTAGTGCGGACTACTTTATCATGAGACCAGCGCTGGCGGTACATGTCCTCCCAATCCCTGTTCTTTTCCTCCAGAATGGACCAGTTCCCGGAATAACTTTCGACCGGTTTAAAAAAGTTGAGACCGTATTTTTTCTTCATTGCTTACGAACACTCCTTTGCAGAATGAAGGACATGGAAGAGTCCGACTCACTTTTCATTCGAATAATTTCATTATGGAGGTCCCGGGCATCAGTTCCCATTAGGGAATGTCCTATAGTCCAGCGGGAAATCCCTTGATTCCGCGAAAAGCAAAAAAGCCCGCCTCTTCAGGAGGTGAGCTTTACGCATGTTATCATCAGGAAGCATGTCCGCTGAGCAGTTAGGGAGTTCCCTCTTTTTGCCCAGGGGATGTCCTAAGCGGAATTTTCACAGCTCTTCTATATGCTATACTATAAAAAAATTGGGGAGGCTGAACAATGGTAGGACCCTCATTACGCCAATTGCATGCCCATCATGCGATACATCAAGGCGGACTGTCCGGCGCAGTTGCCAAAACGGAAGAAGTAGAGAAGCTGCTGGAGCTTCACGAATTAGAGGTCGCACGTCAAGCGGCTGATCACCTCATAGAATATTGGGAAACAAGGATACTCAGCCACGCGGAAGCAGAGGAAGAAGGCTTCTACCCGGAGATGGCAGCCAATAACCCAAGTCTGCAGAATGCCGTAACCAGGCTAACCCGTGATCATGAGCTGCTTCGGACGATTGTCATAGATATTAAAAATATGCTCAATGAAGACGGCCTCACACCGGAAGTCCTTCAGCAGTTTCATGCCCTTTTGGTCGTGAACGCTATTCATAGCAGGGATGAGGAAAGGCTGCTGCTGGAGGAGCCGTCAGTATAATCGTTATCTTTAGTTGTTTCCCGGCCAGTCTCTGATGTTTCCCGCTGAAAAATAGCCTGCAGGTCATGCTTATTCAGCAGTAAATCCTGTAATGTATATTCACTGAGCACCTGCAAATAGGCAGCCAATGCTCTGCCAAGCACTCCCTTTAATCCGCACACCGGAGAGACAGGACAGTTGTTGCCGGAAGGATCAAAGCATTCCACAAGATGAAAATCATCTTCCATCCGGCGCACAACTTCTCCAATGTTAATCAGCTCGGGCGCCTTGGCCAGCCGGATCCCCCCTCCTCTGCCTCTTACCGTTTCAATGTATCCCGCTTGCCCAAGTTCATGGGAGACCTTCATCAAATGATTTTTGGATATATGATAGGCAGTTGAAATGTCTTGTATGGTTGACAGCTCGCTCCGCTCTTTCGTCCCGAGATACATGAGAATCCGCAGAGAGAAATCTGTGTACAGGGTAAGCCTCATTCGATTCACCGTTCCTTGGTTTCAGTATGTGATCTTTGTTACAAATGATACCATAAAAAATGTCGATTTTGTTAAAGTGGTATTTTAAATATATCTTTTGGCCATAAAAGAGTATATATTAAATTTGTAATAATGAGAGGAGTGAACGGTTATTTTATCCAAACAAACACGCGAAATTGTCAAATCCACTGCCCCTGTCTTAGCAGAACACGGCACAGCCATTACATCGGTGTTCTATCAGAATCTGTTTGCGGCCCATCCTGAACTTCTTAATGTGTTTAATCATGCCAACCAGGCCCAAGGCCGGCAGCAGGCAGCACTCGCGAATGCGGTGTATGCAGCAGCAGTTCACATTGATAACCTGGAGAATATTTTGCCTGCGGTCGTTCAGATTGCCCACAAGCATGTCAGTCTTGGCATTAAGCCGGAGCAGTATCCGATTGTCGGTGAGTTTCTGCTGAAAGCCATCAAGGAAGTGCTTGGCGACGCAGCAACGGATGACATCCTGCAGGCCTGGGCAGAAGCCTATGGCGTCATTGCCGATGCCTTCATCGGTGTTGAAGCGAATATGTACAAGGAAGCCCGTGAGCAGGAAAACGGCTGGAACTTCTTCAAACCGTTCACTATTGTCCGGAAGGTACAGGAAAGTGACAGCATTACATCGTTCTATCTGAAGCCAGTGGACGGTTCCGGCGTGCCGGCGTTCAAACCGGGGCAATATATCTCCGTACGTGTTCTGATTCCGGGTGAAAAATACACTATGATCCGCCAGTACAGCTTATCCCAGGCCCCAAAGCCGGATGAGTTCCGCATCTCCGTGAAACGGGAAGCCGACAATGATCCAAATGGTGTCGTCTCCGTCTACCTTCACAAACAAGTGAACGAAGGGGATACTGTTGAAGTAAGTGCACCTGCCGGTGAATTTTTGCTGGATGCCACAAAAACCACACCAGTGGCGTTTATCTCAGGCGGTGTAGGAATCACGCCGATGATGAGTATGCTCGAAACAGTGGCCGTGTCCACACCGGACCGCCCTACGGTTTTTCTCCACGCTGCGCGTAATGAATCGCTTGCCGCTTTTGGTGAGGATATTGAAAAACATGCGCTGAACATGAGTAACATTAAATATAAAACCTATTACTCCAGCGGACCCGATGGTCAAATCACCCGTGAAGCATTAGCAGCATATGTAGATCCTGCTGGTGATGCCTATGTATGCGGGCCTGTTCCATTTATGGAAGCCATGATCCGCGAACTGCTGGCGCTCGGGATGAAAGAAGAACAAATTCATTATGAGTTTTTTGGTCCAGCCCTGCAATTAGAACAAGCATAAGTCTTCGTAACAAGTAGAAACGGCTACGCCGTCCTTAAAAGGACGGTACCCGTTTCAGCGAGAAATAGAAGGATAATTTATAGCGCGAAGCATATAAATTCTTATATTTGCAAAAAAACGGACTGCCCCCGAATCTCTCCAGATTCATGGGCCAGTCCGTTTTTACTGTCTAATCGATGTATTTCTCCAAGGACGGCCTGTTCCGTATAACCATCCGTTTATTGCCGATCAGCTCAATCAGCCCCAAGTCTTCAAAGATGGCAAATTTCCGGCTGATGGTTTCCCGGGTGACGCCTACATAATTGGCCAGCTCTTCACGCGATAACGGGAGATCAATATGAATACGGCCGCCGCGCATTTTGCCATAGATCTCACTAAGCTCCAGAATCATGTAGGCAATCCGGATTTCCGGGTCCTTTGTCGCCAGACTTTGCGCCAGATTTTCAGTGTGGGCCAGTCTCTTCGTCACTGTCTTTAGCAATTTGAAGGCGATATCCGGATTCTCCATCATCAGCAGCTCCATATCCGCTCTGGTCAGCATACAGATGCTGGTGTCTTTTAGCGCATAGGCACTAAAGTTGCTGAGTTCATCGCTGTTAAAGATGCTTAGCTCACCAAAAAAATCACCTGCGGTCAAAATATGCAGGATCTGTTCCTTCCCCTGCGGCGTCATTTTGGACAGTTTGACCTGTCCCTGCTGAATAATGAACAAGGTATCGGTCGGCTGTTCTTCCAGAATCAGCGGCTGTCCCTTGGCATATTTCCGGTGAATAATCATGGTACTGATCCGGGAGAGATCGGCACCAGACAACGATGCAAAAATCGGCACCTTACGGGTACAGGGCTCTGCGGCATTTTGACAGGAATGTTCCGGCATCTCGGGTCTCTCCTTTTCTTATAAGCTATGAAATGGGTGAAAAATGGCTGGTATCTTCTCCGCAGACCGGGCAGACCCAATCCTCCGGCAGATCTTCAAAAGCAGTACCCGGTGCCACATCCTCATCGGGGTCACCAATCGCCGGGTCATAAATATAGCCGCAGGGCTCACATACATATTTTTTCATCAGGTTCATCTCCTGTTTCAAGGTTAATTTTGTAATCTCGACTGAACTTCTGTCATAATCTCTGAGATGCTGCGGGAAAGATTAATGCCTTCCAGACTGCATCCTGTCTCGATGGCAGATTTATATATTAGAGAAGCCGCTGCCCCTTCCCAGGAAACTGCGCCGGTCATTGTGTTATCTTTCACAAATATCTGTGTGTAGACGCCGTTTTCTTCCGCAGACAGACTGAGGTCGCACTGGGCAACATCCGTCAGTCCAATGGAGAAAAGCGATATGCCAAACGCATTGAAAAAGGTAACCGGAACCGCTTTGCGGTAAGCGGCAGGCTCACTGGCCGCCATATTGTTGCCAGCGATGCGCCCCTGCTCCATGGCCCCTCCCCACAAGCCTTCAACTTGTCCGTTCATTTCGGCGATATCACCGGCAGCATATACATGGGGAGCGCTGGTCTCCATATTGGAGTTAACGATAATCCCTGAACGGGTATCAACCGGTGTATCCTTCACTAGCTTTGTGTTCGGTACGATACCTATCGAATAGACGACATGATCACAAGCAAGCGTAGACTGATCGTCCAGGGTAATTCCCGTAACGGACTCCTCTCCCGTGACCGATGTTACACCGGAATGAAGAATGACTTTCACTCCGGATTGCTCCAGGGTCTGCTTAAGCTTCTGCGAAGAGGTCTCATCCAGCTGTCTGATCATCAACCGCGGTGCCGCTTCGACAACAGTCACTTCGTATCCGGCTTCATGCAGGGCCCATGCGGTTTCCAGCCCCTGCACACCCCCGCCGATGACAACGATACGGTTGCCGCTTTCGAGACTGGCTTTCAGGGTATCGGCATCTTGTAAATCCCGGATGGTATGGACGTTCTTCAGCCCGGCACCTTCCACAGGGAGCGCGCGGTTTCTCGCACCCATGCAAAGCAGAAGCTTATGATACGCAATCTGTCTGCCATCTGCAGTTTCCACCTGCTGACGGTCCGTATTTATATGAGTGACCCGGGTAGAAGTGTGGACGGTGATACGGTTGTCCTTGTACCACTTTTCCTTTTTGATCAAGACCTTTTCACTGTGCAAATCGGTGAACAACCCCTTGGTCAGCTTAATCCGGTTATAAGGAAGATGCGCCTCCTCCCCAAGAATGGAGATTTCGGTATCCGGGTCCTGATCACGAATCGCCTTGGCGGCATGAACAGCTGCCACTCCGCTGCCTACAATCACATAATGTTTGGACATGAACGTTCCCCTCCCTTAATAGGCGCTGAGCAGCAGATCCGAAACAAATTCCGCAGCATTTTTGATTTTTTGCACCTTATCGGCATCCTTTGGTGAGAAACGTACGCGGATCGGGAATTCCACATGGATCATCCCTGTTGACTTGATCACTTCGGATGTACTCTGTACGGTCATATTCGTAGCGTTCAGGTAATCCTGAATAACCTCAATGGCTTCCCCGCTCCATCCGTAGGAGCCAAAAGCAGCTGCAAGTTTTCCTTCCAGATCCATATTCTTCATCTCCTGCAGAATAGGCTCGAGATTGCCGATCATATCCGCATATCTGGTGGAGCTTCCGACAAATACGGCATCGGCTGAGGCGATACTGTTCAGAATTTCCGCTGCGCTGCTCTTGTCAGCATCCCAAACCTCGGTCTCGATATGATTTTCCTTCAGGCAATCCTGGAGGATGTTCGCCATTTTTTTGGTATTGTTCTTGAGCGTGGTATATACAATCGCCGCTTTTTTGCCTTCAGTCGTTTCACGGCTGAGCACATCGTAGAGATCAATATATTTCCGGACATTCTCGCGGATCAGGAACCCGTGGGAAGGTGCGATCATCGCAATGTCCAGGTCTTGGACGGCGTCGATCAGCGTTCTGACATATCTGCGGTGAGGGTGAATGATCGCACTGTAATAACCTTTGAAATCATCTGTAATATCGAAGCCGGCCTCATCGCTGAACAGCTTCTCCACCGCAACATGGGTGCTGAAGATATCGCAAGGGAACAGGATTTTATCTTCCACACAATAGGTGATCATTGTTTCCGCTGTATGAAGATAAGGCGTTTCTCTGAACAGCAGGGTTTTACCCCCGATATCCAGCGTATCCCCATCATTCACAACGAGAAAGTTCCGGCTGTGGAGTTTGTACATTTCCTGCAGCTCCGGCACGGCAATCGCGGTGCAGACAATCGTCGCGTTCAAAGCCCGTGATGCCAGCGCAGCCAATCCCCCGGAATGGTCAGGCTCTGTATGGTTGATGACGATATATTCAATATCCATGGGATCAATGAACTGGCTGAGCCGCTCCGCATACTCACGTCCAAATTCCATATCCACGGTATCAATCACAGTGGGCTTGCCTGTTTTTAGCAGGTAGGAGTTATAGGTTGTTCCTTTCGCCAAGATCAGACGATGAAACGGGACCTCACGGTTGTCAATTTTACCGACCCAATACGTATCTTTTGCAATCATATATTCTGTGTTCATATGCTTAGCCTCCTGAATGATAATGTTTATCAACAACCTCATTCTATAATGGAGGCTAAGCAAAAAGGAGGATTACAATCACATTTTGAAAGTTTCAAAGTCTATCATACACCGTTGCAGCCAAAGGATTATGCGTTGGATCACTTTTGAGATATGACTATATAAACTGAACTCGAGATTTTTCGATTTTGGGATTGGCCGTGACTCCAGAGAATGTTTGGACTTCCGGCCGCTGTTGTCTGCAGATTTCTTGAATTTTTACCGCTGTCGCGGTTGAAATCCGCAGACAAAGGCGGACGCTGCCGCTCCTCCAGTTCCAAACTTCTCCTCCGCCACTTTTCCCCTTATTCTTAATTTTTCAAGTTCAATCTATGTAGCTCATTTTTTTTATTCATTGCTGTCTGTTCAGCTTCTGAAGGTGTCCGCCCTCACCAAGTCAGCCCGGCAGCATGCCCAAGTGGAAAAAGGGAACTTAAATCCCCTCGAACCGGCTTCTCTGCTAATGTTAGTTGGAAAAAGTAGACCTAATCCGAGCAATCCGCACCTTTGCAGGTGAAATCGCTAAAATTAACTCTACTAATTCCCACTATTCCCTCTGCAGAATGCATTTGAGCACATTTAACGATACTTATTCCACTTCAGTTTCCTGCCCCTCCCTGCCACTTCCTGTGATTCTTCCTTTCCAGCTTCGGATTTCGTGGGGCATTACCTTTCATACCGCTTGAACATCTTTTCCGCCTCTTCCCGAATCCGCTGGCGGAAAAACTCCGGTTCCAGCACCTCGGCATCTCCGCCCCATGAGAGGACATAAGGCAGCAGCTCATCTGCCCTCCGGACGCGGAAGGTAAACAGAAGACTGTCATCCCTCTCCTCGGCGGTCTCCAAATAATAATTGCCGGTCTCGATGATCTTATCGGCAATATTCGGATTTACCCGAACCAGCACCCGTAAGTTACGGTCTTCGGGCGGGCGGTAACGGCTCAGGTCAAATCCGTCCGGTACCGAAAAGCGCTCTTCCAGCACAGCAAGCTCTGTCATCCGTGACAACCGGAAATGACGGATATCCTGCCGGAGATCGCAGCGTGCGATCAGTGTCCAGTTCCCCTGAACGAGCGCCAGCCCATAAGGGTCGACTTCACGCCTGCTCTTGCGGCTGCCGTCCGGCTCGGGCATTTTTTTCAGATAGGTGAAGCTTAATTTATGCCGCTCCAGAACCGCGCGCCGGGTTTGTCCGAGATAGTCCTTTTCCTTCTGGCTGGTTACCGGTTCGCCCGCGTGAATAAGCCGCATCGTTTCCCGTACGCGCGCCGACTCCAGACGCACCGGCTCCGGCAGAATCGCTTCAATTTTGCGTCTGGCGGCCTTTGATACGCTGCTGTATTCGGCATCCAGCCTCTGTTCAATAAAATCCGTTCCCATTAGCAGGGCTACGGCCTCTTCCGCAGTGAAGCCAACCGGCGGCAGGAAATACCCTGCCATCAGGGAATATCCCTGCCCGGGAGCTCCGATAATCGGAACTCCTGCTTCGCTCAGGGCTTGAATATCGCGGTAGATCGTCCGCACGCTGGTCTCGAATTGATCCGCCAAATCTTCCGCTCTAAGCACCTTACTCCGCTGGAGCTCAAGCGTAATGGCAAGCTGCCGTTCCGTTTTGTTCATAATTTATCCCCCGCTGCTGTATAAGTCTGTTACATCTTATAATAATTGCGGCTGATGAACAAATCCATGCGGCCGAAACCATGGAGAATGCCGCCAAACCTCTGGGAATGAGAGGCAACAATTCCGCGAAAAACAGCCTGTCCAAAGAACAGCAGCTCCTTGGACAGGCTGTAGAGTTAAAACATAAACTATATCATCTCCGCCGGCTTATAAATGCTTATTGACTGCCTTTCAGGTACACCCGTTCGGAACGGTTGCCAGTATAGTCCTCCATCACGACATATACAACGCTAGCCGCCGAGCGGAAGCTTAGAGAAGCCTTGGTTGTCCGTCCCCGGACAATCATCGGCTTATTGCCGGAGCTGTAGGTAGTTGCAAAAGATTTCGCCACCCCATCCTCATAGACATACAGATACCGCCAGTCCCGGGTGTTCGGCATCGGCAAATTCAGCGTGTCCTGATTCCAGGACCAGGCTTCTGCATAGGGTTCGGCGATGGTGTCTATAAAATGCCCGCTCACCGATACCGGCTCCGCAGTTCCTGCCGTGACGGTAACGATATAATCATCGCCGTTCACCGGCATCCCGGTAAATGCTGCCGAGGTGGAGCCTGCAGGAACAACCATTTGCTGCTGCACCGGCTCCGCAGTTGTAATCCAGTTCACGGACTCCACGCGGACGGTAATGTTCCCTGCCGCACTGCCGGAATTCGACCAGCTAACATCAAACTTCCCGTCTGCTTGGGAGTTCACCTTCAGATTGGAGACAGCCGTATTCAGGTTAAAATTCAGGGTAGCGGCATCGCCTTCCCGCCCATCTGCACCGACGGCCACAACTTTGAGCCTTCCGGATTTAGCCGGAAGCCGCTTGAGGTAAAACACCTCATCATATTTTCCGCCCATATATACATCATTTACATAGACATTATATTGCTTAACCTTGTTGTAATCGGGGTCCAGCTTCCAATGAACGACCATTTCATTCGTATCTGTAAACGCATTGGCAATCGTAAGGTCAGCCGGAGCCGCAGGTTTCACGGCAGTACCGTCTGTTATCCGGATCTGTCCGATATTCATCTGATAATTGTTCACAGCCCCTTGGCCGGGATCAAAGACGAGTCCAAACGCGGCAACTGTCCGGCCTGCATAAGCGCCCAGCTCCAGCTCCTTCGTTACCCAGCCGCTGGTCTTGCGGCCACTGTCAGGAACAGGGATTTTGACTACGGTATTCGGGTCATCCGCCATGATGATTCCCACGGACATCGACGATGAATTCGCCGCCGACGGCTTGTTGTAGCTGATGGACAGCTTGGAACCCGCCTTCACGCCGAGATCGGTTTTGTATAAACGCAGGAAGTTCTCTGCATTCAGATTTCCGTTCACTACCAGCGAGCTGCCGCCGTTAAACCCGCCAATCTGGTTATACTTGTAACGTTCCGTACCAGACAGGTTGTATTCAGGGCCATAGTCGAAGTCCACAGTAAGCCTGTTGCCTGTTGTGTCCTGCCACCACTGCCAAGTCACCGGAATGTCCTGCAAGCTCATGTTGGACCATTCGTCATTATTGGAGACAACACCATTCACATAATAGGATAATCCATGCCCTGTATTGAAGTTGGTATAAAAGTTATTGTCCTTAATAACTGAACGTTCTGCAATCACGGAAGAAATCCCCGGCCAATAGCGGTTGTCAGCATAGACATCCGATACGGTGTTCGTGGCTGACTTGGCCGTATTCTTGGGATTCACGTTGGGTCCCGACCACCACAGCTGCTCACGCAAATGCGTCATCCACTGGTAATCATTCTCCGATCTGTGGGAGACAGGATAGGACAGCCCCATATCTTCATCGAGACCGGCATGAACAAAATCGGCACCAAGCGTAGCCAGACTAAGTCTCGGCAGACCACTGGCGTCCAGCTTATTCGCAAGCGCAGAACCATTGACGGATTGGAACCGGTCCCGGCCCGCCTCCATGCCTGCATAGGCCACATCATACAAGCTGTAATTCGTGCCCAGACTGCTATTGAGATTGGTCAAATAAGTCTTGGCATTCGTAATCTGAGTATTTCCGGCTCCATAATCGAAGAAAAAGGAATTAGACACCTGCTCCTTTGTGCTTTTATCGACCAGCATGGAGATGTTGGTATCGTTCAATGTCCGTGCGAAAGTGTTAGAGCCGGTATTAGTATTCAATGAGTCGTACCACTGTACGTACAGCCCGCCTTTTTGCAGCGCTTTCATAAATGCGATGTAATTCGGGATATCGGCTACTGCGACATTGGGGCTCATTTCCTCCTGATTGACAAAATAACCGTCAAAGCCAAAGTATTCCGCCATTTCGATCAGCTTGTCCGCTACCGGGAAATTTCCGTGCTCATCCCGGACGATCATTTGCTTGTAGGTTTGCTGTCCGCGGTCATTGTTGGAGAAGAAAATGCCGGCCAACGACAACACGCCGTTTTTATGCGCTGCATCGGTGTAGGTAGGATTGGGGATGTTCAGCATCCCGAACTCGAACCATTTTTGCTGCCAGTCCTTCTGGGCCAGCTCATCATAATATTCCGGCGGAGTATAAGCGGTTGCCGTGCCATGCCAGTAGGAGTAATAATCGATATATTGCCAAAAGTTAAAGTGATATTGTGCAAACTTGTTGGTATATGGCGCATTCTCAATAAATGCATTGCCATAGTCCCCAGCCACGTTCATCATCCGGGTCTGCGGGCTGAGCGCCGGATTGGCTTGAGTCGCCGCAAAAGGGGCAATCCGCTGCTGCAGCGGCACACGTGACCGAAGCAGCTCCGCATCCGGATCTGTCTCTGGACTCCAGTTGGCAATATGGCTGCTGGTATAACCATGAACATTAGGCTGGTTGGCACCGGGAGCACTGTCTCCTTGAAAAGGCCATGTGTCGCCGGCATACGCCGTTAAGGGAAGACCTGAAACTAGCAAAGCAGCAGCCAACAATGTTGAGGTCAGCTTGGGTAGTGCTTTTTTACCGGTGTGAATGTTCATTAATCCATCCTCCTCGTTTTCTGTAGTTTCGTCCTGCAAGTGTTGCAATCCTCACCCCTTCTTTGGCAATTTGCTATCCCCCCCAATCTATCCCAGATCTTCCCTTACAAATAGTAGAGAAATTAAAGATATGATGGACTAATTAAAGTTAGTGGTAGGAGATAATGCTGGAGGAGCGCCGGAAGCGACTGTTCGAACAAAGAAAAAACCGCGCCAGGCGCGGTTTCCAATCCGGTTCTTGTCCGTTTAATTGTTTTCCAAGATTGAGGCTTGGAGGTTCTTGGGCAGATTTTTAACTACCAATTGATAAGAATGGTCGATCATCAGATAGATGTCCTGCTCCGGCACGGAACCGTCGAGTGTAACGGAATTCCAGTGCTTTTTGTTCATGTGATAGCCTGGGCGGACTTGTTCATGCTGCTCCCGCAGATTGGCTGCGATTACCGGGTCGCATTTCAGATTAATAATCGGCTGCTTCAGGTTATTCTCAAAAATAAGTGCGAACATTTTACCTTCGACCTTGATCACCAGTGAATCCAGCCCGAAGGGATGAGTTGGGTCCGCTCCCTTCTTCTCCAGACAATACTGGATAATATTTTCTCTTATCATATCCTTCATCCTATCCTTCATCTTAGCAAGTCTCCTTCTCGGCACCGAAAAGTTCAGCGGTTACGGTTAACAATATAATCCAACAAATGCTTCAGAAAAGCAATCCTGCGGGGAATCGCATCCAGTGCTTCCATGGCATGACAGTAGTGATCCCACATTTCGATTCTGGCGGCCTCCGGACCCAGGATAGACACAAAGGTCGAATTGTTATTCTCCACATCCATCCGGGTGTTTTTGCCGAGCAATTGATGGTCCCCCTCCAAATCAAGCAGATCATCTTTGATCTGAAAGGCAATGCCCGCATGGTAGGCAAATTTCTTCAACGCTGCGATTTCGTCAGGCTGTACCCGGGCAAGAATGGCCGGCATAACCAAAGAGGCTTCAAACGCCAATCCGGTTTTGTAAAAACACATCATATTCAATTGCTCCACGGTCATAGCTTTTCCTTTGGAGTGCAGATCCATCGCCTGGCCCATGCACATATCCTCTGCCTTTTCGGCCGAATATTGCATCAGAGCCAGCACAGCTGCAGGATCAAAAGCCTGAAGCGACGCCTGCTCCTGAATCGCCTTTTGAATCAGGTACAAGCCGGTTAATTCCGCCGTAGCGCTATTATGCACCTGATGCAGTGTTGGACGTCCTCTGCGTGAGGAGGCATTGTCCTGGGAAGGCAGATCATCGAAGATCAAGGATGCAGTATGCATGAATTCCAATGATCTCAGAAGCGGCTCAATCGCGGCTGCCTGCAGTCCATACACCTCAACACCCAGCACCCAGGTCAAGATTGGGCGTATCCGCTTCCCGTCTCCGGTCAGACTGTAATTCGCCGCTTCAATCAGTGATTCTTTCATCGGAGGAATTCCATCCGGCCTGGGAATCTTCAGCAGATCGTTGATTTGATCCCGGACCGTGCGGATGGTAGTCTGAAACTTCTCCTTTTCCTCCCGGTCGTTTTTTAATTGGGAGTTGATCTGGTCCCGCAGCAGCTTGTCGAAGAAATCGACTTGGTCAGCTTTTTGAACCATCTGTTGGATGAGACGGTTGAACTCCGGATTCCCGGAAGCAAAAATCTCCATGATTTCGTTATACTTTTCTGTACCTACACGTTCTTTGCAGCGTTTCAGTCCGTTGATGGCACGATCCAAGATGACCTCAAGGGTCTTGGCATCGGAATGATAAACGTTATGGATCAAATGGGAGATCACCGTCCAGTATAATTCATAGGGGTTGATCAGATCCGTACGCTGTCTCCGGTATTTTAAATAATAGGTATACGGTGTAACCGCCCCGTCTCTCATATCGTCAAACATATCCGCAAAATCATCAGCCAGCTGGTTATAGATTCCATAAAAGAAGGTCCGTTCCTCAAAACCTTTGTCGGCAGATGCACTAATAACCGAACGGACAATTAACCTGGAAGACGAGGATTTTAAAATGATAGGGATATACAGCTCTTCGTTCGTGTAATTCGCATTAGCCAGGTCCTTGTTGCGGTCTATATCCTGGGAATGAAAAAAAACATAGGACTGTTCAAAAAAGGTTGTCTCCGTTTCGGGATTCTGCAGGCTCTTGATATATTCAAAAGCAGTCCGCAGCTCTGCATGGACATATTGAATGATCTCCATATTAATTCCAGGCCACTCGCTAAGCTCCGGCACACTTCCAGTCAGCAGCGCAGTTCGGATCATTGCGGAATATTGTTCTTTTTCGGGAGCGGTTAAGACTTGGGAATCCAGAAGATCGTCAATAAAAGGATAGGTCAGACCATAGGAATACCCAATCCGGATCGCTTCATCAAGTTTACGGGCACGTTCAGCAGACGTTGTCTGTTCATCCATTTCTTCTATCACGTGCAGAATAACCCCGACGATGATTTTGATCAGTTTGCGTTCAGCTTGCCCGGCATCCATCTCCTCCGGGATATGGGAAGCGACATTCTTAAGTTTGTCTATCAGCCAAATCGCCGCGGACTCTATCCCTTCTTTCTGCGCCCAGCGGTAGAATCCGGCTAAGCTGATCCATCCCGCCTGCTCCCCCCGCTCTGCTGCGCCCGAATGAATCAGGTGACCTTTCAAGTCGGTGATGACGCGCTGAATCCGGGTTTTGGTGCGGGGGTCATCCAGCGCTTTGCCGAGGTCCCTCATATATATATAGGAAACACTCCGATCCAAATAGTCATCCAGTCTGCCTGTATCATTCAGCCACTCTAAATATCTCTGAGCATCCCGGGTATCCGCCGCTTTCTTCCTCCGTGAAAAAAATGACAGCCACGACTGTTGCCGGGTATGGCTCTTTTTCCACAACCGGATATCTTTTGTCAATGTAGCGACGTAAGTTTTGTCCATAACCTGTATTTGCAGGGCTGCAAAATACTGAGCCGCCTTATGCTCAGCCCCCCGGTACATCCTATCGCCCAGCACTGTTGAGTTCCCATTCATATGCATGTATTTACCTCTGTTTGGATTTTTGGCTCGCATCATAATCATATCCCTAATACGGATAAAAGTCTTTTTGGTTACCGATATGGTGTAACTCGTGTTTGTATGAAGGAACACAAAAAAAACAGGCCCCCTACTGTATAGGAGTGCCTGCTGTTGTTCTCTTCGTTTACCGTGCTGAATCCTGGATCTCTTCTATCTGTTCATAACTCAGTTTTTGCTGGAGTATTACTGCCAGTTCTTCAGCCGTGTCCCAAACGATTGGACGGATCGCTTGGACATGTACATTGAGCTTATCGGCTTCGCTGCTGTTCACAGTCCAGATCACCGGGATGCTCAAACCGAGCGCATAACCTGCCGCAAAATACACTGCCGGGGATTGTTCGGTTAAATCCGCAATAATCAGCTTGCTGTCCGCAATAAGCTCTAAAGAATCGTGATCACGGTTCTGCGTTTTGTCATGTGTAAGCAAGCGCGGCAGATAACCGAACTGCTCGATTTTAGGCAAAAGCGTTTCCAGCCACTCCTTGCGCAGATCCTCTTTCTCCGGGATCAGAACGAAGCAGGGCTTTAACTTCTTGCCTCCGGCGCTTGCCGCAGCCTCGCTCCAGCCTTTTTCCGTAAGCTTAAAGGTCATGCCTTCCCGTATCAGTAACTGCTCAGTAATGAGCTTATCGATGATATATACCAGTTCTTGCAAATTGGGGGAATACGTCAGATTATAGCTGCCGGAAAGAGGCTGAATTACAACCGGCTCCTCTGCGCTTTCGGAATGCCTGTACAAATATTGCAGGAAACGGTTCCCTTTGTCTTCAATCGTCACTGGAATCTTGGGAGAATTCGCGATGGTCTCCATATCGTTGAACGTTAACGTAACCTTTTCTTCACAATCGGTCAGCTCCCGGATATAACCCGAGATCAAATGGAGCATGTCGCGTTTCTTGGGGTGCGGGAGCGAATTAATCGATTCGTAGCTGTCTCTCAGCAGATTATAGGACCCGCCGGGTGCACAAGAGCAGCTTATATATCTATCGTAATCACCTTCCGCAGTAATGGGGACAATCTCATCGCAGAACAAACAGTGTTTCTTAGTCATAACAACTCTTCACCTCTTATTCATTGCTACCCCCTACCTTAACAATTTTCGCTTAAAAAGTAGACAAGAAGATATTTCCTATCACTAAGTGAGCGGTTCAAGAAAGACCTCCATCTTTCGTTTCGGACACAGGATCCGTTATTCCAGCGGAGTCTTTGTGCTCACTTGCTCTTACGGACAGAGAAGACGCTATTTGTGTAAAACCGCCCTGCCCGGCACGATTTTGGCTCAAATAGCGTCTCCTGAGTCCGCGTTCCCCGCAAAATGGAGTTTCGCCCCCTATTAACGGATCTGTAGTCCGGATTTGCTTCGAGGGTGGGAATATTATTAGGGGGAACCCGCAGCGGTGCAGCCCCAGCGGGGGAAGGTTTCAGATCCAGCAAGGACAGAATGGAATTGCGCGGGCCCCTGGATTCAACTCAAGAAATTATGGAGGAATCGTCTCTATCTGTCAAACAAAAAATCAGATCCAGACTGGCAATAAATCTAACGATTACTATTGTGCAGCTTCTATATTTTCCAGTAAGGAAGGTTCCCCCAGGAGCAAGGAAATTTCATGCAGGACACCATGCTGATTATTGCTGACCGTGTGGTAGTTGACTACGGCCTTGACTTCCGGCGAAGCATTCTCCATCGCGTAACTGTATTTGCACAGCTTCAGCATTTCAATATCATTACTGCTGTCTCCAAACGCCGCGCATTCATCCGGCGAGACACCATAACGCTCCAGCAGGCGTTCAAGCCCCGATGCCTTGTGGCAGCCAGGGATGATCAGATCAATACACTGATGGCCGCTGGTCACCGGGTCTACAACTCCATTCAGTTCTTCCATCAACAGCGGCAGATATTTCTCGACCCCGCCAGCGGCCAAATCAGGAGTAATCAAGGCGAATTTGAAAATCTGGTCGTTGACCTGCTCAAATGCGCTTACCTTCTCCAGTCTCGGGTAATACTGGCACATGAGTTCATAGAATTCATTGCTGGCGGTTTCGAGCACATAAGCTCCATTCACGCCGCACATGACTGCAGATATTTCCTCATATTGACTCAGCTTCTTCACGATCAGCCTTACCTGCTCCGGTGCAATTTCACCGGTAAACAATACTTCGGTCCCGTCAATGACATAGGCGCCATTCTCGGCAACATACGCAAGCTCATCCTGAATATCTTCAAAAATCGTTTTCAGCTTATAATACTGGTTCCCGCTTGCCACCACAAAATGGACGCCTTTAGCCTTCATTACAGCGTACAGCTGTTTGAACCATTGTTGATTATATTTCTTTTTATCGTCTAAAAATGTACCATCCATGTCTACTGCAATTAACTTGATGTCCATAGTAAGTTCTCCCCATATCTATTTATTGTCTCCCCTTTACTGTAATTTGTGAAATGCATTTCATGTCAAGCTGGCGGTTCAGCCAAGATTAAGTTCGTTGCTAATTTCCAGCAGATAATTTCTTCTTATATAGGTGTAGTACAGCAATTGCAGTATTAAGAAGCTGCCCATCACCAGGAACGCCGCTGTTCCGACTTCAATCCCAAAGATATGACGCAGTACGCTTAGTGCAACGAAAGAGTGAATACAAGCGGCTATATAAGGCAGCAAGAATAAGATCCCCATCTCCATCGTTACAATTCTCCGTATTTCCGTATAGGTCAATCCAATTTTATACATTTGTTTGTACTTCTTCTTATCCGTTTCCACATCAATGTAGAATTTGTTATAAATGAAGCTGCCCGAGGTCACAAAAAAGATCACACCGATAAAAACCGACAAAAACATTATGGTGCCATAGGCTCTTTTTTCGGTCTCATATACATGCGACTTGGAGATCAGCAGACTCTTCTCATCGCTGCCATATTTCTGGTCATAAGCATCAAATACACGATAGGTCTGATCCCAATCCTTAACATTAAAAGTATACTGAAGACTCTCCGCGCTGCCGGCGCGAGCAAATAACGAATCGGACACGACATACAGAATGGCAGGCTGGTCCGTCATCACCTTTTGCTTGATCTCGCTGGTTGAGCGGACAGTGATCCCGTCGATCATTAGATCATTGACATCGTAAATATCCTGATCAGTGTTTATAAGTTTAACGGATTCATCATCCTGCAAAGAGACGGGATTTTTGCCTAACTGCCCGGCCAGCTGGTTATAGGTACTTTCTTGGATCAATGGTATCGACTCACCACCGGCAGATGAGCTGTATCTGCTGGCAATCACTATTTTTTGATAGGATAAACCCTCTTTGCGCAGCTGCTGTTCGATAAACTGGATTTCCTCTCCGGCCGCCGGGTTCTCGCCAAAGGTCTGATAAGTAAAAGCCAGTGGATATTTCTTTTCTACGCTGTCCAAGGTCTGCTCCCAGTAAGCAAAACAAGTCCCTATCGACACAAAAGCCGCCGTAGAGGTAATGCAGATGATAAAAAACATTCTGGCATTATCTTTGATCCGGTACAATAAGTTGGAAATCCAGATCAAATTCGTATGTTTCCGGTAGAAGTAACGCTGCTTTTGGAGGAAGGCGATGATAAATACACTGAACTGCGTAAATAAAAAATAGGTAGCGATAACGACCAAACCCACAACGATCAGGATCATCTTGTCCAGGTTCTCTTTATTTCCGCGAAAAGACAGACCATACCCTGTAGCCAGGAGAATAACGCCGGTTACCGCTAGCAGTAAAGAGGCTTTGGGTGCCGGCTTGGGCTTTTTGGACCCCTTGAGCAGATTGAGGATATCCTTCTCCTTAATGATCCAGGAAGTGAACACCGATACACATAGGCTCATAATGATAAAAGCTGCCGCAGTAATCCAAATGGCTTTCAGCGGAAAATAAAACGGCAGGGTCTGCGTCCGCAGCAGCTGCTCAATCATCAGCAGGAACAGCCTGGAGAAGATTAATCCCGTAACTATACCGCTTAGGGTAGCTGCCAGACTGATGAATATATTCTCAATGAATACCATCTTCAGCATCTTCTTTTTCGAGATTCCCATCATATATAAAATTCCGAATTCTTTATACCGGCTCTTCAGAAAGACACTGATGGAATAAAAGACGAAGAAAAAGAGGAAAAAGTAGGCAATCATTTCTGCTGCGTACAGTGAGGCTTCAATATAGGACTTGAACGTCCCTTTATCCGGATGAAAAATGAACATGGTGAAGGAAAAAAACAACCCGGCGGAAATCGTAGTGCTCAGAAAGTAGGCCATGTATGCCTTGGCATTCCGCATGACATTTTTGATGACAAATTGTCTAAAGTCCACTTGAAGCCCCCCCAAGCAGTGACAGCACATCAATGATCTGCTGATAAAACTGCTGTCTGCTTCCGCCCTTGTGTATCTCGTTATAGATACTGCCATCCTTAATAAATAAAATCCGGTTGCAGTAGCTGGCGGCCAGCGGATCATGAGTCACCATCATTGTGGTAACCCGCTCTTCCTTGTTGATCTTCTCAAACAGCTCCATTACATTTCTGGAAGCGCTGGAATCCAGATTTCCCGTCGGCTCATCTGCAAGCAGAAGGGTTGGATTATGGATCAGGGCTCTGGCAATCGCGGTCCGCTGCGCTTCGCCTCCGGAGACTTCATAGGTTCTTTTATCAAGCAAAGGTCCGATGCCAAGGGTACGTGCGGCTTTTTGCAATCTTCTATCCTGTTCTTTCACCGGGATTCCGTCCAAGGCCAGCGGCAATATGACATTTTCGCCCAGCGTCAGGGTATCGAGCAGATTAAAATCCTGAAACACAAAACCAAGCTCTCTTCGTCTGAATTGTGCAAGCTTATCGCCAAGCAGGCCTGAAGGATTCACTCCATTAATCCTAATCTCGCCTGTGGTAGGCTGATCGACGGTAGAGATCATATTCAGCAGGGTCGTTTTTCCGCTGCCGGAGGGTCCCATTACACCAACGAATTCTCCGGCTTCTATGGCAAAGCTCAGTTGATTCAGCGCGTTGAAAGTCACTTGGTTCCCGTAGGTCTTACTGAGCTGGGTAACCTTTAGCATTTCCATCTTCATGTTGCCTCCTTCTTCACTTCAAGTGGGATACCTGTATTCTAAGAGCCCCTGTTCCTGCGAGCGATACAACTTGCTTACGTGAAACTTACATTCATGTAAGTTTCCATCGGTGTGCGCAAAAAAAGAACATGCCCGGCCGGTTGCATGTTCTTCAGCATTTTAGAACGAATCCGCAGCGGTATTCTCAAAATAAATGCTCACCTTGGTGCCGCGGTTCACTTCCGATTGAATATCAATCCGGTGGTTCAAGTTGTTGCATACTTTTTGGGCAAGATAAAGCCCCATCCCCGTAGATTCTCCCAGCAGCCGCCCATTCTCACCCGTAAAAAAAGGATCGAATACCCTGCGGATATCCTTGGGGTGAATCCCAATCCCCTCATCTGCAACCTCCAGCACAATCCCGTGATTTGACCTATAGGCGGATATCGTCAGAACTTTGCTTTTGCCTTTGGAGTATTTAATACCGTTCGTGAGCAATTGCTCAACGACAAAGGATAACCATTTTACATCCGTATAGACCTCAAGGGTTTCATCAATCACAGCTTTGGGCAGGATGCCACTCGCAATGAACAGCTTCTTCTCACGGGTAATACAGTCCCTGATCAGGGGCTGCAGCTGCGCTTTTTCAATGACAAAATCTTTCTCAAACTCATCGATCCGTGCCAGCGATAAAGCCAGATTGAGCCCTTTTTCAATTTTGTACAGCTCCTCCTGTATGTCAAAAGCCCGGGCAGAACCCCCATCGGCCTCCAGATGCAGCTTAATAACCGACAGCGGTGTTTTCATCTGATGCACCCATTGGTTGATAAATGTAAGATGCTCCTGATGATTTTTATCCGACTGCTGGATTCGTTCTTCATACAGGTGGTGCTGCTGTTTCAGCAGCCGTGAAATATGCCGGGCCCAAAAGGAGCTCCCCCGCTCCACAGCAGAAGACTCCAACGTACGGATCCCGCTGCTGATCAAGGTATATACCTCTTTGGCCTTCACAAATTTCCAGATCAAAAAGACGAGAAGAATAAAGGAATTGAATAAAAAGGGGTACAGCATTTCCCGAAGGGTAAAATCGCTGGACAGCAGGCAGTAAAATGTAGTCAACCCTACCGAAAAAAAGTAGATCAGGATAAAGGCCCGTTGTTCTTTTAAAAATAAACGCATTAACCATTCACATCCTGCCAGCTTTTATTTAATTTGTAGCCATGGCCCCGAATCGTCACAATTCCATTCTGAATGTCAACCTCCTGAAGCTTTTTCTTCAGTCTGGCCACATTGACGTTCAGCGTGTTCTCCTCGACGAATTGTGCATCATCCCACATTTTATCGAGAAGAACGTTTCGGCTGACAATATTGGGATAGTTCTGGATCAGGGTTTCGAGCAATACGGCTTCTTTTTTGGTGAGAACCGCTGATTTCCCTCTGAACTCAAGCTCCATTCTTTCCGGGTACAGCTTCAGCTTCTCCCATTCGACTACCCGCTCACTCCCGGTGCTGGCATATTCGCCGTAAGCCCTTCGGATGTGGCTCTTGATCTTGGCCATAATCACTTCGTACGAAAAAGGCTTGGTGATGTAGTCATCGGCTCCATTCTCTAGTGCCATTACCTGGTCCATCCCGCTTTCCCGGGCAGAGATGAACAGAATAGGAACTGTGGATATCTCTCTAATCCTTCTGCACCAGTAAAAGCCATCGAATTTGGGCAGGTTCACATCAAGCAGCACCAAATCTGGCTGGAGCACGGTAAATTCTTCGACGATCCGTTCAAAATCTTCCGCAGCCTGTGCGCCTAATCCGTATTTTTCGATATGTTCCTTTAATAGACGGCTTATAGACAAGTCATCTTCCACAATGTAAACCGTATAGGCCATATGTATTTTCCTCCGGATACTGATAGATGGATTACTATTATTATAACCATTCTTACATGAATGTAAGACTCGCGTAAGCAAGATGTATCGCTTGTTGGGAGCGGAGTCCTTAATATAACTGTAAACTTACTAAAAGGAGTGTGTGTTCCCCGTGTCCATTATGTTCACTATCGAATCCTGGTATATTCTTATCCCTTTGTTCGGCCTTTATGTAGCCGCGCTGCTGGTATTGCCCCCATTCGCAGAGCGTAAATATTCAGCCTCTCAAACGATGCTGCTGATTGCCTTCGGGCTCTACCTTTCCGCTGTGATTCATCTGGTGTTCTTCCCCATCGATGTCAACATCGGCAGGTATGCGAACCAGATTCCCTGGTACAAGAGTATCAATATCATTCCATTAGTAACGCTGGATGTCAAAACGTTTCTATTAAATATCCTGATGCTGGTCCCCTTAGGAATAATTCTTCCCCTGGTGTACAGCCGGTTCCGGAGTATAAAAGATGTGGCTCTACTCGGCTTCGGGTTCAGTCTGTCCATCGAACTTCTCCAGCTCCTAATCCGGGTAACACTGGGAAGCGGCAGAAGCACGGATATTAATGACCTGATTGCCAATACGGTGGGATGCATTCTTGGGTTTATGATTTTGAAGATCCTAAAAAGATTTCCTTGTGTTTGAGCAGGATATACGTGGGCTCGATGCGAGGACGCTCCGCGAACGGACCGTTGTGTAAGTGGAAAAGTGTCCACAAATCTCTTTAAAGCCACACAAAAGAAATCGCCCTTTTTAATGAGCGATTTCTTATTACATTCAATATACTATGGACCAACTTTGCTTGCCAATGGAATTGAGGAGACGGCAAAAAAAGCGAGCCGCTCCAAATCAGTGAGCCTCCCGCCTATTTTCATCTTGCGTTACAGATTCGAATTCACCTTCATCAATAATTTCATCAGCGTCTCCGCTTCCTCTGCCGTAAGGCCATCAGTGATGCTTTTTTCCACCTCCGCAAAAATCTCATTGAATTCTTCCACCAGAACTGCTGCTTTGTCCAACAGGTATATTTTTTTCTGCCGCTCATTTTCTTTCGGGATCACGCGTTTGATATATCCCTTTTTCTCCAAACCCTGAAGCATACTGGTGATGCTGGCTTCCTTGCGGTTGAAATGCTCCGCCAGATCCTTTTGGATCAGGCCTTTGTCCTGGTGCTCCGCAATGTAGCCAATCATCTGCCCCTGCTGTTCATTCATGCCCAGTTCCGCTAATCTTTCATCTGCCTGTTTTTTCTTTTTCAATCCAATCTCCCGGATCAGATTCGAGAATGGCGTATGCGATTTATGCTCGGTCATGTGGCTGCTCCTTTTCTGCAACTTAGTTAGATTCCTAATTATATGAAAAGAGTACACTTTAACACTCTAACAGTCAACTTAAAGTGATTAAATATTCCATAAATATAATTTATTGATATAATTCCATTAATTATGATTATAGTCACAGTTGATACACAGTTCTGTAAATATAATAAAAATACTATAATTACATTATTTTCTATATTACCACATTCCTTATTGGTGGATCCCAATGTAGTTGTAAGTCTCAGGAAAGGGGGTGTGTCCGCTCATTTTCTTTACATCCCAGATCGCAGCTTGAGTAGAGGCCAGCTAAAGAATGTCTGCAGGAACTCGGCACAGGTTAATACCAACCATTTTGATCGGAGGAGTATTTATTATGAAAAAGAGTTTAGCTTCCCTTCTTGCAGGCATTGTAGCGTTAGGTTCATTTGCATCCGTTGGTACGGCAGCCGAGAGCAATGAACGCAGTCAACCCGCTGAGCTGTTCACGGGCTCTTCCCCTATTTCAATTACGGGCCAGTCGTGGAAAACACCAGCAGGAGATGGTTCAGCAGAGCAGGTATATGATTATCTGGAAAGTGTTAAAGGCAATCTGCATCTGTCATCCAAGGATAATATCCGTGGGAGATTTCAAATTAAGGAACAGCAAACGAACAGCAAAACAGGCAGCCAGCACTACCGGCTAAGCCAATATATTTCCGGAATCCCGGTTTATGGGGCAGATCAGACACTTCATATCGACAAAAGCGGCAACGTCACTTCACTGCTCGGAACGGTGGTTGAAGATGTATATCAGACCATTCCGCAGCCGCTTGTTCAACTCCAAACCATTTCCGGGGCCGAGGCGATCTCCGCTGCCGAAAAAGACGCCACGCAGGAGTATGGTCCTCTCGGCGAAGCGCAAATTAGGCCTGAAGCGGATTTGTATTATTTTATCGTAGCCGGAGAACCGAAGCTGACCTACAAAACAGAAGTAAATGTGCTTGAGCCAGAACCGCTGCGGATTCGGTACTTTATCTCTGCGGAAGACGGAAGCGTGCTGTTCAAATACAATATTCTGGAGAATCTGACGGGTACAGGTACAGGGGTTAATGGCGATACAAAAACGTTCCAGACGCGTCTCTCCGGCTCGTCCTATCAGCTGTACGACACCACACGCGGCAACGGCATCGTTACCTACACTGCCAAGAACCGCACCGCTCTTCCGGGTAGTGTGCTGACCAGCTCTACAAATGTCTGGACGGATAGAGCCGCTGTGGATGCCCATACTTATGCGGAAAGAACCTACGATTATTATCTCCAGCACTTTGGCCGCAACAGCCTCGATAATAATGGACTGCAAATCCGCTCTACTGTCCACTATTACACTTCCTATAACAACGCTTTCTGGAATGGAGCACAGATCGTCTTTGGTGATGGAGACGGGACTACATTTACCCTCTTATCCGGGGACTTGGATGTTGTGGGACACGAGCTTACACATGGCGTGACGGAGAATACAGCCAATCTTGAATACTATGGTGAACCGGGAGCTCTGAATGAATCCTTCTCCGACATCATCGGAAACTCCATTGAAGGCGATAACTGGCTGGTAGGGGATGATGTGTATACACCGGGTGTAGCGGGTGACGCACTGCGTTCACTGGCCAATCCAACACTCTACGGACAGCCTGACAAATACAGCAACCGGTATACCGGTACCGGCGATTACGGCGGTGTGCATACGAACAGCGGCATCAATAACAAGGCCTTTTATCTTGCTGCTCAAGGCGGTACGTTCAACGGTGTGACAGTAGCGGGAATTGGCCGCGAGGACGCTGTTCAGATCTATTACAATGCACTGGTCTATTATCTTACCACTTCTTCCAACTTCTCCGCTGCCCGCACAGCAGTCATCCAATCTGCAACTGAACTGTTTGGAGCAGGCTCGGCTCAGGTCACGGCTGTAACACAAGCGTATAATGCTGTAGGAGTCTACTAAGGGTAAAATGAACAGGGCTGTCCCAAACAGTCATTTCATGACTTATGGGACAGCCCCGTTTTGTTTTTTTATATACTGAAGCTCTTCCAGCAGGAATCCAGCAGCCCTCGAATTACTTCTTCATCCATCGTCAGGTAGTGGTTCAGCGAGGCTTTGACGGTATATACGATGGACCCGTAATGCATTTGTACCATGAATTTAGGCTCCATAGCCCGGAACAGCTTCGCATCAATGGCTTCCTGGTACACCTTCTCCAGCGGCTTGCACCAGCCTTCCTCATAAGCCGACTTTTTTACCTCATCATAGATATACGGAGAAAAGGAATACTGCTCGATGAACTGAAAGCCCTGCGGGTACTTCAGTGAGAGCCGGATCAGATTCTCCCATGCCCGCTCCAGCCGCGTACGAACCGGCTCATCTGTGAAGAACCCTTCCAGCACGACCTGGCCGTTGAAGCTGACAATACCTTTGTACAGCTCATTGACAATGGCTTCCTTGCTTTCAAAGTAATGATAAATGCTTCCGGTTGAGATGCCGGATTTCTTGGCAATCAAGGACATGGACGTTGCCTGAAGCTCCTTCTCGATAATCAGTGCCAGGGTAGTCTCAAGAACCGCTTTCTGTACCTTGTTATACTTATCGAACAAAGGGCTTACCTCCTATCAGGAAATGAACGTTTCACTAGACAGAACATTCATTCTAATTTAAGGCATGACCTTCCCCTTGTCAAGCAGTTTACTTGTAATCCTGGGCGATCGTCTCAAGATATTGCTCGATGGGTACCGAATTCCGCATTGCGAGAAGATTATTTCCGTCTTCTCCAATGACGGTACGGAACTTGCTGCTCTCTCCTGTCGCCAGCGCTGCTATCGCATCGACAATGGTCTGCGGATCATCAAGCCGGCTGCTGTCTGCATGCTGCATCATTCCTGCAACCTTGCCGATCAGTTCATCATAAACGGTTACATTCGTGTCCCTGTTCCATACAATGCTGTTCTGGAAGTTGTTGCCGGTAGACCCGCCCTGTTCAATGAGTCTGAGTTCGATATTCAGGGGCTTCAGCTCATAGTACAGTCCTTCAATCAAACCTTCCAGCGCAAATTTGGACATATTATACAGGGAACCCAAGGGAACTGCGGTTGTCACCCCCATAAAGGAACTGATGTTAATGAACATGCCTCCTCCGTTTGCTCTGAAGTGTGGAAGAAACTTGCGGATGATGTTGATCGGACCCCGCGTATTCACCGCAAACTGCCAGTCGATATCCTCTTCTTTCGCAAGCTCCAGCGGTCCGTAAGTGCCCATTCCGGCGTTGTTAACCACCACATCGATTCTGCCAAATGCCGCAATCGCCTGATCTGCAGCCGTTTGAACCTGCTCCACATTCGTCACATCCAGCTTATACAGCTTCACATTCTCATACTTCTGAAGCTCCTGCTCCTTCTCCGGTGTACGCATGGTTGCAGCTACATTCCAACCCAGCTTGGCAAAATGAATCGCAGTCAGCCTCCCCAGACCGGTGCTTGTTCCTGTAATAAAAATTGTCTTATTAGCCATGATAATGCCTCCCTAAAATTTTAATAACATCTGCAAATCTAGATCGAATGATCATTCTAATCAGGGTCAAAAAAATACCGTCCACTAGAACGATCATTCTATCCCATTATGCACATCTTAAAAACCTCTGTCAAGCAGCACATGAGGCTGACCACTAAAGGCGTCAGCCTCACTCCAAACAATACTTAATATTTGTAAATGAACAATTGCTAGGCCGCACTGGTCAGCTTACGGACAACCTCCTGGCTGTACTTGCGCTTGGTGATGAAGTAGAAGCTGAGCTGGAACACGAAATAGACCGCGACCACAATCGTTGTGTTCTTCATGAATTCGCCGAGAATATCGGAACCGCTCATGACATGGGTGATCAGATAGATGAAGCAGTAACCGAAGATGCTGCCCAGGAGCAGCGGGACAAAATAAGTAATAAGCAGCTCTGCTGACACCACTGCCCGAATTTCCCTGTCACTGATTCCAATCTTGTACAGCTTGCGGAAAAAGACGGTCGCATTCCCTATTTCGGTATATTGCTTAAAATAAAGCACCATCCCGCCCGCTACGAAGAACAATACACCGACTAGAGAGGTTACGAATACAAAAAGCGAATAGTTTTTCTTCAGCTCTTTATAGGCATCGACTTTGGAGGCTACTGCAAACAGCTGGCCGTTCCCATCCTTGTCCGTGGCGTTCAATGTATCCTTCAGCTTCTGGACAATTCCTTCCGTACCCTTCCAAGCTGTAAAATCGATTCCGTAATGGGTGCCCACCGCACTGGCGTTAACTTTGGATTCCATATTCTTATAATCCTCATTGCTGACTACGATACCTGAGCTTGTCGGATAAGCGGTTGCTGTTGCAAACCAGTCACCATGGTAGGAAGACTTCACCTTGTAGTTGAAGGTTTGGGTGCCGTCTGTGAACTCAATCGCTGCTCCCTGGTCAATCCCATGTGAACCCGGCTCCCAAGCCGTGATGATGTTCAGGGCTTCGCCTGCTCCCACCGTTACCGTATTTCCGGTCAGTGTGTTGTAGAGGTCCTGCGGGATGATTGGCTTCGTCTTCAGAACATCGTATTTATCGCCTTCAAGATTCATCTTGAGGTTCAGAAAGTCCGTTTCTTTGATTGACTTCAGCGGTTCAGAGGATTGCTTCATCAACTGTTCCAGTTGCCCGCTCTCGAGCGTGTGCACGCCCGCCACCGAAATATACTCGATATCATACTTATTCCGCTCCGCTATGCTCTCTGAGAGCTGCAACAGTGAGAATGGTGAAGCAACAAGAAAGATAGTCATACCGCTTAGAATACTCAAGATGAACATAATCCGCTTGTTCTGATTGAATTTGTGATTGATCTCGGTAATGGACAGAATGTGCCGGTAGTAGAATTTTTTATTTTTCAGGAAGCTGATCAGCGTGTTCCCCAAATGTGAAATGACCATGTAAATACCGATGAAGCTCAACAGAATATAGGTAATGATCATGTACGGATTCGTATTCAGACTTTCATGACTGGAGATTACCACCAGAAAGATAATCGAAGCCACAACCAGCCCCACACCTGCCAGTCCCAGCTTCGTATCGTTCTTCTTCGCCTGATTATTCTGCTTGCGGGAATCCTTCATCAAATCTGCGATATCCAGCTTGCCGACCTTTACGTTTGAGATCAGCTGTGAGGCGGCAAAGATCAATGTAAAAACTACCGCAGTCACTACAAAGCTCGCCGCACTAAGGGAATAGGAGACACCCTGCAGATCCAGCAGATCAATTGCCACATTCTGAAACAACCGGGAAAAGATCGTTCCTGTGATGATGCCGACGATGAGTGAGGAGACGCTGATAACCAGATTCTCCAGCAGGATAATTTTCTGCAAATCGTTCTTGTGCATGCCCAGGGACATAAAGATGGCGAATTCCTTGTTTCTCGCCTTAATAAATGAGGAATGCGCGTAATTGATAAAAAAAACCGAGAACAGCGTCAACGCGGCCAGACTCAGCATCAGCACGATCTGGATCACATCCTCGGTCGCTCCCTTCCGGATGCTGTTATTGAACAGCAAGGCGGCGTAGAGGAAAAAGATCGTGATCGCAAAAGAGCTGCAGATGAAATAGGAGAAAAAGTTCCGGACATTGCGTTTGAAGTTCTTAATCGTAACGTCTCTAAAGGTCATTTCGTTCCCCTCCGATGATCGCCAGGCAATCGAGGATTTGATCAAAGAACTCCTTGCGGACCCCGCTGCTGACAATCTCCATACAGATCGCACCATCCTTGATGAAAATGATCTTTTTGCAAAAGCTTGCGGCGAAGGCATCATGGGTAACCATCAGTATGGTGCTGTCACGTTCCTGATTCATCTTCTCTATGCATTTCATCACTGCACTTGAGGACTTGGAATCCAGGTTGCCTGTGGGCTCATCGGCAAAAATAATATCCGGGTCATTGACGAGCGCCCGGCTGACTGCCACTCGCTGCTGCTGGCCACCGGAAATATTGTAGGGATATTTGCCGGAAATTTCGTCAATGCCGAACAGCTTCATAATCTCGTCACTTTTTGCTTCCATCTGCTCTTTGTCCTTCTTGTCGAGGATCATGGGCAACATAACATTTTCCTTCAGTGTCAGACTGTCCATCAGATTGAATTCCTGGAATACAAAGCCGAGATGCTGTCTGCGGAAGAGGGCCATTTCATTTTTATCCAGAGAGGTGATGTTCCTGCCGCCAATATAGACCTCGCCGTAGCTCGGCTTGCCAATCCCGCTTAAGATATTCAACAGAGTGGTTTTCCCGCTCCCGGAGGGTCCCATTATCCCGATGAAATCCCCCTTCTCTACATTGAAGCTGACGGAATCCAGCGCCACCGTCGAATTATCGCCATTCTGCACACCATAGACCTTCTTAACCTCTTTGACTTCGAGAACTACACTCACGGCTTCATCTCCCACTTTTCATTCTTCAATTTCAGTCTATAGCTTCATTGTAGTAAACCCCGGATGCGGTATCCATCCATTTACATTACGCTGTCTTTCAATTTTGAAAGGTACGAAATCTGCACCTCGGTGCCCTGATTAACTTCGGAGGAGATGGTGAGGTTGTGGCCCAGTTTTCTGGCGATTTCTGAGCAGACATAGAGGCCGATGCCTGTTGCCTGATGGTGGGTGCGGCCGTTTTTCCCGGTAAAAAAGGGCTGAAACACCCGCTGCAAATCCACTTTTTCGATACCGATGCCTTCATCCCGGATAGACAACACCACCTGATTGCCGCGCTGCTCAATATGGAAACGGACAGTTTTGGTCTTTTCTCCAGCATCCGAATACTTAATTGCATTGGAGACGATCTGCTCCAGCATTGCCGTGTTCCATTTGCTGTCCGTTACCACAACCACGTTCTCCTGTTCGCACTCGATCACCGGATAGACGTTATTGTAAATGTATTGATTCCGTTTGCTGTTAATCAGGGTTCTGAGCGATTCCAGCAGATTAATGGGCTCCGGATTATAATCCCGAGTGAAATGCTCCAGGCGGAAGAACTTCAGCATCTGGTTCAGCATACTAAGGATCTTATCCTTCTCCTCTTCAATATGCTGAAACGCAAGGGCGTGTCCGGTAGGATTCATTTTGTAATTCTGCAGGATGAGGTCGATGACCGACAATGGGGTTTTCAGATTATGTATCCACTGTGAGATGAATTTATGGGTGTTGTGGGCCTGGGCTTTTACCTCATAGATCTGGTCCTGATAGGTGTGGTGAATGCGGTGAATCAGTGTAATCACAGCCTGCTGCTCACAGGAAAAGCCTTTTTCTTCAATCTCTATATTCTCTGATAATCTCTGTATCTCCCGATGGGCCGAAACGTATTTGATGAAGCGGAAGCACATGAAAATGATAAAAACATACGCGTAGATGCTGAGCAGATACATGAGCTGGATATTGGTGCTGATAAAAGAATTGCAGTATATGCTCACCAGAATATGACTGATGAAATAGACGAGGGTATACCCCAGATGATCGCGCATGAAATCCCGAAACAGCTTAATGCTCATAGACGGTTCCCTCCAGCCATGGCCGAATCGAAGATATAGCCTACGCCTCTTTTGACCTTGATCACGTCCTGGAAGCCCAGATTGGCCAGCTTGCTTTTGACCCGGGTGACATTTACGGTAAGCGTGTTGT